>Ga0335074_10013003_pt1 | contig 11690 bp, 8 predicted proteins | sample Lox_Sample_23_FD_206715 | JGI IMG/M metagenome (GOLD analysis project Ga0335074, IMG submission 206715) | Soil microbial communities from Loxahatchee National Wildlife Refuge, Florida, United States - Lox_Sample_2.3 | ecosystem: Environmental > Terrestrial > Soil > Wetlands | place: USA: Florida...
CCAGATCCGCGAGAACAACTGCCAGGTCTCGCGCCCCAGCAGCAGAACCCCCTCATCCAGTGTGCTGCCGAGCCGGAACTTGTCCCCGGCGACCGTCTGTGGGCCGTGTCGGAAGGCCCAGCCGCCGACCGGCGTGCCGCCGAATCCGTCCGGGTCGGACACTATGCCGTCCAGGGTGATGAACTCAATGACGATGATGCTCACGGTGTCTCCCTCGGGTCGGTGATGCTTACCGGTACATACCGGCGGCACCGGCCCGGCTCATCGCGATGGCGTGAATCCGGCCGGAGAAATCTGCTCGGGCAGTCCGAACGCCGTGAAGACACCCGGGTCGGCGAACACGACATTGCGCGCGACCCGTCCGCCGGTGACTGTGAAGACTTGGAGCGTGTGCAGCCTGTGCCCGCCGCCGGGTTCCGGCGCGTACGCGGCCAGCGCGGGCTGCCCGTTGGCGGTGAGCCTGCGCATCGCCCAGCCCGGTCCGCGCATGTCGAACACCCGCTGGATGAACAGGCCGTAGTCGCGGCTGCCCCGGTACCACAGCGGCACAGGCGGCATCTCCAGAACCGCGTCGTCGGTGAGAAGCCGGACGAGCCCGTTGACGTCGGCCGCCTCAAACGCCCGCATGTACTGATCGATCACCGCTGCGACGTGCGGATCGCCCGGCTCCGTTACCTCCATGGCACCACCGACGTCCGCCAGGGCAGTGCGTGCTCGCTGCAGTGCGCTGCTGACGCCCGCGACTGTGGTCCCGAGTTGCGCGGCGACCTCGGCGGCGCTGAACTCCAGCACCTGGCGGAGCACCAGCACGGCTCGCTGCCGAGGCGGCAGCAACTGCATCGCTGCCACCAGCGCCAGCCGCATATCCGCACGCACGCCGACATCGAACCGCGCGTCTGGAAACGGCTGCAGCCACGGGATGTCGAACGCCGGTGTCAGCGGTGCCGCCGGGTCGTCGCCTGGCGCGCCCAGCCCGGACGGCAACGATCGCCGTGCTCGCCCGTCCAGCGCCGACAGGCAGACGTTGGTCGCTATCGCCCGAGCCGGGCACCGATGTGGGCTCTAGCCGGCCGGCGGTTCGTCAGCCGATGTCGGACGCCCGCATATTTCCGTGATCATGAACCAGCTATCGGGTATGCTCCTTATCATGCAGTCCACCGCGCATCAGGAGATGATGCCCCGCTAGCCGGGGCCATCTGACGCTGCCAGGACTAAGTCCGCACACGAGGCCCTTCAGGGGCCTCGATTCAGTTGCGGGGTCGGCGCCCCTGACTCACCAGGAGGTTCCGATGACCGCTCAGCGTGTCTATCTCAGTACGACCATCCCGTACGTGAACTCCCGTGCCCATATTGGGCACGTGCTCGAGCTCGTCCAGGCCGACGTGCTCGCCCGGCATCACCGCCGCATCGGCGACGAGGTCAGGCTGCAAAGCGGCACGGACGACAACTCGCTGAAGAATGTGCTGGCTGCAGCGGCCGAGGGCGTCAGCACCAGGGAGCTGGTCAACCGCAATTCCAGCGAGTTCGCCGGGCTGCGAGAGCTGCTCTCCCTGTCCTACGACGACTTCATCAGGACCAGCAGCGATCCGCGGCACCGGCCCGGCGTTGAACGGCTCTGGCGCGCCTGCGAGGCGAGCGGCGACCTGTACCGGAAGACGTACGAGGGCCTTTACTGCGTCGGCTGCGAGCAGTTCTATACCGGCTCCGAGCTTGCCGACGGGAATTGCCCGGAGCACGGCACGCCGTCTCAGCACGTCGCCGAGGAAAACTGGTTCTTCCGCCTGTCCAGGTACGCGGATCAACTGCACCAGGCGATCAGTTCGGGGCGGCTGCGGATCGAGCCTGCCGCCCGGCGGAACGAGGTGCTCGGCTTCATCGAGGGCGGCCTCGAGGACTTCAGTGTCTCCAGGTCGGTGGGCCGCGCTCGTGGCTGGGGCATCGGGGTACCTGGCGACCCGACTCAGGTGATCTACGTCTGGTTTGACGCGCTCGCCAACTACATCACCGCCCTGAACTATGGCCTGCCTGATCAGCAGCGCACCGACTACCAGCGCTGGTGGGCCGACGCAGATCAGCGCGTGCACCTGGTCGGCAAGGGCGTCCTGCGGTTCCATGCGGTCTACTGGCCGGCCATTCTGCTCTCGGCCGGCGAGCCGCTGCCGACGCAGATTTTCGTGCACGACTACCTCACTGTCGACGGCCGTAAGATCAGCAAGTCGGCCGGGACGTCGGCGAGCAGCGACCCGGCCGCGCTCGTGGCCCGGTTCGGCGCCGACGCGCTGCGCTGGTGGCTGCTGCGTGAGGTGCCGAGGGTGGGCGACACCGACTTCACCGTCGGCAAGCTGATCGACCGCGCCAACGAGGACCTGGCCAACGGACTCGGCAACCTGGTGAACCGGGTCGTCTCAATGGCTCATTCGTATCGAAACGGGGCCGTCCGCGCCTGCGGCCACCCGCACGGCACCGGCCGGTGGCTGGCTGCGGCGGCCGACCGGAGCGGCGGTCGTGCGCCGGTTCCCGCGCCAGCCTGGCCGACCGGCGCGGCGGCGCTGCACGGGACGATCGAGCGTACGCCGGAGGCCGTCCGCAGCACGCTGGCCGCGTTCGACTTCCGCGCCGCAGCGGCCGCTGTCTGGCGGATTGTCGAAGAGGCGAACCGGTACGTCGAGACCGCGCAGCCCTGGCACCTCGCCAGAGCGGAGCGGACCGCGGGGACAGCTGCCGAGCGAGCGGTGGCCGGCGCGCGGCTCGATCAGGTGCTCGGCGCCCTGCTGGCGGCCTGCCAGGTGCTTGCCGCGGAGATCTGGCCGTTCCTGCCGGATCTGGCGGCGAGAGTCGCCGCCGCCTGCGACGACTACGGGACGCTGCCGCGGCCGCGGCCCGTCTTCCCGCGGATTGAGAGCACGGGGCAAGACGGGCAGCCCGGCCCTGCCGTGCTCCGGACCGATCGGCAGTATCCTGCCGTCGCGGGTGAGGTGCCCGGTCGGGTCATAGACGAGGTTGCGTAAGTGCTGATCTGGGTGCCCACCGAGGCGGTCGCAGAGGGCCTGGCCGGGCTGCGCGGAGCCAGCGCGGAGACCGTGGCGCCAGACGGCTCCGCGCTGCCGGCGTCCGCCGCCGACGTGGAGTTCTACGTGCCGCCGTTCTTCCCGACGCCTGAGTCGGTCGCCGCGATGGCGGAGATGCCGAGCCTCCGGGTAGTCCAGACGCTGACGGCCGGCTTCGACCGGGTGCGGCCGCACGTTCCGGCCACTGCAATTCTGTGCAATGCCCGCGGAGTGCACGACGCGAGCACTGCCGAGTGGGTGGTCGGCGCGATGATCGCGGTGCTCCGTCAGTTCCCGTACTTCGGCGCCGAGCAGGCGGCCGGGCGGTGGAGTTACCGGTTTACCGACTGCCTGGCTGGCAAAACGGTGCTGATTGTCGGGTACGGGTCCATCGGGCAGGCGGTGGAGCGGCGGCTGGCCGGATTCGACGTGCAGATCCGCCGGGTTGCGAGGTCGGCGCGGGACGGCGTGAGCCCGGCTTCGGATCTTCCGAGCCTGCTGCCGCAAGCCGACGTGGTGGTCCTGCTGGCCCCGGTCACCAGGGAGACGACCGGCATGGTCGACGCGGCCTTCCTGGCCCGCATGAAGGACGGCGCCCTACTCGTCAACGCCGCTCGCGGGGTCCTCGTCGTGACCGATGACCTCGTGGCGGAGATGAGCTCGGGGCGGCTGGCGGCCGCGCTGGACGTGACCGATCCGGAGCCATTGCCAGCCGGCCACCCTCTCTGGGGCCTGGAGAATGTGCTGATTACCCCGCATGTTGGTGCTTCTACGCCGTACTCGGGGCAGATGGCAGTGAGCTTCGTCCGGCAGCAGGCCGAGCGGTACCTGGCCGGTGAACAGCTAGCGAACGTCATCATCGGCGACTACTGATTCCGCTGGTCAGCGGCCTGTCAATCAACGCAGAGTAAGTTGTCGCCGGCTCTACGCCCTTCCTCAATCGAAGCGTGACCTGGACGTCCTAGAGTGCTATCGCGTTACCGATTTGCGAGGCAACGAGTAAGCCTCCGGGAACTCACCGGGGTAAGCCTGAACTGCGGGTTTGCCCGTGCGGATTGCCGGAGCCGAAGGCATAGGCCGCGCGTATGCGCTGCCGTCGCTCGACGATGAGCCGCAGGCCTGACCATCCTGCGCGGCATGCGGGTGCTGGCGCCCGAGCTGGCTCGCCCTTGCAGGATCAGCTCTCTGCTCGCATGGTTTTACAGCCGACTTGGAGGTCCGGTGGACGCACGCCCGACGCAGGCGCTCGCTTCCGCCTGGTCGCGATGAGCTCGTCATCTCCAGCCTGGACGATTATCGGGCTACTGCTAGCCGTCGCGGCGGTCGCCGCGCTGGCTCGTCGGCTTCGCGGCGGTGACACCGCCGTCCGCTGGCTACTCGCTGCTACTGTCGCCTGGGCCGCCGCATTCGCGGTACAAGGCGTTGACCTGGGCGCGGTGGCACCCGCGGCGATTGAGCTGACGCTGTCCGACCTGCTTGCCCTGCTCGGCCTGGTACCGCTCGGACTTGGCCTGCTGAGCCTGGCGCAGACGAGCCCCGATCCGGCCAGCCCCGCTCGATACAGCAGCGGCCCGGGCGCGCGCGCCGCGACTTCCAGCGCCGGGCCGGCCGACACTGGCCTGTCGCTTGCTCGGCTGAGAGGGCTCAGGTTTGGCTCCGGGAAGTTCACCGACGGCTTCCTGCTTGCGCTCTCGCTGTTCAGCGTTGGCTGGATCGTGGTGCTGCGGCATGCGTACGAGGTGGCCGCGGTCGGCCCTGGCTCGTTCGTGGTCGACCTGATCCACCCGGCCGCTGACCTCATCCTGCTGGCAGGCACGCTCCGGCTGGCGCTGCGGGCTGGCCGTCCCGCGTTGCCGCCGTACCTGGCGCTGTGTGCCGCCACGGTCGGGGACTTCCTCGCGGTGCAAGCCCGTGCCAGTGCCATGCACCCCGGTGCCTGGGCGCAGCTGGCATGGCTGGCGTCGATCGCGCTGCTCGGCGCGGTCGGCCTGGCGCCCGCCGACGCTGCCGGGAGTGACGCCCGGACCAGAGCAGGCGCCGCGAGGGCACCGCGAACCACCGCTATCGCGCTGACGGCCGCCGGTGTGAGCGCCCCCGTTACCCTCATTTTTGGCATTGTGACCTGGGATCACAGCGGACCCGTGCCGCTGCTGGCGGCGGCAGTGCTCATCCTCGCTCTGGTGGCGAGGAGCGCCGCGCTGGTACGGCAGGCTGCGGCGATGTCGGCGCTGGCGGCGGACTCCGACGACCAGTTTCACAAGCTGGCCGACCGCACCAGCGATGTGGTCCTGGTCTGCGATGCGGCCGGCCGGATCAGCTATGCCAGCCACGCAGTCGCTGCCTACGGGTACCAGCCTGAGGAACTGGCCGGTAACGGCCTGGCCGGGATGATCCATCCCGACGACCGGCCGGCGGTCGCAGCGGCGGCGGCCGCGCTGACTTCCGGCACAGCGGTTGCCTCAGCGGGCCTCGCCTGCCGGGTCAGGTCGTCCGACGGGACCTGGCGGCATGTTCAGGCATCCATTTCCCCGTACTCCGAGGCCGGCCAGACCGACCTGCTGCTGGTGACCGCACGGGACGTCAGCGACCAGATGGCGCTGCGGCAGCAGGTCACCCACCTGACCTTCCACGATGGGCTTACCGGGTTGCCCAACCGCTCTTACCTGGAGGAGCGTGCCAAGGATCTGCTGTCCGCGGATCCTGGCGTCCGTCCCGGTCGATCCGGGGCGATCCTGGTCGACCTGGATGGTTTCACTGAGGTCAACGACTCGGCCGGGCAAGGTGCGGGTGACCTGGTACTGGCTCAGGCTGGGCGGCGGCTCCGCGGCCTGGTGCCCGCGCACGACACCGTTGCCCGCTGGGGCGGCGACGGGTTCGCCGTGCTGATCGAGAACGCAGTAAGCGCGCAGGAGATTGTCGACCTGGCGGAGCGGCTGGCCGGGGCCATCGCCGCCGAGCCCTTCGCGGTAGCCGGCCGGGATGTGGCCATCACCGCGAGCCTCGGTGTCGCCCTCGACGACCCCGGTGAGGCGGAGCACCTGCTGCGGAATGCCGACCTGGCCCTGGATAGAGCCAGGGACGCCGGCGGCGGGCGGGTCGAGGTATTCGCCGCTCACATGCACGCTGACGTCCTCAGGCGACTGGAGCTGGCCGCCGGACTACGCGCGGCGATCGAGGCAGACGAGCTCGGTGTCGAGTACCAGCCGGTGGTGGAACTGGCCACCGGACGGGTGGCGAGCGTCGAAGCGCTGGTCCGGTGGTCCCGCGATGGCGAGCAGATCGAGCCGGCTGAGTTCCTCGGTGTCGCCGAGGAATCCGGCCTCATCGGCGCGGTCGGTTCCGTTGTGCTGGCACAGGCGTGCCGGGCGGTAGCGCAGTTGCGCGAGCGGGACGGCCGCTCTGTGCCGCTGTCGGTCAACTTCTCGAAGCGGCAAGTCAGCGCTTCCGGGTTCGGTCCGTCGGTCCTGGCGGTGCTAGCCGAACACGGAGTGCCGCCCGCGGCGCTGACGCTGGAGGTCACCGAGCGGGTGCTGATGGAGGTCGACACGCCGGTCCTGGACGCGATCGCGCAACTCCGGCAGGCTGGCGCGCGGCTGGCGATCGACGATTTCGGCACTGGCTACGCGTCGCTGGCCTACCTGCGTGAGCTGCCGGTCGACATCATCAAGATCGATCCCTCGTTCGTCGCCGGGCTTGGCATCGACGGGACGCTGGCCATGCTGACCCGGACGATCGTGCAGGTCGGTCACGATCTTGGAATTGAGATCGTGGCCGAGGGCATCGAGCGACCTGAGCAGCTTGAGCTGCTGCGGGCAATGGGCTGCGGGCTGGGGCAGGGCTTCCTGCTGGCGCCGCCGATGTCCGCGGCCGGCATCGAGGCAATGATCGACGTTAGCGGTGGCGGCGCGCACGCTGACCTCCGGCCCAGCGGGCCCGGGCTGCTGCCGGCGGCGCAGCGTCCGGGACCTGCCGCGCCTGCGGCTCCCGCCGCACCGGCACAGGCAGGCTGAGCAAGCGGCCGGCTGACCAGGTCGCTTGCGTGGCTGGCCAGGCGTCGGCCGATAAACTCGACAAGCGCCCCGCCTGCTTCCCGGAGGAATCCGTGTCCGCACCGGTCGTGCTTGTCGCCGAGGAACTCTCGCCCGCCGCGATCGCTCTGCTGGAATCCTCCTTCGAGATCCGCTACGCCGACGGGGCCGACCGGGAAAAGCTGCTACCCGCGCTTGCGGACGCGGATGCCGTCATTGTGCGCAGCGCGACTCAGATCGACGCCGAGGCGATCGCGGCCGGATCTCGGCTGCGGGTAGTGGCAAGAGCCGGCGTCGGCCTCGACAATATCGACGTCGAGGCGGCCACGAAGGCCGGCGTCATGGTAGTGAACGCGCCTGCGTCCAACATCGTCAGCGCTGCTGAGCACGCGGTCGGGCTGTTGCTGGCCCTCGCCCGCAACATTCCGCAGGCGATGGCCTCGCTGACCGGCGGCCAGTGGAAGCGCTCCGTGTACGTAGGTGTCGAACTGCAGGGCAAGGTCGCGGGCATCCTGGGTCTCGGCCGGGTTGGCGCGCTCGTGGCGCAGCGACTGGCGGCGTTCGGCATGATCGTGATCGCGTACGACCCGTACGCGGCGCCAGCTCGCTCGACTCAGCTTGGCGTCCGCATGGTCACCTTCGACGAACTGCTCGCCGAGACCGACTTCATCTGCGTCCACCTGCCGAAGAACGCGGAGACCACGGGCCTGCTTGGCGAGCGCGAGCTACGTCTGGTGAAGCCGCAGGTGCGCATCATCAACGCTGCCCGCGGCGGAATCGTGGACGAGGCAGCCCTGGCCAGGGCGCTGCGGGAAGGCAGAGTGGCGGGTGCTGGCCTGGATGTCTACGCGGTCGAGCCGTGCACCGACAGCCCTCTGTTCGGCCTGGACAACGTCGTCGTCACGCCGCACCTCGGTGCGAGCACGGTCGAGGCTCAGGAGAAAGCGGGCACCCAGGTTGCCAGGTCGGTCCGGCTGGCACTGGATGGAGAGTTCGTGCCGGACGCAGTGAATGTCCATGGTGGCGTGGTGGCCGAGGAACTGCGTCCGTGGCTCCCGCTTGCCGAGAAGCTTGGCCGGATCTTCGCTGCCCTGGCAGGCGGCGCGACGGCGGCGATCGCCGTGGATGCCCGCGGTGAGATCGCGGAGCTTGACGTCAGTGTGCTGGAGCTGGCGGTGCTGAAGGGCCTGTTCGCCGACGTGACCGAGGAGCCGGTCAGCTATGTGAACGCGCCGCTGGTGGCGAAGGAGCGCGGCGTCGAGGTCACCCTGACCACCGACGGGATCAGCCGGGACTGGCACAACCTGCTCACCGTTCGCGGCACCGCGCCGGACGGTGAGCTGGCCTCGGTCAGCGGCACGCTGTCCGGGCTGCGGCAGACCGAGCGCCTTGTCGGGTTCAACGGGCTGGACGGTGAAATTCCGCCAGGCGCCCACATGATCTTCCTGGGCTACAGCGACCGGCCCGGCGTCGTCGGCACCGTCGGCCAGATCCTCGGCAGCCACGACGTCAACATCGGTCAGATGCAGGTATGCCGGCGTGCGCTGGGCGGCGAGGCGCTGATCGTTCTGTCCGTCGACAGTGCGGTCCCGGCCGAGCTGGTCACTGAGATCGCCAGCGCGATCGGCGCTCGCCTGGCCAGGGTCGTCGATCTGGCCGAGGAGTGATGCCGCCAGTAAGGTACTGCCGTGGCAGCGCGAAGCATCCGGCTGGCCGTGATCGGCGGCGACGGCATCGGCCCTGAAGTGGTCACCGAGGCCCTGAAGGTTCTGCGGGCCCTTAGTACCGTCACGGTCGAGGCGACCAGCTACGACCTCGGCGCGCAGCGATGGAACCGGACGGGTGAAGTGCTGCCCGACTCCGTCCTGGCCGAGGTCGCCGGGCACGATGCGATCCTGCTGGGTGCGGTCGGCGACCCGAGTGTGCCGAGCGGCATCCTCGAACGCGGCCTGCTGCTCCGGCTGCGGTTCGAATTCGACCAGTACGTCAACCTGCGGCCGATCCGCCTCTATCCGGGCGTCGAGTCCTCGCTGGCCTCGCTGCGGCCCGAGTCAGTGGACATGCTGGTGGTCCGGGAGGGCACCGAGGGCCCGTACGTCGAGGCTGGCGGTGTCATGCGGAAGGGCACGGCGGCTGAGGTGGCCACCCAGGAGAGCATCAGCACCGCATTCGGCGTCGGGCGGGCGGCCAGGTACGCGCTGCAGCGGGCTGCTGAGAGACCTCGTCGCCGGCTGACGCTCGTGCACAAGGCCAACGTCCTCACCTATGCGGGCGACCTCTGGCGTCGCACCGTGACCGAGGCCGCGGCTGACTTCCCTGGCGTGACGACTGAGTACTGCCATATGGACGCCGCCGCTGTGTATTTCGTCACCCAGCCCGAGCGATTCGACGTGATCCTCGCGGACAACATGTTCGGCGACATTCTGACCTCGCTCGGCGCTGCCGTCGCGGGCGGCCTCGGGCTGGCCGCGAGCGCGAGCATCAACCCGGAGCGAACGGCACCGAGCACGTTTGAGCCGGTTCATGGCAGCGCGCCTGACCTGGCCGGGAAGCACAAGGCTGATCCGACTGCGGCGATTTTGTCTGCCGCCATGCTTTGCGAGCACCTCGGCCTGTCCGCTGAGGCGGCCAGAATCGAGCAGGCAGTCTCCGACGACCTGCTGGAGCGGCAGGGCGCCTGGTCGCCGCGAGCGACCCCGGAGATCGGCGACGATATCGCCGAGCGGGTGGCGGGCTGACGCCAGTTCCTGTGCTGGCCGTCTGGCCGGCCCCGGTGCGCCATGGCTGCGGCGCGTGGGTATTTGGTAGTTCCGACGCCGTCGTCCCCGAGGATCGCCGGGATGCGAGGATGAGCGGAGCCGCGAGGAAGGACCACTCGATGGACGACAAGGAAATCCTCGGCAATATCGATCAGCTGATCAAGACCGAGCGTGAGCTGCGGGCTCGGCTTGCCGCCGGTCAGCTGACCAGCGAGGAGGAGCACGAGCAGCTGCGGGCTACCGAGGAGCAGCTCGATCAGTGCTGGGACCTGCTGCGGCAGCGCCGGGCGCGGCGCGAATTCGGCGAGGATCCGGGAGGCTCGGAGGCGCGGCCGGTGAGCGAGGTCGAGGGGTACCTGCAGTAGCGGCCGGCCGCGAGCAGCGGGCCGCGAGGAGAAGGGTCGGTAGCAGAGCATGCGCATTGCGAGGTTCGCCGTAGGCGACCAGGTCAGGTATGGCGTCGTCGACGGCGATGCGGCGCCAGCGAACGGCGCAGGCGCCAGCGGGCTGACCGTAGCCGAGATCGCGGGGCACCCGTTCGGGCCCGCTGACGAGGACGTCAAGCTGACCGGGGCACGCTACCCGGTTGACGACGTCCGGCTGCTCGCGCCCGTGCTGCCGAGCAAAGTGGTGGCTATCGGCCGCAACTACGTCGAGCATGCCAGGGAACTCGGCAACGAGGCTCCCTCCGAGCCGCTGATCTTCCTCAAGCCGTCGACCGCGGTGATCGGGCCCGGCGACGCTATCGTGCGTCCTGACCGCCTCTCTCAGCGGGTCGACTTCGAGGGTGAGCTGGCCATCGTGTTCGGCCGGCTTTGTCGCGATGTTCCTCCGGCCAGGGTGCCTGAGGTGATCTTCGGGTACACCTGCGCGAACGACGTAACCGCCCGTGACCTGCAGCGCAGCGACGGACAGTGGGCTAGGGCGAAGGGCTTCGACACGTTCTGCCCGCTCGGGCCATGGATTGAGACGGCTCTCGACGCAGCCGATGTGCAGCTGACCACGGCCGTGAATGGCGAGGTCAAGCAGGACTCGCGAACCTCTCTGCTCGTCCATGACATTCCCACGCTGGTCAGCTACGTGACCGCGGTGATGACGATCCTGCCCGGTGATGTGCTGCTCACCGGAACCCCGGCCGGGGTCGGCCCGATCGTGGCTGGCGACAGCGTCTCAGTCGCGATCGAGGGCATCGGCACGCTGACCAACCGCGTGATCGACAGCGAGTAGTAGATGAGGTGACGGGTTGGCCGGCTCAGTCGGGGTTGGGCTACACTGCACTGGCGCGCTGAAGGCGCGTTCCCTTGGGGTATGGGGTAATTGGCAGCCCGACAGGTTCTGGCCCTGTTAGTCTAGGTTCGAGTCCTGGTACCCCAGCGACTTAATAGGCATATAGCGAGCGCGGCCGCCGACAAGGGCGACCGCGCTTTCTGTTGCTCAGTACTTTCTGCTTTAGATCCGGCGACGACGGCCTCGACCCGGCTCCAGGCCGGTGAGCCTCAGCAGTAGCAGGAGCACGAACGCTCCGACGATCGAGCCGAGGAAGCCCGCCGTCTGGAAGTGGTGGGTCTCGATGCGGTGGTACTCGATGAGCTCCCACAGGAAGCCGCCGACGAAAGAGCCGGCGATACCGAGCAGGATTGTGCCGAGGAGACCGATGGAGTCACGCCCCGGCAGCAGCAGGCGCGCGATCAGGCCGACGACGAGGCCGACCACGATCAAGATAATGATAAAAGCAACCATGGTTTGGCAGGTACCAGAAAATCCGCCATTGATGCATGCAGCATCGATACCGTCGAGCGGCCAGCCTTCCCGCTCGACCGTCAGGCGACGTCGGGCCTGGTTTGGCGGGGGTGGGC
>Ga0335074_10013004_pt1 | contig 11690 bp, 8 predicted proteins | sample Lox_Sample_23_FD_206715 | JGI IMG/M metagenome (GOLD analysis project Ga0335074, IMG submission 206715) | Soil microbial communities from Loxahatchee National Wildlife Refuge, Florida, United States - Lox_Sample_2.3 | ecosystem: Environmental > Terrestrial > Soil > Wetlands | place: USA: Florida...
ATGGCGGCATCGTGGCCGTCGAAGAGGCTCGCCGCCGTCACCACACGCACTGCGCGGGCAGGGCGGTAGAGCGGGGCACTGGCTCGTCCGGTCGTGGCCACCACCCCAGTTTACTAGGACATCCGATTGTTGGAAGGCCGCCTCAAGGCCCGGTGGTACATGAACCCCGTCGCCGGCTTACGCGGAGCCCTCGAAACGCAGGGAATGGTGCCAGATCATGACGAGGTAGCCGGCCACGTGGTAGATCCGGGCTGGGCGGCCCCATGTTCGTTCGGCAGTGCGCTTCCTCACCCCATCGAACACTGCGCGCGGTGAGTACACAAGGTACGTGAAGCGCGCTCCCTGGTACCAGTTGACATCCGAATTGTCCTTCAGGGTGGGGTAAATCTTGCCGCGCACAGCGCTGACTGGGCGCACCGAGACGCGGTCGTCGCTGTCCACTGTCACGATGGCTGCCGTCCAGTAGTCAGCCAAGCCGTCGTGCAGGTGGTGGGCGACCAGGAACTTGGCGATCTGGGGGTAGGGCGTGCGCGGTACGGGCACGTCCAGGTCGTAGCCGACTCCGGCGGCGAAGGCAAGCACCGCTACCAGCCCGCCAACCTGCAGGCCACGGCGCGGCCGGCCCGCCGGCACCCGCTCGGCCAGTCCGGCAACGAAGCGTCCGGCGAGCACTGAGCTGAAGATGAGCCCAGGCAGGAGGTACCTTGCCTCGGCAGGCACGCTCCGCACGGTCAGGCCCAGGAACGAGGCCGCCGAGCCACAGGTGGCGATCAGCAAGACGTCGTCCAAGAAGCTGGCCTCTAAGCCCGCCGACGACGGTTCCCGGCGCAGCACTCCGTGCGCCAGCCTGATCACCGCCACCAGCAACGCGACACCGACAACGAAGGCCATTACGTGTACCAGCTCCAATGCCGCAGGAGCGTGGCCACGCACCGGTGCCGATGTGCCTATGCCGAAAACATCGAACGTGTAATGAAACATGAGCGGGACGTTGTTGGCTACACGCGCCATCTTGGCGGCGTGCTGGCGGGAGGCCATGGCCAGCCAACCGACCTGGCTCGCCAAAGCCCGCAAGGCCAACGATGTCACGGCCCCGCCCGCCGCCGCCGCCACCGGGACGGTGCCGGCCCGCATCGACCGAGCCCGGGCCATAGCGGCCAATCCCGCCAGGAACAGGGGCACGATGCCTATGGCGAGCGCGACGAGGTCACTGACCGTGGCTACACCGATCAGACCGACGGCGAGGGCGAAGCGCCAGTCGAAGCGCAGGCGGCGCACACAGGCGAACGCAGCCAGGCACCACAGCGCGGTCACCACGTGCACCGGACTGGCCAGGAGCTTGGGGGCCAGGAAACTGGAAGGGAGCCCGAGCAGAGCGAACACGGTGAGCGCGCCGGACCATCCTGGCCATCGAGCATGGCCCGTTCCCGCGAGGTACATGCCGAGGTACACCGCGAGGGCGGCGACGGCCGCGGGCATCAAGTACAGGATCTTCGCCTTGACGCCGAGCACGGCCACGAACAGGGCGTAAAAGACTGTGTCAGACAACCAGAACGAGTCCAGCGAGAGCCGCCAACCCCGCAAACCGAAGTTGCCACCGGCCATGGACTGGCCTTGGAGCAGCGTGCTGGCAGCGTCCGAGTTGGCCCGGAACGAACGTGTTGAAAGGTAGTACAGCACGACGACCAAACCAACAAAGGCCAAGGCCAGTGCGGAGGCTGCAGCCGCCCTGGCGAGCGGTCCCACGGGTAGCATGGGACGCCGCTCTGGTATGCGCTCAGGCGGGGCAGATCTTCGCATAGGCCACGCCTGGCAGGTACTGCGCCCATTGGGACCGGGCGGTGAGCGCGGCCAAGTGGTCAACCATGTCGGTAGCGCCGCGGCGAGAGTACGAGATGAAAACGTCGGCCACAGCCCGTCGCCCCGCCGCCCCGCCGATCAGCTGATGGCGCGCGTGTAGCGCACCTCGGTCAGGAGGAAGCCCCGGCTGTCATCGCTCTTGCTCGCCCCGTCGGGGCACCATCCGCCGGCTTCGTAGAAGCGCCGGGCGCGCTGGTTGGAACCGAGCACCCACAGCGAGGCCTGAGTAAAGCCGAGGGCCCGGAGCGCGTCGAGCGCCGCCCTCATGAGCTCACGCCCCATGCCCTGTCCCCAGCGGTCGGCGAGCAGGTAGATCGCCCGGACTTCACCCACGCCGTCAGCATCGCCATCGCGCGACGGCCCGACGCTGGCGAAGCCGACCACCTGCCCGTCGAGCTCGGCAACGAGGACCGCCTCACGCTCATGCGGGCTGGCGCCCAGGTACCGCGCCCAACCGGCGCCGCGCTGTTCGGCGTCGAGGCCGTCGAGGAATGACTGGGGCACCAGGTCGCGGTAAGCCGCCTGCCAGGAGCGCACGTGCACCAGTCCGATGCCCGCGGCGTCGCTGAGCTCGGCTGCCCGGACCATCATCGCCCCATCATGGCGGGCATGCCTGGGGTGGGCAAGGCGTGGGCCGTAAGGCCGGCCGGGGCAGCGGGTGGGGCGGCGGGGGGTGGGGCGCCGTGCGGGGTAGGGCGGCGGTGCGGGGTAGGGAGGGGGCTGCCAGCGAAGTTAATGTCAGAAATTCGGCAAGATGAAAGGAGGACGCCGGCCGTCGCTTCTCCGCTCCCGCCAGCAAGCTGCTGGCGCGGTCAATCATTTCCCCTTGGGCGGCAAGGTCGTGGCGTACGAGACCCCCCTCGCTACCCACGCCTCGAGCTCGTTATGACCGGCGAGGTCGGCGCTGTCGACACGGAGCCACCCCGGCATTTGCCGGCCCTGCATCTCGATCATCCGGGCCGGGGTCGTAGCCACGAGCGTCGCGGATTGGGCCGGGCCCACGCGGACCATGAGGCCACCCTGGCCGCTGGCGGCGACGGCCATATTGCCTTCGATCAGGAACGCCACCCCGCCGAACATTTTCTTTTCGCTGAGGTCGGCCCGCTCGGACAGCAGCTGGCGGAGCCGGTCCGCTAGTTGTTGGTCATATGCCACAGGCCCAATTGTGGCGCGGCCAGGTCGGTGCTGCCCTTCAAGAGCTGATAAAGCCCCCGGACTGGTGCTCCCAGAGGCGCCGGTACGTCCCAACCGGGCCGGCGAGCAGGAGCTCTCGATGGGTGCCAACCTCCACGACGCGGCCCGATTCCACGACGATGATGCGGTCGAGGTGGGCGATGGTGGACAACCGGTGAGCCACGACGAGAGCCGTCGAGGAGGCCATGAGGCGCCAGAGCGCCTCTTGGACGTAGCGTTCGGATTCTGAGTCGAGAGAGCTCGTGGCCTCGTCGAGGATCAGGACCGGCGCGCCCTTCAGCATGGCCTGAGCAATGGCTACGCGCTGGCGCTGGCCGCCCGAGAGCTTGAGCCCGCGCTCGCCGACAACCGTGTCATAGCCCTCGGGCAGGTCGCCCACGAACTCGTCGACGTGGGCGGCGATGGCCACCCTACGCACCAGTTCGAGGTCTGCGGGGCCGGGGCGGCCGTACCAGATGTTGTCGGCGATAGAGCGGTGCAGCATCTGGGGGTCCTGGGGGACATAGGAGATGGCGCGCCGCAGGCTCCGCTGGGTGCAGCCGGCGATGTCCTGGCCGTCGATAAGGATGCGGCCGCCATCCACGTCCATGAGCCGCAGGACAAGGCGGGTGATCGTAGACTTGCCGCCTCCTGACGGGCCGACGATCCCCACGTGCTCACCGGGCTGCAGGTCGAGGTTGAAGTTGGTAAGCAGCACTTGTTCGGGCCGGTAAGAAAAGGTGACATCGTCGAACCGCAGGCCCCCCTGCCGGACGACAAGCTCGCCGGCGCCGGGCCGGTCCACCACCTGGGGCGGGTTGCTGACGAGCGCCACCAACTTGGCGGCCCGACCGAGGCCCCGGGAAAGGTTGCGGATCTGCATGAAGCTCTCGATCAGCTGGGCCGAGACCTGCGAGGCGTAGAAGAGCACCAGGTAGACGACCCCGGCCCGGATGTCGCCGCGGACCGCAAGCACCACGCCGACCACCAGCGAGCCCCAGGTCATAAGGCCCACGGTGCCGCTCATCCACACCCGGGTGACCATGAACACCTTGCGCCCGTGCAAGTCGGCGCGCACGCTCGACTCCAAAAGGTCCTTCAACCGCTCGGACTCGGTCGCCTCCCCTGCGCCAACGAGCACGGTGGAGACGTTACGGATGACATCGGAGGCCATGCCCTCGGCCCGAGAGTGCGCTTTGGAGAACCGGCGCGACGCCTCGGTCACCGGGGCAGACCGCTTGACGACAACCACGACGAAGGCCGCGGTTAGCACCACCAGCACGATCGTCACCGGCCAGGCGTAGTAGGCGAGCACCCCGATGGCGCACACCACCACCACGACTATGCGCAGCATCCCCCAGTTGAGGGTGTCGATCCCATCTACGAGCGCCCAGGAGAACGAGCTGAGCGACGAAGCCACCTCGCCCGAGGGGTGATCGATGTGCCAGCGGTAACCGAGGGCCAAAAGGCGCTCGAAGCTGCGGTGGATGCCGTTGGCGAAAGTGCGCAACGACCCCTCCCACTCGAGCCAGCCACAGACCCGGTAGGCGGCCTGCCCGGCCACAATGAGGACGCCGTATGCGATGATCAGGCTGCCGAAGCGGGGCCAGAGCTGGGTGCGCGGGCCGAGTACGGCGATGCGGTTTAACACCACGGCAAAAACGAGCGGGGTAGCGACGTCTGTTATGACCACCCCCAGCACGAGAAAAGCGGCGCCGGTGAAGAGCAACCTGGTGTACGGACGAGCCAGGTCGGCGCAGTAGCGCAGCGTCTCCCGGGTTGACGCTGATTCTCCTTCGAACTCGTCCATTTACTCCCCCGTACGGCCCGCCCGAACTGAGCACGGGTGGCCGTCGTTCGGTTAGCCAGGGCATCACCCCGCCTCTTCGGTCTGCCGCTTCAGTCTGCCGCCTGGCGGGCAGGGAGGCGAGCGAATAACCTTGGCAGTGCGGGCTAGTGGGCGTTCTCATGCCAGCACTCAGCGATATCGTCGGTAACGTGGCCGTTCGTCCGGGTGCCAACCGGCTCCCGCTGCCGCTCACATCGCTCGTGGGTCGCGGCCATGACATCGCCGAAGTCAGCCAGCTCCTCGGCGGCAACCGCCTGGTCAGCTTGGTCGGTCCGGGAGGGGTCGGCAAGACCAGGGTGGCCTTGGGCGTGGCCGCGGCGAGCAATGGAAGTCTGCCAGGCCCAGGTGGACAAGTGGTCGCATGGGTCGAGCTCGCACCGCTGGGTGGTACCGGGGCGGCGGACGTGGCCATGGCAGTAGCGGACGCCCTGGGGCTGGCCGAGCTGGGCGCGAGAGAACCCTTCGAAGCGGTGCGTTGGGAGATCGGGACGGCACCGGCGTTATTGGTGCTGGACAACTGCGAGCACCTGATCGCCGCGGCTGCCGAAGCGTGCCACCAGCTCCTCGGCGCTTGCCCGGAACTGCGCGTCCTGGCCACGAGCAGGGAGCCGCTCGGGGTGCCCGGCGAAGCCGTGTGGCCGGTGGCGCCATTGGCCCTGCCCTCCTCGACCGAACGCTCGGTAAGCGTCGTCGCCCGTTACGACGCTGTGCAACTCTTCATGCAGCGGGCGCGGGCCGCTTCGCCTTCTTTGCTGCTCGACGATGAGGCAAGGGCCAATACTGTGGCCCGCATTTGCCGCCGTCTCGACGGCCTGCCGCTAGCCATCGAACTGGCTGTGGGCAACCTGCGGGCCATGCCCATCGAAGAATTGGGTACCAGCTTGGACAAAGTGTTCGACGTGCTGGTAGGAGGCCCGCGGACGGCCCCGACGCGGCATCAGGCGTTGCGGGCGACACTGGACTGGAGCCACCGGCTGCTCGGTCCGGCCGAACAACAAATGCTCCGCCGGCTATCGGTCTTTGCAGGCGACTTCAACGTTGCCGCGGCCGCGGCGGTGGCTCTGGACGGCGACGAGGCCCGGGCCTACGGCCTGCTGCGCGGCTTGGTCGATAAATCGCTTGTCGTGGCCGGCACCAGCACGGGCCGGGGCTGGTACCACATGCTGGCCACCGTCCGCCAGTACGCCGGCGAGCAGTTGAGCGCCGCAGGCGAAGAGCGACAGGTGCGGGACGCGCACTTATCTTGGTGCGCGGCTCGGGCAGGCCAGGCCGAGCGGCGCCTCGAGGGCGCAACGCAAGCGGTCGAGCTCGCTCAGCTGGCCCGCGAGATGAACGACCTGCGGGCTGCGCTTCAGTTCGCCCACAATTCTGGCCAGCCCGTCAAGGTACTGGAAATTGCCGGTGCCCTAGGGCGTTTTTGGTACCTGCACGGTAACTACCGGGAGGGCCGGGAGTGGCTCGACCGGGCGGTGGTCAACTGCCCGGACGCACCTGACGCACTGCGGGCAAGAGCGCTCCGGGCCAGCGGGCGACTGGCGTTCTTGCAGTGCGAGTACCCGGCTGCGGTGCGGCGCCTGTCCGCGGCACTGCGCCTTTACCGGGACCTGGGCGACAGCCGGGGAACAGCCACTGCATTGCAGATCCTCGGGGCGGTGGACCGCGAGCAGGGGCGCTACCAGCAGGCAACTGCCCACTACAGCCGGAGCTTGGACCTTTTTGAGGCACTCGGCGACCGCTGGGGCATCGCCACGGCCCACAGTTACCTTGGGTTTTGCGCTTGGTTGCAACGCGAGTTCGACCAGGCGCGGGCCGAATGCAGCCTCGCCTTGCAACAGTTCCAAGCCTCGAGCGACCACGAAGGTACCGCTTGGTCGTTGCTCAGCTTGGGCATCGTGGCCCAGTACGAAGGAGACCTCGACCTCGCGGACGACCTGCTCAGCCAAAGTCGGCGCATCTCCGAGGAAATCGGCTTCCGGGAGGGCGTGGCATGGTGCCTGAACCAGCAAGGGCTCGTCGCTTGGCGCCGCCACAGCCCGACGGCCCATGAACTGCTACTGGCCAGTGCCGAACTGCACCGGGAACTGGGCGACCAGTGGCGCCTGACTAGCGTTCTCGACGCGCTTGCGGCGGCCGCGGTGCAGGATGGCAACTTGGGCAAAGCCGCCCGCTTACTGGCGGCAGCGGAGGCAGTCCGGGCACGCATCGGCACGCCCGTGCCCACCTGCGAGCGCCCCGACCGCGAGGCAACCACCCGGGCTGTGGCCGAGGGGCTCGGCGATGCGGAACGAGCGCGATTGGTCGCGGGAGCAGGCAACTTGGCGCTCGACGAGCTGCTCCGGGCGACCACCGCTGGCGGCCCGAGCCCGGCACCGTCCCCGGACGGGCGGCGCGGCGCTGCCCCCAGTGGCAGCCCGGGGGAAGAGACGCCTGAGCCGTTGGTCAAAACGGCGGCGGTCGCAGCACCGTTGGCGGAGCCGGTCGCGCCCACCGTAGGGGCCGTCCTGGGCCCGGCGGTGGACGACGCCCCGGCCCTGTCGGTGCGCGCCCTGGGGGCGTCCGAGGTGAGGGCCGGGGGGCGCCTCGTCGAACTGGCGGAATGGGGGTACGCAAAACCCCGGGAACTGTTCTACCTTTTGTGCAGCTCCCCGCCGCGCACCAAGGAACAACTAGGCGCGGCACTGTGGCCAGACCTGGACGGCAACCAGCTCCGCAACGCCCTGCACACGGCGCTCCGTGACGCCCGCCGCGCCCTCGGTGACCGGGACTGGTTGCTGTTCGCCAACGGGCGCTACAGCTTCAACCGCTCTCGGCCTTACCGCTTCGACGTGGCCGAGTTCGAGACAGCGCTGAGCAACGCGCGGCGCGCTCGTGGGCCCGATGCACTTCCCCATTGGCAGCGCGCGCTGGCGGCCTACGGCGGCGATTTCCTGCCCGACATGGCGGCCGGTGAATGGGCGGAGGAGCGCAGGCGCGAGCTGCGGGCCAGCTACGAAGCCGCCTTGAGCGCCGCGGGTGGGGCATTGGTCGCTGCCGGGCAGCACCGATTGGCCCTGCAGGTCTACGAGCGGGCTGTCGCCCACGAACCACTGAACGAGAGCGCCCACCGCGAGCTCATGCGCTGCTTGGAACGCCTCGGGCAGCCTGCCCGCGCCATGCGCCACTTCGACGAGCTGGCCACCCTCCTGCGCCGCGAGCTCGGCGCTTCTCCCGCCGCCGAGACCGTCCGGCTCTACGAGCAGCTCCGTTCCTCCTCCGGGCCTTCGTGAACCAGCGCTGACCCGGCGCGTGCTGGGAAGCCTGCGCTGGCGGCGGGTGCGAGCAATGGCGGCCGCGGACTGAGCAGTGCCGGCGGCGGGGGCGAGCAGTGCCGGCGGCCGGGGGCTGAGGTGCGGTGCGGAGCTGGTTGGGTTACGGAGAAAGGACCACCGAAAGTGGCGAGGTCAGCGCCGCGGGCGCTCCGGCGGGGCCCTGTCACGAGGTTCTGGGTGCACAGCGGGATCTGGTCGCGCCCACGTTGCTCCACATACCGCTACGACACCCGGAACCTCCGTCCGCGACCAGATTGCGCACACCACCTGGCCCATAACTGACGGTTGCCGGCCAAACCAGGGGCCGCCGGGGTGCACTACCAGGTCGCCCTGCGGAGCCCCCAGCGTTTCCCCTCGCGCCCCCGCAGCGGCCCTTGCAGCGTGGCGGAAGCTTTGTGCAGTCCTCATCCACCGGCACGACTGAGAAAGGCCCAACCACAATGTCGACTCGAACCAGCCCCACAGCCCCGGCCCTTTCCGGCCGCCACCTTACAATCCTCCATTCCGCTTCGCAGGCACCGGGAACCGCCCTGGCTGCGGCCGTCGTAACGCCCGACAACCAGGCCTGGGTAAGCCGTGGCGCCCGTCGCGCCCAACTGCGCCGCCGGGCGGGCGGCCTCGGCCTCGCCGCGATGGCGGCCCTACCGCTGGTTGCCGTGGCGACCTCTGCCCAGGTTGCCAGCGCGACCCCGGCCGCCAGCGCAAAGGTCGTCAACGCATCTGCGAGCTACACCTACACGACGGTGGACGACCCCGCCGACCTCACCTTCAACCAGCTGCTCGGGATAAACGACTTCGGCGTGATCGCCGGCTATTTCGGTAGCGGCTCGCCGGCCACCACTCACCCCAACAAGGGCTACCAGGTGGCCCCTTACACCGGCACGACCTTCACCAACGAGAACTATCCCGGGTCCCAGCAGACTCAAGTCACCGCCATCAACGACTGGGGGAACACCGTCGGTTTTTACGCGCTCCCCAACGGCACCAATGCCGGCTTCTTGGACGAAGACGGGGTAATGACCAGCGTCGCTGACCCCGCCACGACCTCCAGCCCCGCGGTCAACCAGCTCCTGGGCATCAACAACGATGGGATCGCAGTCGGCTTCTATAACGACAAGAGTGGCAACGCCCACGCCTACAGATGGGACCGCAAGACGCAGGTGTTCACCGCCATCGACCCGTTCGGTTCGAGCAACGTCACGGCCACGGGCATCAATGACCACGGCACCGTGGTCGGCTTCTACGCCGAGGCCAATGGCAACACCGCCGGCTTCATTATGAACGGCACTTCCGTCACGTCGGTCGAGTACCCTGGCTCGACCAACACGCAGATCTTCGGCGTCAACGACAGTGGCACCGTCGTCGGCACCTATGTGGGGGCCAAGAAGCTCAACCACGGCTTCATCTATAGCAATGGCACCTTCCGCCAGGTCAACGACCCGGACGGTGTCGGCGGCACCATAGTGAACGGCCTCAACAACATCGGCGGCGTGGTGGGCTTCTACATGGACGCCAAGGGGAACACCGATGGGTTCGTCGCCAACCTCCACGTAGTCGGGATCCCCACCTCATAGCCAATTGGGTGGCCCAACCGGCTCAGGCAGCCTCGACCGGCACCGGCGCGCCCCCACGCGCCGGTGCCGGTTCAGGCGTCACTGCGACATCTTTCGCTACCCACTCACCCGCACTTACCGACACCCAGGGGCAGGAGGCCACAAGTGAGCTCATGGCCAGCAGCGGACAGTATCTCCCCGGCGACCGCCGGGCACCCTGTGGAAGCCCTCGAAATGCTGGGCCAAGCGCTGAGCGACGGCGACCTGATGGCGGCTGTCGCCCTCCACGAGCCTGCCGCCGTAGTCCGCTTGACGCCCGATGTCGAGGCGACGGGGGCAGACGCCGTGGGCATCGTGCTCTCGCGGCTGCTGGCACCTCGCCTCCGCCTCGAGGTGCACGTCAGGTCGGCACTCCTACGTGACAATCTGGCTCTTGTTACCGTCGACCGGTCTATGCGGGGGACAAGTATCGAAGGGACCAAATTGGATATCGCCGGCACCGGGGCGGCCATCTTGCACCAGGACGGCGAGTTCGGTTGGCGGCTGCTGGCCGACGACTGGGCCCTTTCCGCTTGGCTGTAAAGAGATCTTTTGCGCCCGGTGGGCCGCCCCGCTCGTGGCCGGGCGCGCCAGTGCCGGTGCCCGCCGCGGACTTCGCGGTCTAGGCACCGGTTGACGGAATCGGTCGCTTGCGAAGAGAAGGGTCAGTCGGTGGCGATGCCCTCGATGCCGGCACCGAGCCCGGCCACCGAGCCCAGGTCACTGAGAGTGCCATCGGAGTTGACGTGGAACTCGTCGATGGCGCCAGCCCCACCGTCCTCCGAATAGAGCGTACTACCGTCTTGTGAGGCAGCCAGATCGATGGGGCCCTTGTCGGTAGTGGCCACCACTCCAGTGGGCCCGACCAGCGCGGGCGTCCCGCTCGGCGAGATGGTGTAGCCGCTCAGGTTGTTACTGCCGGCGTTGGCCACGTAGTAGTACCCACCCGCTGTGGCGATCCAGCACAAAGCTGCCTGGCCATCGTCGAGCGCAGCCAGGCTCGTGAGCGTGCCGCCCGCCGCCAACGAGAACGTGTGAACCGCGCTGGGCCCCGCCTCCGCAGCGGCTAGTTGCCCGCTCGGCGTGAACAGGAACGAGAAAGGCACGTTCCCGGTGTCGGCCGTCACCACCGGCGTCGACGACAGGACGCCTCCAGCTCCCACCTGGAAGATGTCGAACGAGCTCGTGCTCGCCTTGGTCGTGACGATGACCTGGCTTCCACCGGGGCTCACCCCGATCTGGCCCGGCGCCATGAGGAAGTTGGGCGGGTCGGTGTTGGAGAGGCCGAGCGAGCGGACATCGCCGGGGACTGGGAACACCCGAGTGCCGAATATCTGGTAGGCGGCGACTGCCCCGGTGCCCCCAGCATCGAGCACGTAGACGTAATTGCCCGATACGGCAACACTATTGGGGAACTCTCCCTCCGAGGGAATCACCTGCGCTAGATCGACGTCTCTACCCAGGACCGAGAACACCGACAAGGTGTTACTGCCGGCATTGACAGCGAAGAGCAGCCGGTGTACCGGGTCGTAGGTAAGCGAGCCCTGGGAAGCCAGGCTGTCCACGACGGCCCCGCTGGCGAGCGCGCCCACGCCGCCCGTGCTCGCCACGTTCAGTTCTGACAAGCGGCCGTCGCTATGTTCGGCCAGCACGATCACCTGGTTCCCGCTCGGGTTGTTGGTCTGGACGAATACGGCCGGACGGGGGGTAAGGGCGCTCGGGCCTGGGAATGCGGGATCAGCAGCGGCCACGCCGGCGGCTCCGAAGGCGCTCGCCGCGGCCGCACCGGCCAGGGCGGCGCCGGCGCGAAGGGTCCATTTCATCTTTGCTCCTTTGTCTCGGGTTCATTGCGACGACTTACCTGTCATCGCAGGGCGGCCAGCGTTACGGTCGCGACGCACATTTCTT
>Ga0335074_10013005_pt1 | contig 11690 bp, 8 predicted proteins | sample Lox_Sample_23_FD_206715 | JGI IMG/M metagenome (GOLD analysis project Ga0335074, IMG submission 206715) | Soil microbial communities from Loxahatchee National Wildlife Refuge, Florida, United States - Lox_Sample_2.3 | ecosystem: Environmental > Terrestrial > Soil > Wetlands | place: USA: Florida...
CGGCTGGTATGGCGTTTCACAATTTCGCTGGAGTATTGGGAAGCCCACCTGAACAACGCCCCTCAGGGGCTGAAGCCCTTTGGCTGAGCCGATCTTTTCGACTGAACAGCTTGCGGAAAAAATCGTTCGAGATGGGAGAACCGTCCCTCCGCGGCTCAAGCCGCAACGATTTGAGGCTGGTTACGGCACAGCTGAAGCTGTGCCCCTTCAAAGAATGGAGTTTTTTCGCAAGCTGTGAAAGGGGCGTGTAGCGAAAGAGCGGTTAGCGAAAGAGCGATTAGCGAAGGAGCGGTTCCCTGGGCGGGGTGGCGCGGGAGATTTGAACGGTTGCGGGGGCCGTACACGTTCCTTTGATACGCGCATACTTAACATAAGCTGTGGGACGATTCGTGCGACCCCCAGGGCCGGGGCGGAATCACAGAGAACAGCAGACATTCCTTTGGAGAGGTGTTTATGAGCGCGACGGCGACCGATGTTCAGACTCCCTTGACGCAACTGCCAGCGTGGAAGGCGCTCCAGGCGCACTATGAAGCGCTGCGCGAGAAGCATCTGCGCGAGCTGTTTACGAGCGACCCCGGACGAGGGACGCGGCTGACGGCCGAAGCGGCGGGAATCTATTTCGACTACTCGAAACATCGGGTGACGGACGAGACGCTGCGGCTGCTGCTGGAACTGGCGGAGCAGAGCGGGCTGCGCGAGCGGCGCGAGGCGATGTTTACGGGCGAGAAGATCAACGTGACGGAGAAGCGGGCGGTGCTGCACACGGCGCTGCGCGCACCGAAGGGCGCGGTGATCAAGGTGGACGGCGAGAACGTGGTGCCGGGCGTGCACGAGGTGCTGGACCGGATGGCGGACTTCTCGAAGCGGGTGCGGAGCGGCGCGTGGAAGGGGCACACGGGGAAACGGATCCGGAACGTGATCAACATCGGGATTGGCGGGTCGGACCTGGGGCCGGTGATGGCGTATGAAGCGCTGCGGCACTACAGCCAGCGGGATATGACCTTCCGGTTCGTGTCGAATGTGGACGGGACGGATTTTGCGGAGGCGACGCAGGACCTGGATGCGGAGGAGACGCTGTTCATCGTCTCGTCGAAGACGTTTACGACGCTGGAGACGATGACCAACGCGCAGACGGCGCGGGAGTGGTCGCTGAAGAGGCTGAAGGATGAGAAGGCGGTCGCGAAGCATTTTGTGGCGGTGTCGACGAACGAGAAGGAAGTGACGAAGTTCGGGATCGATACGGCGAATATGTTCGGGTTCTGGGACTGGGTGGGCGGACGGTACTCGATGGACTCGGCGATCGGGCTGTCGACGATGCTGGCGGTGGGGCCGGAGAACTTCAGGAAAATGCTGGCCGGGTTCCACGAGATGGACGAACACTTCCGGACGGCGCCGCTGGAGAAGAATTTGCCGGTGCTGATGGGGCTGCTGACGGTTTGGTACGCGGATTTCTTCGGGGCGGAGACGGTGGCGGTGCTGCCGTACGAACAGTATCTGAAGCGCTTCCCTGCCTACCTGCAGCAGCTGACGATGGAGAGCAACGGCAAGCACGTGACGCTGAGCGGGGAGCGGGTGAAGTATGCGACGGGGCCGATTTTCTGGGGGGAGCCGGGGACGAACGGACAGCACTCGTTCTATCAGCTGATCCACCAGGGAACGAGGCTGATCCCCTGTGATTTCATCGGATTTGCGAAGACATTGAATCCGTTGGGTGATCATCACAACCTGCTGATGGCGAATGTGTTTGCGCAGGGCGAGGCGCTGGCGTTCGGGAAGACTCCGGAGCAGGTGAAGGCCGAGGGGACGCCGGACTGGCTGGTGCCGCACCGGGTGTTCGAGGGAAATCGGCCGTCGAGCACGCTGCTGCTGGAGGAGCTGACGCCGGAGGCGCTGGGCAAGCTGGTGGCGCTGTACGAGCACAGCGTGTTTACGCAGGGAGTGGTGTGGCAGATCGACTCGTTCGACCAGTGGGGCGTGGAGCTGGGGAAGGTGCTGGCGAAGAAGATCATCGGGGAGCTGGAGGGTTCCGGGCCGGCAAAAGGGGCGCATGACAGCTCGACGACGGCGCTGATGGAGCACTATCGGAAGCAGCGGGGATAGGGTTGCGCGGCTGGGAGCGGCCGGTTCGTGTTTGGGAACTGGCCTAAAGCCCGTATCTGCCGTGTTGCGTCCAACATGTGCGCCTTTTGGGCGGAACTTTTCGTCTAATCCAGTGTTGAAACGAACTGAAGCGGTGACCTCGGGCAGGGCCAGGCGTCAGACCGTTCAGCAATGATAGAAATGAGGGACTGGGGCACGGGCGGAAGCGCACGAAGTTCCAAGGGAGTTGCAGCAATGAAACGAACTGTCTTGATGAGTGGATTGGTGAGAACAGGACTGGCCCTGGCGATTGCCGGGTGCCTGGGAGTTCCGGCCGGCTTTGCGCAGAGCGCGGGCAACGATGCGAACCTGCAGTCGGCCGTGGAGAGCGCGCTGGCCAAGGATTCGGCGCTGCAGGGGCAACAGCTGAAGGCGACCTCGCAGAACGGGCAGGTGACGCTGAGCGGCACCGTGCAGACGGCGGAGCAGCGGCAGGAAGCCGAGACGGTGGTGGCGAATGTGCCGGGTGTGGTGGGCATCGCCGATAACATTCAGGTGGCGGGCGCGAGCGCGCCGGCAACCGCGCCGGCTCCGGAAACCTCGCAGGCACCTCCGCAGATGAATCCTCCGGCGGCCGCGCAGCAGACACCGCCTCCGCCGCCGCCCGATCAGGCGGCGACGCCTGCGCCCTACCAGGGAGCGCAGCCGTATCAGGGATACGGGAGCGCGCCGGCGAGCGGGCCGGTGACGGTTCCGGCGGGCACGCTGCTGCAGGTGAGGACGAGCGAGCCGCTGAATGTATCGAAGCTGCAGGAAGGCGCGACGTTTGAGATGACGGCGGCAAGCGACGTCTTCGAGGGCAACGTGCTGGCGATACCGCGGGGCGCGGTGCTCGAGGGCAAAGTGGTGAAGGTGAAGAAGCCGGGCGCGCTGGGCGGAAGCGGCGAACTGGAACTGCAGGTGACGCAGCTGAACCTGGGCGGCAAGATGTATCCCGTGGCGACGGATATCTGGTCGAGCAAGGGCCCGAACAAGGCCGGATACACGGCGAGCAACGCGGCGGGCGGCGCGATCCTTGGCGCCATCATCGGCGGGATTGCAGGCCGCGGGCCGGGCGCAGCGATCGGCGCAGTGGCGGGCGGCGGCGCGGGACTGCTGGTCTCGGGCGAGACGAACGGGCCGCGCGAGGTCCTTCCGCCTGAGGCGCTGCTGAACTTCCATCTGTCAGGCGCGGTGACGGTGCAGCCGGTATCGTGGCAGGAAGCGCAGCGGCTGGCGCAAAGCGCTCCGCAACTGCAGCGGCGGCCGGTGTACTACGCGCCTTATCCGTATCCCTATTACCCGTATCGCTACGCGTACTATCCGTATCCGTATTGAAGGCAGGGTGTAGGGTGTAAGAGATATGGCCGGACAGAAATGTCCGGCCTTGTTGTCTGTACGCGGGGAGTTTCAGCGAGCGCGCATCTAAGATTAGAAGAGTGACCCTGACAACTACAGAGAAACGCAGCGGCGAGCGTTGCGAAACCAGCCCGTATGATGGGACCGTGGAGGAGGCGAAGCCTAAGACACGATTCCGCATGAGCCGGCGCGCCTTTCTGGGGCTTTCGGCAGGCGCGGTTGGCGGAATGGCGCTGTATGCGGGGGAAATTGCGCGGCACGAACTGAGCGTGGAGGAGCATACGATCCACCTGGCGCGGCTGCCCGATCCGTTTCGCGGCATGCGCATCGTGCAGATTTCCGATTTTCACTACGCGGAGTACACCGAGGCGTATTTTTTGCGCGAGGTGGTGCGGCGGGTGAACGCGCTGCGCGGGGACATGGTGCTGCTGACGGGGGACTTTATCAGCTACGGCCCCCTGCCCAAGTCTTTCCCGCGAAGAATGATGCACGGCTGCGCGGAGATTCTGAGCAAGATCGAATGCCCTCTGATCTATGCGTCGCTGGGAAACCATGACGCGGTGATCGGGGACCGCTATGTGACGGGGCCGCTGCGGGAGCACGGGATTCCGACGCTGCTGAACCAGTCGCTGGCGCTGGAGCGGGATGGGAAGCGGCTGTGGCTCGCGGGGCTGGGCAGCATCTGCGAGGACCAGTCCGATCCCGACAAGGGCATTCCGAAGGCGATGGTGAGCGGCGGCGAAGCGGGGATCGTGATGGCGCACGAGCCGGACATTCTGGTGGAATTGTCGAAGTACAACGTGGACCTGATGCTCTCAGGGCACACGCACGGCGGGCAGGTGCGGGTGCCGTTCATGCCGCCGCTGGATCTGCCTCCGTGGGGAAAGCTGTACGTGGAGGGGCTGTTCCGGCACGGTCCGACGCAACTGTATGTGAACCGCGGGATCGGGGCGGTGGGCGTGCCGTTTCGGCTGAACTGCCCGCCGGAGATCACGGTGATCACGCTGGCGTAGGGACAGAGGCGGGGGCGGCGATCGGTGGAGGGGAGGCGATCTTCGGGTATTCTTCCGTTCCTCGGTAAGTGACCTGGCGATTCTGCGCTCATCCGGCTTACTGACAACTCAAGCTTCCGGATTGTCGACGAAATGGCAGTCAGAACGCTCCTTTCGGGCGTTGTGCTGGAGGATATTCAACCGCTCGTTGCGGGTCGTGTGTGCAATCGGTTGCCCGAATATTGTGAGTGGTTGAGATCGAACGAATCGTGGCGCAAGCGCTGGCTCCTCGTAACGCTGGGAAGTATATTTCCAAATCTCAGCTGATAAAGATTTGCCCGATCACTTGCTCGGTTTGAGCCGGGCCTCGGGGAGCAACGGCTCGAACAACTCAACGGGGTTGCCAGAGGGGTCTTCAGCCAAGATCTGCTTTCCGCCGACACCAGTAACGATTTCATTTCTGAAACGGACTCCCGCCTTGCGCAATGCCTCTACCTCTGCCTCAAGGTCTGCAACCTCCACAGAAAATCGGTTCCAACCTCCAGGGGTAGGTTCTGTGCCATCCGGCATAGATTGGCCTCCGCCTGGCCCGGGATTCGGAGAACTGAGCACCAGCCTCAGATCGCCCCTGGAGAGCATGGCGAAGGTCGGCGCCGGATGCATTACTTCCGAGAAGCCAAGGTATTTACAATAAAACGCGATCGCGGCGTCAACATCATGAACGATATAGCGGACTTGCACAGTAGCCATCACGACTCCTTGACTGTCTTCAGTTTCAAGATACTCCATTTTCAAGGTACCATCAAGCATGGCAAATACGAACAAAGGCGACTTGGTTCAGCAAGTCATCCTGGGTGCGAGGGAAAACAGCATCGGTGCGGTTCTCTTTCATCAGGCGGTAGGACAGGTGCTCGGCATCAACGTCACTGACATGAAGTGTCTTGACATCATGACGACCAAAGGCTCAGCCAGCCCGTCCCAACTCGCCGAGTTGACTGGTCTTACGTCGGGCTCAACAACGGCAATGATCGACCGGCTCGAAAAAAGAGGACTCGTTGAGCGCCGTCCACATCCTAAAGACCGACGTGCAACCGTCATCGTCCTCACGAAGGAAGCGGCGAGGAAGCTCCCCCCTCTTTTTGAATCCTTGGCCACGGCGATGCAGGCATTGGTATCGAGTTATTCTGCGAAGGAACTCGACATTCTGGCTGATTTTTTGGGGCGAATTGCTAGTCTCTGGCAACGGGAGCGTGAGCGCCTTCGGTCGCAATTTGGTAACAAGACAAGGACTCTCTGAGGATGTCGGCCAGTGTCCGCCTATCGGCTTGCGCATGATTTTCGATTGACGGTAGCAGCCCAACCCACTCATTGAGCCGGGCCTAAACGCCGCCGCGAGGGCATGCCCGGTTAAACGGGTTTCCGTTCACTATGTGCCCCGGACTCGGGCGGACGGAGGGGCGCAAATGCGGACGCGTCCAGCCGCCTCAGGCGTTGCTGAAACGGGGGGCGGTCAGCGTTCCTGGGCGGGTTCGCGGATGGCGATGCCGAGGGCTTTCATCTTGCGATAGAGGTGGCTGCGCTCGAGGCCGAGGGTTTCGGCGGCGCGGCTCATGTTGCCGTTGCAGTCGTCGATTTTGCGCAGGATGTACTCGCGCTCGTAGGCGTCGCGGGCGTGCTGGAGGGTGTCGAAGTCGCCGGCGCGGGTGGCGCTGCGGTGCACGAGCATGGGCAGGTGGCGGCGCTCGATGCGCAGGGCGCGGGGATTGAGGATGAGCACGCGCTCGATGACATTTTTGAGCTCGCGAACATTGCCGGGCCAGTGGTACTGGCGGAGCAGCTCGATGGCGTCGTCGGCGATCTCGATGCGGGGGCGGCCGTAGGCGCGGCCGAAGGCGCGGAGGAATTCGCGGACGAGGAGGGGGATGTCTTCGCGGCGGTCGCGGAGGGGCGGAACGAAAAAGGGGATGACGTTGAGGCGGTAGAAGAAGTCCTCGCGGAAATTGCCTTTGGCGATCTCGTCTTCGAGATTCTTGTTGGTGGCGGCGATGACGCGGACATCGACGCTGATGGGCTGGGTGGCGCCGACGGGGACGAAGCGCTGCTCGTCGAGGGCGCGCAGCACTTTGGACTGGGTCTTGAGGCTCATATCGCCGACCTCGTCGAGGAAGAGGGTGCCGGCGTTGGCGCGCTCGAAGGTGCCGCGCTTTTCCGGCGGGCCGCCGGCGACGGCGGCGTTGCGATATCCGAAGAGCTCGCTTTCGATGTAGTCCTCGGGAATGGCGGCGCAGTTGAGCTCGACGAAGACGCGCTCGCGACGGAGGCTTTCGGCATGGATGGCGCGGGCGATGAGCTCCTTGCCGGCGCCGGATTCGCCGTAGATGAGGACGCGGCCGTTGGTGGGGGCCATGAGCTGAATCTGCTGGCGGAGAGCGCGGGCCTGGATGCTCTCGCCGGTGATGTGCTGCTCCTGGGCGAGCTGGCGGCGAAACTCGAGGTTTTCAGTGCGCAGGCGGCGGGCCTCAATGGCGTTTTTGACGACGATGAGGGTGCGCTCGAGGGAGAGCGGCTTCTCGAGGAAGTCGAAGGCGCCGAGCTTGGTGGCGCGGACGGCGGTTTCGATGGTGGCGTGGCCGGAGATGATGATGATTTCCGGTCGCGACTCAGGGTCGAGGGGGCGGAGATCGGAGAGGACTTCGAGACCGTCGCAGTCGGGGAGCCAGATATCGAGGAGCAACAGGTCGTAGACGGGATCGTGAGCGAGGGCGATGGCTTCAGCGGCGGTGCCGACGCTGGTGACTGCGTAGCCCTCCTCGCGCAGAATCTCTTCGAGAGATCCGCGAATCTCCGCTTCATCGTCCACGATGAGGATGTGATTCATGAGAGTAGCGGTCAGCGGTCAGCGATTGGCGGCGGCATCACGAATCAGACAGCCTTCGTCAGCGTTGCCGTGACGGGCTCTGCGCCGTTGGTTTCAGCCAGCGGCACTTCGATGATAAAGCGTGCTCCGGCGGGGGAGTTGTTTTCAGCGCGGATGGAGCCGCCGTGCTCCTGGATGATTTTGGCCACGATGGACAAGCCGAGGCCGGTGCCACGTTGGCGGGTGGAGAACCACGGGAGAAAGAGGCGCTCGCGCATATCGTCGGTGAGGCCGGGGCCGGTGTCGGTGACGGCGATCTCGGCCATGCCGTGACGCTCGCCGGGGCAGGTTTCGATGGAGAGGACGCGGAGCAGGCTCTCGCGCATGGCCTCGGCGGCATTGTCGATGAGGTTGGCGAGGGCGCGGCGCAGGGCTTCGGGGTCGGCCATGACGGGAGGCAGCGAGCGATCGAGGCGCTTCTCGATGCGGATATCGAGGATGCGGCCCTCGAAGAGGAGCAGCGCGGATTCGACGATGTCGTTCAGATCGGATGGGCGGGGGTGGGCGGCGGGAAACTCAGCGAGCGCGGCGAACTGGCCGACCAGCGTGCGCAGGGTTTCGACGGAGCCGAGGATGGCGTCGACGCAGCGGCGAATGACGCCAGGGGATTCGGGAAGGCTGCGGTCGACGTGGCGGCGGATGCGCTCGGCGGAGAGCGCGATGGGGGTAAGCGGATTGCGAATCTCGTGCGCGATGCGCTGCGCTACTTCCTTCCAGGCGGCCTGGCGCTGGGCATGGAGGAGATCGGTGACGTCTTCAAGGACGAGGATAGAGCCGCTGCTGCGGCTGCCGCCGGGCGCGAGGGCGGCGATGGTGACGGCAAGATGCGCGGGGCCGCGCGGGGTGGGCAGATCGAGCTCAGAAGAGGCAACGCCCATGCGGTGAGCGCGGCGATCGAGGCGGAGGAGCTCGGTGGTGATTTCGGCGGGCAGAAGCGAATCGAGAGGGACGCCGGAGAGGCTGGAGTATCCGTCGAGACGGAGCAGGTCGGCGAAGGCGCGGTTGCCGAGGAGGATGGTGCGGCTGGCGTCGAGGGTAACGACGCCGGAGGGGATGGTTTCGAGGATGGCCTCGAGCTCCTTGCGGCGGGCCTCGATGGCAAGGTTGGCGGCGGAGAGCTCGCGGGCGGAGGTTTCGGCCTGATGGCGGCTCTGCTCGAGGTCGGCGGCCATGTGGTTGAAGGAGCGGACAACCTCGGCCATTTCGCCGCTGGCTTCGGCGGTGACGCGCTGCCGGTAGTCGCCCTTGCCGATGGCGTCCATGGCATCGGCGAGCGCCTCAAGCGGACTGGTGATGCGCCGCGAGACGTAGACAGCCAGCCAGCTGCTCGAGAAGAAGACGAGCGCGGTGAGCATGAGCAGCAGCAGGAAATAGGTGGCGCGGATGACGCGGCGCTGGCGGTAAAGGGCCCAGTACTGGTTGGCTCCGGAGCTGAGGCCGGCCATGATGGAGTTGAGGCCGGTGGGCATGGGAAGGGCGGCGACGACGACCCCGCCGCCAGGAAGGCTGGCGCTGCCGAGCGCGAACTCGGAGCCGCCGATGTCGAGCATGGGCTCGTCGGTCTGCTGAGCGGCTTTGAGAATGGATGCGGCAAGCGACTGGCCGGCGGAGATGGTCTGCTGATCGTCGGGGTCGATCCAGGAGTGGACCTGAGCGGAGCCGGAGGACGGCGGCAGTTCGTAGGAAACGACGGGGAGCGAGTCGCGATAGAGGACAGCGAAACCTCCCTGGAGGGTGATCTCGTGGGCGCGCATCTCGGCGAGGATGGCGCGGGAGTCATTGCTCTCGAGGGCGGCAGCGAGGGTGGTGGAGCGGGCGATGCTCTCGGCCTCGGCGCGGGCGTTGAGCGAGGCGTAGTGGGAGAGCTCCATGGTGATCTGCATGGAGTCGTCGCGGACCTCGGCGGCGGGCTGAGAGAACCAGCGATCGATGGAGCGGTTCATCAGCAAAAAGCTGAAGAGGAACATGAAGAGCGCAGGGACCAGGGAGAGCAGGAGCGCTCCGATGAACATGCGGGTGCGGAGGCGCGCGCCGAGAACCTGGCTGCGCTGCTCGGCAAGGAGCTTGAGCAGGTTGCGCAGGAGCAGGACGAGGACGGTGACGAAGAGCAGGAAAACGACAATGGAGAGCGAGGTAAGGAGGAAGATCTGGCCGGTGGTGTGGGGATTGAGGGATCGGACGTTGAAGGCGTTGAGACCGATGAGCAGGGCGAGAAGCACGAAGGCGGCAATGGCCAGCAAGATGAAGGTGAGTCGCCGCTGTCGGGAATCGGCCAAACGGGGATCCGTCCTGAAATCAGGGTTGATTATAGAACCGGCCTCCTTTGGGGGCTTCCAATTTCAGAGGATTGTCTGCGCGAAAGCTGTTCAGTGAACAGACGGAATTGCGGAAGGGGATGTTGCAGCGGCATGATGGAGAAAACCAGGGATGGGGTGCAGCGCATCTGAGCGAGGCGGTATGAAAACCAATCGGCTTTTGCTTTCCGTGACGACGGCAGCGCTGGCGTGCGCATTGACGCTGGGCGGCTGCAAGAAGAGCGCGAATCAAGCGGCAAACAATGAAACTCCGGCGCAAACGCCGGCGAATAACCCGCCGGCTCCGCCACCGGATCAGAACCAGCCAGGGCAGGCGCCAGCCCAGTCGCAGGCGCCCGCAGCGGCTCCGCAGCCAGCGACGGTGGTGATTCCGAGGGACACGCGGATTCGGGTGCGGCTGGATCAGGACCTGGGGTCGAAGATCAGCCAGCCGGGCGAGAGCTTTGGGGCGACGGTGGCCGATGACGTGGTGGTGAACGGGCAGGTGGCGATTCCGCGAGGCTCGCACGCGATGGGCACGGTGATCGACGCGAAGCCGCTGGGGCACTTTAAGGGCGGCGCGGTGCTGGAACTGCGGCTGGAGCGGATCAGGGTGAATGGAGGGAGCTATGCGGTGGCGACCAGCACGATGGAGCGCGTGGAAAAAGGAAAAGGCACGCGCACGGCAAAATTTGCCGGCGGCGGCGGCGCGTTTGGGGCGTTGATTGGCGGAATCGCGGGCGGCGGCAAGGGCGCGCTGGTGGGCGCACTGGCCGGCGCGGGCGCGGGAACGGCGGGCAGCGCGATGACCGGGAACCACGAGATTTTTCTGCCCGCGGAGACGCTGATCACCTTCCGGCTGGAGCACGGAGTGCAGGTGAGCCAGTAGGGCAGCGTTGAGCGTTTAGGGATTAGCGATTAGAGATCAAAGGGCGCGGCCGATGGCTGCGCCCTTTTCTGTTGCTGGAGAGTTCCGTTCAGGCGAGGAGATCGCGGACCGGCTTCCAGGACTTGTTCTGCGACTTCGCGACCGGCTCGCAGGTGATGTTGCCGTCCCAGGTGTTGACGCCGTCGCGGATGCCGTCGTCATCGAGGATGGCCTTCTTCGCTCCCTGCTTTGCGAGCCGCAGGACGTAGGGGAAGGTCGCGTTGGTGAGCGCCAGCGTGGAGGTGTTGGGCACCGCCGCGGGCATGTTCGTCACGCAGTAGTGGACGACGCCGTTGACCTCATAAGCAGGGTTGCTGTGGGTGGTGGGGTGCGCGGTTTCGACGCAGCCGCCCTGATCGATGGCGACGTCGACGATGACGGCGCCCTTTTTCATCTTGGCGACCATCTCGCGGGTGACGATCTTGGGCGCGGCAGCGCCAGGAATGAGCACGCCACCGATGACGAGGTCGGCATCCTGCACGGCACGGGAAACGTTCCACGAATTCGAGGCGAGGGTAAAGATGCGGCCGTTGAAGATGTCGTCGAGCTCGCGCAGGCGGTTGAGATTGAGGTCGACGAGGGTGACTCTGGCGCCCATGCCGAGCGCGATTTTGGCGGCGTTGGTGCCGACGATGCCGCCGCCGATGATGCAGACGCCGGCAGGCGGAACGCCGGGGACGCCGCCGAGGAGAACGCCACGGCCGCCTTTTTCTTTTTCGAGATAAGCGGCGCCGACCTGGACGGCCATGCGGCCGGCGACTTCGGACATGGGGGTGAGGAGCGGCAATGTGCCGGCGCGGTCGCGGATGGTTTCGTAGGCGATGCCGATGACCTTCTTCTGCAACAGCTTTTCGGTGAGGTCGGCGACGGGCGCGAGGTGCAGATAAGTGAAGAGCACCAGGCCTTCGCGGAAGAAGCCGTATTCCTTTTCGACGGGCTCCTTGACCTTGACGACCATTTCGGCGTTGCCCCAGAGGTTGTGGGCGGAGCCGACGATTTCGGCGCCGGCGGACTGATATTCGTCGTCGGTGAAGGCGGAAAGCTCGCCGGCGTGGGTTTCCACGAGCACCTTATGGCCCGCC
>Ga0335074_10013006_pt1 | contig 11688 bp, 12 predicted proteins | sample Lox_Sample_23_FD_206715 | JGI IMG/M metagenome (GOLD analysis project Ga0335074, IMG submission 206715) | Soil microbial communities from Loxahatchee National Wildlife Refuge, Florida, United States - Lox_Sample_2.3 | ecosystem: Environmental > Terrestrial > Soil > Wetlands | place: USA...
CAGATGCGTGAACGTGCAGCCGACAACGCCGCCGAACAGTCCGAGCTCGACACCATCGCGCTCTTGCGCGTGCGCGGCAGCGCTCCGGCGTAACGTCCGTAGCGTCCGGTAAAGCCGCGCGCCGCCCGCGTCAGCGGCGATGCGGCGCTGTTGCCGAAGTCCCGTCCTCATCCCCCGGTTTCGCTCTCGACGAGCGCCTGCTTCCGCGGCGATAATCGGTTGCCGCCTCAGGGGTGCTTAAGGGGCCGAGGGCCGTGGTCATGGTGATGCAAGCGGAACTGGTCGGGCTGCTTGCGGCGATCGCCAAGGGCGACACGGCGGCATTCGAGCAGCTCTACGAAGCCACCCGGGCGAAACTGTACGGAGTGCTGCTGCGTATCTTGGGCAGGCCCGAATTGGCCGATGAGGTCATGCAGGAAACCTATCTCAAGATTTGGAAGATGGCCGACAAGTTCGATCCGGCCGTCGCCAGCCCCATCACCTGGATGGTGGCGATGGCGCGCAATCGCGCCATCGATATCGCGCGCAAGAAGAGCGAACTCTCGATCGAGGACGAACCGGAAGCGTTGGACGTCGCGGCCGAAACGCCCACGCCGCTGGCGCGTCGCGAGATGACGGAGGAGCTCAAGCGGCTTTTGTCATGCCTGGGCAAGCTTGATCCGGAAAAGCAACGTATCGTGCTGCTCGCCTATTACAGCGGCTGGAGCCGCGATCAGCTCGCCAAGAAGCTCGACATTCCCGTGAACACAATCAAGACTTGGTTGCGTCGCAGCTTGATCGAGATCCGTCAATGTATGGGAACGTAACTGCGAAGGAGCTTTAAGTGGCCATGTACGACGAGGAACAGGACACGCTTGCCGCCGAATATGTCCTCGGTACGCTTTCGGTCGAGGAGCGCGAGCACGCCGAAGCCCTGCGTTCGTTCGATCCGAGTTTTGCCGCGGCCGTGCTGCAGTGGGAGCGGCGGCTCGGCGAGCTCAACGTCATGGTCGAGGCGGTCGAGCCACCGACCGAGCTGTGGGATAAAATCAAGGCCGAAGTTGCCCCCGCCCAGCCGGCTGGTGAAAACGCATCACCCGGTGACTCGGAGCCGCTGTCGCCAATCGCCGAACTCGCTTCAGACTTCGTCGCGCCGGAAGCCGCCGCGGAGGGGGCGCCGGCCGAAACGGCGTCCGGACTGTCAGCTGCCGTGTCGGCTGCGACTGCGGTGCCAGTGCCTGAGCCGGCGAAAATCGAACGCAGTGCCGATGTGATCTATCTGGCCCGACGCGTCCGGCGCTGGCGCGGCATGACGCTCGCTTTCGGGGTGATCGCCGCTTTGTTGGCGCTTTACGTTGCCGCCTGGCAGGCCGCGCCCGATTTCATTCCGATGCAATTGCGGCCCCACACCGCGGGCATGATGGCGCATTCGCAGGAGCCGGCCCGCGTGCAGCAAGACCGGCTGGTCGCCGTTCTGCAACAAGAGCCGACCGCGCCCGCGTTCCTGCTCACTCTCGACACGCAGCGCCGCAGGTTGTTCGTGCGTCGGGTGTCGGCTACGCCGGAGACCGGAAAGAGCTACGAGCTGTGGCTGGTTTCGAAGCGGCTCGGCGCTCCGCATTCACTCGGCGTTGTCGGCAGTGGCGAATTCACCGAGCACGCGCTGCCGGGAAATTACGACATCGATACGCTGCGGGATGCAAGCTACGCGGTGTCGCTCGAGCCCGCAGGCGGCTCGCCGAGCGGCGCGCCGAGCGGCCCGATTCTCTTCACCGGCAAGGCGGTCGAATCGCTGCCGGCGTCACCGTCGCAGCCGGCAACGCCCAAGACCTGAAGCGGCCTGAAGCGACCTGAAGCGACCTGAAGTCCTCCGCCTTCGTTCGTTGCCGCCACAGCGGCAATCCATCGAACGGTATTTCGCGCCGTGTCCCCCGGAGGGGGACGAAGGCCACCACGAACGGCCAATGATGTCGCTGTTGCTATCGGATGGTCGGCAGGCGCCCGCTTACAGCCGTCGGCTGGCCAGCCTTGACGAGCGGCGCGGTGCCAAGATCGATATCACTGACATGGGCGAAAATTCCCACCGCCGCGACCAAGGTCGCGCACAATAGGCCGATAACCACGATCTTCAGATGGGTTCGCCGATCAGCGCTATACATCGAATGATTCACGGCACCCTCCCGGCCTGCGCCGGCAACCGACGAGCGCCATTGAAAGTCGTCGCCACACATAAGTACGTGACGGCCGTCACACGAAGTACGCTTCACTGAAGCTTGAACAGACGTGATAACTGGTCAAGATTCGTTTAGTTCCGATCCGCCGGAGCATGCGTCGTGCGCGAAATCGTATCCGAACTCGCCGGCAAGGGCTTTCTGCGGGCGGCCATTAATATGGGCAACCCGTTGCTGGTTACGGGAACTTGTGCCGCTGGCGATCCGCAAGGCGTTGCGCCCGACATGGCCGCCGAGATCGCAAGCCGGCTGGGCGTTGCGGTCCGCTACGTCAAATTCGATCGGCCGTCGCAGCTTGCGGATGCCGCCGGCACTGACGCCTGGGATATCGGGCTGATCGGCGCGGAGCCGGCACGGGCGGAGAAGATCGCCTTCAGTCCTGCCTATTGCGAGATCGAAGCGACCTATCTGGTGCCGCCCGGTTCGCCCTTCGCTGACGTTGCCGACGTCGATCGCGCCGGTTCACGCATCGCGGTGCGGGCGGGCAGCGCCTACGAGCTGTGGCTTACACGCAATATCAAACACGCCGCGCTGTTTCGTTCCGACAGCGCCGACGGCCCGTTCCGGCAATTCGTCGCCGACGGTCTCGACGCGCTGGCGGGGCTGCGGCCTCAGTTGTCGCGCGAGGCCGCCGAGCTTGCGGGCGCCAGAATTCTTCCCGGCAACTTTACCGCCGTTCAACAAGCGATCGGCACGCTCAAGCGCAACGCGGCCGGCGCCGCGTTCCTGCGCGAGTTCGTCGAAGACGCCAAGCGGTCGGGATTGGTGGCGCGCCTGATCGAGCGGCATCGCGTGGTCGGCCTTTCGGTGGCGCCGTAGTCGCGGCGGAAACATGCCTGCCGGATGCGACGCAACGCCGCGCATAGCCGGATCGCGCTCAAATGCTGGCGATGGTTTTCAGTCGCGCCCGCGGGTGAATCTCCGACTGCGCCAGCACGCTGGTTTGCGCGCGGAAGCGCTCGACAATTCCGCGCACGAACGGCCGAATGTTGGGCGAGGTCACCAGCACCGGCGCTTCGCCCTCGCGCGCCGCCTGCTCGAATTTTTCACGGACGAGATTGATGAACTCGGTGAGCTTTGACGGCTGCATGGCGAGGTTCTTGTCGTCGCCCTGACCGACGATCGCTTCGGCAAAGATCTGTTCCCATTTGGCGGTAAGCGCGATGATCGGCAGGTAGCCGGCGGCGCTGGTATGCTGGGCGCACAGCGCACGCGCCAGCCGCGCCCGCACATGTTCGGCCAGCATCGTCGGATTGCGCGTCGCCGTAAGCCCGTCGGCGATGCCTTCGAGAATGGTCGCCAGATCGCGGATCGACACGCGCTCGCCGAGCAGTATCTGCAGCACGCGCTGGATGCCGGAGATGGTGATCTGCGCCGGCACGATGTCCTTGATCAGCTCGCTTTGCTCCTTCGGCAGCTCTTTGAGCAATTTCTGCACCTCGCCGTAGGACAGCAGCTCGGCCATGTTGGCCTTGATCAGTTCGGTCAGATGCGTCGCCAGTACGGTCGCCGCGTCGACCACGGTGTAGCCCCTGACCGAGGCCTCTTCCTTGAGGGCGCTTTCGATCCAGGTGGCGGGCAGGCCGAATGTCGGCTCGGTGGTGTGCACGCCGGGCAGCGTCACCTGCTTGCCGGCCGGATCCATGACCATGTATTGGCCGTGCCACACTTTGCCGGTGCCGGATTCGACCTCCTTGATCTTGATCACGTAGCTGTTGGCGTCGAGCTGGACGTTATCGAGGATGCGCACCGCCGGCATGACGAAACCCATCTCGGTCGCGAGCGAGCGGCGCAACGCCTTGATCTGCTCAGTGAGCCGGTCGCCGCCATCGGGGGCGTTGACCAGCGGCAACAGCGCATAGCCGAGCTCGATTTTGAGATCGTCCATCTTCAGCGTCGCCGACATCGGCTCTTCGGCGGGCGCCGGCTTGGCGCCGTCGGTTTTCTTTGCCTCGGCCACCACCGCCTGTTTGTTGCGGCGGTCGATCAGGTAAGCCAGGCCGGCGGTGCCGCCGCCGAGCGCCAGAAACGGCACGAGAGGAATGCCGGGCAACAGCGCCATCACCAGCATCACCGCGCCGGACATGCCGAGCGCCTTGGGATAGCCGGAGAATTGACTGAGCAGCGCCTTGTCGGCGGCGCCGGCGACGCCGGCCTTGGAAACCAGCAGACCGGCGGCGATCGACACGATCAGCGCCGGAACCTGAGTCACCAGGCCGTCGCCGACGGTGAGCACGGTATAAGCGTGCGCGGCATCGGCGAAGGTCAGCCCCTGCTGCACGATGCCGATGACCATGCCGCCGATGACGTTGATCAGCACTACGAGCAGGCCGGCGATGGCGTCGCCGCGTACGAATTTCGAGGCGCCGTCCATGGCGCCGAAAAAACCGGATTCGTCTTCCAGATTCTTGCGCCGCCGCCGCGCCTCCTTCTCGTCGATGAGGCCGGCGGAAAGGTCGGCGTCGATGGCCATCTGCTTGCCCGGCATGGCGTCGAGGTGGAAGCGGGCGGCCACTTCGGCGATGCGCCCGGAGCCCTTGGTGATGACCACGAAATTCACGATCACCAGGATGGTGAAGACGATGATGCCGATGACGAAGTTGCCGCCCATGACGAAGCGGCCGAACGCCTCGATGACGTGGCCGGCGGCGTCCGGCCCCTCATGACCATGCGCCAGGATCAGCCGCGCCGAGGCGAGGTTGAGCGCCAGCCGCAACATTGTGGCTATCAGCAGCACGGTCGGAAACGCGGAGAATTCGAGCGGCGCCTGGATGAACAGCGACGTCATCAGAATCAGCACCGAGAAGGTGATCGAGATGGCGAGCGAGAAATCAAGGAGCAGCGGCGGCAGCGGCAGGATAAGGACCACGAGAATGGCCATCATGCCGACCGCGAGCGCGATGTCGCTGCGCCGCAGCATGGTGCCTAGATCGGCGAGGCGCGAGAGCGCCAGCGATCCCTCGCCGCGCTCCGCCGAAGTTGCGTCGGTCATGCCGCTTGATCCGGCCCGTCGTTTGCGTTCGCGTGTTTCGAAGCTGTGTGCGGCGGCTGGTGGGCCACCGGCACGAAAGATAGGAGCCGCGCTCGCGTCCAAGGCTGCCCCCGAGGGTGCGGTGGATACGGTAGTGCCTCCCAGGCAAAATGTGCCGGGTATATGGTTAGCGACAGGTTAACGAGTCGAACCGCGGCGCGAATTTCGCAGCCGCCGGTGCGGTTGATCTAAAGTTGCACTGGGACGCGGCGGCGACTGCTATAAGGAACGATGCCCGGGCCTCTGCGCATTGCCGTCCTTGCCGTTACGCTCGCCGGCAGTATCGCGCTTGCCGCAACGGCGGCGCGCGCCGAGGGCATCGCGCCGGGTTTGTGGCGTATCATCAGCCGCACCGAGACCGGCGGCGTGATCGGTCCGCCGCATGAGAGCTCGCGCTGCTTGACGGCCGACCAAGCGCGCGACGTGGCGACGACGTTTGCGCCGCCCGCGGCGGCGGCAAATTCCAGCTGCACGGCGCCTGAGCACGTTTTCAGCGGGCGGCAGCTCACTTGGCGCGTCACGTGCAAGGGCCAGACCGACATGGAACAGACCGGCGAATTCACTTTCGATGGTCCGCACCATTACACGGCGACCCTGCAGACGCTCGCCGCCGTGTCCGGCAAGGTCATGATTGACTCGCAGGACCTGATCGAGGGTCAATGGGTTTCCGCCTGCCGCTAGTGGGCAGCCAATAGCGAATAGCGAGCAGCGAATGCGGCAAACGATTTACAGATACCTCGCTCTCAACCATTCGCCATTCGCCGTTCGCACCGCGCTGGCGACGGCATTGCTTGCCGCGCTCGGCCAACCCGCAACGGCTCAGGAACGGCCGGCGCAATTCGTCGACGCCGCCGCCATCGTACCAGGGCTCATCGTCGACATGCGCTACGCCGGATCGCACAATTTTGTCGGCCGGCCGATCGACGGCTACGACGCGCCGCGCTGCCTGCTCACGCGACAGGCCGCTGCGGCGCTTGCCAAGGTGGCGCGCGATCTCGCTCCGCGCGGCCTCGTGCTCAAAGTCTTCGACTGCTACCGGCCGACGCGTGCTGTGGCAAACTTTATCCACTGGGCGCGCGACCTCAACGATACCACCGGCAAGAAAGAATTCTATCCCGACGTCGACAAACGCACGTTGTTCAGCCGCGGCTATATTGCCTCGCGCTCCGGCCATTCGCGCGGCTCGACCGTCGATCTGACGCTCGCCCACATGGCCGGCCGCGGGCTCGACGTTCGTGAATTGGATATGGGCACACCGTTCGATTTTTTCAGTCCACGCTCGTGGCCGGCTGCCACAAGTGTCAACGCCGAAGCCAAAGCCAATCGCGCCGTGCTGACCGCGGCCATGCGGCGCGGCGGCTTTCGTCCTTACGATAGGGAATGGTGGCACTTCACGCTGTCGCACGAGCCGTTCCCGGACACCTATTTCGATTTTCCGGTGCGGTGAGTTCGCCCGGCGATCGGGTGATTTTCACAGGTCGAATTTGTGGTGCGGGACGACAATCTGAAAATCGCAGTTTGAGCGGGACGCGCGCGAATACCTAAAGGCAAATACCTAAATGTAAGTCTGCGACGTCTTCTCGATCAGATTGAAAAGGTCGTCGAGGCTTTGCGCGTTCTCGGCCAAATCAACGCTGATGCCTTCAAGTTCGCCGGCCGTCTGCTTGTCCTTGCAATTTCTGGCAAGCTGGGAACACTTCACGGCTAGCATTCGCAGATGCTCGACAATTCGGTTCGGCATGTCCATTTCTTTTTGCGACTAGGTCGTTGATTTTCTTGCGGATCGATCGAGCACTCCAGGCCGCGTCCATTGCCCTTCCGGGCGCACCAGCACGTAAGGATCGGACATTGTCGTGAGCGCTTCGGCGTTCGGCGGCAGCTCAAGGTCGCCAACCACGAATTCCAGGTTGGAAAACGACAGGGTGGGATGTGGGGTGCGCGGCCGGAATCCGAACCGCTCCCACAATTTGACCACGCGCGGCTCGGCATGGCCGTAAAGCTTGCGATAGCCTTTGGCCCGACAAAACGCGATGCCGGCTTCGATCAGCATGAAAGCAAGGCGGCTTTGGCGAAATCGGCGGATGACCGCCAACCGCTCCAATTTCGCGAAGTCGGCGAAGTAGCGGATGCGCAGGCACCCTGCCGGCTCGTTTCCCACCAGGCCCAGCAGATGCGTGGCCGTCAGATCGTTGCCGTCGAACTCCTCGGCGTGCGGACAGGCCTGTTCGGCAATGTAAGTGGCGGAGCGAACCGACAGCACTTTGAGCAAATCGTCCAAACTGTGGACGACCGTAATGCCCAACTGATTTCCGTCCGGCGAGCATTGCGTGGAATCCTCGATCATGTCGTAGGGCGCGCGATCGGTGTTGGACGCGTGGGACATTGGTCTGGAAGGCGCCGGCGTTTCTTCCGCGCGCCGATACTCCAATAGTCCGGGGAGCAGCTTGCCCTGCCAGATGACGCCGGGCCGAAAGCCCAGTGTGAGAAAAAAATTCCACGATTTGTCACTGGTCGCTTTGCAGTACATTGGCGCCGCGCGGAACTTGTTCGAGGTCATGCGCTCCATCACCAGCGCCACGCCGCCCGCCAGTTTTGGGCTGACGAAGATGCCCCAGACGTAGATCGCTTCGGGCCTTTCATTTTGCCGGCAAAGGTAGCGAACGTCGGGGTCGGCGGTGTCGAGTTCGCCGGAAAACAGCGCGTGCAAGCCGTCGCCATTGAGCGGCAGTTGCCCGATAAATCCCTCCGGCTGCAGTAGGCCGTCGAGCACATTGTCTGTACGAGCCAATGCGAACAGGCATTCCGGATTATGGGCGTAAACCTGCAGCACCTTTTCCCGCGTCGCCAGCCCGGGAATCTCCAGGCTGGCGCGGTGCAGGAGGGGGCCGATGCTTTCGATCGTCGGGTTGAAGGCGACAAGGCCGCGCGCCATGCGCTCCACATCCATGCGGTCGAGGTCGCGCGAAGGTTTTATTCCGCCGGCGTGCCGGCGGATCGGTGCATTGACGTTCATGATTCGCTCCCCGACGCCATTGGCCCCGACTAAAGGTATGATAGTGTGCTGAATCGCGGAGGGTGACGCAAATGTTACGTAGCCGTGCGCCGGCAGTGGCTCGCGCGGCCACCGAAGATGCGCTGGATCGACTCAATTGGGATGACGTTCGGTTGTTTCTGGAGGTGGCGCGCTGCGGAAGCTTCCGCAAAGCGGTCGAGGCGACGGCAATTTCTTCCAATACCTTGATGCGGCGCGTTGCGCTGCTCGAAGCCAGGCTCGGCCATATCCTGCTGGCCCGCAAAGCCAGCGGCGTCACCCTCACGAGCGAAGGGCACGAGGTGGCCAAAGTCGCCGAACGGCTTCGGGGAGAAGTGCGTGCGTTAGAGCGAATGGCCAAGGACGGCACGCGCAGCCTCAGCGGAAAGGTGAAAGTGGCGGTTACCGAAGGGCTAGGAACCTTCTGGCTCATCCCGCGCCTGGTCGATTTTCAGCAACGTCATCCCGACCTTACGGTCGACCTGTTTTGCGACATGCGCTTTGCCGACATGTCGAGCCATCAAGCGGACGTCGCCGTGCAACTTGAGCGGCCGGCCGAAAGCGATCTGGTCGTTGTGCGGCTCGGCTATCTTCACATCGTGCCTTTTGCCTCCGACGAATACATTCGCCTGCACGGCGTCCCGTCAAAACCGGAAGATCTGGTCAACTATCATTTCGTCGAGCAAGTTTCACCCCAGGTGCCGAGTGAGATGGCCAAGACCGTCGTACCCAATCCGCTCGCCCAGCACTTCGTCAGCTTCCGCGCCAATACCAGTACGGCGCACGCCTACGCGATTTCGCGCGGCGCAGGAATCGGCTTGCTGCCGACTTATGCGCGCGCCATCACCCGACGAGTGCGGCCGATCGACGTCAATTTCCGGCTGCGACGCGACATTTGGCTCATCTATCATCCCAAGACGCGCAACGTAAAACGCGTCCGCGCTGTCATCGATTGGTTGCGCGAGGCGTTCGACCCGACCCGCTATCCGTGGTTTCGCGAGGAGTTCGTGCCGCCGGACCAGCTGGAAACGAACTTCATCGAGAAGAACGTCATTCATCTGTTCGAGGGATTCCTCGAACGCGGGTTATAGCGCGAAGCCGGCAGCATCGGCGCAGGAGGGAAATGCGCAAGCTCAGTCGGGGTATCGTCTTGCCACGTGTGTAGGGAGCATCCGGCGGATCATGTTGCAGCGCTGCGGCGTTTTGCATCCGTCATGGCGTGGGGCAGCACGAACGGCGCGCCCGATGCCGGCGCCCGGTTCACCGTCGTCTTGATGCCAAAAACGCGCTTGCCCGTGATATTTCACGTCAAGGAAGACAAGACCGCCGCCGGCCCGGCTCACAATCCGAGATAAAACTTCTTGATCAAATCGTTGTTGTTAAGCTCGTCGGCGGAGCGGCCTTCGAAGGCGATCTTGCCGTGCACGATGACGTAGCCGCGATCGGCGATGCGGATGGCTTGCGTGAAGTTCTGTTCCGCCATCAGCACGGTGAGGTGGTAGCGCGCTTTCATCTCGGCGATGGCGTCGATCATGCGTCCGACCAGGATCGGCGCCAGCCCGACCGAGGGTTCGTCCACCAGCAGGATTTTCGGCGCCAGCATCAAAGCGCGACCGAGCGCGAGCATCTGCTGTTCGCCGCCGCTCATGCTGCCGGCGAGTTGCGCACGGCGCTCGGCGAGCCGCGGGAAAGTCTCGAAACAGACTTCGAGATTGCGCGTCAGCTCCGCCCGCGCGGTGCGGCGGAAGGCGCCGAGCAGAAGGTTCTCCTCCACCGTCAGCTTGGGAAACAGCCGGCGGCCCTCCGGCACCAGCGCGATGCCGAGATCGACGATCTGCTCGGTGGTGCGGCCGATGAGATCGTGATGCACGCCGTCGATCTCGGCGATGATCGATCCCGCGCTCGGTCGCACCAGGCCCATGATGCACTTCATGAGCGTCGATTTGCCGTTGCCGTTGGTGCCGAGCAACACCACGGTCTCGCCGGCGCCGATATTGAGCGAGGCGTCGTCGATCACGCGCACCGCGCCATAGGCGGCGTGGATGCCGACGATTGTCAGCTTACTGGCCAAGGTAGGCCCTCTCCACTTCCGGATCGCGCACCACCTCGTCGGGTTCGCCGTCGGCGATCTTGCGCCCGGAGACCAGCACCACGAGCCGCTGCGAGAAGCTCATCACCGCGCGCATGATGTGCTCGATCAGGATGATGGTGACGCCTTGCCCGTTTAAGCGCTTCAGCAGCGCAAGGATCTCCTCCACTTCCGAGTGGGTCAGGCCGGCCATCGATTCGTCGGCGATCAGCAGCTTGGGTTCGGCGGCCATGGCGCGGGCAAGCTCGAGCTTGCGCATTTCGACCTGCGTGAGATCGCGCGGCAGCTGGCGCGCTTTGCCGTCGAGCCCGACCTCGCGCAACAGCGCGACGCACCGCGCCTCGATATCGTGCGTCGGACGATGCGTGCCGCGCGCCGCCACGGCGTAAAGCAACGGAATGCGCAGATTGTCGACCAGGCTGAGGCTGGCGAACGGCCGTGGCAGTTGAAAGGTGCGTGCAAGTCCGCGGTGGGTACGGTGATGCGCTGTCGTGCCGTCGAGCCGATGGCCGTCGAAACGCACCGAGCCCGTTTCGTTCTGCAAAGTCCCGCAGATGCAATTGACCAAGGTGCTCTTGCCCGAGCCGTTCGGGCCGATCAGACCGACGCATTCGCCCGGCCGCACCGAGAGCGAGATGTCTTCCAGCGCGATAAAGCCGCCGAAGCGTTTGCCGAGATTGTCGACGACGAGCAGTTCGCTCATGGCGCCGCCTTGGGAAGGTCGGTTTTGACCGGGCGGCGGCCGACCCGACCGGCCGGCTTGTGCTCGACGTATTTTTGCACCAGGCCGATGATGCCGTTCGGCGCCACGATGACGAAGCCGACCAGCAGAAAGCCGACGATCAGAAGATTGACCGCGGATGAGATCGTCACGGTCGCGATCTGCTGCAATGAGCCGAGCAGAACGGCGCCGATCAGCGGTCCGACCCAGCCGGTGGTGCCGCCGATCAGCGGCATGGCGATGGAGTTGACGGCGTAATCGAGGCTGAACGCCGAAGACGGCTGGAGAAATCCGATATAATATGGGAACGGCGCGCCCGCCATTCCCATCAGCGCGCCGGAAATCGTGGTCGCGATCAGTTTTAATCGCAGCGTCGGCACGCCGGAGGCTTCCGCCGCCAATTCATCGTCGCGAATGGTGGCGAACCCGTAGCCGAGCCGCGAGCGCTCGATCAGGCGCGCCACCGTGATCGACCCGACCGCCAGCAGCATCATGATCAAGAACAGATATTTGATGTAGCTGCCGAACGGAGCGATCGTCTCGGGCCGCACGATATAAGCGCCGCGCGATCCGCCGACATAGTCCCAGTTGACGACCAACGTCTCC
>Ga0335074_10013007_pt1 | contig 11688 bp, 8 predicted proteins | sample Lox_Sample_23_FD_206715 | JGI IMG/M metagenome (GOLD analysis project Ga0335074, IMG submission 206715) | Soil microbial communities from Loxahatchee National Wildlife Refuge, Florida, United States - Lox_Sample_2.3 | ecosystem: Environmental > Terrestrial > Soil > Wetlands | place: USA: Florida...
TCGGAATTTTTGTAATTTCAGCCTTGGCAGTCATTAGAGCAGCAGCTGTCGTCTCAAGGTTACTTTGCATGAGAAGGGTCTTCATCAAGATCTCTTCGGCGTAATCTTCGACGTCTTCTCGAAGGTGAAGCTCGGATAGATGTTTCATCACTGCAACAGAGCGATGGAGACCCTCGTCAATTTGTTGCTCTCGTAGCTCGTCTTTCCGCAAGTGCTCGATATAGCCATTGAGCGATCTCTCCACAGGCTCAAGCTCGAATAGTGTCGACTCGAATTTTGAGAATTGCTCTAGGGAAGAGGACGACATGCTGTTGACAAAGCGATCGCACATAGCAGACATCCATGTCAACTTATCGAGAGCATCGCAGGCGGCAAGAAGCTGTCCGCAGTGGAACTGAGGACCATATGTGGATATACGCTCTTTGATGAAGCCGTGAAGAAGACGAGATTTGAATGCCACTCGCTTGAAGCGGAGAAGCGCAAGCACTGAGTCACGCTCGGCGTGGAACGCCTCGGGAAGGAAGAGTTGGACAATTGCCAGATGCTCTGATGCCTCTTCAGCCTCCATCCTTCGCAGTTCCATGTCAATAGTCTTGAGTTTGGTGTTGGTTGCTGATGCTTGTAATTGGCGATTAAGATCCATCATCGCCCGGGAATGGTTACCGAGCTCTTGGGCTTCGCTCTCAGTGATTTCTTTCGAAGCCCGCATATCTTCGAGATCTGACTGGAGATTTGTAACGAGCTCGCGGAACCGAAGAATGGTGTAGTCTTTGTCAGTAAGTTCTTCGTCCTGCTGCGTGGCCCGTCGAGCCTGGTCTGCTATGAGATTGTCCTTGAAGTCAATCATTTCTTGCAATTGCTTTTCGTTTTCGATGTGGCTCAGTTCTAATTCATCATTGAGATCCTTTAAGGCTTCCATATCTTCAACCGTATTCCGAAGCTCTTCGAGTTGCTCGGTCATGCTGAGGTTCTTTTCTGTAAGCTGTTCAATCATCGACTCCGCATTCAGCGCAGCATCCAATTGCTCGCGAAGATCTTCCATCTCGGCTTCCGTCTCGAGCAACTTGATCTTCGTTTCTTCATGCTTCTCGCGCAGAGTCGAGAGGTCCGAGCTATCTTCTTCGAGAACCTTGATTTCGCCTCTCAACTGCGCTTCCTGTTCCTGTGACCAGTCCCGAAGACGAAGGAGGGCCTCTCTCAGGCGTTCATTTTCCCGCTGCATTTGTAGCCAGCCCTGAGTTGCTCGCTGTTCCGGCGTCATATCCTTTGACAGCTCCTCGTGTTCCTCTTTGAGTATTTCAAGCTCCAACTCGACCTCCTCGAGCTTCTTCCGTACAACTGTCAGCTCTGATTGCGCAGCGTCAGCCTTTTCTTCGGCCATCTCACGATCAAGTGTTGCCATCTCCATGAGAGAATCGTGTTCAGCCTGAATGGACTCGATTTCTTCGAATTTGTCTTCAGTTTCCTTGAGTTGTTTCCTGAGCTCACCCATCTCGACATGCTGATTCTTGCATTTCATTTGCAATTTGTCGTTTACTTCTTTGTAGCGGACGTTCTCTTCGCGTAATTTCTCGAGCTCTCTGAGCCTCTCTTTCAGGTCTGCGCGCCCTTTCTCGACCTTGCTCTCCAGGCTCTTGACTCTAGCCTCTTCCTCGACCGTTTTTGTACGACCAATTGCGGTCCGAGTCAACGTTGGTGCGGTGGTTCTGGCCGGAGGCGAAATCACTTGGCTCGAACGTGAGTCAGAAGGACTGAGAGTGGATCGAACAGGGCCATCGAGGCCTGACCGGGAAGGACGAGGTTTGGTAGGTGACTGGGAGGTCGTTCGCGATGCGCCAGCCGATACACCCGCCGAGGACAAACGGGATGGCTGAGCGGTAGGTTTCTTCGGGCTCACCGCTCTCGGGGCCAAGGACAGACGGGACGTTCTAGCAGCGCTTGTTGCTGACGCAGCAGGAGCAAGAGTCTGCCGTCTTGCCGTAGCAGAAGTAGTCGCGGGTTTCGTTGGAGCGGTAGACGTGCGTTTGTCAGGGACGGCACTAGTACTCAGCCGAGACACTTTGCTAGACAGACCAATACTTGAGGGTCTAGCTTTCGAAATGGGTGCCGGAGGTTTGCCGTTTGCCTTGGGCTCTGGTTGTGCTAAGACTTCAAACTCGGTAGTCGCCTTGTAAAAGATGCCATGGTTGTCCGGACACGTAAAGTACGTCTCCCCTTTGACTGTGCCGTTATTTTTACCTAGGGCATCTGAAAGTTCCAGACCCATCCACTCGCCATCTGTGAAGTGGAGCGGCCCAATGTATCTCACAATGCCCTCCTTACCGTCGGCGGCCCTGAGCTTCTGGCCGACCTTGTGAGTTGTTGGCATGATGGGATACGACCGAGATGCGATTGCGAAGGATTTAGGATTCGGTATATCATCGCAGTAGCTTTACATTCGACAGAAGATTAGCGTAACATAACTTCGAAAGGCGTTGAGGGTTCGATGGGTTTGTCTTACGGCCACAGGATGTTTAACTCGGGAGTTGGATCACGTCCCAAGCGCGGGCCGCGATTGGACCGGCGCGTCATCAACAAAAGTCACACACATCAGACCCTAACCATGCGGTCCGCCTTCGTTCTGAACCTTCGACGCTTCGTCACCTTCAACCCGTGGACTTTGCAATTCGGAAGATGCGATCGCAGCTTATGTGACGGCAGTATCCAGCTTCGAGAATTCAATGGACTTATTTATGACTACATCTGCGCCTATGCGTGAGCGTAGGAACCTGTGGATTCGAATCAATTCGAATCCCTTTTGCTCATCTTACAGAGAAAGCCCAAATAACATCCGTTTCCCATTTCAATCTTTCCTCAGAGGGCACCTTCGTTAATTGTAAAACCACTATTTCCTATTGTCAGAAGAATTCTTGCTTTGAAACGCCAGATGATCTTACCCGTCTATGAACAAATTCTGGCCATTTACAAGGCTCATCCTCGGCGTCGACAGGAGCACTACCACATCTCCGACTTCTGCGAATTGTGCTTCGCGGCCCTGCCGTTTCACGAAGTGGTCCCAAAGCTGACCTCCGATGCTGTTCTCCAACAGTCCCTCAACCATTTTAGTAAGCAGGAATCCAGGTGAGACGGCGTTCACTCGAATGTTGTGGCTACGCGCCTCGAGAGCAGCCTATGAAAGGATTAGCTATTTACATCTTCAACAAATATTGAAAAAGAACTTACGGTTTTTGAAATTCCTGGTACGGCATGTTTGGCGGCAGTGTATGCCCCCGTGCCTTGCATCGTCATCAATGAGTTCACGCTTGCGCAGTTTACGATTGAGCCTCGCTGCTCGACTCGACCGGCTTCACTAGATTCGCAAAGGATCTAAGTACCTTCTGACTGCGCACCGGCGTCCAAGTCTCTACTCACACTGCAATGGAGTCCTGCTTCATCATCTGCCGAAGCTCATGCTTCGTACACAGCATCACACCGTGCGTATTAACGTCGAAGGTTTTCTTCCACTTTTCGAAGTCCATATCAACGATTGAGCTGGAAGTACCACCGATTCCAGCAAAGTTGCTTTCCCGGTTAAGTGACTGTCCTATTTGCGAGCCTATCTGAGACTTACGCTGCATAATCGATACGGCCAAACTCCGCTACCGCTTTCGCAACAGCAGCTTCAACTTCGCTTTCTTTTGTGACATCCGCTCGGATGGTCAAACACTGCGGAAATGGATGAGACTTAGTTCAGATGGAAGCGGCATTCACGGAGATAGGACATGCCTTAGTTCCTTCAGCCTCCACAGCCTTCCTACCAGCAGCAAACGTCTCTTCATCCTGTATATCTACAATCACTACTCCCCTGGCTCCTTCTTTGGCGAATGATACTGCAATTGCATTACCCAGACCACGAGCTCCTCCGGTAATAAAAGCAACTCCAGGTGCCAAGGGGCTAGATCGGGGAGACATCTTTTCCAAAACGGCCCAGAAATTGCTTCAAAAGTCGAATTTAATCCTTTGTAAGTCAGAAAGAAAACGAAAGTAAATTTCTTTGGTTGTAACGTCTTTTCCTTCTCTGGTAGCTTGACCTTTTCAAGTGCCGATCGTTCCTTATGCGGGCGGAGTAGGCTTCGAAGAGGCGGGGTTTGCCTCAACTTTTCCGTTCAAATCTACGCCATTGAGCTTGGAGTATTTTGCTCTTAAGATAGTATGGAGAGAAAAGCACTGGTATTTTCATGTTCAGCTCGAACATCATCTGATTTCGTATCGGCCATTAAACTAATTTGAATATCAACCGTAGATATACCGAACCGTTGGAAGCTTCCGTTGCACAACTGGATTCCCCTTTACATTCACCAGTTGAACGCGTTGGATACGCGGGTATAACTTATCCTGCACCTGCACTAGTTGTAGAGCTCAGAAGATCTCAATTCCATGGGATTTGCGTCTATCTCGCTGCTCTCGAACTTCCAGAGCTAATGTCACGTGAAGTCAGTGCTCAACGAAGTTTGACAGACCACCTTATTTGCGCCCAAAATAACCCCGGTTTCTGAATACAAGTTTATAATGATTGGTGAACCGGTGACATCTCTTGTTCATTCCTAGAACATCGGCGTGTAGAGGCTTTATAATCTAAGCACCAGAGTTAGTCAGCACCCTTGCAGGACACCGGATCAGTTCATTTTCTACGTTAGTGGGATTCAAAAGTTAGAAGTATCCTCACGACCCGGAATTTCAGCAAACTTGAACCGATCTCCAGAAACAGAAGTCCAACATTGACAATAGATACTAGACGCAACCGCAATCTACAATGGCCAGCGAAACCGCAAATTTTGGCATTGATGTCTTTGCGAGATACAAACCTATCTCTCTAGATCCGTCAAATCCAAAACTGTCAGAGCAGCAAAGAAGTGATCTTCTATCGAACATCACACTTCTCAGAGACACAATTGTATATTTCACATCCACAGGAGCAGCAAGGGGTGTCAGCGGCCATACCGGAGGTCCATACGACACCGTTCCAGAGTTGTGCATACTTGAGGCTTTTTTCCAACACTCATCCGAAAAATTTATACCCATTGTGTATGATGAGTCCGGACACAGAGTCGCTACCCAGTACCTTCTAAGCGCTCTGCACAAGCACATGCCATTTGAGCATCTTCTCCATTACCGTGAAGCCAATTCAAAGTTGCCGGGCCATCCCGAACTTGGGCTCACACCAGGAGTCCAATTCAGCTCAGGTCGCTTGGGACACCTGTGGTCTTTCGTAAATGGTGTGTGCTTGGCTAATCCAGAGAAGACGGCATTCCTCTTGGGATCGGATGGATCTCAGCAGGAAGGAGATGATGCGGAAGCTGCTCGGCTTGCCGTGGCGCAGGGCTTGAACATTAAGCTCTTGATTGATGATAACGACGTCACCATTGCTGGCCATCCTTCAGAATATCTGAAAGGATATTCACTGGTGTCTACGTTGAGAGGACATGGATTGGAGGTGTTTGAAACTGCCGGAGAGGATATTGACCAACTTTACGCTTCCATTTGTAAGGCAGTCAGCCATGATGGACCAGCTGCTGTCATATCCAAGAGAAAAATGGCGCCCGGGATTAAAGGCCTGGAAGGTTCAACTCATGCCCATGATGTCATTCCAGTAAAGATTGCAACCGAATATCTGGAAGAGCGTGGTTACAACGAAGCCGTTGAGAAACTGATGGCGATCAAGCCAAATTCATTGGCATACCTTTACTCCGGATCCACGACAGAAAAATTCGCCAACCGCGTCATTTTCGGTGAATCCGTCGTAGCAGTACTGGATACTCTGTCGAAAGAGGAGGCAAAAAGAAGAGTTCTGGTCATCGATTCTGACCTCAAGGGCTCGACAGGACTCAGCGTTATTCACAAGAAGCGTCCGGAAGTGTTCTTGTCATCTGGAATCATGGAGCGCGGAAATTTTTCTGCAGCCGCAGGCTTCGGATCTGCAAAGGGCAAAGTTGGCGTCTTCTCTACCTTCTCAGCATTCTGTGAGATGATCATCTCGGAGATCACGATGGCGAGACTGAACTTTGCGAATGTTCTATGCCACTTTTCCCACTCGGGTGTCGATGAAATGGCAGATAATACTTGCCATTTTGGCCTCAACACTTTCTTTGCCGACAATGGACTGATTGATGGCGACACAACAAGGCTTTATTTCCCAGCGGACGCCAATCAAATGAGAGCATGCGTAAGCAAGGTGTTTTGGGACCAGGGAATTCGACTAGTCATGTCGACTCGAGCAAAATGTCCTCTGATCCTCAAAGAGCATTCTCAAGACCCGTATTACGGCGAGTCTTACGAGTTCATACCTGGCAAGGACGAATTCATTCGAGTTGGCACCGCAGGCTACGTGGTCGCGTTCGGCGAGATGGTCTACCGGGCATTGGATGCTGTCGACAGGCTTCGAAGCGAGGGTGTAGATGTTGGCCTCGTCAACAAGGCTACACTGAACGTTGTAGATGAAGATGCGTTGCGGAAGTATGGAACAACCTCATTTGTGTTAGTGGTTGAGTCGCTAAACCAGAAGACCGGCTTGGGTTCGAAGATGGGTACCTGGCTGTTAGAAAGGCAACTCACGCCGAAGTATAAATATATCGGCACGACAAAAGAAGGATGTGGTGGCTTGGGTGAGCAGATATTCCATCAAGGTCTTGATCCGCAGAGTGTTGTGAAGGCGATCCGAAGCTTGCTTTAGTCCGTCCTCACTGCCATATACGTATGTGCGAAATCAGCTCATTACACTTCTGTTTCTTAGTGTGCGGTCTCAGTCCGAGTTGGATTTTCTAAACAAACATACAAAATTGACAACGTTCTGACATGTAGAGTCACTTGAAGCTTCAAGTACACAATACTAGGATCAACTTTACTGGTTTACAGTTGGAAATACGGCCTAGAATCGGGATCCGTGTACTAATTTTGAGCTTGTTCTCTAACAAAATGCCCCTTGTCAGCTGGTTCTAACCACGGCATCACGTCCCGGATAGTGGTTGACTAGATGCTTCGGATTAACCCACAGCCGCATCGGACTTACAATGGCTCAACATCCCAACAACTCCTTGTCTTAATCTTTTCACGGCTTCATGGTCCTCCAAAAATGGCACTCACCCTATCGACCGCCATCAGTTGGTCTCTACACCTAGCCCTCCTTTTTCGCCGGCGAGCTTTTCCCCAGCTCGGTCATCTCACCCTTCCTCCCGAAATTGTTTTGATGATCGCGGAACACCTTAACAAGACCTCCCTCATGTGTCTTGCGCTGACTTGCCGGACATTCTTTCATCTTTGTTTCCCCCGGTCCCCGGAACTGACTCCACCTGAGAAGGAAGAGTTTCTGCTCCTCCTGGAGAAGGATGCGCCACATCTCTATTTCTGCCATTACTGTGTCGAGCTTCATCGATGGCGCAAGCGGTGGTTCCGTTCTTTTAACAATTTCCCTGAGCCCGATCTCCATTTGGGGACATTCTGCAAACAGAGACAGACCCCCTGGTTCCGCGAGTCACAGTATAGTCTCCCTTACCATCTTGCGCGCGTGGTGATGAATCGGCATTTCTATGGCGCTGCGCACGGTGTCCCCGTCCGGAAGCTGGAAATGCGTACTGTGGATTACTACAGCACCTCGGAAGAAAGGCTGCAGGATACCTGGCATGCCCGAATTATCAACGATCGACTTATGTTATCATCAGTCTACACTATACTTAACCGTCAGGGAGACGCGAAGGCGCTGAGGGAGTTCATTGACTCGAGTGGGCCTGGGCTATGCCGTCATCTATGTACTAAGAGTTGGGCGGGCTATGATGTCCGCCGTATTCCTGAGCTAACAATGGGCTCTTCTCCACCGGATTACTTCGCATCTTGTACCGGGTCCATCAAGTCATGCACCGTGTGTATGACAGACTACTGCATCGATATTGATTGGCACGGCAGAGCGAAGGGATGGATCATCAAGATTGTCACTTATCGGCAGCTTGGAACAGTGCGATCACCTTTCGATTGGAATTGGTATGTCATGGTGGAGTTTGGTCCACTGGATGTACTAAGATCGTCGAGATACCGGCCAGGAATCGTGAGGCACATATGGAGCACGGCCGATGAGGTGGTGCTAGAACCCGAGGGCGAGTGGGTCGGAGAACCTCAACTGCCGCCGTGGTCGGTATCAGTGAGGCAACAAAGCCTCCATCCTAGATATAGATAATCAGACTTCATCACACACTTGCATTCAGACTGGCTTCTTTTACAACTGGCGCAAGACCGAACTTCGTAGGTGGCAGGGAACGAGATATGGCAAAGACGGAGTAGGACCACTTCACAGGGGCACGCCGCTCATCACACAGGTACCTGGCAAGAAAATCTGGATGCGCAGATAACTTTGATGAACAAAATTCATTAACTACTACGAGCTCGTCTTAGCTTCGCCTGCTATAAGGCTACTAAACCCTAGCACCATGGTAAGGTGCGAGCTGATCGCTGGGGGAGGCCGGCTTGCGCCGACCCCCACCCCTCTGGACGCGGGAGGTGTCATCAGTCTAACTCCTGGATAAGACTGGAGTCCGTCATTGCCCGTTCGTGTCCGAAGACATTACTTGGACTCGGGAACATTGCCTGCATCCGTTCTCGTACCAGGACTTCGGTAGGAGCCATGCCAAGCAAGTTGACACGGGAGAGCTGACCGTAGGCTCTCTGGATCTTAAGGGTCTCCGGATCTTGAGGATCTCCGGATCTTGAGGGTCTCCGGATCTTGAGGGTCTCCATCTTTAGCTGTTTGAGTTCGGAAAGAATCTCACGAAGCACAGGCGTAGGCTCCTGCGAATCGATCCCAGATCCTTGGCCCGCCTGCTGGGTTTCACGATGAGTGGCCGCCGACAACCACAATTCGATCACCAACTCAACAAAGTGTACCCAAGACGACTGGGCAGCCGGCTCCCCAGGAGGTGCCAGTGCCTTCATAATCGACTCGACTTGCTTCGCAACAGCCTCCGGTTCGCCTCGGCGTTCGAAGTCTTCACGAAGTCCTCTGACGGCCGCAAGAAGATTTTGAGAATGAGCTGGAGTTTTGAACCAATCGGGCCTGCAGAGCCCAAGAAAAGCGACACAAAAAGAGAAGAAGGTGAAGGCGGCCCCAATCGTTGTCCAAACGCTGGTGAACACAAGGAAAAAGCTTTCGTCAGGCATGATCGTCGTTAATATCGAAAAGTGTGCGGAAACTGAGAAGAGAAGAGAGAGAATCAAAGAAATGGGGGAGCGTTTGTTATTCCAGTCTCTGGCACACATTGGTTCCTACCCTTAAGCTCCTGCTCTTGGGCAAGAACCTGCCTACCTAACGTGTTCTCTTTCCGCATGAAAGCTGTGCCGGGAATGAATGGTTATGAATTTCAACTAGCAGGTGCGTGACGCTCAACCGGTGAAAGCATGAGCGTTGACAAAAGCTCGAGGTAGTTCTGGCCTGGCCGAGACCACCTTTGTTACAAGACGAATAGCAATTACCTTTTTCATGATGCAGAGATGCTATCATCAACGCAAGATAGCCTGAGGTGACCACCATTAGCTACTTCCGTGGGTAGTTTGCGTGCAACATGGCCAGCTGAATTGGGATAGATTGTGACCGGCGGAAGTGCGAGTGCGGTATACCGTAAAGTACGATACCAGCCGAGAATTGGCGACAAGCTATCATTAGAGACGTTGGTGAGCATTTAGTTTGATAACGAACGACTGAAATTGGAGGCCCATCTGCCATCAGATAGAAAGAAGAAGTTGGGATAAGCAGAATGGACGTGTTTTCCTAAGAGTTCTATCCCGTCATCTGATAGGTCGGTTCACGCGGGAATTTCCTTAGTCCAGCGGGCTGGCGCGGGATTCGCCTCTGCGCAGCGCGGAAGAAAAGGGGCCGTTAGATCATGCAGCAAAACTTCATTTAATAGACTGCAAGGCCTCAACATTTAGAAGAAAACGGGTGGCTATTGTAGTTCCCATTTCTGCTTGAATTCTGTGTACGGTATCATGCAGCCACGCTTCGTTCAATGGACTACAAGGCCTCGAAATCCGACTTTCCAAGTACGAGGCCCTGGTTAGGATCTTCAACCATGATATATGACGCAGCCCGAGACGAAAGCTGATGGCCATGGCCTGTGGTATAATGTAAGGCATTCCAAATGCGCCTTCACGGTACCTAGTATTCATCATTTCACCCCCATCCGCAGGGTTACGGTTATAGTAAATCACAATCGTGCGCACTCTGTATCCCTCGCTGTCCAATTCTCTTTCTCGACTTTGCCACGTTATCTGCGCTTTCAATTACTCTGACTCAGGGTGACTGCAATGTTGGTACAATTAGATCTCGTACGAGTGGCTTAACCAGTTCTCCAACACCAGGTCACCTTTCGCCAGCGTACAAACCTCATGCGGTCGAAACTACGACCTGAGCGCACGTTGTAGCTGCGAACATATGAGAACCCGGAAGGGGCTCTTTATAAATGAAAATACAGCTCAGAGATATGCTGGACTTAACTCAGATGGGGAGGCTGCTGAGCACCGTGGTGCTAATCAGTCTGGCATCGCTTTCGACGGCTTTGACTCCAGGTCAGTGAATGATAGGACAATTATCACCCAAGCAGGCGCTTATGTCAATCTCAGCGACTACTACGGTACATTATAACTGTAGCAGGTTGCCATCATCGACACCTAGCGGCTGTTCATCGACTACAAACAGCATCTTATCAAGCCTCTTGTCATGTCCGGATGGAGCTCCAACCGTACTTGACTGCGAGTATTCCGCCGACGTTGTCATACTTTATTTCTTACCTACAACCATCAATGTCATTGCTGCAACCGTTTATTACGACGTCAGCCCACCGTACACACTGACCAACAATCTTTCTTCCTACTATAGCTCGATTGCACACGCGCTCGTTCCACCCCCCCCCCCCCAAACCTTAGGCGAAGGAGTAGGAACTGCGCAGACAACTGTTGGCCTGGCCTTTACCACACCCGATATTCAGTACCAAGGAGTTTTCAGTGAGACGGTAGACTTAAACTATAGCACGCTAGTCACTTTTTTTCCGCCGACGGCGTACATGGAAGCTAACATCGATGAAATAGACATCACATACTACTGCTATGGCACTTTGGCAGGCTCAACATTCAATTCCTCACTCGAGACGGAGTTGGCTCCCACAGTCTACTTTATAACTGCTCCGCTACCGATCTCTGACTCACTCTGGGGTAACGGGTCAGCCCTGGCCAACCTCCCAGAGGTAATAACGACCGAAGTCCCTGCATTCGACGTCGTCTTCCACAGCGAAAACCCAGACTTGCCCTGGTGTACAGACTCTCTCAACGGCTATCCATCTCCTCTGGTCATCGTCAACCAGTTGACAACTACAATTGGCTCCGCGGCGTCGGAGGGCGCAAGCTCCGGCGCAAGTCAGCCTCTGAACATGGGCAACGCTGGGCCTTTAGTATCATTTGGCAGTTCGACGAGCTCTGGCAGTTCGACGAGCCCTGAGAGTTCAACGAGCTCTGCCGACTCGAGCTGCAGTTCTTGTTCGTCCAGTCCATCCGCAGGCGTGGGTGACTACATCATGAGTGGAATAGGCGGCTTCTGGGGCAACAACACCGCTACAGCCTGGGCCTTTGTTAGGCCGACAGCGAACCAAACAACGAATGGGACAGCTACTGGATACA
>Ga0335074_10013008_pt1 | contig 11687 bp, 14 predicted proteins | sample Lox_Sample_23_FD_206715 | JGI IMG/M metagenome (GOLD analysis project Ga0335074, IMG submission 206715) | Soil microbial communities from Loxahatchee National Wildlife Refuge, Florida, United States - Lox_Sample_2.3 | ecosystem: Environmental > Terrestrial > Soil > Wetlands | place: USA...
GTCGAGCCAGATCGTGTTGCCGTTGCCGTTCCTGTTTCTGTAATACCATCATATATAGTGGGGCCGTTTCCCATTACATAGACAGTTATCGTACATTGGATCGGGGTGGTAGAGGCGACAGTTGACGTAATTGTTGTCGTTAAACTGACGTTGAACTCACCAAAAACGACTGTCCTTGCTAACGCATCCCCGATACAGGCTACCATAAGAACTATGGCCAGGGCCGCTCCGATCAGCCTTCCCATTTTTTTTCCTATTCCGCATAGATCGCAATGTGATCGAGCATTATAGACCACTCAACCAACCGTGACAAGAAACCCCGCATTTGTTGCTTATCCAGACGCAAGGCTTTACCTATGCGACTGATTGCGGTGATCGTTGCCAATATCCATCGCCTCTATTGCATTTGCCGGGCTAAACCGTAGGATGCGCTGGTCGCCGCAAAACCGATCGCCTCATCGGCGGGCTGGGGCGCGGCGACGTCAAGCGAGCCGCACAATCTTCGAGCGACATACCACCGATTTCTTGAAGGCCATCCGGCTACGGCCGGGTGAACGAGGGCACGGGTGCCTTACCGGCGCGTTTATCGCAGCCCAGGCCGCCTATCCCGAGATGACGCGTCGTAATGGCGGCAAGACAATCAGCGGGCACAATAGAAAGCGGAGCGTGCTTGCCTCGCGGCGGCGGCTTCCGAGCGAGTAAAGAGGAGTGCGCGATGGCTGATGCGAGGAGTGGGGGGTGTTTGTGCGGGCGGGTGCGTTACAAATCCGCGGGTGAGCCGCTGTTTTCGCTGTTATGTCATTGTCGCGACTGCCAGCATCAGAGCGGGTCGGCGTTTGTTGCGGCAATGCGGGTGCCCGCGGCAGGGTTCCGCGTCACCCGAGGGGAGCCCAAGCTTCATGTCCGCGGCAGCGATGCCGGCAATGAGGTGACCCTGGCGTTTTGCGGCGAGTGCGGCTCTCCGCTGTTCATCCGGGTGTCGGCGCGGCCCGAGATTGTCGGGTTGCGGGTCGGCAGCCTTGACGATCCGAGCGAGTTTCGCCCTGAGGCCGACATCTTTGTCAAAAGCGCCCAGCCCTGGGACCACATGAACCCGGATCTGCCAAAACACCAAACCTATCCGCCCGGCCGCGCCTATACGCCGGACTGAGGGTGCGATATGCAGAGGTGGTCAAGTTTCCGCTCGCCCGCCGGCACCTCGGCTGGTCGAGCGGGCCGGGACGGCTGACCCGGTTGCGGCTCGCCGTGGCGACAGTGGCGGTGGTGCTCGGCGGCTGTACGGCCCCGGACTGCACTCTCTATGGGCGCGGCTATGCCGGCTCCGGCTGCGCCGTTGTCGGCCCGGCGCCGACCGGCGGCGGTCACTGACGCGGGCCTGAGCCGCCCGCTGCGCCTATATCCGCCCGCTGCACCCATCGGCCCCACTACGCCTATCAGATGGAGCCGGTGTCGCGAACCGTTGCGTAATTGTATAATTCGAACGATCTGCGATGACCGCAGGGCGACAGAGCAATCCGAGCGCGAATTGTTCCGTACAAGATGGTTGGGCGGCGCGTGCAATCACGGCATGGGAAGCTGCGATCACGAGCGTCCTCCGATGGAGAGATGGAGAGCTGATGGCGGATAAGGGTCATCGGGTATTTCTCGATTATGATCAGGCGGAACTCGACGCCGCCTATGACCAGGCTGCCTATGCCGCGAACCGTGAACAGTTGATCGCGCGGCGGGAGAGCGAGAGTGCGGCGGCGCGGGCTCGGTTGGGCGCGCCCGAGCGTGTTGCCTATGGTGCGGCCGAAATCGAACAGCTCGACATCTATCGTGCCGCGGGCGAGCGCCAGCCGGTCTTTGTCTTTATCCATGGCGGCGCCTGGCGCGCCGGGTGGGCCGAGGGTTTCGCGGCTCCAGCCGAGATGCTTGGCGATGCTGGCGCGCATTATGTCGTCCCCGATTTCAGCTGGGTGCAGGACGCGGCCGGCGATCTGCAGGTGCTGGCCGATCAGGTATGCCGAGCGATCGCCTGGGTCTACCGCAATGCCGTCGGTTTTGGCGGCGATCCAAGCCGGCTTTATGTCGGCGGCCAGTCGTCAGGTGGGCATTTGGCGGCGGTGGCACTGACCACCGACTGGCAACGGGAGTTCGAGCTGCCGCCGAACATGATAAAGGGCGGGCTGCTCATCTCGGGCATGTACGAGCTGGCACCGGTGCGGCTCTCCAAACGCAGCACCTATGTCGCGTTCGACGATGCCACGGTTGACGGGTTGAGCCCGCTGCGCCATATCGATCGGCTGCATGCGCCGGTCGTCGTCGCCTACGGCACCTGCGAAACCCCCGAATTTCAGCGCCAGAACCGCGAGTTTGCCGCTGCGGTCGCGGCCGCCGGCAAACCGGTGCGATTGCTGGTCGCCGCGCATTACAACCATTTCGAATTGCCTGAGACCCTCGCCAACCCCTACGGCGTGTTGGGGCGGGCGTTACTCGACCTGATGGGGCTCGAACCGATGGGCCTCAAATTGAAAGGGCGGCGATGATGGACGCGATCGATCTGCGCTCGGACACGGTGACCCGGCCGTCCGCAGCGATGCGGCAGGCGATGGCGGCTGCACCCGTCGGCGACGACCAGTATGGCGAGGACCCTTCGGTCAACCAGCTGCAGGAACGGATCGCGGAACTGCTCGGCAAGGAAGCCGCACTCTTCGTGCCGAGCGGGACGATGGCGAACCAGATCGGGCTCAAGGTGCTGACCCGCCCCGGCGACGAGGTCGTATTGGGCCAGGAGGCGCATATCGTCTGGCATGAAGCGGGTGCCGGGGCGGCCAATTCCGGCGTGCAGTTCGCGCCGGTCGGACGCGGCGGGCTGTTTGGCGCGGCCGATTTGCAGGCCGCGTACAAGCCGCCGGGCCACATTGTCTTTCCGCCGACAACCCTGGTCGCGGTCGAAAACACCCATAACCGCGGCGGTGGGGTCGTCTTTCCGCAACCGGACGCGATTGCCATCTGTGCTGCGGCGCGGGAATTCGGGATGGCGAGCTATCTCGATGGCGCGCGGTTGTTCAACGCCGCCGCCGCGTCCGGCCGCAGCCTTGCCGAACTCGCCGCCCCCTTTGATCTGGCCTCGGTCGCATTGTCAAAAGGGCTTGGCTGTCCCGTCGGCAGCGTCCTCGCCGGCCGGCGTGAAACGATCGCGCTGGCGCATCGCGCCCGACGCATGTTCGGCGGCGCGATGCGGCAGGCCGGCATCCTCGCCGCCGCCGGGCTGTGGGCGCTTGACCACAATCTCGACCGGCTGACGCAAGACCACGCCAATGCGCGGCTGTTGGCAGAACGGCTGGCGGAACTTGACGGGGTCGATCTGGATCTCGCGACGGCCCAGACAAATATCGTGATTTTCCAGATGAGAGCAGGCATGCCCGATGCCGCGACGATCGTCGCGCGCGCCGCCGCAGCCGGGGTATTGGTCTCGGCCTTTGCCGGGCGCACAGTGCGCGCCGTCACCCATCTCGACGTCAGCCGCGAAGAATGCCGGCGTGCCGCCGACATTCTCGCCGCGATCATCGCCCGCGGCTGAACCGCTTGCCGGCCTGCCGGTTTATTTATCAGGTTTAGCCAAGCCTTGTCGGACCTGGAAACTCTGATCCAGCTGCTTGCCAAACTGCCGGGGCTCGGGCCACGCTCGGCGCGGCGTGCCGCATTGCATCTGATCAAGCGGCGCGAAAGCCTGATGACGCCGCTCGCCGCGGCCCTGGCCGAGGCAGCCAAAGCGATCCGGTCGTGCCCGGTATGCGGCAATCTCGATACCGTCGAGCCATGTGCGATCTGCCGCGACCCGGAGCGCGACGCCAGCGCGATTTGCGTTGTCGAGGACTTGGCTGATCTATGGGCGCTCGAACGCGCCGGCGCTTTTCACGGCCGTTATCACGTGCTCGGCGGGACATTGTCGGCGCTCGACGGGGTCGGACCAGAGGATCTGACGATCGACCGGCTGGTGGCCCGGGTCAAACCCGGTCAGGAACTGATCCTCGCTTTGAACGCGACGGTCGAAGGCCAGACCACCGCGCATTACGTCGCCGATCGGCTGGCCGGGAGCGGCGTCACGCTATCGCGCCTCGCCCAGGGCGTGCCGATCGGCGGCGAACTCGACTATCTCGATGACGGCACGCTCACCGCGGCCCTCAAGGCGCGCCGCCCGCTGTAGCTGCAGCCGACCCGCCCACCGGACGACAAAGCCGGGTCCGCAGCCAAACTCTTTGACAACAAAGCGGGGGGTTGATCAGCACTTGACCCAAGGGGCGCGGACCGGGTTCAGCCGGGTTGCAGCACGTGGATGACGCGGCTTGCGATCATGTCGCGAGTCTTGGCGGCATAGGCCGCCATATGCGGCGAGGCGCCATGCGCCCGCAGCGCCTCAAGGCTCTCCCATTTTTCGATGACCACAAAAGTATCGGGGCCGAACCTGGTCTGGATGCTGCCCACGCCCTCGGCGTCGATCGCCGGGCCGTATTCGATGCAGCCTTTTTCGGCATGGACTGCCGGCATGTTGGCGTGAAACGCCTCGAGGATCTGGGCGCGCATGCCGGGCTTGGCGGTGATGACGGCGACGACGTGGATCATGCGAGAGCTCCCTTCAAGCGATGCGTTCAAAGACGCTATGATGCCGGGCAGTCAGTTTCGGGCGGATTTTTGTGACCCAATCACCAAAAGCGCCCGCCTTTTCCCAGGCCTCGCTGGTCAAGACGGCAGGCGAATCAACTTCGTAGATCGTCAAATAGCACTGCATCGCCGGAGACGTCGAATGTTCCAGTCGATAACGCGCGCCGCTGCGGACCCCGGGTACTTTCATCAGCATTGGGAAGTGCTCGGTGTCGTAAACGCGGTTGAACTCGGCCTCGTGCTCGGCCGGGATCTCGAGTTGGACCATAAAAAGATGCGGCATGGCGATGATTTCTCCTTGGTCGTCCCTTTGCAGTCGGGCTTTGTCAGTTGAAGTCGGGTGTTGCCGGCCGGACGCCGTAGCGGTTCAGGGGATCTGGCGAAAAATCGAATGCTGGCGATTTGTCGTATGGGGCCGGATCTTTGGCTTCCATTCGCCAAGGTCGGAGGCGTCGGTCCATGCCGGGCTGTTGATCACCTCGGCATTATCGCATTCATAAATCGCCAGATAGCGCGGCATTGTCGGCACCGTCGAATGCTCCAGACGATAGCGCCGGCACGACCGTACCCCCGGCACCTTTAAGATTGTCGGCACATGATCTTCGTCATAGATCCGGTTGAATTCGGCCTCGAGTTCTACCGGGATATCCATTTGCACGACATAAACGTAAGTCATCGGACTATCCTTTGTGGTGTGCAGGCGGCGCCACATTAAAGCAAAGCCGACCACCCCTCGACCGGTTTTGCCGGTCGTGGCGGCTGCGGCAGGGCTCATCTGGAAATTCTGTGCACAAATGATAAAACTTTTGATCGTTGCGACAACCACTTGAGAGCGACCACCGGTGATGGTCAACTACATAGGTGTGTAGAAAAGAACACTTGAAATGCTTGACCAAGCACCTATTTCCCGGCGATAGGGCAGCTTTCGGTTCATTATTACCTCGCGGCAAGTCTAGGCCTCGATGCCTAAACCGCAGCGACAAGCGGCCTCGCCAAAGAAAAACCGGCGCCCACCCATTTGGGCCGAGGAGTGTCAATGTCAAAGATTCCGCAGGGCGAGTGGAACGCCATTGCGGCACGCTATCAAGGCGGCGAGTCGATCAGCAAAATTGCCCGCAGCTATGGCTGTACTCCGCCCGCAATTCACTACATTCTTAAACGAAATCGGCAAAAGCCGGGCGAAATACCGATGCGCTCGTTGGGCTTCGGACCGGCGACGGCGCCGCAGACCGGACTGGTCCGGGCAAACGCCGCCGAGTCCCGGGTCATGTCGGTCCCCGAGCGCGACAGATCCGACACCGCCACCACGCCACCGGTGCGGGCGAACACGCCGGAGGCGCCATCGGTCGCCGCGCCGCGCACCGAGAACCTCACCAATGTCGCGCCGCGCAACGAGCATTTCGCCAATATTGCACCGCATCCGGCCATGGCTGGCACTGGCGCCGACGAACCCGAGCCGGTTCAGGCCAGAGCCGCCGAACCCGCCGCAAACGCCGCGGCGTTGCTGCGCCCCATCCGCAATCCAAGCCAGGCGGCGCCGGCCTTCGCGGGCCTGAAGGATGTCGGCCGGACGCCAAACCATATCACTGCGCCGGCGGCGTCGGCCGCCTCGGCCGGTCTGCCCGGTCTGGACGACGCGCTTCATCTGCGCGCCGAGGCGGCGATTGCGCTGTTCCGGTCAAGTTTCGATGCTGCACTGGCCGAAGGTTCACCCGATGTGCGCGAACGGCTGCGGCAAGCGGCAAGCGACCTGATGCGGGTGGCGGCGCGTACGACGATCGTCCTTGACCGCCTCAATGCCAGCACCGAGCGCAACTCGCGCGCGCATAATTACCCGCGCTCGGCCCATGCCGGCGAGGATATGGGCAAATACGGTTAAACCGGTTTCGCCCAGCGGTCAAAGCCGCTACGCGGCGCAGCATCAACTGACGCCGCGGGCAGCCCAGGCGGTTGCCGCCATCGAACGCCGGCCATCGCCGGCGCCGGCGCAATACGCCCGCTGCACCGCCGCGGCGAGCCGATCGAGCCGCTCCGGCGGCAGACCTTTGACATAGTCGCCGACCGGTCCCTGCGCATTGCGGATCGGCTCCCAATAATCGGCGAAATCACAATATTCCATGCGGATCGTCAGTGAGCAGCCCTCGACACTGCCGAGCCCGGCGGCGGCAAAGGCGGCAACAAGCTCGCCCGGTCCGGTCAGCCGGCTCGAGTAATGGCGCGCGCGGGCGCGGTCCGCCGCCGGATCGAGTGCTGCGGCGGTATCCCAAAAGATCCGCTGATAGACCAGGCCGCCGGGGAAATCCCATATGGCAGCGGCGACGACGCCGCCCGGCCGCGTCACGCGCCGCATGCCAGCGAGAGCGCGCGCCGGATCAGACATGAAATTGAGCGCCAGCAGCGAATAGGCGCGATCGAAACTCCGCTCGGGCAAATCCAGCGCTACCGCGTCGCCGCAAATATAGCTCGCGCGCGGATCGTCGGTCCGTGATCTGGCAAAAGCGATATAGGGAGCGGCGATGTCGAGGCCGACAATCGCCGCCGGCTCCGGCCGCACGGCAAGGGCCCGCGCCAGGCTGCCGGTGCCGCAACCGACATCGAGCACGCGGTCGCCCTCGCCGACGCCGGCCCAGGCGATCAGGGCTCGCGCCAGGGCCGGGCTCCAGCGGCCCATCAGCCGCTCGTAAGCCTCGGCATCGGTTGCGGTATAGCGCGACGGCATCGGCACCTCTCTTCTTTTGTTCAGCTGTTGTTGTTTGGCCGCTGGACCGATGTTTAGGGACGCTGTTGCCCCCCACCGCCGGGGCGGAGCGCCCGGTCGGCTCTCAATCATGACACCGGGTGCGACCGCCCTCTCCGCAGTTCAGCCGATCGACGCCGCCCAGCCAGCCATGGCAGCGCCAGTCATAATCGTGATTGGTTATGACAGTAATTGAACGCACGCCGGCAAGCCACACCGCACAGGTTTTGTGTCGCGCGGGCGAGCCCAATGAAAATCGACGCAGAATTTCGGCTACTCGCCCATCTGCAACAACGCGCCGCGCTCGCGGGCGTTGCGCAGGGCCAGAAAGAAGATCCAGGCGCCAAGCGCCAGCAGCATCATATCGAGGGCGCCTGCAGTCAGCAGATAATCCGCGCGGAACACCTTGTGAAACAGCAGCTCGCGCATGCCTTCGAAAACATAGGTCGAGGGCAGGGCCCAAGCGACATGCTGCAGCCAGTGCGGCAGGATCGATACCGGGTAATAGACCGCACTGATCGGCGACAAGGTAAAGACGGCCAGCCAGGCCAGGCTTTCGGCACCCATGCCCTGGCGCAAAATCAGACCGCAGATCGCCAATCCCAGGGCCCAACCCATCACCAGCAGCACCGCGAAGAACGCGATCAGCGGCAGGCCCAGCGAAAAGATCGAATAGTGGTAGAGCGCGATCGCCAGCAACGCTGCCGGCACCACCCCGATCAAGACCCGGATCAGGCTCATCGACAACAGCGAAGCAACCCATTCATAGGGGCGCAGCGGGGTGACGAACAGATGGCCGAGATTGCGCGCCCACATCTCTTCGAGGAACGAGATCGACAGGCCGAGTTGGCCGCGGAACAGCACATCCCACAGCATGACCGCGGCCAACAGCACGCCGAAGGCGCGAAAAACGTAATTGCTGTTGACATAGAGAAACTGGCTCATAAAGCCCCAGACCACCATCTGCAAGGTTGGCCAATAGAGCAGTTCGACGGTGCGCGGCCACGAGCTGCGCAGCAGATACAGGTAGCGCAGCAGCATCGCCCAGATGCGGCCAAGCGAGCCGCCGGTGTCAAGCCGACCCGCCCGGCTCACGATACCGGTTCCAGTTCGGGATCGGGTTTGCGGACGATGTGCAAAAACACTTCTTCGAGATTGGCGCGGCCATAGCGTTCAATCAGTGCCTGCGGGCTGCCGCGGTCGACGATCTTTCCCGTCTTCATCATCAACACGTCGGAGCACATCCGCTCGACTTCGGCCATGTTGTGCGAGGCCATCAGGATCGTCGCCCGGGTGCGGGTCTGCCAGGCTTCGAGAAAGCTGCGCACCCAATCACCGGTATCGGGGTCAAGCGATGCGGTCGGCTCGTCGAGCAGCAGCAGCTCGGGTTCGTTGAGCAACGCCTTGGCGAGGGCGACCCGGGTCTTTTGCCCGGCCGACAATTTGCCCGCCGGCCGATCGAGGAAGGCGCCGATCTGCAAGTCCTCGGCGAGGGCTGCGATCCGCTCGCGACGGTTGCGCAATGCGTAAAGCCGGGCATAGATCAGCAGGTTCTGCCGCACGGTCAGCCGGTGCGGCAGGTCGACAAACGGCGACGAGAAATTCATCCGCGACAGCACGCGGTAGCGGTGACGCAGGATGTCCACGCCCAGCACATTCACGATGCCCGATGTCGGCAGCAACAAGCCAAGCAGGATCGACAAGGTCGTCGTCTTGCCGGCGCCGTTGCCGCCCAGCAACGCCGTAATCGTGCCGCGGGCGACGGTGAAGCTAACCCCATCGACCGCGGTTGCGGTCGAGTAGCGCTTGACCAGATGCTCGACTTTTATGGCAGCTGCGGACATCGCCCCTATATGGCTTTTATTATCGTGTTCGACCAGTTATCAGCCGGGATGCGCCACAGCCAGTCGCCCCGACCGCACCCGGAAGGGGCCAGGCGGCCGGGGCGGCGCCACACCTGACGAGAAGCCTGTCGTGATCGACGTCCTTTCCGACCCGCTGAGCGATCCCGAATCGGGTCGCATCAGTCTGCGCACCCTGGTGCCGATTCGCTGGGTGGCGATTGCTGGCCAGGGTCTGGCGCTGCTGACCGTGCATTACGGGCTCGGCTTTCACCTGCCGCTGATCCCGGCGCTGGCCGTCGTCGCCGCCTCGGCGTTGCTTAACATCGTGCTGATCGTCCGCCGCCAGGTCGCGCGCGAACTCAGCGAGCGCTATGCCGCGCTGTGTCTCGGCTATGATCTGTTGCAGCTGGCGGTGCTGCTTTACCTGACGGGCGGCCTCGAAAATCCATTTTCGATTCTGTTTCTGGCGCCGGTTACCGTCGCCGCGACGATCCTGTCGCGCCGCCTCGTGATCGCGGTGTCGAGCGTCGCGGTCGCGGCGATTAGTGCGCTGGCATTATGGCATTTGCCGCTGCCATGGCGAACCGGGCCCCTGCCCTTCCCGCCCGAGATCATCATCGGCACCTGGACCGCCCTGGTGCTGGCGACGCTGTTCATCGCGCTTTACACCTGGAGCGTGGCACAGGACGCACGCCGGCTGCGCGACGCGGTGGCGGCGACCCAACTGGCGCTGGCGCGCGAGCAGCAGGTCTCGGCAGTCGGCGCACTCGCCGCCGCTGCCGCGCACGAACTCGGCAGCCCGCTCGCCACGATCGCCGTCGTCGCCAAGGAGCTGGTGCATGACTTGCCGTCCGACAGCGCGCATGCCGAAGATGCCGCCCTGCTGCTGAGCCAGACCGAGCGCTGCAGCCGCATTCTCGCCGGGCTGTCGCAACGGCCGGAAGAAGACGGCGGCTCGCCCTATGCGCGGCTGTCGATCTCGGCCCTGGTCGAGGCCGCCGGCGCGCCCTATCGCGACCGCGGCATCCGGCTGATGTTTGCCGCAACCGGCTCGCGCGAAGACGATGAACCGCAGGTGCGGCGCAGCCCGGAGATCATCCACGGGCTTAACAACCTGATCCAGAACGCGGTGCAGTTCGCCCGTCGCGAGGTCACGGTCACGACCTTCTGGGATGTGCGCCGGGTCACGGTCGAAATCACCGATGACGGCCCGGGTTTTATGCTGCACCTGCTGAGCCGGCTCGGCGAACCCTATCTGTCGACGCGCGCGGGTGCGGAAAACCACATGGGCCTCGGCATCTTTATCGCGCAGAGCCTGCTCGAGCGCAGCGGTGCGCGCCTGACCTTCGAAAATCTCGAAGAAGGCGGCGCCCATGTTGCGATCTCCTGGAACCGTACCAATCTCGAAGCTGTCGACAAACCCCGCCCGGCGGCGGTGCTGGCGCGCTGACAGCGCCGCTCAGCTGCCCTGCGACCCGGGCCATAGGCGAGCCAGATGAACGCGATCGACCGGACCATCCGCCCTGCCGGCGAGGGCATTTCCGATGCCCTGCGCGGCCTCCCCGAAGCTGACCGCACCCTGCTGATCGTCGATGATGACGCGCCGCTGTGCCAGCGGCTCGCGCGCGCGATGGAGCGGCGCGGTTTTGTTGTCGCCACCGCCGACAGTGTTGCCGCCGGCACTGCCGCGGCGAGCGAACGGCCGCCGGCCTTTGCCGTCGTCGACATGCGGCTCGGCGACGGCCGCGGGCTCGACGTCGTGACCGCGCTGCGCAAGGCCCGCCCCGGTGCGCGCATCGTGATGCTGACCGGTTACGGCAACATCGCCACCGCGGTCGCAGCGGTCAAGGCCGGGGCGATCGATTATCTGCCCAAGCCGGCCGACGCCGACGCCGTCGAGCGCGCCTTGCTGGCGCAGGAGGACGGCACCCCCGAGCCGCCCGAAGATCCGATGTCGGCCGACCGGGTGCGCTGGGAACACATCCAGCGGGTGTTCGAACTGTGCGACCGCAATGTTTCGGAAACCGCGCGCCGTCTCAAGATGCACCGCCGGACCTTGCAGCGGATCCTCGGCAAACACGCCCCCAGGAGCTGATCCCACACCCCCCGGTCGTTCACCTCCGTGGTCGCCGCGGCGGCCGTTTGGCAACGCCCGATCCCTGACCAGCGGAGCACGATCCGGCTTGTCTCGATCTTTGCCATTCATCAGGCGCACGGCACCACCGACACAGCCTGTCACGCCGTCGCCGGTGCCACCGGATCCTTACCGCCAACCCGCCTGGGCATCACTCTTCGCGACCCCTACACGATCCCGCAGCCGGGTCGCCAGGGGTATTATCCACGGCGGTATCGCCAGAGCGTCGGAAGTTTGGTCTCGGGCCCGCCCCCGGCGTTCTGATGTAGGCTTGATCCGCGCCGTCGGGAAACCTGCCGAGGGCGCCCGGCGCACCCCCGCCCCG
>Ga0335074_10013009_pt1 | contig 11687 bp, 8 predicted proteins | sample Lox_Sample_23_FD_206715 | JGI IMG/M metagenome (GOLD analysis project Ga0335074, IMG submission 206715) | Soil microbial communities from Loxahatchee National Wildlife Refuge, Florida, United States - Lox_Sample_2.3 | ecosystem: Environmental > Terrestrial > Soil > Wetlands | place: USA: Florida...
GAAATTCGTCCATTGAGCAAGGCAAAGCGCCGGAACCGAGACTACAATTGCCATGAAGAAGAGGGAGGCCGCGGCGACATGAATATAAGTAGAACGTCGGCGCGCCTCATCATTATTCCCAATAGCGAGATCGCGCGTGAACGGCGACCAGTAATCTGCTGCCAGCAGCATTACCCCATGAAAGATTGCGAGCAGTGAGATGAGGACGCAAAGATAACCCCAAAGCCGCGAAGGAAAAATATCCGATCTTCCCAATTTCGGCTGCTGGGGGTCATTTGGACCCTTCGCTGCGGGGAATACAGCAAGAATGCGCTTATCGTCGCTAGCGCAGGGGCTCAGAGTAGCGAGGGGGTAATAGCCATCGCTTCCAAGCACGGTCGCCCAGAGAGGCGGCTCCTGTATCTGACGGTCCAGAGGGTTCCGATAACCTTGTAATTTCGGCTGGGAAGTGACCACCAACTTGTTATTCCAAAAAGTGTAGCTGGCGGCATTGTAGAGCGCCTGGCTTACTGAGTCGGTAAACGTTGAAGGTCCTCCCCCCAGGCCGATGAGCGGATAGGAGCTGATCATGATCGAACCGATGAAGGGGACATCGTCCACCTCCCGAACCGTCAGCACGTCCGGTTGAAGAAACACCAACCTTGCTTCCGGGCAGGCACGATGCAGGAACTGCGCCAGGAAGACCTGGTCCAGCATGTTCGTCGCGGCAATTATGATGAACTGGAAGCGATACCGATGAAGGTGGCGGCCGATCGCCATGAGATGAGCCTCTTGAGAGATCGGCGTGTTTTCCCTCGAGAATTGCGGCACACTGTCCTGTGCGCTGGAGTCCTTCAGCGAAAAGCGAAGAAATGGACTCGGAACGCTCGCAGCGTCGGATTGATCGAAGACTGCCTGAGCGTTCCGCAACAATGAAATCTCCCTCGGGAATCGAATTAACTGGATCTGGTCCCGAGAGTCCTGTATTGTCGTCCCATCTTGTCTCCGTGCGAGCGGTAGTGAGTCGATGGTTAAAGAGGCGTAGGCGGTGTTGTCCTCCACCAGGTACGCAACTCTCGGGAGATCGTACCCCGACCCTTTCAGGAATGCCGAAAAATCTTCGATTGCGAATGCCATCGAATTCTGAAAACTCCGCGCTTGGACCAGTTGGTTTAACCCATTCCCGGTCAGCTGATCCATTGCCTCCTTGGTCGCGATACCCGTCGCCACTTCGAATTTAGCCAGCGCGGCATCGTTCCCGAGCGCGAAATCGAGGCCTGCGTTCAGAGAAGCGGCAGATCCTGAAAAGGTCGGCCCAATAATCGCCGTCTGATCATGCCCTCTGGAGAAATGCTTGCCAAGCTTCTTCGCCAGTTCGGCTTCCAGGCGGAAGGCGTTTTGGAGCTGATACCCGTCCACGCCCACAGTCGGCGTTTCGGCAACCAGAAAAAGGTAGACCGGCTTGTAGAAGTTAGCGAGTCCGCTGGCGGACCGCTTGAGAATGATCAGTCCCGGTTTTCTCTCCCGCTCCGGGTCGTGACCGCGCTCCTGATCGGCAAAAGAGTCACTGGCGTTGGTGGGCCCCAGGCTCCTTTTCCAGGGCAGCCAGTAATAGCTGCTGTTATACCCGTTGTCATTGGCGGCCTGAAGGATTGCGCTCACGGTTCGGTCGAAATTGAGCGCCAGGTGTGTATGAACGGGGTCGGGAACGATGGCAATAAGGGCTGTTACATCGACGCTGTGACGGCCTCCAAGCGGAAATCCCCAGGGATCCGACGCCTCACATCCCAGTTCCTTGTTCTTGGCAGTCTCGTCGAGAGTTACGTGCAGATCGACCGCGTCATTTTTTGTATCGAATTTGTCGTGTACTTCGGTTTTTGGGGACCGAGCGGCAAGTTGCCTGCCGGGCGCCCAATAGGTGCAGGATGCGGTCCAGGGGCCGTCGCCCGATTCGGCCGAGGCATTATCAGCCTTTATTTCCGGTCCAGCGTCGGCCGTTTCTTGTTGACGAGTGGCGCTTGTATTTATCGGGCGCAGCAGAAAGCCTGCCGCAATTACGGCGCTCAGTAGCAGGCCTTGTCCCCGATTCTTCAAGATTCCCACCCTCGATCGAGGGGCGTTCCCTCAATCCGTATAGACTTTTTGTGATGCTGCTGAATTGTTTTTCGTTAGGAAGCTAGATTAATAGCAAGTCACTTAGGTTGTCAAGGGGCAAGCCGTGGGTAGAATAAGGAGGCTTTAACCAGGAATTGTTTTGGGGAGCGGGCGGGCTGACGGTTTCGCCAGCCCGCGGGAGAAGAAAAGTCTAACGATCCGCGGTGAGATGCAGACCTTTGTGGATGGCGTAGAGCGCCAGCTCCAGGCGATCCGAAACGCCGAGTTTGTCGAAGATGTTGTGCAGATGATTCTTTACCGTCTGCTCGCTGATGAACATCTTCTCGGCCATTTCCTTGTTCTTATAGCCCTGCGCGACCAGTTGCACGATTTCGCGCTCGCGCTGGCTCAAGGGGGAACGCTCGCGCTGCTTGCCCGAGCCTCCGCCGCCGGGGGTTTCGCCGGGCGCCGCGAACTGCCGCATCACAGCCGCGGTGGTGTGGGAATCCAGCCAGATTTCGCCGCCGTGGACTTTGCGGATGCTCTTCACGATGAGTTCGGGAGCTGTCTGCTTCAGCACGATACCCGAGCAGCCGAGCTTCATGGCTTGCACGAATTCGTTTTTGTCTTCTGAAGCCGTCAGCACAATCACGCGCGTGCGCTTGTTGGTTTGCTGCAGCGCCTGCAGCGCCGAAAGCCCGTCCAGATTGGGCATGCGCAGATCCAGCAGCAGAACGTCGGGATCCAGTTCCTGGACTCTGTCCAGAACTTCGCAGCCGTCCGAAGCTTCACCCACGATCTGGAAATCTTCTTCCAGGCTGAGGAGCTTCCTCAAGCCGTCGCGTACAATAGGATGGTCGTCGGCAATGAGGACGCGAATCATCCCCTTCCTCGGCTCCGCAACAGTTTGTCGCGGTCCTTGCTCTTCGGTAGAGGTGAAAGTATCGCTCATAAATAGTGTATCGACCATCCGCATCTAGATTCTACCGGGGTACTGGTACGGAATCAATTTCAGGTAATACTTAAAGGAAGCGGGTGAAACTACTTAGACGCGTAAGGTTGACCCCCTTATAACGGATGGCTGACCGCCCATTGCCGTTACCTACTTAAGTACTATGCTTACTAATCCCCTGTCAAGGGCCATGCTTGGACGGCCCGTCGGCATCGCGCGTTCGACGCATAATCCGCTACGATGGAAGTATCCCCATGGGCTCCGCCAGCGTGGACGTTAAGAAAACTGTCAATTTACCCCGTACCGACTTCCCGATGAAGGCCAATTTGGGCCAGATGGAGCCGAAGATGCTCCAGCGCTGGAAGGACGAGGACCTGTATTCGAAAATCCGCGCCGCCCGCGCCGGCCGCCCCCTGTATGTGCTTCATGACGGGCCGCCTTACGCCAATGGCAACATACACCTGGGCACTGCGCTCAACAAGGTCCTGAAGGATTTCATCGTCAAACTCAAGACTATGCAGGGCTACGACTCGCCCTACATCCCCGGTTGGGACTGCCACGGGCTGCCCATCGAGAACAAGATCGACAACGAGTTAGGGCCGCGCAAAGCGCAGATGACCGCCGCGCAAGTGCGCGCGGAATGCCGCAAATACGCCACAAAATACGTCGATTTGCAGCGCCAGGACTTCATTCGGCTGGGCATTCTGGGCCGGTGGCAGGACCCGTATCTGACCATGAGCGCCGAGTACGAAGCCGTCATAGCGCGCGCTTTTGTCGAGTTTTTGGACCGTGGATACGTCTATAAGGGGCTTAAAACGGTCAATTGGTGCATTCATGATCGCACCGCGCTGGCCGAAGCCGAGATCGAGTACGAGGATCATACCAGCCCGTCCATCTGGGTGCGGTTCGCGCTGACTTCGGATCCGGCGGCGATCGATCCGGCGCTCAAAGGCCGCAAAGTCTACGGGCTCATCTGGACCACCACGCCCTGGACCATCCCGGCCAATGTCGCCATCGCCTATCATCCGAAGTTTGAATACGTTGCGGTGGAAGTGGGCGACGCGGTTTACATCGTCGCGCTGGAACTGCTGAAGGTCACGGCGGAAAAGCTCGGCTGGGAGAATCCCAAGACCATCGCGGCGTTTCCGGGCGCCAAGCTGGAAGGCGCGATTTTCCGGCATCCATTCTTAGAGCGCGATTCGCTCGGCATTCTGGCCGATCATGTGACGCTCGAACAGGGTACCGGCGCGGTGCACACGGCGCCCGGCCACGGGCAGGAAGATTTCGAGGTCGGGCAGAAGTATGGACTGCCTATTTATTGCCCGGTAGATCCGGCGGGCAAGTTTTTTCACGCCGAAGGCGCGGCCGGGCGGCTTCCCGAGGAAATCATCGGCAAAACGGTGTGGCAGGCGAACCCCATCGTCACGGGGATTTTGAAAGCGGCCGGGGCGCTCGCGGCTGAAGAAAAAATCAAGCACAGCTATCCGCATTGCTGGCGCTGCCACAATTCGACCATTTTCCGCGCCACCGAGCAGTGGTTCGTCGGCATGGAGCGCAACGACCTGCGGGCGCGTACGCTCAAGGCCATCAAGGACGTGAAGTGGATTCCCGCGTGGGGCGACGAGCGGATGTCGAACATGATCGCATCGCGGCCGGATTGGTGCATCTCACGGCAACGTGTCTGGGGCGTTCCGATCATTGTTTTTTATTGCGAGAAGTGCCAAACGCCGGTGACCGACCGCAAGGTTCTGGATCATGTGGTAGGGCTGTTTCGTAAACACACGGCGGATGTTTGGTATGAATGGCCGCCCGCGCAGCTGGCCGGGACGGATCTATCCTGCGCGCGCTGCGGCGGGAGCGAATTCCGCAAAGAGACCGACATTCTGGACGTGTGGTTCGATTCCGGATCGAGCCATCTGGCGGTGCTGACGCCGGAAAACAAGCTGCCCTGGCCGGCCAACATGTATTTGGAAGGCGGCGATCAATACCGCGGGTGGTTCCACAGCTCGCTGCTGGTGGGCGTGGCGCTGAAAGGCGCGGCTCCGTATCGCGAGTGCGCGACCAACGGCTGGACGCTGGATGAAAAGGGCCGTGCGATGTCGAAGTCGCTCGGAATCGGCGTCGAGCCCGAGGAAGTGATCCAGAAATTCGGGGCCGACGTGCTGCGGCTGTGGGTGTCGTCGGTCGATTTCGTCGAGGACGTGCGCCTCTCCGACATGATTCTCGAGCGGATCAGCGAAGCCTACAAGATTTTTCGCAATAAGGTCTTCAAGAACGCTCTCGGCAATCTGTACGACTTCAATCCGGACTCCGATGTTGTGCTGTTCGGAGAGCTTCCGGAGATCGATCAATGGATTCTCCTGAAGGCTGAGGAATTGGTGGCGAAATGCCGGGCGTACTATGACGAATACGCGTTTCACAAGGTTTATCGCGCGGCGTATGATTTTGCCACCACGGATTTGAGCGCGGTTTGGGCCGACATCGCGAAGGACCGCCTGTACACGACTGCGGCGAAGTCGCACGCCAGACGATCGGCGCAGACCGTGAACTATCGGATCGCTTATGCCCTGGTGCGCTTGCTCGCGCCGCTCGTTTCCTTCACCACGGAAGAAGTGTGGGGCTATCTTTGCAAGCCCGCCGGAAGTCCCGACAGCGTCCACCTGGCGTTGTTCCCGGAGCCTGAAGAGTTGACGCAGGGCATCACGGTCGCGCAGCGCGAGCGGCTGGCGAATTGGGACAAGCTCATGCCGGTTCGCGAGCAGGTTCTGAAGGAACTGGAGATTGCCCGTCAGGCAAAGCAGATCGGCAAGCCTCTCGAAGCACGGATCGTTTTGAGCACCAATAACAGCGACCTTTATTCACTGCTCAGAGCGTACGCGAGCGATCTCCCTGAGGCGTTCATTGTTTCCGAGGTCGACGTGCGGCACGGGGAACAGGATCTCTTGGTGGCAGTGGAGCGTGCCAAAGGAACCAAGTGCGAGCGCTGCTGGAAGTACAAAACGGATGTAGGGAGCGATCCCGACTTCCCCACCATCTGCGCGGCCTGCGCTGACGCCATCAAGTCATGATGCGTCGCGTAGTCCCGTTCCTGATCGCGGCCGTGATCTTCGTGCTGGATCGCTGGACCAAGGGTGTAATCAAGGCGCATTTTTCGGCCTACGACACGGTCACGGTGATCCCGGGCCTGTTCAATATCGTCCACACCGAAAATCCGGGCATCGCGTTCGGCATGCTCGCCAACACGCCGGGCCCCTGGCGCGACGTTTTGCTGATCGGTTTTTCGGCCGTGGTGCTGGTGGCGATTTCGTTCATGCTGTTGCGCCCGGCCATCTTGCGCGACGCCGTCCTGCGCACCGCGCTCGCGTTCATCCTGGGCGGCGCGCTCGGAAACTTGTATGATCGAATTGTCAACGGTACGGTGACGGATTTTATCGAAGTGCACTCCGGGCAGCATTATTTTCCGGCCTTTAACGTCGCCGATAGCGCGGTTTCCGTCGGCGCGTGCCTGTTGCTGCTGGATATGTGGCGGACCAAGGAGCGAAGTGTGAGCCATGCTTCCGAAGCTAATCTCAATCGGTAGCTTTTTTCTTCCGACTTACGGGACCCTGGTGGCCATCGGATTTTTGGCGGCTTTATGGGTGATCATCCGGCTGGCCAAGCGGGCGAGTCTTCCGCCCGAGCTGATCACGAACCTGGCTATTTACTGCGCGCTGGCGGGACTGGCCGGCGCGAAGCTGTTCATGATCCTGTTCGATTTCAACGATTATTGGAGCGGCCAGCAGAAATTGTTCTCGCTCGCGACGCTGCAAGCGGCGGGAGTTTATCAGGGCGGGTTTTTGGTGGCGTTTGTGACGGCCATCCTTTATATGCGCCGCCAGCACCTGCCGCTGCTCGCAACCTGCGACGTGTTCGCGCCCGGCATCGCGCTGGGCCAGGCCATCGGACGGATCGGCTGTTTTTCTGCGGGCTGCTGCTGGGGCATCGCGACGCACGTGCCGTGGGCCGTGACGTTTCGCAATCCGCAAGCGGCGGATCTGACCGGCGTTCCGCTGGGCGTTCCGCTGCATCCCACGCAGCTTTACGAGTGCATCGCCGACGCAGCGATTTTCGCCTTTCTCTATTTCCGGATCGGCAAGAGCCACACCGCGGGGGCGATTCTGGGCTGGTATCTGGCGCTCTATTCAGCGGCACGGTTCGGGATCGAATTCTTCCGCTTCCACGAGCAGGGCCTGCACTTCGGCCTTTCGTATACGCAATGGATTTCGCTGGCGACGCTTGCGGCCGGAATTGTTTTATTGGTTCTGCGCCGCGGTGCGCCGAAGCTTGCGTTTCCCGGGAAGCCGATTCATTCCACCTGAGTTACCCCAGTTGCAGGCAGCGCTCGATACTTTCGAGCAGCCTCTTCATCGGGCATGGCTTGGTCAAGATTTCATCCACCGCGAGCGCCGGATCCACCGGGCCGCCGGTGAGCACGATGATGCGCGCTTTGCCGCCGACGGCTTGAATGAGCCGCAATCCGTCTTCAGGCTCCGGAATCCTGAGGTCCATCACGACCAGCGAGCAGCCTTCCCAGCGTTCGAGCGCTTCGGAAGCGTCCTGTGCGCCGGCGACCTGGTAACCCGCGTTTTCGAGAATCTGTCTCCGCATTTCGAGCTGGGTGGGATCGTCTTCCACCACCAGAATGCGGGGCATCAGGTGAACTCGATGCGGGCGATCACTAATTGCGGCATCTGATTGTTCCAGCCGCCGGGAATATCGTCGAAGGGCAGCCGGAAAGGCCGCGATTCACCCGGCTTCAAGCCCGTCACAACAATCGGAACGCGCTCGCGCAGGATCACCTGGCCGTAATAATTGTAGAAGACGCAGGTGACGTCGGCGTGGCTGACGGTGCGGGCGCCGGTGTTGGCGATCTTGCCTTCGATCTCGGTGAGGGTCTGGTTGGCGTAATTCGAAGTGGCCTTCATCGTCACGTCCGACAATTGCAGGCTGCGGACGTAGGCCTTGGCGTCGGCCGAAAGGGGCGTGGTGGCTTCCACGGGCTTGGGCCGGTTGACGAACCACAGCAATCCCGCGCCGAGAAGTGCCGCGACCGCAAGAACTGCGACTTTACTGCCCACTGATGGTCATCTCCCGGATCAGCAGCGTCGGCGAGGCGATGGAGCCGCGGAATTCGAGGTCCGAGCCCGCGGCCTCCACGTCCATCAGCATTTCGCGCAAATTGGCCGCGATGGTGATCTCAGACACAGGATAAGCGAACTCGCCGTTCTCGATCCAAAGTCCGGCGGCGCCGCGGGAATAGTCGCCGTTAACGATGTTTACGCCGTGGCCGATCAGTTCGGTCACATAAAGTCCTTGGCGGATTCCGCGAATGATCTCCTCGGGCGGACGCTCGCCTTGCTGAAGAAAAAAATTGCCGTGTCCCACGCTGGCGTTTCCGGTTACGCCGCGGGCGGCGTTGCCCGTGGTGCGCAGGCCGAGCTTTCGGGCGGTGTAGGAATTGAGCAAGTAGCTTTGGAGGATGCCGCGATCGATCACCACGGTGCGCCGCGAAGGAACGCCTTCGTCGTCAAACGGCGAAGTTCCGAAGAGGCCGGGCGTGGTTCCGTCGTCGATGACGGTGACGGTCTCCGAGGCCACGCGCTCGCCCAGTTTTCCGGCCAGGAAGGAGGCCTTGCGGTAGATGGAATCGCCTTCCACGGCTTCAAATATGTTTCCAACCAGGGATCGTGCGGTGACCGGATCAAAGATCACGGGCGCTTTTTGCGTGGACACTTTGCGCGCGCCCAGGCGCCGCAGGGTTCGTTCGGCAGCGCGGCGGCCAACGGCGGCGGGGCTGTCGAGTTTCGAATAACTGCGCGCGGAGGAATACCAATAATCGCGTTCCATGGCGTCGCCCGAACGCGCGACCGGGGTCGCGCTGATGGAGCACCCGCTGGTGCGATAGCTCCCCAGGAATCCACGCGAATTAGCGAAGACGCGTCCGCCGGAACGGGCGCTAAAGGATGCGCCGTCGGAATTGGTGATACGCGGGTCAGAGGAGAGCGCGGCCTCTTCGGCTTCGAGCGCCAGCTGGATGCGCGCGGGCGTATCGACGGATTGAATGTCGTCGGAGAAAAGCTGCAAGTCGCCTGAGAGCGTGCCGAGGTCCGATGCGTCCGGAAGGCCAGCGAATGGATCTTCGGTGGAAATGGCCGCAATGGCGAGCGCGGACTCCAGCATCTGGCGAATGCCCGAGCTCGAGAAATCGGAAGTATGGGCCGAACCCACGCGCCGGCCGACCAGGACGCGCAGCCCCGCGCGGCGGGAGCCGGAATCCTTCAGCGTTTCGAGCGCGCGCATGCGGACCTGCGCGGAAAACTCCTCACCTTCGGCGAGCGTACACTCGGCGTCGGAAGCGCCGAGCTCGATGGCCTGGCGCACGATGTCGGAGGCTTGTTGCGGATCGGTCATCCTGGTAGCATTCAGCCGGCGGTGCCGCCGACGGTCATGCGGTCGATTTTGATGGTGGGGATGCCCACGCCCACCGGCACGCTTTGGCCTTCCTTGCCGCACAGGCCCATGCCTTCGTCGAGCTTCAGGTCGTGCCCCACCATGCTGACGTGCTTCAGCGCTTCGGGGCCATTGCCGGTGAGCATCGCGCCGCGCACCGGACGCGTGATGCGGCCGTCTTCTATAAGGTAGCTTTCCGAAGCGGCGAAGACGAAGTTGCCGCTGGTGATATCCACCTGGCCGCCGCCGAAATTGGCGCAATACAGGCCGCGCGGCGTGGAACGGATGATGTCTTCGGGATCGCTATCGCCGGCCAGCATGAAGGTGTTGGTCATGCGCGGCATGGGAATGTGCTGATAGCTTTCGCGGCGGCCGCTGCCGGTGGTTCGCGATCGCAGAAGCCGGCTGGATAATTTGTCGAACAGATATCCGCGCAGGATGCCTTTTTCGATCAGGACATTTTCCTGCGTGACGGCGCCTTCGTCGTCGACGTTGAGCGACCCGCGGCGGCTGCGCATGGTGCCGTCGTCGATGACGGTGCACAGCGGGCTCGCCACCTGCTGGCCGATTCGATCGCTAAACGCGGAGACCTTTTTGCGGTTGAAGTCGGCTTCGAGGCCGTGGCCGACGGCTTCGTGCAGCAGGACACCCGGCCATCCGGGGCCCAGCACGACCGTCATTTCGCCGGCCGGGGCGGGCACGGCGTCCAATTGCACGATGGCCTGCCGAACCGCTTCGCGGGCGAAATGTTCCGGCGTCTTCTCTGTCTCGAAGATGTCGAGGCCCACGCGGCCGCCTCCGCCCGAGTAACCGTGCTGCGGGAGACCGTCCGCTTGGCGGGCCAGCACCGAGACGCCGAGCCGGGCGAGCGGCTGGCGGTCCGTGCTGAGAACACCGTCGGAGGTTGCGATCAGGACTTCGCGCAGGCTATCGACGAAGCTGGCTTGTACTTCGTAAACGCGAGGGTCGGCGGCGCGCGCTGCACGGTCGGCCCGTTTGACGAGTTCAACTCGTTCGGCGAGGCTCGATTCGTTGGGCGCGGTGACAAGGGGATACAGATCGCGCCGGCGGGTTTCTTCCAATCCAGTCTTTTCGACTTTCGACGGGCCGTTTGCGATGCAGGCCGCCACGCGCGCGGCTTTGCGGATTTTTTCGGGGCTCAGGTCGTCGCTGTAGGCGTAGCCGGTGCGTTCGCCCGAGATCACACGCACGCCGACGCCGAGCGTGACGCCCTGAACGGCGCTCTTGACGATGGATTCGTCGATGCTGAGCTGGCTGGTGGTGAGGTATTCGAAGTACAGGTCGGCGTAATCGCCGCCGGCCGAGAGGGCCTCGGATAAATAAGATTCAAGGTCGTGCTCGGTGAGGGCAAACTTGCGGCCGAAGAAGGAATCGGAGAGCGGCATGCGTGTAATTCCAGCGTAACAGAGGCGATCGGATCGCCGGCTGAAGCCGACGAAGCCGATCGCTGGCGGGGGCTCGGCATTCGCCTCGCGGGGTTGGCGGGTGGGCTCGGCTCCGGCTGCGCCGTCGCCTCCGGGGTTGGGGGGCGGTAGGATCTAAGGAAGCAAAGGAGACAGGGGATGCGAGCCCTGCTGATCGGTCTATTCGCTTGGACGCTGGCGGCGCAGACGCCGGACCCGCAGGTGGTTTTCGAAGTCGCGACAGTGAGGCACGGCCCGGTGGGCGATTACAGCGTCGGCGGCACCGGGTGTCCGGGCGCCGATCCAACCAGGTGTTTCGTCGAGAACTGTCCGCTGTCGAGCCTGGTGCAAATGGCCTACGGTGTCCACTCCTATCAGATTTCTGGTCCGGCGTGGCTGGATGACGAGCGGTTTACCATCAACGCGAAGGCTCCGGAAGGAACCTCTGGGAAGCAGCTCAGTCTGATGCTGCGAAACCTGCTGGTCGAAAGGTTCCAGATGGCCGCGCATTTCGAAACCAGGCAGACGACGGGATACGACCTGGTGGTGGGGAAGGGCGGGCCGAAGCTCACCGCATCGCCGGGACCTCCCAAGCAGGATGACGACGCGAAAGCGCCGGCCGGGTTGAAGCTCGACAGGGAGGGCTTTCCGGAGTTGCCGCCGGGCCGGACGTTCTGGATGGCGCTTTCCCACGGCCGCGCGCGCTGGCGGTTCGTCGATGAGAGCATGGATGATTTCGCCGAGCGAAT
>Ga0335074_10013010_pt1 | contig 11686 bp, 8 predicted proteins | sample Lox_Sample_23_FD_206715 | JGI IMG/M metagenome (GOLD analysis project Ga0335074, IMG submission 206715) | Soil microbial communities from Loxahatchee National Wildlife Refuge, Florida, United States - Lox_Sample_2.3 | ecosystem: Environmental > Terrestrial > Soil > Wetlands | place: USA: Florida...
CTCGTCTTCGGTCAGTTTCATGTCGTTACGCGCTTGCCTTCTTGCGAGACATCCGATAAATTTTCTTCAGCACTGGGTCCTGAATGGCGTCCGCCTCTTGTTCGGGATCATCGCGCTGCTCCGCATCAGGCCGTGGAGATTCAGCCCGTTGCGGCTGCCGCCGCGGGACGGCAATTCGGAATTCCACATCCTGGATGGCGTCGCTTCCGGTGATCTTTCTAAGCCGCTCCACAATCTGAAAACTCAGCGCATGCAATTGCTTTTGCCAGATGGCGTCCTCTACTTCGACCACCAGGGTTGAGCGCACCAGCCGGAGATTGGAGGTATGCGCCGCAATCGCCTTTCCCACTGCCGCCGGCCAGACTGCGCGCGCCAGCTCATCATCGGTGAGAATTTGCCGGGAATATTTATTTTTCTGGATCAGCCGCGCAGCGCGTTCCATCTGCCTGGGTGGAGGGAGTGAGAATGACTCGGAGATCCGAGTTTACCACGGAGGCGGAGCTTCAGCCGCTAGCGCCCAACTCCGCTCGAATCGCGTCGGCGATACGGCCGCTCCACTTATCGACCTCGGCATCTGACGCCGCTTCGATCATCACCCGCGCCAGTGGCTCGGTTCCGGAAAAACGAACGACCACTCGTCCGCTACCGGCGAACTCGCGCTCGGCCGCCTGAATCTCTGCCTGAACCGTTTCCAGTTCTGCAAGCGGACGCCTATGCTTCACGCGAATATTCACCAATTTCTGCGGAAATGTCTTGACCTCTTCGGCCAGGGCGTCCAGCGTCTGACCCGAATCGCGGATGATTTCGAGAATCCGCAGCGCCGTCAGCAGCCCGTCGCCGGTGGTCGCGTACTGGGAAAAAATGACATGGCCTGATTGTTCACCGCCCAGCACCGCGCCGCGCCTCAGCATCTCTTCGAGCACGTATTTGTCTCCGACCGGCGTCCGCAACATTTGAATGCCCCGGCTCTCGAGTGCTTTCTGAAGCCCGAGATTCGACATGACCGTCGCAATCACCAAATCGCCGTTCAGCTTCCCTTCACGCTTCAGGGTGGAACCCGCCAGAAACAGGACCACGTCGCCATCTACAACCCTGCCGCTGCCGGAGACGAAAAGCGCGCGGTCCGCGTCGCCGTCAAACGCGATTCCCAGGTCTGCTTTGGTTGTAAGAACTCGTTCGCGCAATCTTTCCAAATGCAGCGACCCGCAATTTAAATTGATATTGCGGCCGTCGGGAGAGGCGCAAATCCACTCGACCTGCGGCCCAATTCTCTCGAACAAGCGCGGGGCAATTTCAGTCGCGGCGCCGTTGGCGCAGTCGATCACCAGGCGAAAAGGAAACGGCCCGCTGACGGTCCCAGCAAGATAATCGGTATACAGAGTGTCGAGGCTGCGATCAATGGTGAGCGTTTTCGGAACCGGCTCCTGTTGCGTCTCGATCCACTGCGCCATTGAGCGTTCCAGCTCAATTTCAACCTCGTCAGGCAGCTTGTAGCCTGAGTGGCTGATCACTTTCAGGCCGTTGTCGTGGTACGGATTATGAGAAGCCGAGATCATTACGCCGGCCACAAACGGCCCTGTTCGCGTGAGGTATGCCACCCCGGGCGTAGTAATCACACCGGCGAACCGGGTTCCGACACCGGCGCGGGCGAGCCCTCCCGCGACCTGCGCGGCGAGCCACGGGCCACTCTCGCGCGTGTCCATTCCAATCAAGACTTCTGCCGGATCGCCATCCCGATGTCCGCTCGCGCTCTGGCGCGCCCAGCCTCCCAAGGCCACTCCGAGCGCGTGCGCGGTTCTTGCGTCCATTGGCGGCTCGCCGGCGACCCCGCGAATGCCGTCCGTCCCAAATAGCTGTCTTGACAATTTGACTCCCGAGACACGCCTGACTGCCCAGGCGGCCAAGCCTCTTCAAAGTCTTATGGTATCTGCCGCCTATTAAGGAAGCCGCGCAAAACGGGCGCGGTCTCTGGCGCGCCACGCAAAGAACTGTCGGTTCATTCCTTGACTCGTGACGCGTATCCGCGCCCTTTGCGCCGTTGTGACCGACCCCACTGCGCCGCATGGCGCCTCAATCTCTCCATCGGCCATTTCGGTTAGTGGGATTAGAATCGATAGTGGAATCGGAATGAACATCTCGGTCAAGAGCGAATACGCGCTCAAGGCGGTATTCGACTTGGCTTCTCAGTACCTGAGCGCTCCCCAGGGCGCTTCGATGCCGCCTGTAAAAATCGCCGACATCGCGAAACGCCAAAAAATCCCGCAGAAGTTTCTGGAGCTCATCCTAGCCGGTTTGAAGCAGAGCGGCTTCGTGGACTCCCGCCGTGGCGCCGAGGGCGGCTACCTGCTGTCGCGCCCTCCCGATTCCATTACGGTCGGTGAGGTACTTCGGACGGTAGAAAATGTGAGGGGGAACTCTCGCGTGGACGCCAGCGACCCTTTCGCGGAGATCTGGACTCGTGTGGATTCGGCGGTGTCCGATGTGTTGGATCAGACCAGCTTCGCTGAGCTGGCGCGCAACTGGCAGGAAAAGCGTACGCAATACGTCCCCACCTGGGATATTTGAAAGGATTTCGTGATCTACCAGGACAACTCATTCAGTATCGGCCGCACGCCGCTCGTCAAGCTCAATCGCGTGGTGGACGGCGCGAAGGCGACCGTTCTCGCGAAAATAGAAGGCCGGAATCCATCATTCTCGGTCAAATGCCGTATCGGCGCTTCCATGATCTGGGACGCCGAAGAGCGCGGCATTCTGAAGCCCGGAATGGAAATCGTCGAAGCCACCAGTGGGAATACCGGCATCGCGCTTGCGTTTGTGGGTGCGGCGCGAGGATTTCGTGTCACGCTGATGATGCCGGATACCATGAGCCTGGAGCGCCGCAAGGTGCTAAAGGTTCTTGGGGCCAATCTGATTCTCACCGAAGGCGCCAAGGGTATGAAGGGTGCGCTGGCTGCCGCCGAAGAACTGCGCGACTCCGATCCGGACCACTACTTCATTCCCGAGCAATTCAAGAACCCGGCGAATCCGCGCATTCACTTCGAAACGACCGGGCCGGAAATTTGGGAAGATACGCAGGGCGGCATCGACGTGCTGATTTCCGGCGTCGGTACGGGCGGCACAATCACAGGAGTTTCCCGCTACATCAAGAGGGAGAAGAAATGGCCGCTTCTCTCCGTCGCCGTCGAGCCCGCCAACAGTCCGGTCATCACGCAAACGCTGAATCATCAGGAACTCAAGCCAGGACCCCACAAAATCCAGGGCCTAGGAGCCGGATTCGTCCCGGACACTCTCGACCTTTCGGTCGTCGACAGAGTGGAGCAGGTCACAAATGAGGAATCAATTGAAATGGCCCGCCGGTTGGCGATGGAAGAAGGTCTGTTGAGCGGCATTTCCTGCGGCGCGGCGGCGGTTGCTGCTGTGCGCGTCGCGAAGGAGCCCGAGATGGCCGGAAAGATGATTGTGGTCGTTCTTCCCGATGCGGGCGAACGGTATTTGAGCTCGCCGCTCTTCGAGGGCATGTTCGAATAGTTTTCGGAAAAATTGTTAATGCCCGGTAACCTCCCCGTACCCGGCGGACGTTTTATAGGTACATCCCCGTAACGACGCGGGCGCTTTACCCCAAACCCGAAACCCCCAAAGCGCCCGCACCCCAGAACTTTGTAGTGGAAACGAGTTACGTGGCGCTTCGAGCGCTTGCCCTTATCGGCGGAAGCGCCTGGATCTCAGACCTCGTACAGGGACGACCACAATCTGGTTCTTCGAATTGAATAAACCCCCGCTCGTCAGCCGGTTCAGATTGTCGTATACGAAGCCTTCGGTATAGGGAGTGAGCGCGCTTAACGCCGCCGGCCCGCCCGCATACTCCGTCAGCCCCAATAGATTCCCGTTGTTGGTCGTCGTGCTCCAGTTCATCCCGCATTCCGCGAACAGGTACGCCGACGTGCTCAGCGCAATCGTGTCCCACAGGCAACTGCTCTGCAGCCGGCTATTGAACGTGTCCCCGCGCCACACATTGTTGCCATACTGATACCCTTCCAGCGCCCCGTGCGGCCAGTAACTCACGTTTCCTGCGTAAGTGGTTCCCGCTCCGTTGTAACTCCCCGCCACCGCATTCGCCCGGTTCGCCCCGTCGTAACTGGTCGTCACCACCCGCCCCGACGGATACGTCTCCTTCGTCAACGCTCCCGCCAGATTGTAATAGTACGTGAATCCATACGTCTGCCCCGCCGTCACCTGGTTGCTCGCCGTCACTCGCCCCAGCGGATCGATCGACACATAGTTCGTCGTCGAGTTCCCGTTCGATACCTGCGTCAGATGCCCCCACGAATACCCGGCTCCCGCCGCATCGTACTGGTAATTCACCGTCGAAGTCGCGTCCGAATACGACTTCTGCGTCACCCGGTTCAGCGCATCATAGCTGTAACTGGTCTTCGTGTTACGCGCGTCCGTCTTTGTCAGTAAGTTCCCCACGCCGTCGTACGTGTAACTGGTCGTTCCCGATTCCGGCTGCGCGCTGCTCGTCAGCCGCTTCAGCGAATCATAATTGAAGTTCCGCGTCTCGCTTCCTTGCGCCACTCCCGTCAAATCGTCCAGCACGTCGTAGCCGTACGTCGTCTCATAGTTGTACCCGCCCGGATCTTCCCACACCGCCGCCAACTGCCCCAGCGCATTCGTATACGTCACCCGCGCATGCTTCGCCTGGTCCGCGATCGTCGCATAATACCCCGTGTAGCTCGTCGTCGCCACCGACCCATCCGCCGTCGTCACCGAAACCGTCCGCCCCAGCGCATCGTACCCATACACCGTCGCGTAATTCAGCCCGTCTCCCGGCCGCGACGGATTCGTCGTCGCCGTCACGCGCCCCAGCGCATCGTAGCTCTGGGTCGTCGCGATGTACCCGCTCGCGCTCTCATACTGCCGGCTCTCGCTCTCCCGCCCAAAACCGTCATACACCGTCTCGGCCCGCAGCGCTTTGTCCCCCGCCGCCGCCTGGTCGTTGTACACATTCACGTCCGTCGGACTCGTATACACCACGTTCGTCTGCGTCGTAAATCCACCGACATTCGCCGCCCGCACCGCCTGCGTCATCCGGTCCAGCGGATCGTTGTAACTGTAAGTGGTATTCACCCCGTCGATGTCGGTCGCCGTCGTCACCTTCCCGGCCCCGAAATCCCACTGCCACTTCGCCGCCTGCCCCAGCGCATTCGTCTCGCTCGTCACGTGCGCATACGTGTTCCGGTTCACCCCGTCGCTGTAAGTATCGGCGTATCCATAGCTCGTCGTATGCCCGTTCGCATCTTTGTCCGTTATTACGTTGCCCGCTATGTCGTACGTATACGTATGCGCCGGATAGCTGTTATTGGTGTTCCACCACGCCGCGCTGGTCGTCAGGTTCCCACGCCCCACGTTCACTCCCGCAAACGACGACGAATACCCCACCATTCCAGGCTCGTTCACTAAGTTCGCCTGGTCGTACGAGTACTGCTGCTCGCCCACCTTCGTCCCGCCCGCATTCAGCGTCTGCCGGTCCGACGCCAGCCCCGGCTGCCACGCGCTCGTTACCGGCGTCCCCGTGTTGAACGTCCCATACGTCCCGCCCGTATACGCCGTGTGCACATGCCGCGTCCACCCCCCGCTCACCGCCGGGCAGCTCGTGGTCGAGGCCGCCGGCCCCGCCCCGTAATCGTATTCGTAGCTGTCGGTGCGGTTGTTGTTCTGGTCGTATTGATACAGCGTCGCGGCCGAAGGCGCCGGCGACCCATCGCTCAACACTGTCCATTCCGCGCACAACTGCGGGTCGTGGTCCATGGGCCAGTTCAGGCTCACCCACCAGCACGGCTCCGCGCCTCCGCCCGTCTGCGGCCAGTTGCTCGCCGCGCACGCCCGCCACCCATGCGTCTGGTACTCCTGCCGCAGCACCTGCCCGCTCCCGCTCAGCGTCACCGTTTCGTAGCGCGTCCCGGTTCCCGCGTCGCCATAATAATCCGCCGCCGTTCCCCACACATCGGGCGTCCACGCGTCTCCCGTCAAATAATCCTGCACCTGGCGCAGCGTGTTCCCTACTCAAGCCAGTGCGCAGCACCGTTCAGGCTTAACCATCTATTCCAAAGCAGGAACTGGCGGAGATTCTCGACAGTAAGCACTGATGCCTTGAACCGAAAGAAAGCGGCATGAGCACCTTAGACTGATATTCGGACCGACTGCAGACACGGTGACGCTCTTCCCCTTCGTACCTTCGACCTGCAAGTTGGCTTTCGTATCAGTTGCCCACCCCTCCAACGAAAAGCTTTTTACTGCGAAAAGCTGAAGCTTCAAACTTACTGCATTTGCCCTCATGCGCTGCCATTTTGGGGATGGTCGACTCGGGGGCTCGTTCAAAGATATCGCGAGAACGACTGTCGGACCATCGCGGCCCATCACGATCGACACAATTTCTACGCCTTCAAGGCTTGGAGGCACGTCAAAGACACTCTTTATAGCCTCTGGATTGTCAAGTGTTTCGGTCCACATTACTGTTCATCTCCCGGCTTCTTATAGGGATAGTGTGGCTTTGTACCAGGAACGCTCCCATTCCGCGTATTATCTGCGGGCCTCACATTGAAGTGCGGCCCAACCTGTCCTCCATCCGGGAACGTGTGGCCTTGGCTGTGATCTTGAATCACAACGGTATCTCCGGAACCCGTCGTGTGTGTATACTCTCGCGTATTCTGCTTTTGGCCATCGATTATCACCGGTTTTCCGCTTGAGTCAGTCAGGGGGACACTCGCCTGCTTGCTGGGCTGCTGAGATGTCGGAACGCCGGCATCATTCTTTGCTTGGTTTAGTGCTTCTCCGCGAGTGGGCTGAGTTTGGACTTGATCCGGTCTCGCGGCAAACGTGGCCTCCGGAACACCGGGATAGCCTCCGAACGCCGTGGGAGGATTATTGGCCAATGCTGCGCCCATCCCCGCGACGAGCGTACCCATCCCCGCGAGGATTTGACTTCCGTTTGACGAAATCCAACTTTCCGCATCTTGCGCCGCTGGACTATCCAGCAGCTCTGATCCCCAAACCAAGCATTCCGGACAATGTCCTGTGGGGTCCGTGTATCTAAGCGGATTGTCCAGAACGTAGGCGTACTTATTGAGTGATTGAGGGTTCTCTATGTCGGCGTAGGGAAGCGGTCCGGGGCTGAAGAGTACCTTTCCGGTTGATGGATCGGTGATGCCGCTGTCCTTGAACTCGTCCGGACTCATCCATCTCTCCATGCCCGCGCCGTAATACCTGGCCCCAAAGTAATCTAAACTTGTCTCCGTATCCCGTTCTTTCCCCGTGAACCTCTGACTAACCGTGTCCGGCACGTCGAACTGCCCGCTCCTCCCCGCAATTCCGGTCGGTATCTCCTCGCCGAACGGTACGTAATCGTGCCGCGCAATCACATTCGCATTCTGGTCCGTCACCATCCGCAAACTACCCAAGTGATCGTAAGAGAAATAGCACGTCGTGCACGGCGGCGGCCCTTCCGAATTCAGCAAATCGTATTCCGCCGCCAATCTGCCCAGCGCATCGTACACATACACCATCTTCTGGCTATTGCTCAGCACCTTCTCGACCCGCTGCCCGACGCCATCGTAGTAATACGTCGCGCTCAGCCCGCCCGAGTTGCTTTCCGTCATCTGCCGGTTCTCCGCATCGTAGGCAAAGCTCATCCCCGGCGGCAGCGCCAGCATGTTCCCCGCCGCATCATAGGGCGACGACCCGATCTGGTTCTTCGAGTTGAATAATCCTCCGCTCGTCGGCGCCATAAGGCTCAGCCCCATCCCCGTCCAGCCCGTCACCCAGCCATTGCCGTACTGATCGTAGCCGAAACTTCTCGTCCATCCTCCCGAATCCGTCGCGCTCGTCAGCCGGTTCAGATTGTCGTATACGAAAGTCTCGCTGTAGGTCGTCAACCCTCCCCACGCGACATCGTTCCCCACCATCTCCCACAGCGCCTGCACGTTCCCGTTGTTGGTCGCCGGCGTCGCCCCGTACTGGATCGGATACTCCAAAAACAGGTATCCGCTCGGGCTGTTCCCAATCGCATCCACCAGCCCCGTCACCTGCAATCTCGAGTTGTAATAACCCGTCCGCCACAAGTTATTGCCATACTCCGTATATTGAGTTCCTCCGTGCGGAAAGTAAGTCACCTCCGGCACATAAGTCGTACCCACACTGTTGTAACTCCCCGCCACCTCATTCGCCCGGTTCGCCCCGTCGTAACTGGTCGTCACCACCCGCCCCGAGGGATACGTCTCCTTCGTCAACGCTCCCGCCAGATTGTAATAGTACGTGAATCCATACGTCTGCCCCGCCGTCACCTGGTTGCTCGCCGTCACTCGCCCCAGCGGATCGATCGACACATAGTTCGTCGTCGAGTTCCCGTTAGATACCTGCGTCAGATGCCCCCACGAATACCCGGCTCCCGCCGCATCGTACTGGTAATTCACCGTCGACGTGTACCCGTCCGAATACGACTTCTGCGTCACCCGGTTCAGCGCATCATAGCTGTAACTGGTCTTCGTGTTACGCGCGTCCGTCTTCGTCAGTAAGTTCCCCACGCCATCGTACGTGTAACTGGTCGTTCCCGATTCCGGCTGCACGCTGCTCGTCAGCCGCTTCAGCGAATCGTAGTTGAAGTTCCGCGTCTCGCTTCCTTGCGCCACTCCCGTCAAATCGTCCAGCACGTCATAGCCGTACGTCGTCTCATAGCTGTACCCGCCCGGATCTTCCCACACCGCCGCCAACTGCCCCAGCGCATTCGTCGCCGTCACCCGCGCATGCTTCGCCGGGTCCGTGATCGTCGCAAAATACCCCGTGTAACTCGTCGTTGCCACCGACCCATCCGCCGTCGTCACCGAAGTGGTCCGACCCAGCGCATCGTACCCATACGCCGTCTCGTAACTCAGCCCGTCTCCCGGCCACGATCGATTGGTCGCCAGCGCCACCCGCCCCAGCGCATCGTAGCTCTTCGTCGTCGCGATGTATCCGCTCGCCCATACGCGAACCCAAGTTCCGCTACAGCAACTCCCAGGGGTGACGTGTCACTATCTGAGCGGGTGCGCCAGCACCCGTGAGCTTTAGGATCGGAGCAGGCCGAAAAAAAATCGCTTTCCATGCGGGCTCAAGCGGCCATCTCCTCCGCGCAGGGTTCGTCACTGCTTCGGTTTGGGAGAAATGTTAAGCTTTACCCGTGCTCCCTCCGGCAGACGTCGCGTTTGCATTGCGAGGTCGGCCTTCAGTCGCATCCCGTCTAGGGGATTACCCGCCCATAGGTTCTCGATATGATATTCGCCACCCAGGAAAAAAGGCGTCTTGGGCATCAGCCTCTTTCCACGTGCGAGGATTCCATTCTTTGCTTGCCACTCGTGGACAAAAGGCCAACCTGTCTCGTGCCGGTAGTCCGAAAGAATCACCCCAGCCCACGCCTCGATAGAATTTGAATGCAGTTCAGTTTGACCGGTCTCTGAATGGAAGCGCAAAACCCCATCGTTTCTTAGAGACAAACAGAATTGATCCTGCAAAATGTCTTCGGCAAAGAAGAGAAGACCTTCCGCAAGACCCTCATAGGCATCCTTCCATAGCGGGCCAGCATTCCACGCCTCCAGGCCGGTTTTTGAATCGCCCGTGAAGGGAAAGACATGGAGCGCCGATTCGAAGGCATAGAACCCATTCTTCTCCCGCAACATCCTAAACAGCTCATCGCCCAGCAAATAGGGACGCAGTAACTCAGGCATTGCGGCGGGCTGCCCTGCTAGCGGCTCTGAAGCGATAGAAAGAAGCGTCTCCACGTTTGTCATTGAGGTTGATCCTTGGGCTTTGGTTGCGGAATTATCCGTATTTTCCCGCCATCCGGTACATCCCTAATTTGGTTGCCCACGCTTGCCCCTGCGCCTCGATTGTCTGATGACGGAATGCCTTTCACGCTAGCGTCTTTACCGCCCTCGGCGGTCACTGCTGGCGGATACTCGTCTCGATCGGTGCCCGCCTGAGTCGGTTGTCCTGCGGTGGCTTCTCTTCGGCGGTCATCAGCGCCAGGCCTGTCCACGGTGAGCACGTCTGGCTTTCCCGCCGCTTGAGCATCCGCAGCATGGCCGGCTGCGGCGGGATATTTGTTCGGGTCTATATAGACGTCTTTCGGGCCTGCCGACATTTGGGACGCGTACAGTCCCGTATTGGGACCGATACCGTACGGCGTCATTTGGCTCCCGCCGCCAAAAATCTGCGCGATTGCGCCACCAAGGACACCGAGTCCCGAGGCAATCGTCGTCCCGCCTATTCCGCTGAAGATGCTCGTGACCCCGATTGCTTCGCCGATGCATAGATCTTCAACACAATGTCCTGTGGGGTCCGTGTATCTAAGCGGATTGTCCAGAACGTAGGCGTACTTATTGAGTGATTGAGGGTTCTCTATGTCGGCGTAGGGAAGCGGTCCGGGGCTGAAGAGTACCTTTCCGGTTGATGGATCGGTGATGCCGCTGTCCTTGAACTCGTCCGGACTCATCCATCTCTCCATGCCCGCCCCGTAATATCTGGCCCCGAAGTAATCCAGGCTTGTCTCCGTATCTCTTTCCTTGCCCGTGAACCTCTGACTAATCGTGTCCGGCACGTCGAACTGCCCGCTCCGGCCCGCAATGCCGCCCGGTATCTCTTCCCCAAACGGTACGTAATCGTGCCGCGCAATCACATTCGCATTCTGGTCCGTCACCATCCGCAAGCTGCCCAAATGATCGTAGGACAAATAGCACGTCACACACGGCGGCGGCCCTTCCGAATTCAACAGGTCGTATTCCGCCGCCAGATGCCCCAGCGCATCGTACACATACACCATCTTCTGGCTATTGCTCAGCACCTTCTCGACCCGCTGCCCGGCGCCATCGTAGTAATACGTCGCGCTCAGCCCGCCCGAGTTGCTTTCCGTCATCTGCCGGTTCTCCGCGTCGTAAGCAAAGCTCATCCCCGGCGGCAGCGCCAGCATGTTCCCCGCCGCATCATACGGCGAACTCCCGATCTGGTTCTTCGAGTTGAATAATCCCCCGCTCGTCGGCGCCATCAGGCTCAGACCCATCCCCGTCCAGCCCGTCACCCAGCCATTGCCGTACTGGTCGTAGCCGAAACTTCTCGTCCATCCCCCCGAATCCGTCGCGCTCGTCAGCCGGTTCAGATTGTCGTATACGAAGCCTTCGTTATAGGGAGTCAGCGCACTCAACGCCGCCGGCCCGCCCGCATACTCCGTCAGCCCCAACAGGTTCCCGTTGTTAGTCGTCGTGCTCCAGTTCATCCCGCATTCCGCGAACAGGTATGCCGACGTGCTCAGCGCAATCGTGTCCCACAGGCAACTGCTCTGCAGCCGGCTATTGAACGTGTCCCCGCGCCACACATTGTTGCCATACTGATACCCTTCCAGCGCCCCGTGCGGCCAGTAACTCACGTTTCCTGCGTAAGTGGTTCCCGCTCCGTTGTAACTCCCCGCCACCGCATTCGCCCGGTTCGCCCCGTCGTAACTGGTCGTCACCACCCGCCCCGACGGATACGTCTCCTTCGTCAACGCTCCCGCCAGATTGTAATAGTACGTGAATCCATACGTCTGCCCCGCCGTCACCTGGTTGCTCGCCGTCACTCGCCCCAGCGGATCGATCGACACATAGTTCGTCGTCGAGTTCCCGTT
>Ga0335074_10013011_pt1 | contig 11686 bp, 10 predicted proteins | sample Lox_Sample_23_FD_206715 | JGI IMG/M metagenome (GOLD analysis project Ga0335074, IMG submission 206715) | Soil microbial communities from Loxahatchee National Wildlife Refuge, Florida, United States - Lox_Sample_2.3 | ecosystem: Environmental > Terrestrial > Soil > Wetlands | place: USA...
TGGTGGGGTTTTAGGGGCAAAGCCCCTAATCCTACTGCTTCACCCGATCACCCTGAGCCCGCCGCGTGGCGTGTCAGGCGAAACACTCCCACACAATCCGGTACAGCCGGCGTTGCATCGCGTTGGCATCATGCCGGCCTCGACAAATGGGAGCAAAGTGACCGATGTCGCGTATTCCTTTGCTGATGCAGGCGGGGTTGCTGGCCTGCATCGTCGCCTCCGTTCCTGCCTTGGCGCAGATCGTCGGCCAGGATCAAACCCCGCCGCCGGCAGGCTTTTCGGCGCCGCCGCAGGGTGGAGCTCACAAGTTCATCGAACGGTTCCGCGCGGCGAACACCACGGGTGACGGGCATCTCACCCTGGACCAGGCGCAGGCCGCGAACCTGCCAATGATCGTCCGCCACTTTGATGAGATCGATACGCAGCACAAAGGCTACGTCACGCTGGCGGATATTCGCGCATGGCGGCAGCAGATGCGTGCCGAGAGGCGCGGCGGCAACAACCCCAGCGAATAACCGATCGCTGTCCTGGGGGCCGTGGGTCTCGGCCCCCACGCCCGGCGTATTCCGCGTTCACGCCACCAGAGTCGCGCCCACAACGGCCAGCGTTACCGCGAGGATTGGCCGCAGCACGTAATCCGGCACCCGCACGGCAAACAGGCTGCCCAGCACAATGCCGGGGATGGAGCCGCACAAGAGCGATCCCAGCATCAGCAGGTTCACCGCGCCCAGAAACCAGTGGCCGATGCCGGCCAGCAGCGTCAGCGGCACGGCATGCGCGATATCGGAACCAACGATGCGTGCCATCGGCAGGTCGGGATAGAGCAACAGCAGGACCGTCACACCGATCGCACCGGCGCCGACCGAGGAGATTGTGACCAGGACGCCCAGCACGACGCCGGTCAGGACAGTCAGCCCCGCTGCGTGGCGCGGTGGCGGGCCGCCCAGCCGCAGACCGCCCCAGGCAAGAATCTGGGCACGAAACAGCAGTGCCGCCGCCGTCAACAGCAGCATCACCCCGAGAACAAGGGAAATGACGTGCGAGGCCGCCGGGCTGGACACGTCGAAATGTGACAGCACGAACAAGGTCAGCGCGGTGGCGGGCACGCTGCCCAAGGCCAGGCGCGCGACGATCCCCCATTGCACCGTATGGTTGGCGCCATGCACCGCGGTGCCGACTGATTTAGTGATCGACGCATAAAGCAGATCGGTGCCGACGGCGGCGGCCGGATGCACGCCGAACAGCAGGACCAGGATCGGCGTCATCAATGATCCGCCGCCCATGCCGGTTTGCCCGACAAGCAATCCGACCAGGAAGCCGGACAGGATGTAAAGCGGTTGCAGCGACGAGGCCAGATGCATGGGCGACGACGATCTCCACGGTTGCCGGCGGCCGCATAACGGCTAAGACCCGGGCCTTAGCACCGGGATTTTCCGCTTGGCAGCCCTGCCATCGCGATTGATTGGAACCTTCCATGCAGAGCCGCCACAGGGGAATATCGTTCCCAAATGACCCGACGGGAGGAGACGGAAAGCGTGACCGCGATTTCAATTATCGGCGATACCGTGAGGCGGCGGGAGGATGCGCGCTTCGTCGCCGGCGCCGGTGCCTATCTCGACGATCTCGCATTCGGCGGACTGGCGCATGCCGTCATCGTGCGTTCGCCACACGCCCATGCGCATGTGCGCGGTATCGATACCGCGTCGGCGCGCGCGATGCCGGGCGTGCTGGCCGTGCTCACCGCTGATGACGTTGCCGCCGACGGTCTCCTGCCCCTGCGTCCAACCGCCGAGGCCAACGTGCAAACCGGGGAGCCATTTGCCTTCGCGCCGCAGCCCCTGCTCGCCACCGGCACGGTCCGTTATGTTGGCGAGCCGATTGCGCTGATCGCCGCGATGTCCCGCGCCCAGGCGCTGGACGCGGCAGAGCATGTGCTGGTGGAGTACCAACCGCTGCAAGCCGTCACAACGGCGGCCGCTGCCGTCGCACCCGGTGCGCCTGCGTTGTCCGGGGAAGTGCCTGGCAACGTCTGCCTCGACTGGCACACCGGCGATGCGGCCGCGGTCGAGGCAGCGTTTGCCAGCGCAACACACATCGTGACCCTGGCGCTCGACAATCATCGTGTGGTCACCAATCCGATGGAGCCGCGCGGCTGCGTGGGCCAGTACAATCGGGCAGAGGACCGCTACACGCTGACGCTGTCCAGCCAGAACATTCACGGCAACCGCGACGCCACGGCGCGTGCCTTGAACGTGCCACCGTCCCAGGTGCGCTTCATCGCCCCGGATGTCGGCGGCGGCTTCGGTGCAAAAAATTTCGTCTATGCCGAATACGCGCTGCTGTTGTGGGCAGCAAAGCGTGTCGGGCACCCGGTAAAATGGATCGCAACGCGCAGCGAAGTTTTTCTCGCCGACCATCAGGCGCGCGACCACATCGCGGACGCGGCGCTCGCACTGGATGCGCAGGGAAAATTTCTTGCCTTGCGCGTCGCCAGCACGGCGAATATCGGCGCCTACATGGCGGGTGGCGCCGGTGGCGTGCAGACCAACCAGTACGTGCATCTGCCCGGCTCGGTGTACGCTATTCCCGCGATCGCACTGCACATCCGCGCCGTGCTGACCAACACCACGCCGATCGGCGTCACCCGCGGTCCCGGTTTTGCCGAAGCCGTCAATATCATCGAACGCCTGATCGACGCCGCCGCACGCCAGTGCGGCTTCGACCGCGCCACACTGCGCCGTCGGAATTTCGTACCTGCATCCGCGATGCCGATGACCAACGTATTCGGCTTTTCCGTGGACAGCGGCGATTTCCGCGCGACATTCGATCGCGCGCTGGAGGTGGCGGATGCCGCCGGCTTCCCCGCGCGCCGCTCGGACAGCGAGGCACGCGGCCTGATGCGGGGCCTCGGCTTTGCGTACCACATCAAAGCCACCGGTGGGTCGCCACACGAGAACGTCGATATCCGCTTCGAAAATGACGGCACGGTGTCGCTGATCACCGGCACCCAGACGATCGGCCAGGGGCACGAAACGACGTTCCCACAGATCCTCGCCGACCGGCTGGGCCTACCCAACGCGTTGATCCGGCTGCGCCAGGGCGACACCGACCTGATCCCGATGGGCGGCGGCCATGGCAGCTCGCGCGCCACCTACATGGGCGGCACGGCCATGTGGCGCGCGGCGGAGACGATCGTCGCCAAGGGCCGGCGCATCGCCGCCGAGATGCTGGAAGCCGCCGACGCCGATATCGCCTTTGCCGACGGCCATTTCGCCGTCGCCGGGACCAACCGTTCGGTCGCACTGCTGGAGGTGGCGGCACGCGCGCGAGAAGACGGCACACCGCTCGACACGTATCACGCCTGGACGCGCGAACACATGACGTTTCCCAACGGCACGCACGTGGCCGAGGTGGAGATCGATCCCGACACCGGCGTGGTGGCATTGCTGCGCCTGACCGCGGTGGACGATTACGGCGTGCTGGTGAATCCGATGGTCGCGTCCGGCCAGGCGCATGGCGCAATCGCGCAAGGTGCCGGCCAGGCGCTGCTGGAACGCGCGGTGTACGACCCTGCGAGCGCCCAGCCCGTCACCGGTTCGTTCATGGACTACGCCCTGCCGCGGGCCGGCGACCTGCCCTCATTCCGTCTTGAGTTCAACGGCACGCGTTGCACCACCAATCCGCTCGGCGTGAAAGGCTGCGGCGAGGCGGGCGCCGTCGCCCTGTTCCCGGCGATCAACAACGCCGTGCTGGATGCGCTGGCGCCGCTGGGCGTGACGCAATTCGAGGGACCGGCGACGCCGTTCCACGTATGGCAAGCGATGCAGGCGAGCCGGGGCGGCTGAACGCACTGCCCCAGCCTTCACTTCGCATGTCATTACGAGGCGCGAAGCGACGAAGCAACCTCCTGGTTCGGGACCACGCTCCGGACCGTCCGGGCGCCCACGCGACCGGGGTTGCGTCGTCCCGCCACGCTTCGCTCGCGGTCCTCGCAATGACATGTGCGGGCTGCGATTACTCAGCAGTCGGCAAGTAGGGCGACAGTTGCTATACGCGTCATGGCCGGCGCAGGCCGGCCATCCACGACTTTTCTTGTTGCCGGCAGCGTAGTCGTGGATGGCGGGCCTGCGCCCGCCATGACGGCCGTAGGCAGTGTCGCCTTACTTCCCGACTTCACAGTAAAACCGATTTTAGCCATGAGCGAAGCGGACGGCAGTGAGCCGGCATTATAAGCCGGCGCCGATGCACCAAGAGTGGCGCAGCATTGACGCCGCCAATGAAGAAGGACAGCACATGATCCAAGGCTTCAGCATTGCCGAACAAGGCCGGGGTGCGTACTGGCCGCTTGGCATCCTCCGATGGGTGATGGTCCTGATTTTCATCTCCTTCGGCATTCAGAAATTCACACCGCAGTCGGCACACGGCATTGTCTTATACATTTCCAATAGTCCGTTCGTCTGGTGGCTGTCCGCCTTCGGGGTCAGAGGCGAGGCATACGTGCTCGGCACCATAGAGCTGACGACCGCCGCGCTGCTTGCCGCTGGCGCAGTCAGCCCGATACTATCGGCAGTCGGCGCATCGATGGGAATTGCCACCTTCACGATCACGTGGTCGTTTTTCTTTTCGACGCCCGGTGTCGTCAAATGGAGTCTGTCCACAGACCCAATCGCGTGGAACCTGACCGGGGAATTTCTGTACAAAGATATCGTGCTTCTTTGTGTCTGTATCGTACTGCTCTTGGCATCGCTGCCGGCCAAGGTCGTCCCGCTTCGGTCGAATTGATATTCCGGTGTGGAACAGGCTGGCGTTCGCGGCACCCCGGGTTGCCGCATCCCGTCTCCGGACGCGGCGTGCCGGCGGTGCAGGGTTGGCACATCATCGCCGGCATCCGTCCGCCGGCGCCGCCGCGAGCGTCAGCACCGCCGGGCCGCTGCGCGGCTCGGAATGACCCGCGCGCCTAATGCCAGAACGGCAGCAGTGCAGAAGCCAGCGCGGGCAGTTGATCCCACTCGGCCAGCAGCCAGTACCCGCCGAGCAAGCCCAGAATCCACGCCACGGACACTGCGAATGCGCGCCCGCTGACCGTTTCGGGATGATGCTTCCAGCGGTACATCGCCCTTCTCCGCTTGCCCTGAGCCACGGCCATAAACCACCACCGCGCCTTCTAATGCTGTGAGATTAATCACCCATTAAGGCATATTGTGGCGCGGCAGGTGGAATGATTTGGGCAAATCGCTGGGCTGGCAGAACGAACGCGCATTTGTCCGCCGCCGTTTCGGCTGTCATGATCACGTGTTGAACGCACGAACGTAACCAGGGGGCGTCGTGAGCGAAAACACCGTGGCGGCGAGCGCGCCGGCCATTGCCATCCCGGTCGCGCCGGAGACCGGCACCACCTTCGCTGTCCTCGTCTCGCTATCCGCCTGTCACCTGCTCAACGACATGAACCAGTCGCTGGTGCCGGCAATCTATCCAGTGCTGAAGCAGTCCTACAGTCTGGATTTCGGCCAGATCGGGCTCATCACCCTGGCCTTTCAGCTTACCGCCTCGATGCTGCAGCCGGTGGTGGGCCTGGTGACCGACCGTCGCGCGCAGCCATTCTCCCTGCCGATCGGCATGGCGAGCAGTCTGATCGGTCTGCTGCTGCTCGCCGTGGCACACAGCTACGGCATGATTCTGTTCTCGGCGGCGCTGGTGGGAATGGGGTCCGCAGTGTTCCACCCCGAAGCGTCACGCGTGGCGCGCATGGCCTCCGGCGGCCGATACGGGTTCGCGCAGTCCTTGTTCCAGGTGGGCGGCAGCACTGGCTCCGCGATCGGCCCGCTCCTGGCAGCGTTCATCGTGGTGCCGCGAGGGCAGGGGAGCATCGCCTGGTTCTCCGCCGCCGCGCTGCTGGCAATCCTGATCCTGAGCCAGGTCAGCCTGTGGTATGCGCGACATCCCTCGATGCAACAGCGGCGCGGGCGCCGCGCGGCGATCGCGGCACGCGTGGGTGAACTGTCACGCGGCAAGGTGGTATGGGCGGTCGTGGTGCTGCTGACGCTGCTGTTTTCGAAAAACGTTTACACGTCCAGCCTGAGTTCGTACTACACGTTCTACCTGATGCAGAAGTTCCACGTCTCGGTGGCCAACGCGCAGGTGCATCTGTTCGTGTTCCTGGGCGCGGTCGCGGCGGGGACGTTTGCCGGAGGCCCGATCGGGGATCGGTTCGGCCGGCGGCCGGTGATCTGGTTTTCAATCCTGGGCGCGGCACCGTTCGCCATGCTGCTGCCCTATGCCAGCCTGTGGTGGACCGGCGTGCTGTCGGTCGCGATCGGACTGATCCTGGCGTCGGCGTTCTCCGCCATCCTGGTCTATGCCCAGGACCTGCTGCCCGGACGGGTCGGCATGGTGGCGGGGATGTTCTTCGGGTTCTCGTTCGGGCTGGGCGGCTTGGGCGCCGCGGCACTGGGACGAATCGCGGATGTCTCGTCCATCGGGGCAGTTTACCAGGTTTGCTCGTTCCTGCCGCTGATCGGGCTGCTGACCGCGCTGCTGCCGGATATCGAGAAGCGGCGAGGGTAGCGCCCGCTATCAGTAAAGCACGGGTCGCGGCGTCATATGTCATTGCAGCGTCATATGTCATTGCGAGGATCGCGAGCGAAGCGTGGCGGGACGAAGCAACCCCGGTCGTACGAGCGCAGTGACCGTGCCGGGGCTTCTTCGAATAAGCTTGCTTCGTCGCTTCGCTCCTCGCAATGACATAGTGAACGGACCGCGCAACGCGTGCGTTTCTCCTATTTTCGACGCTAACGGGTGCTTATCCCATCTATCGAGTGTGTGCCCATGAAACTGATAGGCATTGTTGGCGGGCTGAGCTGGGAAGCGACAGCCCTGTATTATCGCCTGCTGAATGAGGCTGCGGCACGCGCCCTCGGTGAGCACCACAACGCGCGCAGTGTCATTCTCAGCGTCGATTTCGCCGAAGCGTTGGCGTGCGCCAATGCCGGCGATTGGGACGGCCTTGCCACCCTCCTGATCGATGCCGCACGCCGCCTCTGCGCTGCCGGGGCGGACGTCGTACTGCTGGGCGCCAACACCGCACGCATCGTCGCAGAGCAAGTCGCCGCAGCGATCGACGTGCCGCTGCTGCACATCGCTGATGTGGCCGGCGAGGCAGTGCAGGCGTTGGGCGTGCGGCATGTGGGACTGATCGGCACAAAGTTCACGCTCGAATCGCCGATCTATGCCGACCGCCTGCGCCAGCGCTTCGGACTGACGGTCAGCGTGCCAGATGCGGCCGGGCGCGCAGAGCTGCAACACATCATCATCGATGAGCTGACGCTTGGCCGGATTGAGCAGCGGTCGAGAGCACGGTGCGAGACGATCATCGGGCAGCTTCGCGATGCCGGCGCGGAGGCCATTGTCGTTGCCTGCACGGAGTTGCCGCTTTTGCTGCGAGAGGAAGACAGCGCGTTGCCATTGCTCGATACGACGGCGCTGCACGTCGAAGCCGCATTGCAGATTGCACTGCGGGTACCGTGGGCATAGCCCATGTCATGGCGAGGAGCGTAGCGACGAAGCAACCTCGGTCGAGCCAGCGCACAGACGGTCTGGCCAGACTCCGAGCGAGGTTGCTTCGTCCCGGCGCTCCTCGCAATGACATTCGGAACCGCCTTCGTCACACATCCGCCGCGACGATCTCCATGCCGCTGAAACGGAACGCTGGCCAACTCCGCTGCCCCACGCCCAGGGCGAGCGGCAGAACCGCAACCTCCACCGTCGGTGTCCCCAGAGCATGCACCGCCGCCGTCACGTCGAACAGCGGCGCGGTATCGGGAAACACAGCCGGGCCATGGGCAATCCCCATGGCGAGCGCGCCGACGCTGATCAACGACGCCGCATCGCCGGCACGTCCCAGGCAGATCTCGACCGACAGCGGCCGATCCCCCGGCTCGACGCCGCCAATGCGCAGCGCATAGCGCGCGCCACCAGCGGGAACGTTCAGTACGGCGTGCGCCAGCCGCCGCCCCGCGGCATCCGGCAACGCAGCATCCCCGGCCGGCACGGCGCCGTCCCGCAGCACGGAAAGCGAATCGTACGCGTACCCCAGCCGCCGCGTATCCAGCACGTCCGCCATCGCCACTTCGATGATCGTGCCATCGAGCCACGGGAACAAAAACCGCTTCTCAGTGAACTCCCGGTCGGCTGGCTCGGTCGCCTTGCGCGCCGGGTCCTGCCGCCAGATCTCCCACAGCCGGTCCAGGTTGCCGTGATGCGCGAAGAACACCGGATCGAGCGCGGCGCCCGCCAGTTCGGTCATGTCACCCACCGAGCCATCCGCGGCCTCGCCGCCGACATAGTTGTGAATCGCGTTGTGAGGCACGGTCTCCATCCGGCTTCGGCCATGCCATCCCCCTGCATTCGGCTTGGCCATGCCGCCAAAACTGGCCGGGATCGCCTCCGGCGTGCGGGCGGTGAAGGACCGAGCTTCCAGCCCTGCCACGCCCAGCGGCGCCCGCGCGGGATCGAACATCAGGTGGTCCACTTCCACCCCCCGCAGATCGCGGTCGGCCGTATAGCGCACCGCGTCCGCCAGCGCGCTGCCGGGCCGCGCAAACGCCGCCGGTATCCGCCGGTCATTGCTCCAGTTCCAGTAGGGCAGGGCGAGGCCCGGATCACCGGACAGCGCCCGCAGCTTCCATTCCGTCACCGCCAGGAAGGCGCGATGCCAGGGCAGGAACCACCAGCATCCATGCACCTGGGCCAGGTCCGTATTCGATACCGTCGAACATACGTGCGTGTGGGCCAGTGCGTTGACCCGCCAACCCTTCGGGTCAGCCGGATCGCGCCGGGACCGGCTTTGCATCTCGCCGATCGCCGCCTCCAGCGCCGCCAGGCGCGCGGGCGGCAAACGAGAGATGTCCTGGCGGACCGGGACCGGTGCAGCGGCGGGGGAGGGGGTTGCGATCCCGCCCATGCACATGCCCGCCGCACCGGTGGCAACCAACCCGGCAAGCACGCTGCGCCGGGGCAGGGGGCCATCGCGCAGGTGGAAGCTTCCCCCTCCCCTTGTGGGAGGGGGATAGGGGGAGGGGGAGGGGGAGTGGTCGAAACGACAGCACATTGCACGGCGCGCACCGGGCATGGGGCGGGTGACCATCGCTTCTCCGGGTCCGAGTACTACACCACACCCAGTCCACGCAGCCGCTCAACCTCCTCCGCGCTGACGCCGCACAGCGCCCCCAGCACATCAGCCGTATGCTCCCCCAGCAGCGGCGGGCGCTGCACCTCGGCGGGAGAATCCGACAGTTTGATCGGGCAGCCCACCGTTTGGTACGTCCCGCGCGTCGGGTAATCGACATCCACGATCATCTCGCGCGCCCGCAAATGCGGATCGGCCAGCACCTCGCCGGTGTCCTGGCAGGCGCCGCTGGGCACGCCGGCCTCGCCGAGGATCCGCATCACCTCGTGCTTCGACCGCTGCCGCGTCCAGGCCGCGACAAGCCCGTTCAGCGCCTCGCGGTTCTCCCAGCGCCCGTCGGGCGTGCTGAACCGGGGATCGTCAGCCAGTCCCGGCTGGCCGATGGCGCCAACGAACGCGCGCCACATCTGCGGCTGTGCGAAGATATAAACGTAGTCGTTCGGCCCGCCCGGCGCGCAGGGATAGGTGGTGCCCGGCACCGTGCGCCCGAGCTGGTTGCCCTGGCGCGGCATCGGACGGCCCGCGCGCTGATGGTCGCGCAGGCTGACCCGGATCAGGTTCACCACCGCATCCTGCATGGATACCTCGACATGCTGGCCCTGGCCCGTCGCGTGACGCTGCTGCAACGCGGCAAGGATGCCGATCGCCATGTGCATGCCGGTCCCGGAATCGCCGATCGCGGGATAAACGTAGGTCGGCGGGTTCTCGGGAAACCCTGTCACGCTCATCGCCCCGCCCATCGCCTGCGCGATCGGTTCGAAGCTTTTGAACCCGCTGTAGGGGCCGTAAGTCCCGAACCCCTTGATGGTGGCATAGATCAGCCTTGGGTTGATGAGCTGCAGCGCGCCATAGCCCAGCCCGAGACGATCCAGCGCGCCCGGCCCGAAATTCTCCAGCAGCACGTCGGATTGCCCGATCACCTGCTTGAACAACGCCTTACCCTCATCCGACTTAAGGTTCAGCGTCAGGCTCCGCTTGTTGGCGTTCAGGATCAAAAAGAACAGACTGTCGCTGTCGGCCTTGTCGCGCATGTTGATGCGGGCGACGTCGCCGCCCTTTGGTTCCTCCAGCTTGATCACGTCGGCGCCCAGGAAGCCGAGGATCTGTGCGCAAGCCGGCCCGGCCTGGTTGTGGGTCATGTCGATCACGCGAATGCCGGACAGGGCCTGGCTCATGGTCATTGCTCTCCTTCGGTCGGCGCAGGTGGGTGCGGTCAGACCCCTCAGCCTGACCGCATGAGACGATAGACGGGCCGCGCGGTGAGCGCAGCCGCTATCGCGCCGCCCGAGAGAGTGCAGCAACCGGACGCCGGCTGCCAAATTCGGCCTTATGATGCGCGCGGGGCAGGCGGCAAAAGTCAGCCATCAAAGGCCAAGGTCTGACAGGCCAGGGTGATCGTCCGGCCGGCGCCCGAGCGGCCAATGATATTTCCGGTCGGTCTCCTTGATGGGGACGTCATTGATGCTGGCAAGGCGCCATTGATTGATCCCGGCCGCATTGAACTCCCAGTTCTCATTGCCGTAGGAACGGAACCAGTTGCCGCTGTCGTCGTGCCATTCATAGGCGAAGCGCACGGCAATGCGATTGCCATCGAACGCCCAGATCTCCTTGATCAGGCGATAATCCAGCTCTTTCTGCCATTTGCGTGTCAGAAAGGCGATGATCTCCGCGCGGCCGGTGATGAACTCGGCGCGGTTCCGCCAGCGGCAGTCCTCGGTGTAACCAAGCGCCGCACGGCTCGGGTCGCGACTGTTCCAGCCGTCTTCCGCCACCCTGACCTTGGCAATGGCCGTCTCGCGTGTGAATGGCGGGACGAGTGCAGTGCTCATCTGATCGCTCCTTTGCAAGTAATGAATTCGTGGCCCTGCCTCCCGCCTGCGGGAGACCGCCGCCTCCACCCATCCATATGCGCACACAGCGACAGAAAACGACTGGGCTCGCCGTCCAAGGTCATCGATATGAAACGTCGCGCAGGTGGAAGGTTTCCCCCTCCCCTTGTGGGAGGGGGATAGGGGGAGGGGTCGAAAAGACAGCATCTTTCGATCCCTCCCCCCAACCTTGGTCCGCTTCGCGGCACAAGCCCGCAGCACGGGGAGGGGTCGAAACGTACGATCCTGGCGCCGCGCACTTTCATCCAATCGCGGGCCGGCCGGTGGCCAACTCGCAATGACATGAACGCTCGGTGCATGGAGCCGCTGGTATAACGCGCCTATATATCGCCACGGCCAAGGCCCACCACTGAACCTCAGTCGAGTCGGGCCGGCAGCATGCCGCCCAGCGCCATTCGCAAGACGTTCGCTCTTGGTATTAATCAAATAATAATCGGCATTCCGGGGCCTTGGTGACAGCCGATCTTCCCCGTGGTACAGAAAACGTGCCAATACTTTCACAAGAACCGCTCCCGCGCCGTAAACGTTTCGCAGTTTCCGTTGCCCGACTCGTGTATGATGAATAGCGTGTCATCAAGCGGCCCACGAACTGTGGGGCAGAACCCCACGTGAA
>Ga0335074_10013012_pt1 | contig 11685 bp, 11 predicted proteins | sample Lox_Sample_23_FD_206715 | JGI IMG/M metagenome (GOLD analysis project Ga0335074, IMG submission 206715) | Soil microbial communities from Loxahatchee National Wildlife Refuge, Florida, United States - Lox_Sample_2.3 | ecosystem: Environmental > Terrestrial > Soil > Wetlands | place: USA...
ATGTCCACCTCGGTGCGGTCGACGCGACCGTTGTTGAGGGGAACGCGAGCCTTCCATCCAAAAACCGGCCCGGCGTCGGCCTCGATGCCCAGCATTCGCCTCAGGGGCGCGGAATCGAGCACCCCGGGCGTGCAGAAAATGTTCATCAGCAGCGCATCGGAGCTCATGGAAGAATCCAGCTCGCGCCATCTTCGCGGCGGATCGTGCTGCGATTTCGGGAGCGCGCGGAATTGCGAATGAACCTTGTCAAAGCGGCGCATCCACTCCGGGCGTGCGGCAATGGCCGCATAGGCTGGCGGGTAGAAGTTGCCATGCCGTGCCTCTACCGGCGCATAGACGATGACGGGGTTGCTGCCGTAGCTCTCGACGTGCGGATGCGCCCGCGCGTAGCTGCGATTGCGCAGCATCAACTCAGCGCGAAGCTGGTTGGCGCAGGGAACGGAAGAGCCGGACATGTCTTCAGGGTAGCCGTTTCAGGTTCTGCGCGCAGGTCTGCACGTGCCGGTGGCCTGAGCGATGGCTGAGGATTACCCGCGAAGGCGGGTGGATTTCACGGTTTTCCACCGGGTTTCGATTGAAAAGACATGGACTTAGACGTTTTTATTGCGACTTTATGAACGCGCAAACTATACTGACGCCACTCATGGGGCTCGTTTCGTTAGTAATTCGCCCGCCTGCGATTGATTTCGACAAAACGGAGGTGCTCATGTTGAAAGCAGCATTGCGTGGCTGTGTTTTTGCGGTGTGTCTTGGCGGCCTGGTGATTGCGGCTCCGGCGCAACAAGTGGTGCATGCGTTAACGGGAACGGTGAGCTCGATCGACAACCTGTCAAAAACCTTGATTGTGTTTCAGGACAATGGGTCGCAGGGCCAGTTCAAGGACAGGACGAGCGAAAAGGCGCACCTGGAATTCGACAAGAAGATTGCACTTGAGGCAACGCCGGCTGATGACTTTAAGAAAAAGGGCGCCTACGTCATCGTCTTCTATTACGGAGACAACGACGATCGCACCGCGGTTGCGCTGAAGAATCTTGGGGCGGGACCGTTTACATCGGCTGAAGGGACTTTAGTGAAGCTGGACGGCAAGGGGCATTCGATCTCTGTAAAGGACAGCTCAGGGGCGGTGCAGACCTTCAAGATCACCGACCAGACCGTGGCCGAGGGATACATGGGAGTCGTGGAAGGTGCGAGGTTTCCGGCTCAGAAGGGCGACCAGGTGCGCATCGTAGCCAGCACCGAAAGCGGCACCCCTACCGCATTATTCATGCGCGAGAAGTAAAACCGGCACTCGGAGACTGGCGCGCGGAGCGCCAGTGCGGGGCTGCGTATGCAGCATCCTGGACTGCGATTCTTTTTTCAATCGATTATAGTTTCTGGCCGCGCGGCCCAGCATGGCGTTTGCCCGACGTTCCAGGGGCCACCAAGACGGCGTGGTGGTGAAAGAGAATCCTTGAGTCGTGAAGGCCTGACCTAACCTTATTGCGGATGCGGCGGGCCTCTTGCAAAACGGGATTCAGCGTCAACGCCGGCAACGTTAACGCCCGGCGCCGGGAATGTAATGGTACTCGATTCTGGTTGGCCGCTTGATCGGATCGCCGGTCAAGTCGTGGGTGTGCCAAACCACGCTTTCGCTGGCGACTTCAGGGTGCTTGCGCAGAAATTCGAGCGCGTAGGTGCTGGCCGTGGGATCGTCTTTCTGGTCGGCAAACTTGGCTGATTCGACGGCGGCCTTTTCTTTTTCTCCGAGACGCCGGTAGAGAATCGCCAGCTGGTAATGGGCCGCAAGGTCGTCTGGATCGATGGCCTGGAGCTTCACGTATTCGTCCCGCGCCTTCACGTAGTCGTGCTGCTGATAGTAGCTGAATCCAAGTTCGCGCAGGCCGTCCTTGGCCAGCGGGTATTTCGCGAGCATTGCCTGCAGATCATCGATGGCTGGCTGCACCTGGCCGGCATTGCGTTCAACGAGAGCACGATAGTAGAGCGCACGCGGATCGCCGGGGAGCAGGGAAAGAGCCTTTGCGAGATGCGGCTTGGCGTCGTTGTAGCGTTCCCAGGAGATTTCGACGATGGCCATGTTGGTGTATGCATCGGCGTAGTCGGGCCGCAGGTCGGCTACGTGCTGGAACGCCTGGACCGCGGCTTCGTATTGCAGGGCATCGAGCAGCCCGATGCCGTAGTTGTTCCATCGCATCCACTCGGGGTTTTCACCGGGCATCGGGGCCGTGCGCGGGTTGTTGCCCAGGTTGAGCGTGCGCGATTGCGTGGCGACCTCGAGAACGGGCTCGATGTAGTGTTTGCCTGCGGGCTGGTCCATGGCAAAGTCGAGGAAGTGCTGGTCGAAGCGCCGATACTTCACCGTCGCGCTGATGGTGATCGGACCGGAGGCAGCTTGGGGCAGCCGGAAACGATAACGCACAAGCTGCGAGCGGCCAGACTGGATGGTGTTGTTGTAGGCCAGGACTCGGTTATGCCAGATCTGGTGAAGGTCGTTCAGTTCGCCCTTGGTATTGACGAGGCGATTGGTAAACGAGTGCGCGGAGGGATCAAGCTCGCCATCGGGCCGGATGAATCCGGACTCGGCGATGGTCTTGCCGGAGGCGTCCTTCACTGTGAAATCGACCCAGGATTCGTAGAAGTCGCGCTGCTCCGGGACATAAGAATGGCCAATCCCCTTGTTCTGGATCACCACATCGGCGATGAGGGTGTCGCCGGGGGCCAGCGAATAATCGGTCAGGCCAAGAGGCGCGATGAGTGAAGTCTTTGCAGCCTCATCAGGAGATGTGGAAGCAGATTCCTTTTCGAGACCGAAGATATCGACGCTGAGAACACCCTTGCCGTCGATGCCGTTCCTCAGGAAAGCGGCCAGCTTTTCCGATTGTTCGTCGAACTTGTAATATGCGGGATTCAGGCTATTGCCGCCCAGCCAGCGATGCGAGACGAGCGTGCCATCTTTGGCGCCTGCATCCTGTGCGCCGGTGGCCAGCGGCTCGCGCGGCATATGGCAGGTCTGGCAGGTGGAGACTGTGTCTTTGCGGTAGAAGGGAAGCGGCGACTGCTTGGTAAAGCTGGCGCCCTGCCACTCGTCATAGACGGTGAATGCGCGGAGGAATTTGTAGTCGTCGAGCGTGCGCGGGATCGCGGCCTTGTGACATGCGGCGCAGAATTCCGCAGTCTTGAGCAGCGGGCGCATTTCGGCCTGCTTGTGGCGATCGAGATGCGCAAGGATCTCGGAGTCGGTGACGGGGCGGGTGATCGGCGCGCCATTTTCATCCACAAGAACAGCCGGAGTCGTCATCACGTAACTACCGGTTCCGGTCGTGTCAGTGGATTGAATCGAGTGACAGACCGCGCAGGTGACACCCTCCTCCTCAAACGGCCGCTTTTTGGGCATGCCCTGCGACAGATCGCCGGAGAAAAGAGCGATCGGATTGTGACAGCCTTCGCAATGCCGCGAAAACTGCACACCCTTCTCAGCGATGAGCGAGTTGACATTCTTCAGATACCAGGGCTGGCGGAAGCTGTTCGAATGCACCGATTGACGCCACTGGTGGTAAGCCTCCTGGTGGCAATGACCGCAATACTCGGCGGTGGGAACGCCGCGCGGATTGACGAACTGTCCGTTAGCGGTCATCGCATTGGAAGGCAGGAAGGGCGATAGCTTGCCAAAGGCGTAGTTGTAGCGGCTCGAAACTGAGTCGTGGAACTGGGTAGTTGGACCGGTAACGCGGATGGCAGCCGTATACGCGGCGGGCGGAATGTCGGGCGCGGGGGGTGCCGGTGCCGGCGCGGGGTTTGAGGAAGATGCAGGATCCGTTGCCGCGCGGACAACGAAATCGAGCGTGAACGGCAGGGCAATCAGGCAAATTACGACCATCCAGCGACGCGGCGCGACGTTGTGCATCTTCGAACAGGCTCCCATAAATGCTTGCAAATGAATAGGTAACCCGACCTGCCGAGGAGGAACGCAGTGCGGGAACAATAGGACGGTAACAGGGCAAGGGGATCAACTGTCTACAACCGAAAGATGGAGATGCCGGATTCTGATTGTTGGAGAGGAGGACACCACAGAAGACTGTCACATCGATCCAACCCGCGTTCCTGCGAGAGACGTAAGGTGGTCTTGAAATGGAGGCTTGGGACTACGGTGAATCGACTATTGACGACAGTGCTTTTTATCACACTTTGCGGAATCACGGTGCTGAGGGCTGAGCAGGTTGAAGTTACCTATCTCAGCGGTACGGTCAGGGCGCTCCCCGCGCAAGCTGCGGGGAAACTGGACATAACGATACCCGCGGCACTCGAGTTGGAAGCCGGGGCGAGCCGCATCGACATACCTTATGCGGCCATCGACGGATATGAATATCGAGAGGAGAACCGTTTCCGTCTGGGTGTGCTACCGGCAATTGCCGTCGGCGCCTTGAAAGCCAGGGAAAAACGTCATCTGCTCACGATCACGTGGAAAGATGAAGCGGCGATTGCGCAGACGGCTACATTCCAGATGACAAGGGATCGCGCAGAGGGATTGATCAAAGTGCTGGACGCTCGCGCCCCGCAGGCGCGCAAGGCCGGTCTGCCATGGCGTTCAAAGCGATCGGCTCAGTAGAGCGAGGCAGTCTTATGCCGTTTCAAAAGCGGAGCCGACGGATCGATCGCCGGCTCTGTTTTCTTAAAGGAGAGCTCCGAATCTGCGCCAAATCGAGCGAGCGGTTCATAGAGTGGGATGAGGGGGCGAAAAGCGGACTCGGGGTGTGATTGAACGCACATCATCTTGGCCAAAGGAAGCCCCAAACTGTTACGGTAGATAGGTAAGATCGCTCACTTTCAATGGCTTCAAGTCCTTATTTTTCACTCGCAGTTCTGTTCGTTGTCGCGCTCGGATTCGGGCTGGCTCCGCTGGGGCTGGCGTGGCTCTGGCAATGGGTGTACTCGCCGGCCAAGCCGAACGCGGTGAAGAATGCGACTTACGAATGCGGGTTGGTGTCGAAGGGTGACGCCTGGGTGCAGTTCCGTTCAGCTTATTATCTTTACGCAATCATATTTCTGATCTTTGATGTGGAAGCCGTGTTTCTGCTGCCCTTTGCGGTGGCATTTACTGGCCTGAAGATGGCGGCATGCATATCGATGCTGGTCTTTGTGCTGCTTCTCGTGGAAGGCCTGGCCTGGGCCTGGGCAAAAGGTGTGTTGACGTGGGCATAAGGCCGCTGATGCGGCCTGAGTTGTCAGTGGACAGTCATCAGTTTTTTTAGTTTCCGATTCGGTTCGGGAGAACTGTGAACTGAAGACTGAAAACCGGAGCAAAGCGACAATGGCTGTAGACGAGAATCTGAAGATCGAACTGGGAAAGCAGGGCGTCTTCGTCACGACGATCCAGGAGCTGTACAACTGGGGCCGACGGAGTTCGATCTGGCCCATGCAATTTGGATTGGCGTGCTGCGCGATTGAGATGATCGCGACGACCATGGCCCGTTATGACCTGGCTCGCTTCGGCTCGGAGGTGTTTCGACCCTCGCCGCGGCAGGCCGACATGATGATCATCTCGGGGACCGTGACCAAGAAGATGGCGCCGCAGGTGGTGCGGCTTTACAACCAGATGGCCGAGCCCAAGTACGTGATTGCGATGGGCGCGTGCGCGATCTCTGGTGGACCGTTCAAGCAGGGATACAACGTGCTGAAAGGGATTGACCGGTACATCCCGGTGGATGTGCATATTCCCGGTTGCCCGCCACGGCCGGAGGCGCTGATCCAGGCCTTCATGACATTGCAGAAGAAGATCGATGCGCAGCATTTGACGGGCGAGGATCGTCCGCGGCACCTTGACGCGAACGCGCCGGGCGAATTTCAGGTACCGGAATTCGGCGAACACGATCTGGAGCCGTCGTCGAATGCGGGCGTGTGGCAGCCTCCGCTGGTGACGATCAAGTGAAGAGAGACATTGATTAGGGAACAGGGATTAGAGACTGGGTGCTGATTTGAAGACAGTGGAAGAAACCAAGGCGGCGATTGAGCGGGCGGTGCCGGGAGCGGTGGTGACCGTGATTCCGAACGCCAGCCCCAGCGGACAGCATTCGCTGCTGATCGGGGAAGAGCACGCCGTCGCCATTGGCACATTTCTGCGCGACGACGCAGAGCTGGCCCTGGATTTTCTCTCCAACGTTACCGGAGTCGACTACCTGGATAAAGAGATCGCCGAAAAGGTCAAGGTCACGCGCCGGGTTCCGAAGGCGGTGGATGGCGCGGAGCCAAATCAGGTTCAGATGGTTGAGGAAACGGTTGAAGAGACGCGCAAGCACACGCAACCTGGCTATCTGGAAGCGGTCTACCACCTATATTCCGTGTCGAAAAAGCATGGTCCGGTGGTGATCAGGCAGCGCACTGCGAATCGCTCAGACCAGGTGGAGCTGCCATCCCTTACTTCGGTATGGCGGTCGGCGGAGTTTCAGGAACGCGAGGTCTTCGATCTGTTCGGCATAGTTTTCAAAGGACACCCGGACCTGCGCCGCATCCTGATGTGGGACGAATTCAAGGATTATCCGATGCGTCGCGATTATGTTGAACCGGATGACTTCGAGTACGAGCCGACGGCGCACGACCAGGTGTTGAAGCGGGCGCAAGAGCATGAAGGCAGGGTCTAGGGATTAGGGAACCGGGATTGAACGACAGGGATTAGAAAACAGGACCAGGGACTTAGTGATCAGGGACGGAATGAGTGCGGCGGATACAAAGACGGAGCGGGTGGGTGCGGCCAAACCCGAGGGGTGGAATCGGCCGCCGATAATCCCCTCCGACGATATCGAGGGTGAGGTGCTTGAGGTGGCTATGGGGCCGCATCATCCCTCGACCCACGGCGTATTTCGGATGGACCTGGCACTGGACGGCGAGCGCGTGATCAAGCTGAAGCCGGTCTTCGGGTACCTGCATCGCAATCACGAGCAGCTTGCCCAGAACCAGACGTATCTTGCCTCGATGCCGTATACCGATCGGCTCGATTACATCTGCTCGCTCACCAACAACTGGGCGTATGCGCTGGCGGTGGAGAAACTGGCCGGGCAAGAGGTTCCGGAGCGGGCCGAGTATCTTCGCGTCATTCTTGCCGAACTTACGCGAGTGCAGAATCACGCATCGACGATCGGCTTCCTGCTGCAGGAGATGGGCGCCAGCGGCACTCCGCTGATGTATGCCTTCCGCGAGCGCGAAAAGATTCTCGATTTGTTTGAGGGCCTCACGGGATCGCGCATGATGTGCAACTACATGCGCTTCGGCGGTTGCCGTGTGGATGCTTCGGAGGCGTGGCTGGCGGCGACTCGCAAAGTTGTTGCCGGTTTGCCGGCATTCGCCGATGAGTTCGAACGGTTCCTGATGACCAACGAGATCCTGATGGCGCGCTGCCAGGGTGTGGGTGTGTTGAAGCCGGATCTGGCTATCAATGCAGGCGTCAGCGGGCCGATGCTGCGCGGCTCGGGCGTGAATTACGACATTCGCAAGGTGGATCACTACGGGGTCTACGATCGGTTTAAATTCCGCGTGCCGCTGGGCGATCATGGCGACATTTACGACCGCTACATGGTTCGCACGCTGGAGATGCGCGAATCGATTTCGATCTTGGAGCAGGCGCTGAAGGATCTGCCCGGCGGCCCGATTATGGATCCGAAGGCGAAGATTCGCAACTTCCGTCCCAAGGCGGGCGAAGCGTACGGGCGGATTGAAGCGCCGAAAGGCGAGCTTGGTTTCTATCTGATCAGCGACGGAGGGCCGAATCCGTACCGGTATCGTGTGCGGCCGCCCAGCTTGATCAATCTTACAGTTCTGGAAGACATGTGTCTCGGCGCAAATGTGGCGGACGTGGTGCTGATATTTGGAAGTGTGGATATTGTGCTGGGGGAAGTAGATAGATAGGGATAAATCGCAAGCTTTCAGCCTTCAGCTCTCAGCTGTCAGCTTGTTCGTGCAGTATGAAATGCTCGGCAAGATGCGATGCAGTCCGTTTCTGCTGAGATCAAGCTGATGGCTGAAAGCTGATAGCTGCTTTTCAGGAGCTGTTTTGAATGCTGGGTGAAGGAATTCTGAAGGGACTGGCGGAGACGGCGAAGAATTTTGCCGGGAGCTTTGTCTCGAAAGAAAGATTGACGACCGTCGAGTACCCGGAGGAGCGGACACCGCTGCCGGAAGCTGCGCGGAACTTTCCGTTTCTCGTCTACGACGGTGACGATTGGGAAAAGGGCATGCGCTGCGTGGCGTGCCAGATCTGCGAGAAAGAATGCCCGCCGAAGTGCATCTATATCGAGAAGAGTAAGGACAAGAAGCCGGACTATGTGGGCAAGTTGCAGATCTATCCGGCAAAGTTCGATATCGATATTTCGGTGTGCATGAGCTGCCAGATCTGCGTCGAGGTCTGCCCGTTCGAAGCCATCAAGATGAACACGGAGTTTGAGCTGGCGACGGATGATCGCTTCGGCGGCCTGTTGCTCGACCGCCAGAAACTGGCGCATTCCAACCAGTACTACCACAAGATTCATCCCACCGAGGCCACGGAAGTGGATGAGCGGCTCGCCGAGGAGAAAGCCAAGGTCGAAGCAAAGGCCAAGGCCGCTGCAGAGGCAGCTGCGGCCAAGGCTGCCGCCGGGCCGTCGGCGAGTGCTCCGGCGAAACCAGCGGCTCCCGCGTCTGCTCCGGCGAAACCGATTGAAGGAGAGCCGAAAGCATGATCGACAGGCTCGACCAGATCTTCGTGCTGTTGAAGCATTGGCTGCTTGGCTATTTGCCGGCGAGTTGGCAGATTCCCGTTGGAGTCGTCATCAGCGTCGCCTGCATTGTTGGCCTGTATCCCGGGCTTTTTGCGCTGACCACAGTTCTCGAGCGCAAAGGCGTGGGGCGTATCCAGAATCGGATTGGACCCAATCGCGTCGGCCCTTATGGAATCTTTCAGCCCGTGGCTGACGGTATCAAGTCGCTGACCAAGGAAGACATCGTTCCTTCGCGAGCCGATGGGGTGGTGCATTTTCTTGCGCCGGTCCTGCTGGTGGTGACGGTATTCATGGGATTCGCGGTGATGCCCATGGGGCGGAACATGGTGCTGGTGGATATGGACGCCGGGCTGCTGTTCTACTTCGCGATGGGCGCATCGACGGAACTGTCTGTATTCATGGCCGGGTGGTCGAGCCGCAACAAGTACTCGCTGCTGGGCGCAATGCGCGCCGTCGCGCAGATGATCAGCTACGAAGTGGCGCTGCTGCTGTCGAGCGTGGTCATCGTGATGATTACCGGCTCTCTCTCGCTGGTGAAGATTGTGGATGCGCAGAACCACTACAGCTATGGGCTGCCGCACTGGTTCATCTTTACTCCGTGGGGACTGGCGGCGTTCGTGATGTATGCGATTGCGGGGACGGCCGAAACGAATCGTTCGCCGTTTGATCTGCCCGAAGGCGAGTCAGAGTTGGTAGCGGGATATCACACCGAATACTCGGGATTCAAATTCGCGCTGTTCTTCCTTGGCGAATACGTGGCGATGTTCTCGATTTCCGGGTTGGGAACGACGCTCTTCCTCGGCGGATGGACCGCGCCGCTGGCTGCCTTGCAGTGGATTCCGTCGTGGATCTGGTTTTTCGGAAAGCTGTTTGTTTCGATGTGCGTGTTCATCTGGCTGCGCGGGACGCTGCCCAGGCTGCGCCAGGACCAGCTGATGAATTTTGCGTGGAAGTTTGTGCTGCCCATGTCTCTGCTGAACCTGTTTGTGGTGGCACTGTGGCGTTTCATGGGAGACGGTCCGCTGCGCTGGGTCGTGTGTTCGGCGCTGCTGGTGCTGGCTTATGTGGTGATGGGGCGTGCGGAGATGCACCGAAAGCACTACGGCCCGAGGAGCTATCGGTATGCGGAGTGATACGAGGGCGATGGATCGTGCTTTCCCCGGTTTCAGGATCGAGACTGGGGGCACCCGGGGTCATTGGAACTCGATGCAAGATTGCGCTTGTCTGCAAGAAAGGAGCGGCTGGCGGTGGAAGTTGCTTTTTATCTGATTTCAGCGCTGGCCGTGGGTGGCGCGCTGGCGGCGATTCTGCTGAAAAACCTGGTGCACGCCGCACTGGCGCTGACCTTGGCGTTTCTCGGGCTGGCTTTCCTGTTCCTGCGGCTCGATGCACAATTTGCCGGCTTTGCCCAGATTCTGATTTATGTAGGTGCGGTGGCGATCCTGGTCGTCTTCGCCATCCTGCTGACGCGCGGCTCGGAGTTGCCGAAGGAAGGCGTCTTCTCGAAGACCTGGCTGGTTGGCCTGGTCATAGCCGCCGGCGTGTTTGCGATCCTCGGTTGGGCGATTCTGCAAGCCGGACCGTGGCTGCCGCAAGCAACCGCGGCGCCCGCCGTGACCGTAAACGACATCGGCAACCTGCTTATGGGCCGCTATGTGCTCCCGCTGGAGATTGTCGCTGTGCTGCTGACTGCGGCTATGCTGGGGGCCGTCATCGTCGCCATGCACGAGAAGGAGAAGACCAAGTGATGGCGTCGCCACTGGTTGGATATTTGCTGGTCGCCGCATTGATCTTCGCGATCGGGCTGGCCGGCGCACTGACGCGGCGGAACGCCATCATGGTGCTGATCGGCATTGAGCTGATGTTAAACGCCGCGAACCTGAACCTGATCGCGTTCTGGCGCTACGGGCCGCATCCCGAGACGCTGACCGGGATGATGTTTGCGATATTTTCGATTGCGGTAGCGGCGGCCGAGGCCGCAGTGGGGCTGGGCCTGGTGATCTCAATCTACCGTCATGCCAGAACCACAGACCTTGAACAGATGAACAGGATGAAGGGGTGAGCCGGTGATGCAAGAAGGATTGGCGTTCACTCCTCAACTCAACGCGAGTGCAATTACACAATGGCTTTGGCTGGTGCCGGCAATCCCGATTCTGGCCGCGGGCATCATCGCGCTGCTGAAGCAACCTATGCGCAGGTTGTCGTCGACTTTGGCGATCGGCTCGCTGGGGATTTCGCTTTTGCTCGCCCTGGGGGCGTTTGGCCACGTGCTCAGCGGGTGGTCGCATGGTTTTGCGGTACGGGAAGTGGTGAACTTCACATGGATCCAGTCGGGCGCGGCTCCAGTCGAACTCGGCTGGGTGCTCGATCCGCTTTCGGCGGTGATGCTGGTGATGGTCACGCTGGTCGGCCTGTTGATCTTCATCTACTCGACCGGCTACATGGAGCACGACGAGAACTACACCCGATTTTTCTGCTTTCTCTCGTTATTCGCGGGAGCGATGCTGGGTGTGGTGATTGCGAACAGCATCCTGTTGTTGTTCATGTGCTGGGAACTGGTGGGACTCACCTCATATCTGTTGATCGGCTTCTGGTATCAGAAACCATCGGCGGCTGCGGCTGCGAAGAAAGCATTTCTGACGACGCGCGTCGGCGACATCTTCTTCCTGCTGGGGATCGTCTGGCTCTTCGCACAGACGGGCACGCTGCTGTTCTACGATCACGGCGCGGGTTCGCTGGAACCCCTCGCGCTGGGCGGACTGCTGGTGCATCACGCACCCCTGGGACTGACCGCTGCGGGCGCAATCGGCTTGTTGATCTTTGCAGGAGCGGCAGGCAAGAGCGGCCAGCTTCCGCTGCATGTCTGGCTGCCCGATGCCATGGAAGGCCCGACGCCGGTCTCGGCGTTGATTCACGCAGCCACCATGGTGGCGGCGGGTGTTTA
>Ga0335074_10013013_pt1 | contig 11685 bp, 11 predicted proteins | sample Lox_Sample_23_FD_206715 | JGI IMG/M metagenome (GOLD analysis project Ga0335074, IMG submission 206715) | Soil microbial communities from Loxahatchee National Wildlife Refuge, Florida, United States - Lox_Sample_2.3 | ecosystem: Environmental > Terrestrial > Soil > Wetlands | place: USA...
AGGACGGCGAGGGACAAACGCCGGCGCTCGCCGCCCGAGAGCCCCTCGAGCGGCTTCTCGGCCTCCTCGCCGCTGAACAGGAAGCGGCCGAGCAGCGCGCGCGTCTGACCCGGATTGAGCCCGGTCGCGTGCTGGGCCGCCTCGAGCACCGTCCTGGCGCCCTTCACCCCCAGTTCCTCAGCGTGCTGGGAGAGGAAGCCGAGCTTGACGTTGTGGCCGGTCCTGAGCTTGCCGTGCACGACCGGGTGGGTGGGACCCGGTCCGGCCGGCGCCACCGAGCCCCCAGCCGGTGGCGCCGCGAGCGCCATCCCGGTGTGGTCCCTGGCGTTGGACCCGTCGTCGGCGAATGGCCGCCGGCCCGCCATCGTCTCGATCAGCGTCGTCTTGCCGGCGCCGTTGGGGCCGACCAGCGAGACGTGCTCGCCGCGCTCGAGCCACAGCTCTGCGCCGTCGAGCAGCACGCGGTCGCCGACTGAGACACGCCCATCCTCCAGCTCGAACACCACCCGGCCGCTGCGCTCAGGCGGCTTGAAGGCGAAGGCGAGCGCCTCGCCGTCGCGCGCGCCACGATCGATCCGCTCGATCTTCTCCAGCTTCTTCACCCGCGACTGGGCCTGCCGGGCTCGGGTGCCCGCCCGGAAGCGGGTGACGAACCGCTCCAAGCGCTCGATTTCGGCCTCCTGGCGCTCGATCGCGCGCCCCAGCGCCAGCTCGCGGGCCGCCTTCTCCTTGCGCCACTGATGCCAGGTGCCGGGGAAGAACTTGCCCCGGACCCAGCCCTCCGGGCTGTGCGCCCCCTCGAGCTCGAGCACCGAGGTGGCGACCGCCTCCAGGAACCAGCGGTCGTGGGCGACGAGGACGATCGCGGCGTCGAGCCCGACGAGGTGGGCCTCGAGCCACTCCAGCGAGGCGATGTCCAGGTGGTTGGTGGGCTCGTCGAGCAGCAGCAGGTCGGGCTGGCCGGCCAGCGCGCGCCCGAGCGAAGCGCGGGTCAGCTCTCCACCGGAGAACGTCTTCAGCGGTCGATCGAGGTCGGCGTCGTCCTTGAAGCCGAGGCCATGAAGCGTCGACAGCGCGCGCTCGCGCCAGGTGTAGCCGCCGGCATGCTCCAGCGCCGCCTGGGCGTCGGCGTAACGGGTCAGCGTCGCCTCCTCGTAGTCACCGTCGGCCATCCGCTGCTCGAGCGCGGTCAGCTCCCGCTCCAGGGCGACGAGCTCCGGCGCCCCGGAGAGGATGTAGTCGCGCAGGCTGAGACCGCGGTCGCGAGGCGGGCGCTGGTCGTGCAGAGCGATCTTCGTCCCCTTGGCGAAGACCAGCTCCCCGCCGTCGACCGACGTCTCGCCGGCCAGCATGCGCAGCAACGTCGTCTTGCCCGAGCCGTTGCGCCCAGACAGGCTCATCCGGTCGCGGCGCTCGAGCTTGAACGAGATCCCGCGCAGGAGCGGTTCCCCTGCGATGTCCTTGCCCAGGTCTGATGCGATGACGACGGCCACTTCAGTGGACCATGGTAGGAGCCGCGCGAGTCTGGATAGCATCGGGGCCATGACCCTCTCCGACTGGCCACCCGAGCCTCCGATCGAGTTTCCGCCCGCCCGCACCGTCCAGGTCAAGGGCCGAGGCGAGTTCTTTTTACGCGACACAGGCGGCGACGGCCCCGTCGTCATGCTGCTGCACGGGTGGATGGCCACCGCCGATCTGAACTGGGCCGGAGCTTACGGCGACCTCTCGGCGGCCGGTTACCGGGTGCTGGCCATCGATCACCGTGGACATGGCCGCGGCCTGCGCCCGCTGGTCCCGTTCCGGCTGGCCGACTGCGCCGCCGACGCCGCCGGCGTGCTGCGCACGCTGGAGGTCGCGCCGGCCGTGGTCGTCGGGTACTCGATGGGTGGCGCGATCGCCCAGCTCATCACCCGGGAGCACCCGGACGTCGTCTCCGGCGTGATCCTCAGCGGCACGGCCCAGCACTGGCAGGATCGCGCCCTGAAGCGCTACTGGGTCTCGATGGGCCTGCTCGGGTTCGGCCTGGCGATGTTCCCCTCGCAGCTGTGGGGCAGGGGCTTCAAGCAGGTGGGTCTGCCCGAGGGACCGCGCGCGGCGTGGCTCCAGTCCGAGCTGATGCGCCACAGCGCCCGCGACGTCGCCGAGGCGGGACGCGAGCTCGGCCGCTTCGACTCCCGGCCGTGGCTGAAGCGGCTCGATGTTCCCTCGGCCGTGGTGCTCACCTCGCGCGATGACCTGGTGCCCCCGCACAAGCAACGCGAGCTGGCCGACGCGCTCGTGGCCGAGGTGTTCGACGCTCCGATCCGCCACATGCAGGTCACCACCTCGCCCCACAAGTACAACCCGTCGCTGCTGGCCGCCATCGCGGCGGTACGGGGCGAGTCCGGCGCCGGAGCGGACACCGCGCCGGCCGCGGCGTCCGGCTGATCCGGGGCATCCGGGTCGGCTCGCGCCGGCGGCTGGTCAGGTAGGCTTCCGCGCCATGCGAACCCGGATCGCCAGCGCCCTATTCGTGTCGGCGCTCGCCCTTCTGACCTTCGCCCCTAGCGCCCTCGCGCTCGCCCACGGCGGAGAGGGCATCTACGGCCCCACCAACGACGTCGAGGTCACCAATGCGATGTTCGCGGTGATCATCTTCTTCCCCCTGGTCATCGTGGTCTTCTCCCTGATCCAGGCGTATCTGGATCGCCGCAAGCACGCCCGGATGGACGCTTCCAAGCGCCGAGCGGCGAGCGTGGACTGGCGCGGCGGCTGGTAACAAAGGGCTGGCAGGATGCCAGCCCGTGGAAGCCGCCGGCCAAGCGGAGCGGTTTCCTGGAACTGTGGAGCGAAGCGCAGGCCGGCCACCTGAAGCTGGATGCGTTCCGGCTCGGGGTCAGCGGATAGGCTGCGTACATGGCCTACTTCGTCACGGGAGCGACTGGGTTCATCGGGCGGCATCTGGTCGACTGCCTGCTGGACCGCGACGGCGACATCTACGTCCTCGTCCGGCCGAGCTCGACCGAGCGCCTCGAGGGCCTGATCGAGCGCTGGACCGCGGACCACCCGGACGCGGCGGAACGCATCAAGCCGGTGATCGGCGACCTGCACGAGCCGCGGCTGGGCGTGGACGAGGCGACGGTGCAGGCGCTGCGGAAGGTTGGCATCGAGCACTTCTTTCACCTGGCTGCCGTCTACGACATGACCGCAGGCGAGGAGGTCAACCAGATCTCGAACGTCGAGGGCACCCGCCACGCCATCGAGCTGGCCAACGCTTTTCCGGCCGGGCACCTGCACCACGCCTCCTCGATTGCCGTCGCCGGGATGTACAAGGGGCTGTTCCGCGAGGACATGTTCGACGAGGGCCAGAAGCTCGCCCACCCCTACCACCGGACGAAGTTCGAGGCCGAAAAGCTCGTGCGCCAGCAATCGTCGGTGCCGTGGCGCGTGTACCGCCCATCAATCGTGGTCGGCAACTCCAAGACCGGCGAGATGGACAAGATCGACGGCCCGTATTACTTCTTCACCGCAGTCAAGATGGCCCGCCACTACCTCCCCGGCTGGTTCCCGCTGGTCGGACCGGAGCTCGGCTACACCAACATCGTGCCCGTCGACTTCGTGGCCCGTGGAATGGACCACATCGCCCATCAGCCCGGTCTGGACGGCCAGGCGTTCCACCTGACCGACCCGAAGTCCCAGCGATCGGGCGACATGATGAATACGATCGCGCGGGCCGCGCACGCGCCGCAGCTGTCGCTGCGGATCGACTCACGGCTGTTGAAGGCACTCCCCAAGGGCACGTTCTCGATGCTCATGCAGCTGCCCGCGGCGCGCAACGTCCGCCGGGCGCTCCTGGCCGACTTCGGGATTCCGGAGGAGGTACTCGGGTACGTGGGACTGACCGCTCAGTTCGATACGCGAGACACCGAGCGGGCGCTGGCGGGCTCGGGCATCTCGGTGCCGCCCCTCGAGTCCTATGCGGCGAAGCTGTGGGACTACTGGGAGCGCAACCTCGATCCGGATCTGTTCAAGGACCGGTCGTTCGAGGGTGCTGTCAACGGCCGGACGGTGCTGATCACCGGCGCCTCGAGCGGGATCGGGAAGGCAGCGGCGTTGAAGATCGCGCGCGCGGGCGGGATCCCGATCCTGGTCGCCCGCTCGATGGACAAGCTCGAGCAGACCAAACAGCACATCGAGGACGCCGGCGGCACCGCGTACGTGTACACGGCCGACCTGTCCGACCCCGCGTCGATCGACTCGCTGGTCGAGAGGGTGCTGGCCGACCATGCCGCCGTCGACATCCTGGTAAACAACGCCGGCCGCTCGATCCGCCGCTCGGTCGCGCTCTCCTACGACCGCTTCCACGACTTCGAGCGGCTGATCCAACTCAACTACCTGGGCACGATCAAGCTGATCATGGGGTTGCTGCCGCATATGCGCGAGCGCCACAGCGGTCTCGTGGTGAACGTGTCCTCGATCGGCGTCCAGACCAACCCGCCGCGCTTTGCCGCCTACGTGGCCTCGAAGTCGGCGCTGGACGCCTGGACGCGGGTCGTGGGCAGCGAGTGCATCGCCGACAACGTCCACTTCACGACGATCCACATGCCGCTGGTGCGCACGCCGATGATCGCGCCGACCAAGATCTACGACTCGTTCCCGACGATCTCCCCGGAGGAGGCGGCCGACCTGATCTGCGAGGCGATCCGCGCCAAGCCCAAGCAGATCAACACCCGGCTGGGGACGTTCGGCGAGGTCGCCTACGCCCTCGCCCCCAAGGCCGTGGACCAGATACTGTCGACCGCCTACAAGGTGTTCCCTGACTCCGCGGCGGCAAAGGGCGAAAGCGACCCGAACGAGCACGCCTCAACCGAGCAGGTCGCCCTGGCGCACCTGATGAAAGGCGTGCACTGGTAGGACTGCGTGACCGGGCGCGCGCGGGGCGACGAACGCTCCGTATTTGGCCGTTAGTCGACCCGCGGCGAGCCTAGGCTCGCGCCGCATCCAGCAGCACGCCTTCGCGCAGACCGCCCCCGCCGATCTGCAGCGGCAGTCCGAACAGGCGCGACATCGCCTCCAGGATCAGCAGCCCGGCCGGCAGCAGCTTGACCCGCTCGACATCGAGCCCGAACAGCCCCGCCAGATCGCCGGCTCGCCGGCCAGCCAGCAGCGCCAGCGAGCGCCGGAAGGCATCCGCGTCGAGCACGGGCCCGACCAGCCGCAGCAGCGATGTCGCGCTTCCACCCACGGCGACCACCGCTGAGGCCGGCGGCGGCTCGGTTCCGGCCAGCGCCGCCGCCACCTGATCGCGGGCCGAGGTGAACTCCTCCGAGGAGGGCGGATCGGAGCGAAGGCAGGCGGTGGTGACGTCGCTCGAGCCGAGCGGGAACGATGCCCACCAGCTCACTCCCCCGGTCACCGTCCCCACCACCATCTCGGATGAGCCACCGCCCACGTCGACGACGCCCAGCGGCCCGTCCGGCGGAACCGCCAGGGTTCGCGACGCCCCCAGGAAGGCCAGCCGCGCCTCGTCCTCCGGAGAGAGGATCTCGACCTGCAGGCCCTCGCAGCGGCGGCGGATCCGCTCCACCAGCTCGTCGGCGTTGGCCGCGCGCCGCACCGAGGCGGTGGCGACGCAGCGCACGTCGGTCGCCCCTGCCCGGCGCGCACTCACGAGCTGGTCGTGGACGACAGCCACCACCTCGGCCAGCTTGTCGGCCCCGATCGCGCCGTCATCGCCGAGGGCCCGGCCGATGCTGGTGAAGGAGCGCTCCTGGTGGCGCTCGGACAGCCCGCCGCCGTCGCACTCGGCCACCAGCAACCGCGTGGTATTGGAGCCGATGTCGATACAGGCGCGCAGCACGTAAGGGAGGTTCCCCAAGCCGCGGGAACCGTACATCACGGCCGGCGCAGGGGAAAGCCTCGTGGCCGAAAGAACTACTCCCGCTCGCCGTGCTGCCAGACGGCGCGCTGGCGGTCGAATTCCTCCCAATCGAGGCGCTGCAGCCGCCGCAGGCGCGAGCGAATCGATCGCCGGCCCGCCCACGTCCCGCGGGCGACGCGATCCGACCGACCGACCGCGCCCCAGACAAAGGCGATGGCAAACATCGCGCCCACGCCGGCGACGGCCGCGATCCGGACCGCCAGATCCGCCCCGTCGGCTGCCAGGAGCATGATCAGGCAGACCAGCCATACCAGCGCGATCAGCAGCGCTACCGCCTGCAGCGCACCGGCCTGGGCTCGCCGCCCGATGCTGCGATCACGAACCTTCACCTTCACCGAGTCTCCCTGCCAGGAACTCATGGCATCGGTATACCCGTCGTGGCGCCTGGGAATGCATACCCGTCTGCGCCTGATGGCTTCAGGTAGTCTCGCCCCGCCTTGCACAAGCTGGCCGACGACTTGTACGCGCTGGAGTTCTTCCCACCGTGGGCGATCAACGTCTATCTGGCCGGGGATGTGCTGATCGACGCGGGCACGCGTCATCACGCCAAGCGGATCCTCGGCCAGCTCAAGGGCCACACGGTGAATGCGCACGCCCTAACCCATGCCCACGGCGACCACCAGGGCTCGAGCCACGCCGTCTGTCAGAGCCTCGGCATCCCGTTCTGGTGCGGCGAGCTGGACGCGGCCGCCGCGGAAGACGGACAGATCCGCCCGCGGATGCCGGCCCATCCGATCAACGAGGTGTTTGGCCGTCTCTTCCCGGGACCGGGGCATCCGGTTGGGCGGCGGCTACAGGAGGGCGACATCGTCGCCGGCTTCGAGGTTCTCGACACGCCCGGCCACAGCATCGGCCACATCTCCTTCTGGCGCGAAGCCGACCGCACCCTGATCTGCGGCGATGTGCTCACCAACATCGACACCATCACCGGGCTGCCCGGACTGCACGAACCCAAGAAGTTCTTCACGCCTGACCCCGCCCGAAACCGCGAGTCGATGCGCCAGCTTGCGACTCTGGAGCCTGAGCTCGTGCTGTTCGGACATGGCAAGCCGCTGCGCGATCCGGCCAAGCTCAGCGCCTTCGCCGCCACACTCCCGCTCGACCCCGCGTAATCTCGACGTCCTGCTCAGGTTCGGAAGCCTGTCCCACCAGGACCGCCAGGATCCGCTGCAGGCTCGAGCGGAAGAAGTGGTGGCCCTCGTCCGGATCGAGGAATACGCGGCAGCGGGGGAGCATGACCGCCAGCTGCAGGGCGTGCTCGACCGGGACGAGCAGGTCGCGGAGGCCGTGCCACAGGTGGACCTCCTGCTCGACTGCGGCGGGCGAGAAGCCCCAGTCCGCCGAGTAGGTCAGGTAGTCCTCGATCATCCCGTCGACGCCGTCGCGGGCGGCGTCGAGGAAGCTCGTGCGCGCAACCGCAGGATGGCGGGCGACCAGCGGAAGCGCCGCGTTGCCCGCGACGCGGCACAGATCCGGAGCCCAGCGCAGGCCGGCCAGGGCGAGGCGGATCCTGAGCGGCACCCCCGCCGCCCGGTGCGGCGCACCGATGGGAGCCAGCGAGCTGCACAGCCCGACCCGCTGGACGCGGTCTCCCAGCCGGCCGGCGACCGCCAGCGCGTACGGCCCGCCCGCGGAGACGCCGACGATCGAAAAGGACTCAAGGCGCAGCGCATCAGCGAGCGCCTCCACGTCGTCGGCGAAGCCGGCCAGCGTCCGGCGCGGGGCGCGGTGCGAGCCGCCAACGCCAGGGCGGCTCGGGGCGATGAAGCGCAGGCCGAGGTCGGCCGTCAGCCGTTCCAGATCGACAGTGGCCCGCAGCGGAGTCCCGATCGCGCCGTGGCAGTACAGGATCGGCACCCCTTCGGAGGGTCCCGCAACTGTGTAGGCCAACCGACGCCCGTCGGCCAGCTCCAGCCAGTCGCAGAGATCAGTTCGGTCAGAGCGCATGGCGTCAGGAACAACCTGCTGGCCGGGAACTTAAAGCCGGGGCCGGACGAAGTTGTTGCGTCTCGGAGAAGTCGGGCGACTGATCCCGGGCCTCATGGCGCTTGCAGAAGCCGCTCGAGGGCGGCGACGAACGCCTCCGGCTGCTCGATCATCGGCACGTGCCCGGCGCCGTCGAGGAGCTCGACCCCCGCATCGGGCCGGACCCGCAGTACCGCGTCCAGGTGACGCCCCGGAACCGTCCGGTCGGCCGTCCCCCAGATCAGGCCGAGCGGCGCCCGCACCCGCCGGAGCAGGTCCCCGATCTGCCCCTGGGCGATCGTCTCCATCGCCTCTGCGGTGCGCGTGGAGCTGGCCGACGCAGCCACCATCCGTCGGGCCATGGTGGGCGGGATCCGCGCGCCATCCGCCGCGGCACCGGCCAGCAGCAGCCGCCGGCCCCACTCGAGGTCGGCCAGCGGGGCCAGCGAGCGGCGCAGCGCCAGAAGCCTCACCGCGCCCTGGCCGAGCAGCCACGAGAGTCGGGGCGGCATCGCCCCGAACCCGGCAGGAGCGACGAGCACGAGCCGGCGCACCGCCGCGGGGCGATGCGCCGCCAGCGCAGTGGCGACGCCGGCCCCCAGCGAATGTCCGACCAGGTCGAACGGGCCTGCGACGTTCCGGGCGGCCAGCCCGCGGGCGATCCGGTCGGCGACGCGGTCGAGGTGGTACCCAGGGCCAGCGGGCGCCGATTCTCCGAAGCCCGGAAGATCGAGCGTGACCACCTGACGGGTCACGGCCAGCCGCGGGGCGACCAGGTCCCAGATCGAGCGGTTGGTGGCCAAGCCGTGGACCAGGACCAGTGGCTTACCCCGGCCACATATGTCGACCGTCAGCAGAGCTCGCACGGGCGCGATCCTATTCGTCGGGTCCGGTCGGGCTGGGAGGTGCGCCTGGGTAAAGTGAGAACATGGCCCGCACCGCTGAGACTTTCTCACTCGGACGCGAAAGCGGCGACGACGGGTCCTTCCGGCGTCAGGAGAGTCGCTTCCGGCGGTGGGTGACCGCGGACGGCTCGAGTGGCTTTGCCCCGGTCGCCGGGCGCTACCACCTGTACGTGGCTCGGGCCTGCCCGTGGGCGCACCGGACGATGATCGGCCGGCGCCTGATGGGGCTGGAGGCGGCGATCTCGATCTCGTTCGTCGATCCGATTCGCGACGGCGAGGGGTGGGCATTCACGGGGGACGGCTACGACGATCCGGTCAACGGCTTCTCGTTGCTGTCCGAGGCCTACATCGGGACCGACCGCAGCTACGCCGACCGAGTCACCGTCCCTGTCCTCTGGGATCGCGAGCGGGAGATCATCGTCAACAACGAGTCGGCCGACATCCTGCGGATGCTCTCGACGGTGTTCGCGCCGCTCGCCGAGCACCCGGTGGAGCTCTACCCCGATGCTCTGGCCCCGGAGATCGACCAGCTAAACGAGCGGATCTACGACAGCGTCAACAACGCTGTATACAAAGCCGGCTTCGCCAGGCGCCAGGCGGTCTACGAGCGGGAGGTGCGCGGCCTGTTCGCGACGCTGGACGAGCTCGACGCCCGCTTGGCCGCCGTCCGCTTCCTGTTCGGTCCCGACCCGCTGGAGACCGACTGGCGCCTGTTCACGACGCTCGTGCGCTTCGATGCCGTCTACCAGATCCACTTCAAGTGCTCGATTCGCAAGGTCGCCGAGTACCCCAACCTGTGGCCCTACCTCCGCGATCTGTACCAATGGCCGGGCGTCGCCGGGACGGTCGACTTCGACGAGATCCGCGCCCACTACTACCGGACTCACCCGATGCTCAACCCGAGCGGGATCGTGGCCGTGATGCCGGCCCTCGACTTCGGCGCACCCCATGGGCGCGACGCGCTCAGCGGCGCCGGCGCCTGAGCAGGAGCAGCACGAACCCGAGGACGACGATCGTGCCGAGCGCGTTCTGACGCGCGCGGGCCAGCAGCGAATCGCGAACGAGCGAGGCGACGTCCAGTGGCTCCGGCGATGAGGTGGGCGCAGAGCTTGCTTCGCCGGTGGCCGGCGTAGCCACCGGCTGGGGCTTGCGGGCGTCCCCCGGCGCGATCCCGGCGCCGGCGGTGCCACGGCCTCGGGCGGCTAGCGATTCCTGCAGGCAGGCCGCGAACTGGGCCAGCAAGCGCCCGGAGGCGTCCTCGATCATCCCTCCGCGCCCGAAGCGCGCAAGCCGCCCGGTGAGCCGGTAGTCGGTGTTCACCACGACGTGGGTGGAGCCGGGGGAGGCCTCGGTCAGCTTCGACTTGATCGTGGCGTCGACCCCGCCCTGTCCCCGCTTATCCGCTCCGTGCGCTCGCATCGTCGCGCTGTGCGCGGCTTCGTCGACGTCGGTCATCTCGAGCTTGCCCGAGTAGGCGGCGACGGCCGGGCCGATCTTCACCGAGAAAGCCCCCGTATACGTTCCATCGGGCGCGCGCCCGGTGATCGAGGCCCCCGGCATGCAGGGCGCGACCTGTTCGACATCGATCAGCGCCCGCCAGACCAGGTCGATCGGCGCCTGCACGTCAAAGGACTGCTCGAGTTGCACGGCGTACCTCCTCCAGGTCTCCGGTCGTGTCCACGTCGCGCCCCGGGGCCAGATCTCCACACTCGATCTGCTCCCCGCCCTCGAGCAGGTCACGGGCTCCTCGGTCGCCATGCAGCCCGGCCAGCCGCTCGAGCTGGGGCGCGCCGAGCACCACCGGGTGCCCGGGCCGACCACCGTACACGGCGCGGCTGCCCGGGGCCGCATCCAGGAACCGGCGGATCAGCTGCGGCGGCAGGCCGGGTGCGTCGCCCAGCGCCACGATCACCCGCTCGGCTCCGGCCAGAGCGGCCGCCCCGCAGCGCAACGAAGCCGCCATCCCCTCGGACCACCCGGGGCAGACGACGGGCTCGGCGCGCCCGAAGTCGATCGCGCCCTGCACCTCCTCGGCATGGGCTCCCAGCACGACTACGACCCGATCCAGCTCGGCCACTGCGGTCAGCGCGTCGACCGCGTGCTGGAGCAGAGGACGGCCGTCGAGGTCGGCCAGCAGTTTGGGACCGCCACCGGCGAAGCGGGTTCCGGCCCCGGCGGCCAGGATCAGCCCGGCCGGCGCCATTCAGGCGTCCGCCCCCACCTCGTGGATCCGGCCCGCGGCCTGCTTGAGCCGGCCCCCGGACCGTCCGTGGCGGGCGGCGACGATCTCAGACAGGATCGAGAGCGCTGTCTCCTCGCGGTTGATCGCGCCGAGGTCGAGCCCGAGCGGCGCCGCCAGGCGCTGGAGCTCCTCGTCGCTGACCCCGAGCTCCAGGAGACGCTCGCGCCGTTTCGCCTGGGCGCGGCGAGAGCCCATGGCGCCCACGAAGCGGGCCGGCGAGCGCAGCGCGAGCTGGAGGGCCGCGTCGTCGAGCTTCGGATCGTGTGTGAGGACGGCGATGGAGGTGGCCGGGTCGATGCCTCCCAGCTGCTCAAACGCCTCCCGTGGCCACGCGGCGACGACGGCTTCCGCATCGGGGAAGCGCGACGGCGTGGCGAATCGGGCGCGCGGATCGACGACGAACGGCCGCCACCCGACGGCGCGGGCCAGCCGGCAGACGGCAGCGGCGACGTCCACCGCACCGAACAGGATCAGGCGCGGCGCCGGCGCGACGACATCGACGAACAGAGACCCGTGCCGCTCGCTGGCCTCCGTCCACAGGAGCTCCCCGGCCAGGCGCGCGGCCTCGTCGTCCAGCTCCGGGGCGCCCAGGGATCCCGCCGTCCGTCCGTCCGGATCGACGATCAGCTTCGCCCCCGGACGGGAACCCTCCA
>Ga0335074_10013014_pt1 | contig 11683 bp, 10 predicted proteins | sample Lox_Sample_23_FD_206715 | JGI IMG/M metagenome (GOLD analysis project Ga0335074, IMG submission 206715) | Soil microbial communities from Loxahatchee National Wildlife Refuge, Florida, United States - Lox_Sample_2.3 | ecosystem: Environmental > Terrestrial > Soil > Wetlands | place: USA...
CGCGCCCCGACCCGATGGCGGAGGACCGGCCCGGAGAGGACGGCGACCCAGAGCGGGAAGGTGTACACCACGACCGCCGCGAGGCCCGGCAGTACCGCTTCCTCGGCGGTGAACCACAGACCGAAGAACAGGGCGGTGTTCGGGACCCCCAGGAGGAGCGCGTCCCGCCGACCGCGGCCGTCGAGCCGACCCCAGTTCCCTTGCAGGGAGACCACCGCGAGGACCGCGACCGCGCCCACCGACGCCCGGAGCGTCGCGAGCCAGAGCGGCGTTGCGTAGCCGAGGCCGACCTTCACGACGAGGTAGTTGAACCCCCACGCGACGACGACCACGGCGAACAGCAGCCAGGCGGATCCCGACCATCGTCCCGCGGCCACGCGGCCCCCGGCGGCCGCTGGGGCTTAGGGATTACGGCCGCCGCGGGGGCGGGCGTTCGTCCTTAGGTTCATATGGGAGCCCCCCCTCCCGCGCGCCGGATGGCGCTCCACGGTCGCGACGTGATCTCGATCCGCGACCTCTCGCGGGACGAGATCGAGGAGATCCTGGCGGCCGGACGCCGCATGATCCCCTACGCGGAGGGAGCGAAGGTCACCCACCCGCTCGAGGACAAGATCGTCGCGATGGCGTTCTTCGAGCCGTCGACCCGGACCCGGCTCTCCTTCGAGTCCGCGGTCCAGCGGCTCGGAGGGCGGTGCATCACGATCGCCGACATGAGCGCGACCTCGATGCGCAAGGGCGAGAGCCTCTCGGACACGATCCGGATGCTGAGCTCGTACGCCGACGCGATCGTCCTGCGGCACCCGAACGAAGGGTCGGCGCGCCTCGCCGCCCGGGTCTCCGAGCGCCCGATCCTGAACGCCGGGGACGGCGCCGGTCAGCACCCCACCCAGACCCTGCTCGACCTCGCGACGATGCACGAGGCGTTCGGCACACTGAGCGGTCTCAAGGTCGTCCTGCTGGGGGATCTCAAGTACGGACGGACGGTCCATTCGCTCGCCTACGCGCTCGCGCTGTTCGGGGCGGAGCTCGTCCTCACGGCTCCCCCGTCGCTCGCCCTCCCCGAAGAGCTCCAGGCGCCGCTCGAGCACCTGGGCGCGCGGGTGACGCGCGAGGCCGACGTGAGCCGGGCCGTCGCGGACGCCGATGTCCTCTACGTGACCCGCATCCAGAAAGAGCGGTTCCCGGACGAGACCGAGTACCGGAAGGTCGCGGGCTCCTACCGCATCGACGCGAACGTCCTCGCGCACGCGAAGTCCCGGCTCATCGTGATGCACCCCTTGCCCCGGGCGGGAGAGATCGCCCCCGAGGTCGACGCGACGCCGCACGCCGCGTACTTCCGGCAGGCGTTCCTCGCCGTCCCGGTCCGGATGGCGCTGCTCGCCGCGGTCCTCGGCGAGCCGCGGCGGGGGGGCCGCTGACGATGGTCCGCGAGCTCAAGATCGTCCCGATCAAGAACGGGACGGTGATCGACCACATCGGCAACGGCCTCGCCCTCGAGGTCCTCAAGATCATCAACGTCCAGTCGCTCGACAAGGACTCGACCGTGTCGATCGCGATGCACGTCCGCTCGGCGAAGCACGGCTGGAAGGACATCGTGAAGGTCGAGAACATGGAGCTCTCGCCGCGGAAGGTGAACGCGATCGCACTGATCGCGCCGACCGCGACGATCGCGATCATCCGGGACTTCAAGGTCCGGGAGAAGCGGAGCGTCGACCTGCCCGAGCGGATCGTCGGCGTCCTCCAGTGCCCGAACCCCAACTGCATCTCCCACCAGCCCGAGCCCGTGGAGAGCGAGTTCGAGGTCACGAGCCGACACCCGGTCGTCCTCCACTGCGCGTACTGCGAGCGGGTCGTCGACGACTTCCTCCACCACCTCGCGTAGGGGCGGCCCGTGGACCTCGGCGTCCTCAGCGGCTTCCTCGTCGTCTTCGCGGTCGTCGGGGGGTTCGAGATCTTCGACCGGACGAGCTTCGCGCTCATCGCGCTCGCGGCCCGGAACCGGCCGTTCCCGGTCTGGGCCGGCGGAGCGATCGCGTTCGTCCTCACCACGGCGATCGCGGTGAGCGTCGGGACCGGCCTCGCCTCCCTGCTGGGCCCCGGACGGATCGGCCTCCTGCGCGTCGGCGGCGGGATCTTCCTGCTTGGGTACGCGGCCTGGCTCTACCGGCATCGGGGACCCGAGCGGGGCGACGAGATCCCCGGCGCCCGCTCGGCCTTCACGGCCGCGTTCCTCACGATCGTCCTCCTCGAGCTCGGCGACACGACGATGATCTTCGAGATCGTCTTCGTCGCCGACTGGGGTTGGCTCGTCGTCCTCGTCGCCGGGGCGCTCGCGCTCGTCCTCGTCGCCGCCTGGGACGCGTTCCTGGGCTCTCGGCTCGGCCGCCGCGTCGACGAGGACTGGCTCAACCGGATCGTGGTGGTCGTGCTCGTGATCGTGGGGACGCTAACGATCCTGTACGGGCTGTTTCCGACGGCGTTCCCGACCCTCGGGTCGCTCGCGGCGCTCTGACGGCGGGGGCGGGGGCAGCGGTCCCCCGCCGTGGTCGCTCCGCGGCGCCCACTCCTCCCACCGGTCCGCGAGCGGTCCCCAGCTCGGCGGCAAGAGAGCGCGGACCTCGGGGACGTTCCATCGGGCGGCGAGCTCGGCGGCCTCGTCCTGCCGGCCGCTCGACCGCTCGAGCAGCGAGAGGCGGAACAGCGCCTCGGCCCGGATCCGCGGGATCCCGAGCGCGCCCTCGAGGTCGATGATCGCGGTCCAGCGGTCCCGGGCCAGGTCGAGGAACTCCCCGACCGCGAACTGCCGGCCCTGGAGCAGCCAGGTCCGCAGGAGCGCGGGCGACGGCGGGAGCAGGTGGAGCGCGTCGGCGATCGCCGCGCTCCGGATCAGCGGGGCCTCGGCCGAGGTCGCGTTGCCGCCGTCGAACTGGCCCTCCGCGATCCCGAGCTGGTGGTAGATCTCGATGGGGAGGAGCTTCTGGCGCTGCAGGGAAGAGAGGCTGCGCTCCCGGAGCATTCGGGCCGGGGTGCGCTCCTCCCGGAGCTCGAGGAGGCGCGCCTCGAGGTCCTCTGCTAGGTGGTCGAGCTCCCAGCGCCGCGAGCGGCCCAACAGCGTGCGGGCCGCGCGCAGGAACCGTGCGGCGAGCGCCTGCTCCTCGGGCGTGCCCTCGATGCGGGAGAGCCCGACCGCGAGGAGGGCGATCGCCTGGAGGTGGCCCTCGGGGAGCTTGCGGGCGAGCAGCGCCGCGCGGTGCGACTCGGCCCGCGCCTCCTCCGACCGATTGCGCTCGGCGTGGAACTCAGCGATGAGCGCCTCGAGCAGGACCTCGACCTCGATCCGATTCGCGTCGTGGCAGCGCTCGACGAGCTCGTTGAGCGCCATCGCGAGCGACGGGCGGGGGCCGACGACCCGCATGTCGAGGATGAGCGGTTCGATCCATTCGGCCAGCGTCTCGGCCTCGACCCCGGTCTGGAGCGCCCCGTTCGTCCCGTCGCGGAGCGCGCTCTCGGCCTCCGAGAGCCGACCGGCCGGGAAGAGCGCGCGGGCGTGGAGCAACTTGAGCTCGGGCTCGAGCGACCGCCGCTCGGCGGGCGCGAGGGACGGCAGGCAGCTGAGGGCGTCGCGGAACAGTTCCTCCGCCGTGTCGAAGGCGAGCAGGTGGAGGCTCAGCTCGGCGGCCTCGAGGAGGTGACGCAACGCCATCGGGCCCGGGTACCAGGCGAGGAAGTGGCGGGCGACCTCGATGCGCCGTTGGAGGTTCGGTTCCGGCGAGAGCGCGGCCAGGGCGTTGGCGATCTCGAGGTGCATCTCCTTGCGTTGGCTCTCGGGCAGCAGATGGCCGACCGCCCCGACCCACGCGAGATGCGGGATCGTGACCTTCCCGTCCTGGACCTTCACGAGCCCGACCCCGGTCGCGGGCAGGATCGCCTCCGCGAGCTGGTCGAAGTTGAGGCGGGCCACCCGGGAGAGCACGACCTCCCCGACGGTGCCGCCCAGGAGGCCGATGTATCCGACGACCCGCTGGCTGACGGAAGGGAGGTCGTCGAAGAGCGCCTTCAGCCGGTGGGTCTCGCGCGGGTCGTCCTCGGACTGCGCGATGCGCACCCAGTCGACGTCCCCGCGACCCAGGAACGCTTCCTCCCACGGCACGAACCCCGGCACCGTGGTGTCGAGCGCGAGGGCCAGGACGAACGGGCGCAGCCGGGCCCTTCGCGAGAGCGAGACGATGAAGTCCCGGCTCTCGGAGTCGAACAGGGCTCCGTCGTCGACCAGGATCGCGACGGGATGCGGGTCCGGTCCTCGGAACTCCGGCAGGAGCTCGTGCCAGAACTCGTCGGGGTTCCCCTCGTTGGCCGAGCGGCCCCGGATCGGTTGGCCGAGGAACGAAGTGCGCGGTCGATCGCCGCGGCTCCGGCCGCGACGCGGCATCCGGTCCGGCAGGTAGCCGATCGGAGCCATCGGCGTGACGGCGGGGACCGAGCCGACCTCGTCACCGCCCCCGTCCTCCGATTCCGCGTCGGAGCCGTTCGGCGCGCTCCGAAGGCCGTCCAGGCCGCCGAACGGGATCGAGCGGCTCCGGTAACTCCCCCGCAGCTCGATGACCCGGGTGTGGCGCGCCTTGAGGAGCTCGCGGATCTCCCCGAGGAGGGCGGACTTACCGCTCGCCGGCGGTCCCGCGATCACGATGGTGCGCCCGGACCGCTCCGCGAGGCCTTCCAGCGCGCGGAGGACGGGCGACGGGAGTGAAGGCACCCGGTACCTCTCCCTGACGTGCGGCGTACGAGGATTTAAAAAGCGCGATATTCCCGGGTCGGCCCCCGCCCCTCGGCGCGAGGAGCCCTTAAGGGCGGTACGGCGTTGGCCGCGCCGTGCCCGCTTCGGTCGCGTCCCGGCGCCGCGCGTTCCTCAAGAAAGCCGTCCGGCCCGTGGACGTCACGCGCGCGGGCGGTGGGCTCGGCGACCTGCTCGACCAGTTCCGTTCCTCCTCGATCCAGGCGCGCAACCTGGGTCGGTGCCTCGAGGTGTGGGAGAACGCGCTCAACGACCCGAAGCGCCCGACGATCCTGCTTGGGCTCTCGGGCCCGCTGATCGCCGCCGGCTTGCGGAAGGTCCTCCGGGACCTGGTCGACTGGGGCCTTGTCGACGTCGTGGTCTCGACCGGAGCCGTCCTCTATCAGGACCTCTACCAGACGATCGGCGGGCGCCACTGGATGGGCACCCCGACGGCGGACGACGTCGTGCTCCGGGACCTCTACCTCGATCGGATCTACGACACCTACGTCGACGAGCTCAAGTTCGAGGACACGGACCGGGCGATCGGCAAGATCACGGAGCAGTTCCCGCGACGGCCCGCGTCCTCCCGGGAGTACCTCGGCTTCCTGGGGCAGAGCTTCCCGGACCCGGACTCGATCCTCGCGACGGCGGCGAAGCGGGGCATCCCCGTCTTCTCCCCGGCGCTCATCGACAGCTCGATCGGGATCGGCCTCACGTTGTACTACCAGGCGAACCGCGCCCGAAAGGACCGGTTCATCCTCGACGCGATCCGGGACAACTACGAGCTCGTCCAGATCCTCGCGCACTCGCCTCGCACGGCGGTGATCTACATCGGGGGCGGCACGCCCAAGAACTGGATCAACGACGGGATCGTGATGGCGAACTACGCGTTCGGTCGCGAGGGCGAGGGGCATTTCTACGCGCTCCAGATCACGACGGACGTCCCGCACTGGGGCGGCCTTTCGGGCAGCACGCTCGACGAGGCGCAGTCGTGGGGGAAGATCTCGCGCACCGCAACCCGTTCCATGGCCCACCTCGAGGCCTCGATCGGGCTCCCGCTGCTGGTGGGGGCTCTGTGGGACCGACGGAAGCGCTGGCAGCCGCGGACCCGGCTCGCCTTCGACTGGACCGGCGACCAGGTGCGGATCCGACGCACCTAGTCGATCCGCGGGGCCCTCGGCCAACCGTTATCGAGCCCGGCCCGCTGTGTCGGCGTGGCCGACCGCGTCCCGCCGGGACAGATCGTCACCGAGCGTTGGCCGGTCCTTCACGCCGGATCGGTCCCGGACGGTCTGACGCCTTCCACCTGGAGCCTGAATCTCCACGGCGACGTCGACCGACCGGCGACGCTCAGCTTCGCCGACCTGCTGCGCTTCCCGCAGCAGGATCAGGTGAACGACGTCCACTGCGTCACCTCGTGGACGAAGCTGGGGATGCGCTGGCGCGGCGTGCCGTTCCGAGCCGTCGCCGAGGCGGTCGGCGTCCGGCCCACCGTCCGGTTCGTCGTCATGGAGTGCGAGCAGGGGTTCACGACCTCCCTGCCGTACGAGGCCCTCCGGGAGTCGGACGTCCTGCTGGCGCACACCGTGGACGGCGCCCCCCTGCCCTCGGAGCACGGCGGCCCCGTACGGATGCTGGTGCCCCATCGATACTTTTACAAGTCTGCGAAGTGGTTGCGGGGACTGAAGTTCGTACGGGAGGACGAACCCGGGTTCTGGGAAGTGCGCGGCTACTCGAACATCGCGGACCCCTGGGAGGAGACACGGTACACGGTCGACGATAAACGGGTCATTTTCCGGATGCGGAAGGAGTCGCTGTTTCGTCCGCTTCCGCCGAGGGAGGGTACTCCTCCCTAGCCGCCGGCGCCATCTAAGAAAACTTTGGTTCATGCGCATACCGGCGCATGGATGCGCGTAATATATCCGGGCCCATCCACTGACGTGAAATCTAGCCGATTAAATAGGCAAAAACCGGGGGTCTGATCGGAGGTGGCACCCCGATGTACCTGCCCGTTGCCCCGGTCGTTCCGCGCGAAGCCCAGTAGGGCGAGCAAGGATCCCGGGAGCCCAGCTCCCGGGATCACCGGGTCCCGCCGTTGAGGGACCTCAACTGGCGGTGCTCGTAGCCTTGGCGCTCGACTCGAGTTGGGCAAGTCTTGGCCCGAGTTCAGCTTCAAGGTTCTCGCGAACCCAGTCCAGCTTCAGTTTGCGGGCCAGTGAATTCGCGGCGTCGAAAGAGGCCCTCGCCCTCGTAGCGTCGCGTCTCGCCGTGTAGGCCTCCGCGAGATACCCATGAGCCAGAGCCAGTGAGTCGCTCGGGGGCAATCGTTGGAGCACCTCGATGCCGCGCTCCCCGTACTGGATCGCGTCATCAAGGAGTCCGCGATCACCCCGCTCGTCGGCTTCCCGAAGCTCCGCGGAGCAAAGCAGCGCGAAGGTGTAGCCCAAGACGAGATCGTTTCCGAGCCGTTCGGCGAGCCCAATCGCTTGCTTCGCGTGCGACGCTGCTTCCTTCCAGCGACGGTCGACGAGCTCGAGTGCGGTAAGACCGCTTAGCGCGTAGGTAAGCTGGCTCATGTATCCTAGCGACTCCGCCTCGGACCTCACGAGCTTGAACTCTACCTCAGCGTCCGAGCCCCTGCCCGTGAGCGTGTAGGCTCTCGCCCGAAGCATGAGCAGGTTCAGAACAATATCGACTCGCCCGGCCGCCCGGGCCTCCGGAAGCGCTTCCGAGATCAGCCGTAGGGCCACGTCATGACCGCTTTGGAGCTCGGCGACCCGGGCCCAAGCCGCAATTCCTTCGAGCGCAAGGTCGATGTTGCGCGTGCGACGGGCGAGTTCAAACGCTGACTGATACCGGAGTTGCGCCGCAAGCTGATCACCCGCGCCCTCCGAGAGCCTGCCCTCGGTGAGCTCATAGAACGCCTGAAGCCGTCGAGAGACGGCTCCAATCGCCTGGGCCTGCGCGAACTCTGCCCGAGCGGAATCGACCTGTCGAAGGCGCACTAGGAGGTCCACAACCGAGAGATGGCACTCGGCCGCGACTCTCGGGTCGGGGGGCCCTGCTTCCAAGGCTTTCCGAAGTGTGAGGACGGCGTCTGAGTAGTCGGAGTGGGCCTTCAGCAACGTGGCCTCGGTCATCAGAACCCGCACCTTGCTCGATCCCTTTGGAAGAACGGAGGAGAGGTGGCGCAGCGCGTGGCGAAGCGTCTCGGAGTATCCGAGACGTAGGATTACTCGCTCCTGTTGGGCGAGGAGCTGGGCCGCGTGTCTCCAGCTCTCTCCGTCCACCAGGTGCAAGAATCGCTCGCGTACAGCCTCGGGGCGGTGACTTCTCGAATAAAAACTGGCCAATCTCAGATGTGCGTCCCGCTGCTCAGATGGGCCCACTCGCTCGAGGATGGCTCCCCGCACCACTTGAAGAATCTCGACCCTCCCCTGGGTGGTCCGGTGAAGGAGCCCGGACTTGGTCAGGTCTTGGATTCGACCCGGCCGAAGTTCCGCCGACTCAGCCACGAACGTCAGGGGCAGGGGCTCATTGGCCAGCACAACCGGCAGCACGCCGCGCACCTCCTCAAGAGTGAGGAGTTTGACGACGGCCGACGGTAGCGACGATGCATCGGTCTCGATCCCGGGGTTGAGCACCGCGAGCTGTAGCAGAAGCGGAGAACCTAGGGAGGACTGATAGATCGACTCAAACCGGTCTGCGAGCCCGCCCTGACGATCGGTGAGATCGTGCGCCGAGGCCCGATCGAGCCCCCCGATGGTTAGGTGATGCACTCTGACGGACTCGCTCTCTCCGAAGAGCGGACCTTCCTGGCTGACGACGAAGAACTGGTGGGCTTGGCCCTGGAGTAGGGCATGCACAAAGTCGCTGAGAAAGTTTGAGAGGTCCGACCCGGCGACCTGTACGTCGTCGATTACCGCCACGAGGGTCCTGTCATCGAGCGCGCGACCTGTCAAGTCGGCCACTTCTCTAGCCACTGGGGGCCTGGGGACCTGCGAGTAGTACGCTAGCTGCGGTGCGCCCAGGAACGAGAGCGCGTGGGACAACGCCGATACAAACTGCCGAGGCGAACTTGCCGGTCGGACGGTGAACCAGAACGGGATTCGGCCCTGCTTGACCCTGCGCAGGTGCCTACTCACCAGGGCAGTCTTACCCATTCCCGGCGGACCGCTGATGAACGTGACTGATCCCCCCTCTCTGGAGAACGATAACAGCTGGTCGAGCTCCTCTCTCCGTCCGAGAAACGGGTGAGGAGGAGGTGGAATCTCTCCGGCGAGCAGGGGAACTTCGCGAGTCTCTCGCTTCAGGCGCGAGCGTCCCGCCTCCGTGAGCCGGTAGGTGAACTGCTTGCGAACTCCGTCCCGGACTGATCCCTTGGCGGCGTGTAGTAGGCCCTCTCGTACCAACGAGTCGAGGGGCCGAGACATCGAGCAGGGGTGGTATCCGAGGGCCTTGGCCAGTTCGCGCTGACTGATTCCGTAGGGCGACTCGGCGGGGGGAGCGTGAGTCTCCACGTAGTCGAGGATCTCGACCGGGAGGTAGGTCTGGGCCCCCATTGGCTGCCCTAAGAGTCCAGGGCCTACTTAGACTTATTTTGTACAAAATAGCAGCGGTGGTTTAAGTAGGGATTTCGCCCCACGGATACTTACCATGAGCCGAACCCAGGAGAGCGGTGCCTACCTCGGAGGCATCGGCGCCATGCTCGAGGTGGCGGATGTCTGCCCCTCCTGCGGGCAGGTGCACTCCGACCGCCAGTTCGGTCTCCGTCACGGCGGACCGCGCGAATGCCCCGCGGTCGTCCTGGGCAGCTTCCCGGTCCTCACCGCCCCTCCGGTGGTCGAGCCCTCCGAGCCGATCCCCTCGCCGATGCCCCTTGCGGTCCCGGTCCCCCCGAGTCGCGCGCGGGACACGCGCGAGCCTCCGGTCTCCCTCGGATCGCTTCCGTTCCGACACCGCGGCGAGGAGACCCGGAGTCGCAGCCTCGGCGTCCTCTGGCTGCCTCCGCCCGACCTCGGGGAGGTCCTCTGATGCTGCGCACCGAGCGCCCGCGGATCGACTCGAACGTCCAGCACTCCTCGACCCCGCAGATCACCGCGCGGGAGTTGCTGTTCGCGGTCGCCCCCCCGCCGCGCACGCACGTCTACAGCCTCGCCGGCTGGCCGACCTGGCTGACCCCGACCTACCGATCCGGAGCCCACCGTTCCGGCGCTCGTCGCCAGGAGGACGAGCGCTAGGTCCTCACCTCACGATGATCTGACCCCCACGGGGTACCCGGCCCCGTGGGGGCCGCGTTTTTTCCGGGAGTTTGAGCCGCCCGGGACACGACGTCTCCTTCCGAGCGCAAAGGAAAGATACCCCCTCTTCGTGGAGCGTTCCGGTCGGACCGAATGCCCGAAGCCAAGTGCGCCACGTGCGGAGGACCGCTGGAGCCAGGATTCGTCTCCACGACGAACGGGTCGGGTCTCGAGTGGGCCCACGAGGCCCGGACCGCGCGCCTGCGCCCCAAGGGGCTCGAGGTCCTGGTGCCGACGGGCTTCGGGGGCACCTACTCGGCGAACCTGCCCGGCGACCGCTGCCCCCACTGCAAGACGATCCTGCTGCGCCTCGGCCCGGCCTGAGCTCTGGCCGTCCCGGCGGCGGGCTACACGCTGGCGACCGAGAACGGTCGCACGAGGATCGGGGGCGAGGCGACGGTGCCCGCCAGCTCGACCGTGGCCCCCACCGCGATCGTGTTGGCCAGCAGCGACGGAGCCCCCGGCGCGGCGACCCCCGGACCGCCGACCGTGCCGCCGCGCACCGGCTCCGCGATCTTGCCGTTCCGGATCCGGTAGCCCAGGCGCAGCTCTCCCCCGAAGGCCGTCGTGACCGGGTCCGGTAGCGGGAAACCGAGCTGCTTTACCAGCACCCCGTCGCCGGCGAGGTCTGCGAGGTCCTCGAGCGAACCGCCCGATCCCGGCGGGATCCAGATCGTCGAGGGCGAAGTGGACGGCCGGGCCAGGCACCGTTGCCATTCGTGCCGAAGGCCCGCGCCGGAGCGGAACCCGTTCCCCGTCGGCGGCGTGTCGAATATCGCCGCCTCGATCGAGGCGTACAGGAGGCTCGAGACCCGCCCGTGGTCGAGCAGCGTGCGGCGGCTCTGGTGCGTTCCCTCGTCATCGACCGGCGAGGAGAGGGGTCCCCAGGGGTACGAGCCGTCGTCGAAGATCGAGAGCCCGGGGTGGCCGACCGCGGATCCGATCTCGGGAGCGATCTGGAACAGCCGGGCGGTGCCCGAGAACCGGCTCCCCAGGATGCTCGGCAAGAAGTCCCGCAGGACGGAGGAGGGGAAGATGACCGACAGGTCGCCCGTGGGTGGGGGGACGGCTCGCTGAGCGTCTCGGGCCTCCTGGCACCACTGGCCGACCTGGTCCGCGAGGGCCGGGGTGTCGACCCGTCGCGAGTCCCCCGTCACCCAGTTCTCTCCGCGGGGCGCGCCCTCGGGACCTCCGTGGGCGGTGAAGGCGAACTCGATCTCGACCTCGGTCGAGGGGTACCGGGCCGCGAGGCCTTCCGAGTTCGCGATCGAGGTCTCTGCGAGCGTGGCCCGGATCGAACCGAAGCTGAGCGAGACGTCCCGGACGCCCGACACCTGCCCCAGCAGGACCTCAAGGTAGGCTTCGAGCGACGCCGTCGGATCGTTCCAGAGGGCGAGGTCACAGACCCCTTCGGCCGAGAGGGAGCCGGAGGGCCCCGACGGCAGGACGGCACGCGCGGCCGGCACCTCCGACTGGCTCGCGGAGCGCTCGGCGGCCGCGCGGGCGCGAGCGAGCCCGGCGTCCGTGAAGTCGCTCGTCGCCTGGAAGCCGACTCCCAGCTTCCCGTCCCGCGGTCGCAGCACCCGGAGCCCCAGGCCGTCGAACGTCA
>Ga0335074_10013015_pt1 | contig 11683 bp, 8 predicted proteins | sample Lox_Sample_23_FD_206715 | JGI IMG/M metagenome (GOLD analysis project Ga0335074, IMG submission 206715) | Soil microbial communities from Loxahatchee National Wildlife Refuge, Florida, United States - Lox_Sample_2.3 | ecosystem: Environmental > Terrestrial > Soil > Wetlands | place: USA: Florida...
GATCGTCGACGCAGGCTTCCTGTCTATGTGCACCCCCTGGGACGAAATCTCCGTCGACAAAATCGTCGAGCACGGCTTCGACTTCATGAAGGTGCCCAGTTGCTACATGACCGACTGGCCCCTCCTCGAGCAAATAGCGAAATACAACCTGCCCATCGTCGCCTCCACCGCGGGCGAGCCTCTCGAAGAGATCGACCGCGTTGTCAGCTTCCTCCGTCACCGGGGTAAATCCCTCACCATCACGCATTGCGTCGGCGAATACCCCGCGCCCGACGATCACCTGCACCTCGGGCAGATCGCACTGTTGCGCGGCCGGTATCCGGAAATTCCTGTCGGCTATTCCACCCACGAACGCCCCGACAATTTCGAGGCCGTGAAGATCGCCATCGCCCTTGGCGCCGTCATGTTTGAGAAGCACGTCGGGGTTGCCACCGACAAATACGCTCTCAACGCCTACAGCGCCAATCCAGCACAGGTGCGCCGCTGGCTTGAATCCGCCGCCGAAGCGCTGACCATGATCGGCAACCCTGAACACCGCTATCCCGCGCCTCCCGGAGAAAAGGTTGCCCTTGCCGATCTCGCCCGCGGCGCCTTCGTACGCGAAGCTGTCTCCGCCGGCGCCGTCGTTCGCCACGCGAATGTCTTCTTCGCCATGCCCAATGTCAAAGGGCAGCTGGTCGCGCAGGACTTCTCGAAGTACGCCGAATTTGTCGCCACGCGCGATATTCCGGCCGGCGGCGCGATCTTGCACGAGGCAGTTACGGCCGGAAACACTCGTGATGCGGTCCTCCGCATTGTCAGCGACGTCAAAGCTCTTCTGCGCAAAAGCCGCGTCCTTGTTCCGGGCCAGTGCGAACTGGAAATCTCCCACCACTACGGCCTTGACAAGTTCCGTGACTACGGACTCACTGCTATCACCGTCATCAATCGCGAATACTGCAAGCGCCTCATGGTCGTTCTCCCCGGACAGAAACACCCCGAGCAGTGGCACAACGTGAAGGACGAGACCTACCACATCCTCTACGGCGATGTGACCGTCGATCTTGACGGCCGGCAATCCGCGCACAAAACCAACGGCGTCGTCACCATTCCCCACGGCGTGAAGCATTCTTTCTGGACCAGACACGGTGCGGTCATCGAAGAGGTCTCTTCCACCTACTCGTCTGACGACTCTCATTACACAGACCCCGCCATCGCCGCCAACAAGAACCGCAAAACCTTTGTGGCCTACTGGCTCCCATGATGCGCACGATTGTCTGGGACGTCGACGATGTCCTTAATGACCTGATGTATCAGTGGTTTACGTTTGCGTGGCTGCCTGCGCATCCGGAGTGCCACGTCAGTTACAGCGGCCTCACCGCCAATCCGCCTCACGAAGCCCTGGGCATCGAGCGCAGCGGGTATCTGGCGTCGCTCGACGTCTTCCGCGCCACCGATCGCGCCCGCAGCATGACCCCCTCTGCCGAAATCCTCTCCTGGTTTCAGCTCGATGGCCATCGGTTCCGGCACCTCGCGCTCTCTGCGCGTCCGCTCGAATCCGCGCCCGAAGTCGCTCGCTGGGTCCTGGAACACTTTGGCGCATGGATCCGCTGCATCGGCGTCGTGCCCACCCGCACCGCTCCAGGCATTCCAGCATACGATCGCACCAAGGCCGACTTCCTCGGCTGGCTGGGCCGCGGGGATATCCTGATTGACGACTCGCCCGAAAACATCCGGCAAGCCCAGTTGATCGGCCTCAAAACCCTCATGCCACGCCAGCCCTGGAATCAAAGCCGTCTGACCACGCACGCGCTGCTCGAGGATCTCACTCGGATGGCAGGTTCGTTTTGATCAATCCTCGAGATTATGCTGCAAAGGGTCATTCAGGATGTCGAACGTGAAGCGCCTTGCCGATTGTGTCTTTGAGTTCGTCGCCTCTCAGGGCGTACGCGCCGTTTTTCTGGTGCCCGGTGGCGGCTCCATGTACCTGGTCGACGCGCTGGGACAAAACAAAGACATCGAGTATGTTGCGACCCATCATGAACAGGCCGCCTCCATCGCCGCCGAGGCCTATGCGCGCGTCACGGGAGGGCTTGGCTGCGCTCTTGTATCCACCGGTCCCGCCGGCACCAACGCCCTTACCGCCGTTGCCGGGTGCTGGATCGAGTCCGTCCCGCTCCTCATGATCTCAGGACAAGTCAAACGAGCCGATCTGATGGGCAACACCGGAGTGCGCCAGCGCGGCGTTCAGGAAGTGGACATCGTCTCGGTGATAAAGCCGATTACGAAATATGCCGTGCTGGTTCGCGACCCCTCCCAAATCCGCTATGAGCTCGAGAAGGCAGTCCACATCGCCACGTCCGGCCGCAAAGGCCCCGTTTGGGTGGACATTCCCCTCGACGTCCAGGCCGCGCCGGTCGAATGGGATTCCTTGCAGAGCTTTGCGCCTCCGCCGCATCCCCCGGCCGGCAATCTCTCCGTCGATGCAGCCGAGATCGTGAGTCTCCTCAATCAGGCCGAGCGGCCTGTCCTGCTGGCAGGCCACGGAGTCCGCCTCGCCAACGCCGCAGCGGAGTTCCGCGAATTTTACGAGGCCCTCGGCATTCCGGTACTCACCACCTGGAACGCCATGGATCTCATACCCGCCGCGCACCGGCTCTGCGCCGGCAAGCCCGGCGTCGTCGCTCTGCGGGGCGCAAACTTCGTCGTCCAGAACAGCGATCTCATCCTCGCCATTGGCGCGCGACTCGACAACCTCGTCACCGCCTTTAATCCTGCGAAGTTTGGTCGCCATGCGAAAAAAATCCTGGTCGACGTCGATCCATGCGAACTGCTGAAATTCTCTCCGGACGCAAAAATCGCAAAAGCGGTCACCGCCGACGCTAAAGATTTTCTGCGAGCCATGCTCGCACAGAAGGCGAAGTTCTCCGCGCCCGGCCGTTCCGCATGGTTGTCGCGATGCGAGGAATGGAAGAATCGCTACCCGGTCAATGACGGCAGGCCCTTCCCGAAGTCGGGCGCCATCAGCCATTACCACCTGACCAAAGTGCTGATGGATCAGTTCCCCGAAAACATGATGGTTTCGACAGGTACCGCCGGACTGGGCATCGAGATTTTCTTCACGGGCTTCGCCAATAAGCCCGGACAGCGCATCTTCCTGAATACCGGCCTCGGCGCAATGGGCTACGGCCTGCCCTCGATGGTCGGCTGCGGCGTCGCCATCGGCAAAGTCCCCTACGTCGGCGTCGAAACCGACGGCAGCCTCATGATGAACATCCAGGAGCTCCAGACCATCCGGGCCCTCAACCTTCCGATCCGCCTGTTCATCATCGACAACCAGGGCTATGCTTCCATCCGCAGCACGCAGCGGAATTATTTTAATGCCCGCTACGTCGGCACCGGTCCCGAAGCGGGTCTCGGCTTCCCCGATATCGTCGCTGTTGCCGAAGCCCACGGGATTCCCGCGATGCGCATTTCGGACGCGTCGCAACTGGAGGAAGGTGTCCGCAGCGCGCTCGCGCAGCGCGGTCCCCTCATCGTCGATGTCCATGTTCAAACCGACGAGGACCTCTGGCCGAAAGCTGCCGCCCTGCCTCAGCCCGACGGCACCATGCGCTCCATGCCGCTTGAGGATATGTCGCCGCTGCTGCCGCGTGACGAATTCCAGCGCAATATGATCGTGCCACTTGACCCCGCTTCTGAAAACCTGCCGGGGCGCCTCATCGCGTTGTCCCGCGATGAAGAACAGTCGTAGCCTCAGGGAGAATGCAATGCCCGCACTGATCGCTGAAATTGGGTTGAATCATCTCGGAGATCCCGAGCGCGCCGCGACCATGCTTGCGCAGGTTCTCGACGCCGGTGCCGACTGCGTCACCTTTCAGATTCGCGAGCCCGGGTTTTACCACTCCACGGAGAGTTCGCACCGCAGTCTGTCTCTCGAGTGGTATCGCGACGCCTCTGTCACCGTGCGTAGAGCGGGCCGGCGCTTTGGCATCGCCATCGCCGATCCTGCCATGGTCGAATCCGTCGCGGCGGTCGGCGTCGATTTCTGGAAAACGCTGAGCTGGGACTTCGGCAATCAGCTCCTCCGCCAGGTCCTTTTCGCCACCGGCTGTCCGGTCTTCCTCTCCACCGGGCTCTCCAGCATGAAGGCAGTTGTGGAGGGCAGCAGGCATCTCACCAACGCCATCCTCATCCATACGCAGCTCTCGCAGAAGCCGGAAGATGTGAACCTCAAAGCCATTCCCGCGATGGCGGATGCCACCGGCTTGCCGGTCGCCTTTGGACTGCATTCCGCCAATCACGATGTGCTGAAGGTGGCGCTCGCCTTTGAGCCTCATTCGATCTTTTTCTACGTAAAACAGGCCGGCGTCGAAGGCCTCTTCGATCGGGAACACGCTCTGCCGCTGGATGGTCTCGCGGAATCCCTCGACAGTCTGAGAAACCTCATGCCAGCCCTGGGAACCGGAACGAAGGAAGAAATGGACAAACCGTCGTGGGTGGTTCAGTGAGCGCGGAACACCTGAGGATCGGCATCGTCGGAGCAGGCGCGATCGTGCGGCACCGCCATCTGCCCAATCTGCGCGCCATTCCGGGCGTCGAAGTCCGTGTCGTCTGCAACCGCAGCCGCGAGTCAGCCACGGCATTCGCGCGCGATTTCGCTGTTCCTGAAATCGCCGAAAACTGGGAACAGGTCGTCGCGCGCCGCGATCTCGACGTCATCTGGATCGGAACTACGCCGAATCTCCACGCGCCCATCACCATCGCAGCCCTTAATGCTGGCAAGCATGTCTTCTGCCAGGCACGAATGGCGATGAATCTCTCCGAAGCCCGCTCGATGCTGGCTGCCGCCGAAGATCATCCTGGCCTGGTCACCATGCTCTGTCCGCCCCCGAACGCAATGAAACACGGCCTCTGTCTGAAACAACTCCTGCATGAACGCGCCATCGGCCGCGTTCACCAGTTTCACCTCCGGTCGCTGAGCGCTCCCTGGGCGGACCCCGCCGCGCCCGCCCACTGGCGCCAGCGGACCGAGCTCAGCGGCGGCAACATTCTGAGCGCGGGAATCTACGGCGAGGTGCTTGGCCGTTTCTTTGGCGACCCTGTTTCCCTCTGCGCTCTGGGCCGTGTCTTTATCCATCAGCGCCAGGAATATGAGGTGCGCGTTCCCGATGCCGTGGCGGTTCTGAGCAATTGGCCCGATCAGGTCTTCGGGACCCTCGAATGGAGCGGGGTCGCTTTCCACGGTGGCCATGACCGCCTGGAAATCTTTGGAAGTGACGGCACCCTGATCTACGATTTTGTTACCGACGAGATCTTCCTCGGCCGCTCCGGCGATCCCAGCCCCGTGTCTTTCACAATCCCGCCGGAGTTCATCCGGGAATGGACCGTCGAGAAGGATTTCATCTGCGCCGTCCGCGAACACGGCCAACCGGAACCGAGCTTTCGCACGGGCGTTCGCTATATGACATTCGTCGAGGCGATTCAGCAGAGCCTGCAGCAGTTCGCCTGGGTACGCCTTGCAGACCTGTAGCGCCACATCCCTGCTCGGGCCGGGGCTGCTCGTGTAATCATGATCCTTCTTCTCCCGGAAGACCCATGATCCCCTCGAAACCGCTCCCTCCGCGCGACCTCGATCTCGTCCTCGAGCGCACCGCGCTTCTCTGGAGTGAAGTGCGCGGAGGCCGCATTTTTCTCACTGGCGGCACCGGCTTCTTCGGCAGCTGGCTGGTCGAGAGTTTCTGCCACATCAACCGCGCCTTGCAGCTCGACGCGCAGCTCGTCCTCCTTACACGGAACCCCGCGGCCTTCGCCGCCAAATGCCCGCACCTCGTCGCGGACCCCGCCGTCACCCTCCACGCCGGCGACGTCCGTCATTTCGATTTCCCCACCGGCGGGTTCGACTTCGTCATTCACGCCGCCACCGCCACCGATGCCGGCGCTCTCGACTCCGATCCGATCGATACTTTCTCCACCATCGTGGCCGGAACTCAGCGCGTGCTGGAATTCGCCGCCACTCACGGCGCCAGTCGCATCCTGCTCACGAGTTCGGGCGCCGTCTACGGCAAACAGCCTCCGGAAATCACACACGTTCCCGAAACCTTCCTCGGCGGTCCTGACCCGCTCGCGTCGGCCAGCATCTACGCGGAAAGCAAGCGCGCTGCCGAGCTGCTCTGCGCGCTGCAGGCGCGGCGGTCCGGCCTCGGCTGCGCCATCGCGCGTTGCTGGACCTTTGCCGGACCGCATCTTCCCCTTGGCCAGCACTTCGCCATCGGCAACTTTATCGGCGACGTCCTCGCCGGCCGCCCTATCCGCATCCAGGGCGACGGCACGCCGCGCCGCTCGTACCTCTATGCAGCCGATCTCGCCATCTGGCTTTGGACGATACTTTTCCGCGCGCCGTCCCTCGTCCCCATCAATGTGGGTTCTTCCCACGACGTCAGCATTCTGGAATTAGCGCAGACCGTCGCGGCAGTGTTGCGCCCCGAAACCGCGATTCAGGTCGCGCGTACGCCCGACGCAAACGCAGGTCCGCTGCGTTACGTCCCCTCCGTCGATCGCGCCGGCGAACTGCTCGGCCTTGCTCCAACGGTCAGCCTCGAAGAATCCATCCGCCGCACCGCGGAATGGCATCGCAGTTAGTGATTTGTCTTTGCGAAATAATCCGAGGGATGAGGAAGATAGACCCAAATCTCAACATGTCTGCGAAAAGTTGCTGTCCGAATCGACATATCTGCCACCATCATTCCGTTCTGAAATGCGTGCGGCCGGTCGCCCAGCGCAAGGGGCCGTCGGTCTTTCGATCGACGTTTTGGTAATCTGATATTCGCTTGTGCCGACCCGAAGCAATGGCCCGGTGACATGGATGTTTTCAGCACGAATAGTCCGCTTCTTGCGACGGCCCTGGCAGGACAAGGTGAACTGGTTCGGCGCCACTGCTGCACGCCTCAGAACGTCCCTCTACTACCGGCGTATGTTCGGAGCCATTGGACCTGGCTCACGCATCGACAAGCCTCTGTTCCTCTCGAACCCTCAGTTTGTGTTCACCGGCCACAACACCACCGTCCGTCGTGGTGCCAGAATCGAGACAATCATCCTCGACGCCTCCCGTCCACCCAGCCTCCGCATCGGCGATAATGTGAACATCGAACAAAATGTCCATCTTGTATGCTCCTCCAGCATCGTCATTGGCAACAACGTGACGATCACCGGTCACTGCGCCATTGTTGATACGGTTCACCCCTTCGAAGATGTGGATGATCCACGCAAGATTGGGGGCCGCATCGATCCCAACCCCAGACCGGTTTCCATCGGAGATAATTCGTTTGTTGGTTTCGGATCGGTGATCTTACCAGGTGTAAACATCGGGAAAAACTGCGTCATCGGCGCCAACAGTGTCGTCAACCGCGACGTTCCGGACTATTGTGTCGCCGCCGGCAACCCCGCAGTGGTTCTCAAACGTTACAATCCTGAACAGAAGACGTGGACTCGTTGAATGGACATCGGCCCCGATCCCGGAGAACGAACGAACGTTTTGGCCCAGTCGAAAACTTCACTCCCGGACTTTTCGGATTTGGAATTCTGGACCCCCGTCAAGTCTTGCCTGTTATGCGGGCCCGGTGAGTTTCGCCTTGTGCGAGAGGCGGGCGATCGGCACTACGGCAATCCCGGGCGTTTTCGGATTGTTGAATGTGGGAATTGCGGGTTGAACTTTCTGAATCCGATGCCTACCCTCCGATACCTTTCGGAAGCCTATCCGGAGAACTACTATGCGTATGCCGCCCCGGACATGCAGGAATTGCCCGCTTTGCATCTCCGGAGGTTGGTTAAGCAGATCTTTCTCTATACTCCCGGTCGAACCGGGGACCCCGTTTTCACGGCTCCTGGCACGATGCTCGACATAGGATGCGGTTCAGGGGCGTTCCTGACTCAAATGAAAGATCAGGGGTGGAATGTAAAAGGTGTGGAACCTGACGAAAGAGCGGCATCGCGCGGCCGCGACAGAGGCATCGAAATCTTTGGCGGAACTCTTGATGCTGCGCGGTTTCCTTCGGGGCATTTCGACTACATCCGAAGTAACCACTCCTTCGAGCACATCCATAATCCCCGCGAAGTGCTGCAGGAGATTCGTCGAATTATCAAATCGACCGGAACTTTGTTTATCGGGGTACCCAACGTAGATGGGCTGATGGCTCATCTCTTCGGCCCCTGTTGGTGGTATCTTGGTGCCCCAGTCCACACCTTCGGCTACTCCCCCAAAACGCTCGGAAAAATCCTTTCCGCCGAGGGCTTCAGGGTTACAGCAGTCCAATATAACTCCACTTACAGCGGTATCATCGGAAGTCTTCAGATATTCTGCAATCGTAATAATGGCAAATCTTCTGAGGATGGATGGGTTATCAGGAATCCCGCACTCAAGGTTCTGAGTTATTGGATAGCCCGGATTACCGATCTCCTGCATGCCGGGGATTGCATTGAGATAATCGCTCGTCCGGTGTAGCGGGACGGCCTGCGCGTCCCTGGTCCGATCATTGGGGCGATCGGATGAGCCGAGGGAAGCGGAAGGGAATGCGACCTATCCACAATAGGAAGACCACGCTGAGAATCAGCGCCACCGAAAGGGATATCCCCGACAAATGGAAGCGCGTTTGCAGGCCCAGATAGAGAAGCAGAGGACCGAAGCAGACGATGGGACGCAGCATCGTTTCCGCGCCAAATCTTCCGCGGCTAATCCTGATCTCCTTCGCACGCTTCATGGTATAGAAGACAGCCCACAGGACTCCAAAAATGGCGCCGATTGCAGTTCCCCAAGCAACGCCTGCGGGCCCCATGACGATGGCCAGGATGACGCTGAACAGCAGATTACAAACACCCTCCGCCAATGCTCCTGAGATTCCATAATTCTGCTGCCCGGTGGCAATCAGCGCAATGGAATAGGGGCCGATCGCCATTCGAAACGCCTGTGCGCAAGCGAGGATTTCAAGGATCGGAAATGCGCGAGCCGCGTACGTCGATCCCACCCAGACGCCGAGAAGCGGCTTCCCCGCCCACAAAACCAACACGATCAGCAGAAGACTCGCAAGATTCCCCAGTCTCGAGATCTTCAGAATCAAATCGCGAATGCGGTCCTGCTCGCCTCGCGCCTGCAATACGGCCATGGGCGCCATCAGAGCAGCGTAGACCGATGTTGCGGCTCCGGTGAGAAACCCAACCACGGTCGCCGCAACCCCGTAGTATCCAGCGGCCGCGAAAGCAAAATAACCGACGATCGTCACATCAAGTCCGCTGATGAGCAGCATGCCGACCGCGAAAACCGTGAGCCCCGCGCAGTAATGCAGGAGTTCTCTCGTCATTTTTCCGCTGGCAGCAGACGCCCGTATTGTAAGTCCCGGCAGTAGTCGCTGGCAGATCAGATACTGCAATACTCCGCCGCAAACGTTGCAGACAGCGATTGCAGCTGCCAGCCAGACGAGGGAATGAGTCGATCGCAGCAGGATCAGAACTCCCGCCGCACCGATCAGGCGGGAGCCGCCAATCGCAATTGCCGGGTACTCATTGCGATGAAGACCGATCAGAACTCCAGTGAATGTCGACAGCGGCAATAGGATCGCAGCGCTCGCCGAAAGCAAAAGGACACCACCTCGGAGTTCACCGACCAGATCCGGGGGCGTCCCATGAAAGATCGCCCGAATCTTCCACGTGACTACTGACGCCACGAGGATCGCAAGAACGCCTGCGCCAGCCAGCAGGCGAAAAGCTGTGCTGACGATCGCGTCCCGTTTCGCGTTGTCACGGCGCTCGATGGCCTGCGCCACAAATCGCGCCACCGCGGTTTGCAGGCCGAAATCCAGATAATTCGCAAAGGCGGCGATCTGTAGTATCAGGACCCAGGCCGCGTAGCGATTTACATCCAGACTGCGGGTAAGAAAATGCGGCAGGACCAGCGCCACCACGGCTGAAGCCCCGCCCCGCACCACGTTGGCGGTGGCGTTCTTGATGATTGTGAGGCGCAGTTGCTTCACGATGTGCCCTTGCGACGCGGCCCCCGGCCTGCGTTATCCTGTGCGTTGCCGGACCGACAATCGGACAAAGGATGAATCATCGTGAAAACCATTTCAGCATATCAGAGCGAAAACGCTTCCCGCTCTCGTCTTCACGCTAATCATGTGTGCTTGTTCCGAAACAATTCCTAATCGGGCTTCAGATAGGCGATTCAGGTTGCTCGATCCGGCGAACCTCGCCTCCCGCAATTACCACATAATCAATACTAATAATATCCTTCAACATAAGGGGTGGCCTTGTCCTCAGCAGTTCTTCTTCCCATTCACGGGACACCCGAACGATTGCAGGACCATATCTGCGTGCCCTTTATCCTCGGTTGGCGCGCCGACACTCGGAGCTATATCAGGCGGCAAGGTTGAGATTTGCCTCGCAGGTAAAAATGGAACTCGTGCCGGGTGACATGCTCTCCGATCATATCGCCTTCACGGGTTGTCATGAATCGAAATTGACCCGACGAGTGGGTGCCCGCTACATCTCGATCTAAAGTCGTAACGCGGAGGTATTCACCAGTCCTTGATGAAGAGTGAGCAACCGGATATCGCGGTCATCCGCCGGCCGAACGGGTGGTCCTCCCTAACGACAGTTACACTTGTGCAGAGGGCTGCAGTGCCAGCCGCAAAAACCGTCGCAGTCCGCGGTTCGCCTTGCGCGGTTTCGGTGACGGCTGCACCTGTCCGCAGGCCGCAACGCCCAGTCCGACCAGGACCCAGAATGTCGGCCCGGTAGGCAATCCCGATACCAGATACGCGCTGCAGGTGGCCAGAATCGAAAGAAACATTACATAGGACGGGCGAAAGGGTTGCCGACTGGCGTAGTTGAGCGCGGCATCCTTGCCAAGTTTTCGCAGGATATAGCCCACAAAAAGTGCGAACGAAGCCAGGCCAATCACGCCGGTATTCGCCAGAATGCCGAGGACCAGGTCATGTGCCGGGGCGCTCCCCCACCCCAGCCCCAGGATCGGGTATTGCTGGAAATATTCCGCGTCGCGCAGAACAATCGTGCCTCGTTCGATCGCCGAAAGAGAGTCTGCCTTACTGAAGACGACCTCCTGAAGCAAATCCCTCACGGGGGGAATAACCACAGCCGCAGCTACTCCGGCTCCAGCCACAATCAGGATTCCGACCATCCAAAGGACGTTCAGGCGTCCGTATTTGTACAGGGTCCATGCCATCGCCAGAATCAACACGCCCATGCTGACGTAGCCAGTCGATGAGGTCGTCAGTGCAAGAGTCAGCAGTAACAGCAGCAGCGTGAACCAGTCCATGTACTTGCCAAAAATGCGCCGCCTTCCCATAACTGCTGCGATCACAATGGGCAACATACCAACGAGGCAAAGTGCCAGGACGCTGGGTTCCAGCGCCACGGACGAGACGCGTGGAACAGCGACCGATTCGAGCGACTTGTCGTATCCAAGAGCGTAGGGCGAAGCGCTGTTGTTAAATACCGCCGCAGGATAGGGAATGTGCAGCACGAACAGAATCGCCTGCATGATTCCCCACAGGCTGATGAAGATTCCTGAAGCCAGATATACGCGCAGCGTCTTTTGGAATTCCTCTGCTTCCAGGTTCTGTCGTGCTACATAACCCGCAAAGAACAGTCCGAAAAGCGTTGCTATCCAATAGGTAATGTTCGATGACTTGAA
>Ga0335074_10013016_pt1 | contig 11683 bp, 9 predicted proteins | sample Lox_Sample_23_FD_206715 | JGI IMG/M metagenome (GOLD analysis project Ga0335074, IMG submission 206715) | Soil microbial communities from Loxahatchee National Wildlife Refuge, Florida, United States - Lox_Sample_2.3 | ecosystem: Environmental > Terrestrial > Soil > Wetlands | place: USA: Florida...
GTGTGGCCACCATCGCGATCGCGGCCGCTTCTGGCGAGGATCGAGATATGAGACACGAGTCATGGCTCCCTTATGGCGGCTCAGCGAAGCTGGAGCTTGCCCTTGTCCTGCTGGCCGTCGCGGCGGCAGTCACAATTCTCGGTATCAGGCTGCGCCGGCCGATCGGACTGACCCGGCCATCACGGCCGGTAGTAACGGCTCTCGTCGCCACCTGGATCGTTGCGATCCCGACGTTCCTCGTGTGCTTCGCCATTTACGCCCAGCAGGTGCACAAGATGCATCCGAGCGGGCTTCACGTCGGCGAGCCGATCCTTCCCTACACCCTCGCGGCGGCCGTGGTGACGTTCGTCGTCATCCTGATCGTCAGCCCCGACCGCTCGCCGACCGGCGTGATCAGTGCCGTCATCGGCGCCATCGCCGGCCCGATGGTCTTCGAGCTGCCGTTTGACCTGATCGTGATGACCAGGACGGTCCCTGTGCATCCCGACCCGGCCCTGTACCGGCTCATCTTCTTCGTGCCGTTGTTCCTGATCGAGCTCACGACGCTGTCGTTCCTGACCCTCTGCCCTAACGCCAAGGTAGCCAGGTCGACGTTCTTTACTTTCGCGCTGATGCTGGTCGTGTTCGCGGGCTGGGCTCTCGCCGACGGGATCACGTTCCCGAACAGCGCGGGAGCGAGGGCGTTTAACGTCGCGGCCAAGTTCCTGGCCTTCGGCACGGTGCTCACCTTGTTCGTACCCCAGCGCCCGAGGACGAAGGCGCTCCTGGACCCGGAGGCGGCGCTCGCGGAGAGCCACCAAACCAGCGTTTGATAAGGTGCCCGCACCCTCAAACCCCGGATTGAGGGCAGTATGCACCCTCGAACCCCGGATTGAGGGTGTGCCCCGCCCGCCGGTGCGCGGGTTAGGAGTAGGCCGTGGCCTGGAGGCGGTAGAGCTCGGAGTACGGGCCGCCTGCGGCCATGAGCTGGTCGTGGGTTCCGGTCTCGGCGACGCGGGAACTGTCCAGGACAATGATCAGGTCGGCCATCCTTACCGTGCTGAAACGATGCGAGACCTACCGGAACGTGACGCCGGAGAACCTGATGCCTTCTGTGATACGCGAAGGCGCGGGCTGGTCGGCCTCCCTGGCTGCTCGCGCCGCGTAGTCCTCGAGCCAGGCGAGCCGCCGCGACCCGTCCATCCAGATGCCGCGCAGGAATCCGATCTCGCCCACGGTCGCGCCGACGTAGGAGGACAGCCGTGCACCGGCCGCGAGCACGAGGATCGCGGAAGCGGCCGAGGCGTGCGGGCCAGCGGAGACCAGCACGATCGCTCCGACGTAGGCGGCCGCGAAGATCGCCCAGCCCGCCGCGTACCAGGCAGAGGACCGGGTCCGCGCGGCCGCGAGCGGCCCGTACCACTGCTCCCAGGCGCTCCTTCGCCGGGCGGCGAGGTCACGGCCGGTGCCGAGTACGCGGATCTCCTTGCCTGACGAGGCGGTCGTGCTGAGCAGGAACAGGTGCCTGGCCAGCCGGTCGGCCTGCCCGCCTTGCTCTTGTGCTTCTCGCTCGACCACCGGGCGCCACGAGGTCACCGCGACGGTCGGAAGGGCGAAGACGGTCAGCAAAATGAGCACAGGACTGACTGTTGCCAGCAGCGTGATCGTGACCGCGAGCCTGACGATCCAGCCGGCGGTCGAGAACACCGACATGTACATGTGGTCGAGGGTGAACACCTGGTCGCGGAGCACGGAGAGGCGGTCAAGGTACTCGGGGCGCTCCTGGTGGGCGATGGTCGTGACGCTGGCCTGCAGCCGGGCGACATGGGACTCGAGCGCGATCGTCACCTTGTCCCTGAACCGGCGCTGCAGCCTGGTCGACACGGTCTGCAGGAACCACGTCGCCACGGCCGACGCCCCGAGCCCGGCCGCCGCGACGTAGAGCAGCGTGGGCCGGTGCTCGAGCAGGCCCTCGCCGAGCAGCTTGAACCAGAGCGCGAGCAGCGCGTCTGGCACTGCGGCGACCAGCGTGAGCACGAAGGCGACGCCCATCAGCGCAGGCTCGTACTCGAAGCCGAGTCGGCAAAGGCGCCACATCGAGCGCAGCGCGGGCGGCAGTTCGTCGATCGCCGTGTCTTCGAAGGTGCCGCTAGCCGAGGACATCGAAGACCACCTCCTCCTCGCCCTCCTCCGGCGTCCCGGTCGCGAAACGCTGCGCTTGCAGGGAGAACATCGTGTGGTACCGCCCGCCAAGCTCCATTAGCTCATCGTGGCTGCCAAGCTCGGCGACGACGCCGTCCTCGACAACCGCGATCCGGTCGGCTTGGCGGACGGTCGAGAACCGGTGCGAGATCAGGATCGTCGTCCGGTCGCGGGTGGCGGCGAGCACTCGCTCGAAGATCTCGGCCTCGCCGCGAACGTCGAGCTGAGCCGTCGGCTCGTCGAGCAGTACAAGGCCGGCCCCGAGCCTGACGGCTGTCAAGGCCCGTGCCAGCGCGATGCGCTGCCACTGGCCGCCCGACAGGTCGGTGCCGCCCGAATAGCCCTTGGAAAGCACCGTGTCAAGCTCGGCGAGGCCGGCTGCGCCGGCCTCGCCGAGCGCACCACGCACCACGTCCTCCGGTGCCCCGCGCGGCGCGACGTTCTCCCGCAGGCTCAGCTCGAACCGCACGAAGTCCTGAAACACCGCCGTGACCTGGCTGCGCCAGGAGTCCAGGTCCAAGGTGGTGATGTCGGTGCCGTCGGCCTCGATGACCCCCGACGTGGGGTCGTAGAGGCGGCAGAGCAATTTGGCCAGCGTTGTCTTGCCCGCGCCGTTCTGGCCGACGATCGCGAGCGAACTGCCTGCCGGGATGTCCAGCGTGAGTCCCCCGAGCACCGGGCGGCCAGGGGCAGCAGGGTAGGCGAACGTGACGTTCTTGAAGGTGATGCCGACGGCGGGCATTCCGGTGGCGGGGCGATCGCCAGAGGCGACGGTCCTGGTACCAGCCATCGCGGCCTTCAGCCGCGCGACGGCTGCCACGGGGGCAGCCGCCCCGTCAAGTGCCCAGTTGAGTCCGCCGAACGCGATCAGCGCGGTACCGACCGCCGCTTGTGAGTAGACAAGCAGCGGGCCGATGCCGAGGTGGTGGTGCAGCGCGGCGTTGCTCAGCGCCCAGAACACCAGGCCGTTGGCCGCGAGCACCACGAGCAGGCTGGCCAGCACCGAGCGCTCCCGCATCCTGGTCGCGAGGTACTGGAGCTGGTGCAGCCGGCGCCTGCGCGCGATGAACCGGTCGAGCACCCAGTCGGAGAGGCCGAAGACCCTGATCTCCTTCGCGGCAGGCGGGTCAACCGCGAGCCTGTAGGCGTAGTCGGCATCGCGTTGCGCGTGCTTGACCTCATCGGTGTTCCTGTCTCTCCAGACCCCGCTCTCGCGGAGCAGCCAGTGCGTGGCAAGCCAGGATCCGGCCAGCACCGGGGGAGCCCAGGGCGCGAAGCCGAACAGCACGGCGGCTTGCGCGAAGCCGGCGATCAGGTCGACCAGGCCGGTGGCTATGAAGTCAAGCGACAGCGACAGCGGCGGGCCTGAGATGCCGCGATCGAAGTCCCTGGCCGTCTGGAGGTCGGCGGCCAGTTCCGGGTCCTCGAGGTGCCCGATGCCTGGCACCTCGACGCAGGCCCGCGTCAGCTCGTCATACAAGAACGCGGCCGTGCGGTCGCCGAGGTTGGCGCTGAGCGAGGTCTGGAGAGGAGCGAGGACCTGAAGCAGGATGAAGACGGCGCCAGCGATCCCGAGGGGCACGGCGATGGCCCCGTGCCGCTGGATCGCCGCCACGAGGACGCCGGTGGTAATGGAGAAGGCCGCGGGGAGTACTCCCCGCGAGCCAAGCATGGACCACCAGATCGCCGCCATCGGCCGGTCCGCAGCCCAGAGAGCGGCGGCCAGCTTGATCTCCTGCCGGTCGCGAAGCCGATTCACCCGTCTATTTTGTGCATAAGAGCGAGGCCCGGTCGGGTTAACGACCGGGCCTCGCTATCAGCATCCCCCCGGGGATCATGCCGAGTCTTGCCGCGCGGCGAGAACCTGCCAATACCCCCTTTAGGGTTATGTCGGTTTTATGAGCAAGTTCAGGCTTGGATCGAGACGAGCAGGCCGTGGTCGTTGAGATCGCTGACCAGCGCGCCGCACTCCCTGGCGCACGTGCGCAGCGCGGTGTCTTCCTTCACCGCGCCCTTGACGTGGAGCATGAGCGCACCAGGATGCGCTCCCGCCGGAGCGTGCAGCTGCAGTCGCACGTCGGTGACCGCGTTGAGGTTCGCGAGCGCGGCCGCGAGCAGCTTCTTGGCCTCCCTGGCCAGCGGTGACGCGTGCTCGCGCGCGACGTCCACGGTGACCGTGACTCCCGTTGTCCGCGCCGCCCTGACCCGCTCAGCCAGGTCTCTGCTCAGGAACGCCGGCGCCAGCAGTTCGTCCCTGAGCGTATCGCCGGCCAGCCGGGCAGCGGTCCGCAGTTCCTTGCTCGGTTCCTCGCCAGAGGCGACGCGGTCGATGATCGGGCCTGCGATGCGGCGCGCGGTCTCGAGCGAGGCCGTGTCGACCCGGTTCACGGCCTCGGCGCGTGCCAGCGCGCGCTGGTGCTCCCGGTAATTCTCAAGCTGGCGCCTGGCGTATTTCGACAGGCCGCCGAAGGCGAGGCGGAAGCCGAGCCCGAGCCCTGCCCCGAGCACGGGGCTGGCCAGGATGCTCAGCCACGCCCCGTGAGGGATGCCGCTGCCGGTGACGGACAGGCCGGTCAGCAGGGCCGCGAGGTCGAGCGCGGTCGCGGTCAGGCCGAAGGCCGGCCCTCTGATGAAGTACAAGACCGTGATCAGGACCGCGCTCTCGCCAGAGATCCAGTAGGCGAACGCATCGGTCGTGCCTGGCGCCACGGCGAGCGTACCTGCCGCGACGAACGCGGTCAGCGCGAAGATCTCCGCGATCGCCGTGAAGCGGGTCATTTCCGCCCGGCTGACGTTGGCCGCGCTGGCGGCGGTAAGGATGAACAGGCCGGCGAACGCGACGACCGCGACGGCCGGCCAGCGCAGGTCGTGCCAGCGCAGTCCCAGGCAGATCAGGCTGCTGAGCAGCGGCGGCAACATGAACCCGAGGAAGATCTGCTGCGGTGCCGGCGCGAGCAGCCGCACCCAGCCGAGCGGGTCGGTTGCTACCGGGTCGGGCTCCGCCTCGTCAGGCTCGGCTCGGCCTGGCGGCAGGGCGAGGACGATGGTGGTGCCCTGGCCGGGGAAAGACGCGATGTGGGCGGTACCGCCGGCGAGGCGCAGCCGGGCGACGATGCTCTCCCTGACGCCGATCCGCCCTGCGGGGATGCTGCCTGGATCGAAGCCGGCTCCCTGATCGCTGACTGTCACCGTGACGCCGCCGCTTGCCGCCATCCGTGCGGTGATCCTGGCGCTGGCAGCACCCGAGTGCCGTGCGACGTTGCGCAGGGACTCGGCTACCGCTGCCCTGATCGCCTCGCCCTGGCTGGCTGGCAGATCAAGGTCTTGATCTAGCTTGAGATCGAGGTGAACGGTCAGCTCAGGTGCGTGCTGACCCGCCTCTTGCCGAAGGACCCCAGGCAGGCCGCTGCCGCTGCCGCTGCTGAACTGGCCGGCCATGGCCTGGCGGGCCTGCCTGGCCTTGGCGGCGAGCACGGCCCACGGCAGCCGCCTGTCATCGTCGCCGATCGCGCGCAGCACGCTGAGCACGTCGTCGTGCACCGTGCTCTTGGCACGCTGTGCGGCCTGCTCGGCGGCGGTGGCGGCGTCCTGGCTGGCGATGCGCTGCGCGATGCTGGCCGCATCTTCGTCGGCCTTTCTCGCTCCCTGCCGCATCATGCGGGCCGCGAGGCCGGCGAAGGCCGCGATGGCCAAGGTGGCGACCGACTGCTCGACCGGCAGGTCGCTGCGCACATCGCCGGAGACCTGCCAGGCTCCGGTGGCCAGCACGGTCACCACGACAGGCACGAGCACGACGAGCCTGCGGGAGAACACCGCCCACGCATCGGCCACGGACGCCACGAGCAGGTAGGCGACCTGGGCCGAGAACTGGCCATGTGGGGCCGCGAGCAGGCGGGAGACTGGCAGCAAGATCGCGGCGGCGACGGCGAGCCAGTCGAGTTCCCGCTGGAGTGGCGGCCCGCGCAGGAGCCAGATGACCGCCAGGTAAACGAGAAGGACGGTCAGCGCGAGATCGGCGACCGTGCTTCCCGCGCTCTGGCCGGTGACCGTGATCGCGCTGAACCAGAACTGGAACACGTAGAACAGGGCGGCGACGCCGAGGATCCGGCTGAAGGCCCGTTCGAGCGTTGTCGAGTGGACGGCACTGGCCTGCACCTTCGCGCTCACTCCTTGTCCAGCCACCAGTCCGGCCGCACGTGCTGGTCGCGCAGCGCCACCCGCAGCAAGTCGGTGCGGGTGTAGACCTTGTCGCCGTGAGCGGCGTAGCGGTCCTTGACGTGCTTCAGGTAGGTCTTGACCGTCTCCACCTTGCAGCCGGTGATCGTCGCGATCTGCTTTGCCGCCACGCCGACCGCGTAGAGCCGCAGGACCTGCAGCTCAGCGGGGGACAGGTGCGGGCCTGACGAGGCAAGCGCGACGTTGGCCATCAGCGGCGAGACCCAGGCCTCGTCGCGGCTGATCACCGCGAGGAGCGCGTCTTCGAGGTACTCCGCCTCCTCCTTGCGTATGAGGGCGTCGGCGCCGAGGCCAAGAGTTCCCTGCAGCCGCTCCTGGCGCTCTTCTCCTGTGTAGATGACGACCGCGTAACCGCGGGTCTTGAGCTGATCGACGTTTTCCCTCGGTGCGGAGCCGTCCTTGAGCGAGAGGTCAAGAAGGACGATGTCCGACCTCGCGGCCGCTGACTCTTCGATGGCGAGGAACTCGGCAACGGTCGCGGCGCTCACCCCTGGCGTGAACATCGCGCTGACCTGCGGCAGCCTTGCGAGCACGCCAATGCACAAGTCCGGATGATCGTCGATGACAGACACGACGGCCCTGCTCGCGGTCCCGGTGGCGGGCGCTTCACCGGGCGTGATGGCGTGCATACCCAAGTATTGCGCGCATCTCACCGCAAGGCGGCTCCTCGTTTACTTAGCCGGGAGAATAGCGGTGGTATGACGCACCCGATCTTCCCATTTGAGGACCTCGGGGTTAGCTGATTGCTTCGGTGTGCGGCACGTGGCCGTCGTCGTCGATGTAGGCGACGTCGATGCGCTCAGGGCTGAGGTCGAGCACGGCGAAGCCGAACCTGGTCCAGTTCCTGCCGTCCTCACGGACGGTCCTTGTGCTGTGCCAGGTGATGACCGGGGTGCTGCCTGCTGGCGGGCTCGGATCGGGGAGGATCGGCACGCCGCCGTTGCCGAGGCACCTGGGGAACCGTACGCCCCCTGCTGCCTCGTAGGTGATCGCACGGTGCTCGTGCCCCCACCACCAGGCCGTCACCCGGCTGTCATCAAGCACTGGCTTGAGCTCGCCAGGCAACGTGGGGCCGAGATCGGACTTGTCGTAGAAGGACACGAGCTGGTGGTGGCTGAACAGCACGAGCTTGCGCCGCGACCCGGCGGCGACGCCGGCGACGTAGCCGGCCTGCGGGTCACGCAGTACTGCTACCTCACCAGAGGAGGTCACGTCGGGATCCCAGGCGGTATCCAGGCCGACGAAGTCCCATGACGGCGACCGCAGGCGGAAGTAGCTGGTCGTCTTGCCGTCCGGCGATCGCTGGTGAACGAAGCGCGGGTCAGCAAGCAGCGTGCCGAAGTAGCCGAAACCGCCGCTGTACATGTCGTGGTTGCCGTTCAGCGACCAGGACGTCACGCCAGCCTGTGCCTGTTCCCCGGTCACTGGCCACAGGTCGAGGAAGCGCCGCCTGTCCTCGTACTCAAAGCCGGAGTAGTAGACGTCGCCCAGGTGCACGACGTGGACCTGCCGTCCGGCCGTCAGTGCCTCGGCGATCTTGCCCTGCATGAGGGCCGCGACCGCCTTGGCGCGCGGCAGCCCGGTGCCCCAGTCGCCGACGACGACCAGCCTGGCATTGTCGGTCATCTCGTCGTACTCGGCCGGCACCGCGTTGAACGGCGCGTTGCCTTCCGCGAGGCGCTCGAGCACCCCTCGGGCGATGACGACGTACCAGTCGGGATCATCAGGGGTGAACGACCCTGGCGAGAGGTGAATGAGCCGCTGGGCCGCGCGGACCAGGCGGGACCACGGGCTTGCTGGCCGGCCTTCGTCGCGGACGCCCGACTCGGTCAGCGCTTCCTCGACGTTGCTCTGCATCATGCTGACCAGCGGGCCCCTGGAGATATAAGGAACGCCTTCCGCGCCGCCGCCCGATGAGGCCAGGTCCTGGTCGAGCAGCGCCCTGATCTTGTCCTTCGGCGCGGCGTCGCCAGGTATCTGCGCGGCCGCCCGGCTGATCACTTCCTGCAGTCTGGGATCGTCAAGTACGTTCCTGAGCGTGCCCGCGTAACGGAGTACCTGGTCCTTGTCAGTGACATCCTTGCGCACCCTCAATGTCTACCGCAGCAGCCCTGCCGCGTCAGGACAATGCCTGCCGTGTCGCGGTAAGTCACCCGCCAGCCAGGCAGCCGGCTGAGCGCCAGGATCAGGGCTGGATGCCTTGCCGAGGCGACGATGACCGAGTAGCCGCGCGTCACCCGCTGCCAGCCAGGGCCGCGCGGGAAAAGGAAGTCGACGTAGGCGCGGAGTTCGGCCGGGGTGTACTCCTCGAACCTGTCGTCGAAGCCGACCCGGCCGAACAGCGACGGCTCAAGCCAGAGCATCGCCGTGCCCGAGTAGTCGTCGCCGAGCACGCGGACGGACCGATCAGGCCCGGCTTCGGCTGCCGCCGCGCTGATCGCGGCGACCGGAGTCTGGGAGTAGAACTGGCCGTCGGTGGTGGCCGCCAGTACCGCGAGCGCCGCCACGGCCAGGCCAGTCAACGTGACCAGCACCACCCGCTCGAAGTTCCTGTGCAACCGCGGCACCTGCTCGACGCCCGCCCGCGCCAGCGTGTCAGCCGCAAGCAGGGCACCGCAGAAACCGAACCAGGCCTGATTCCGCACCGCGGCGAAGGCGAGCGCCAGCGAGACGACTGCGCACGCAGCGATCACCGGGTCGGGGCGTGCGCCCCGCCGCCAGGCGAGCACGAGGCACCCGGCTGTCAGCAGCACGGCCGCGAAGAATGCCAGGCTCACCGTGCTTCGCGGGTCGGGCGGTGCCCACTCGGCAACGTCGTGCCTGAGCACGGGGTTGTGCTCGAAACGCAGGTAGTAGCCGAATACCCCCGTTCCGTACGGCGTGCAGGCGACGCTCGCGACCGCGGCGCCGCCGAGCGTCAGGTAACCCGCCGCCGCCGTAAGCGACTTCTGATCGCGGCGAGTTAGGGCGGCGGTCGCGCAAACCACACCGTAGCCGCCAGCCAGCAGAGCCCCGAGCAGAACCGATCCGTGAGTGTTCGCCCAGAGCACCAGGACAGGGATGAGCAGCCAGGTGGCCGGCCGCGGTGCTCGCGTCGGCTGGTGGCCTTCGGCGTCGTCGAGCACCAGCCAGAGCGTGGCGGCGAAGCACGGGTAGGCGAAGCTCTGGGCGCGGATTCCCGTGTTGCCCATGCAGACGGCGAACGCCACGAGCGTCCAGGCGAAGGCGCGGGAAGGCGGAACCCCCCGCCTGATCATCAGTCTCGCGAAGATGGCGAAGCCAGACGTCACCAGCACCGCGGAAAACGCCGCGAGCAACCGGTAACCGCCGGCACGCCAGGTGAGGTAATAGAGCGACTGTGCCAGCCACTGCTGGTCGGTCCAGGCGGTGCCCTTCGCGGCGACTGTCGCGACGTTCACGTGCGGCAGGCCGCTGGTGACGATGAGGCGCCCGGCGTAGAGGTCGTAGAAGGTGTCAGCGAACAAGTACCTGGAGAACATGACGCTGGCCGCGAGCACGAGGGCGATAGCGGCCAGCCACCAGGCCCGCTCGCCGGCGCCGGCCGCACGAGGCTGGCGGACGGCGCGGAGGCCAGGTCCCCGCACGGTTGCCTGCGCGGCCATGAGAAGCTAACCGCCCGGCCGCCGGGTCGGCGGTCACGGCCTCCGGGCTGGCGGTCACCGGTCCTGCGCCGGGGGGCGGGAGCTGGTCGTGCCTGATCAGACCTTGCGCCATGGCCGTCATCAGCGCCTGGGTACGGTTCGTCGCGCCGAGCTTGTAGTAGAGCCTGGCGACATAGGTCTTCGCCGTCGACTGCCCGATGAACATCGCCGCCGCGATGGCGGGGACGGACATCCCTTCCCTGAGCAGGCCAAGCACCTCCATCTCGCGCGGGCTGAGCGCGAGGCGCTCCTGCGCTACGCGCCGCCTGGCAAGCGCTTCGGCCAGTCCTGTCGCGGTGAACGACGCGGGGGCTACGAAGGCATGCCTGATCGCGCCGAGCACTTCCTCGACCGGGGCAGTCTTTTGCACATAGGCGGAAGCGCCGGCTTCCATGGCACGGAACAGCAGGTCATTCTCGCGGTGCGAGGTGAGCACCACGATCCCGAGCCTGGCATCTGCATCACGGAACTCGCGGGTCAGCCGCAGCCCGTCGTAGTCGGGCAGCGCGGTGTCGATGGTCACGACCTCTGGCCGCAATTCATCGACCGCGGCGCGAGCCTCCGAGGCCGACGCGCACTCCGCCACGATCTCGATGTCGGCGTGCTGCGCTATCAGCTGGCTGACGCCGAAGCGCGTCAGGGTGTGGCCATCAACGATGGCAAGGCGAATAGCCATTCCGTGCCCCCCTGCGCGGCGCCGGCTTCGTGTGAACCCTTCGCCGAAGCGTCACCGCGCGTGCTGATAGTGAACCTGGCACCCGTATGACTGGTTTGCGGCGGATACTTATTGTTGCAACTTTGTGATAAACACTTGGGGCCTATGACCGGTTCGTGCAGGGTCTCACGCCGGCGTGGTGCCGAGAATCCGGCTGCCGGGCGGGGCGGTGAACTGAGGCCCGGTTGTCTTGCTGACCGGCGTCAGGCCTGCACCATCCACCGGGCGGCGAGGAGCAAGGCTGTGAATCCGGCCACGGTGGCGCGGCCGCCAGCTGGCGAAGCCGCGAGTAACAGCCCGCCAGCCAGTGCTCTGCGCTGAGGCCGAACTTTACGAAGAGCAGGCACAAGGCCGTGACGGTGAGCATCGCCCATAGGGCCTGCTCGCGGTGCTGCCGCCAGATCAGGCAGCTCATGCCGCCGCCTCCTCAGGGAGCCTGGCGGTATCGCCGTCGAGGTAAAGGACCGATCCAGGCGGGGCCGGAGCTTTTTCGCAGACGCCGCAGGCGGGGCCAAAAGAAGTTCGCCGCGGTGTCGGCTTAGGGGTAGCGCAGGACGAGTCGGCTGCTGGGCTTGACGATGATCTTGGCTTTGCCGCTCGTGATGCTGGGTACGGGCGTGGCGGCTGGGTAGGCGAGCAGGTCGGGGTCGCGGGTGCGATCGCGGTCCCATTCGCTGATCTGGCTGATGATGCGGGCGGCGAGCTGGTGGCCGGCGGGGCCGTGGCCGATGGCTCCGAGGTCCCACCGCCCCGAGGTCCGGGAGCGCCGGGTGGTGAAGTATGCGAGCGAGCCGCCTTCGACCAGGGCCGGGCTGCGGGTAGCGATGGCGGGAGTGCACAGGCCTGCGTCGATGGCTTCCTGGTCGGCTGCGATGCGGACGGTCCCGTC
>Ga0335074_10013018_pt1 | contig 11682 bp, 9 predicted proteins | sample Lox_Sample_23_FD_206715 | JGI IMG/M metagenome (GOLD analysis project Ga0335074, IMG submission 206715) | Soil microbial communities from Loxahatchee National Wildlife Refuge, Florida, United States - Lox_Sample_2.3 | ecosystem: Environmental > Terrestrial > Soil > Wetlands | place: USA: Florida...
CGGGTGTGGCGGCCCGCCCGGTCCCGGCCGGCGTCCGCACCGCCCGTTCCGACGCCCTGCCGGGCTGACCCGCCCCGCCGGGGGCAGACAGCAGGCAGCGCGCGGGTTAGCTGCTGGGCATCATCCGCGCGCTGCCGTACTAGGGGGTCGGTGCTGGCGAGCGTGCCTCCTTCTGGTTCGGGACTGGTTTAGAGCTGGCTGATGATGCGGCGGCGTTGCTCCATATACTCGGCGTCGCTGATCATCTGCCTGGCCCGCAGGTCGTCTAGCCGGGCCAGGCGCCGGGCCAGTTCCTGATCCTCATACGGCTGGGTTGGCTGCCATCCAGGCTCGGCCGCCTGGGCCGGCCCCGACATGGGTGGCCCCGCCGGTGGTGGCCCCGACATGGGCGGGCCGGACATGGCAGGGCCCGGCATGGGTGGCCCGGCCGGGGCGGGCGAGGGCATCGCACGCGGCCCGTACCCGCTGGGCCCGCCGTACCCGCTGGGCCCGCCGTACCCGCTGGGCCCGCCGTACCCGCTGGGCCCGGCAGCTCGCGCGGGCTGCCCGGTGCCGTTAGCGGCGAACGACGGCAGCTTCTCGTCGGAGGCCCGGAAGTTGAGCAGCGCGACGATGAACTGGACGGCGGCCAGCCCGACACCGGCGAAGGCACCGAAGCTGGGGCCGTACCCATAGCTGCCGCCCGTCGTGCCGAGCGGGCCGTAACTTCCGCTCCGCGGCAGCGTGAGCAGCCGGATGGCCAGGAGCACCAGGCCAGCCAGGGCCAGGCCGCCCGCCACCACGTTCGGGCCCATGCCCCGGAACCCGGGCCGGTGGCCCAGGTGACGCGCAACCACCGCCGCCGCGGCGGCTGCGCACAGCAGCGAGCCGAACCAGGCGGCGAACCCCGCGTTCCACGCCGAGGCCGAGCTCGAGTACGCGCCCCCGAGCGCGGTGGACGTGGCCGCCTCCCAGGGCAGGAAGCTCGCCACCAGCACCAGCGCGCCGCAGATGATGATGGTCCAGTCCCGTCTGGACAGGCGGCTGCCGTCCCGGGCTGCCTGCGGGTTGCCTGCAGATGTCATTGCTGCGTTCCTTTTCTGTCGTTGGCAGGCCGCAGGTTCACTGGGGGATGAGCTCGATTCCGATGTCCTCTCCGCTGAGGCCGCTGACACCGGCGATGCTGATGCCGGACGCCGCGCCGATGTCGCCCTCATAGCCGTGGCCGGTGAACTTGATCGTGAGGCCGCTGACCGAGGCGTCGCTGGCCGAGCTGTTCTCGGTGATCGTGTAGCCGGAGGACGGCAGGGTCGCGGTGTAGAAGGTGTCCACTTCCTGCGGGGTGACCCCGGTCAGCACGATCTCGACGTTTGCGCCGTCCATGCCGTTGTCGACCACGGTCGCGCCGGACGGGATCGGGAACGTGCCGAGCGAGCCGCCCACGCTGACCGTCCCGCCCGTCCCGCCCGACCCGGCCGCGGGCGTGGTGGCACCCGAGGGGCCGGTCGTGGCGGTGGCCGGCGGTGTCGTCGCGGATGCGGACGAAGCCGCCGCGGGGCTGGATGGCGGGCTCGACGACGCCGCGGTCGGCGTGGAGATGCCGCCGCTGCACGCGGCCAGCGACAGTCCGCCCGCGCAGACGGCGGCGAGCGCCGCGGCGCGGCAGGCGGCCGGTGCGGTGATGCGGTAACGACTCATGATGATCATCGGAGGTAGTTCCTTTCGTTCGGGTTACGTCGTTCCAGGTGAGAAGCTAGAAAGCCGGTGTGCCGGGCGTATCGTGGCGACGTCGCAGATCTGCGACACCTGGCGCGGTGTCGGGACGGCCCGATACGGGCAGCCGGAGGCCGACGACCGTGCCCTGCCTGTCGCGGCTGCGGATCGCGACCTGGCCGCCGTGGCGGGTCACGATCACCCGCACCAGGGCCAGCCCGATCCCGGTGCCGGGCAGGCTGCGTGCGGCGCGGCCGCGGGCGAGTTCCTGCCAGACCTGCGAGATCTCGTCGGCCGGTATGCCGGCGCCGGTGTCGGCCACCTCGACCAGCACGGCGCTGCCGTCCTCGCTGGCCCGCACCTCGATCGCGTCGCCCGGGCTGGAGAACTTGATCGCGTTGGCCACCAGGTTCTGCACGGCGATGAACAGCAGGTCCCGGTCGCCCTCCAGCAGCGGCAGCGGCCATGGTGCCTGCGGCACCGTCACCCGGATGCTGCGCTGCCGCGCCGCCGGGATCTCGCCCACGGCGTCGGCGACCTCGCGGAGCAGGCCGGGCAGGTCGATCGGCGCCGTCTCGATCGGCTGCGTTTCCAGGTCGGCCAGCTTGCGCAGATCGCCGAGCAGCCGCGCGATGCGGTCGGTCTGCGCCGCCACGCTGGTCACGGCTGCCGCGGTGTCGGCCGGCGCCCCGGCCAGGTCGACGTTGGCCAGCCCGGCCCGTATCGCGGTGAGCGGGTTCTTCAGCTCATGATCGAGGCGCATGAGGAAACGCAGCCGATCCTGCAGGCCCTCGGCTGCCGCACGCCGCAGCGCCTCATCTGTGACGTCCGCTATCCGCGCGCGGACCCGGGCCGCTATGAGCAGGACCCCGGTGACGGCCAGGCCCGCCAGCCCGGCGGTCAGCCCAGGCGACGCCGCCAGGTAGAGCCGCACATCGGGCGCCACGGCCTGCAGCGCGATCCCGGCGGCCGTCCCGGCCAGCAGCGGGGCCAGCACCCGGAGGCGGTACCGAGCGTCGGCCTGGTCATCGCGCATCGTCGACCCTGGCCACGAAGCGGTATCCCTGCCCGGGCACGGTCTCGATCCAGGCCGGGCGGGTGGCGTCGTCGCCCAGGGCGCGGCGCAACTCGGCGACCCGGTTGTCTACCGCCCGCGTCCCCACCGGGAAGTCGAACCCCCACAGGACCTCGAGCAGCCGGTCCCGGGACAGCAGCTCATCCGGGTGGGTGAGCAGGTAGTCAAGCAGCAGCATGGCCTTTGGCGTCAGCAGCAGCTCGGTGTCCCTGAGCCAGGCGCGCCGGGAGACCCGGTCCATCCGCAGGTCCGAGGCCCGCAGAGTGGGTGCGGCCGACAGCGGCCTGCGGCCCGGGCGGGCACGGCGCAGCACCGCGTGCACCCGGGCGACCAGTTCTTGCGGGTCGAACGGCTTGTTGAGGTAGTCGTCGGCACCCTCGTTGAGCGCCATCGCGCGTTCCCCGGACTCGCCCACCTGGGTCAGCAGCACCACCGGCAGCCACCGGCCCGCTGACCGCAGCCGGCGCAGCACCTCGCGGCCGTCGGCCCGCGGCATCAGCACGTCGAGCACGCAGGCGTCCGGGTCCAGCCGCTCGACCAGATCGAGCGCTGCCTCGCCATTAGACGCGACGTGCACGGCGAAGCCGGACCGCTCAAGGAACGGAGCGAGGTTGGAGGTGATCGCGTCGTCGTCGTCGGCCAGGATCACGACCGGACGCGAATCCGAAGTACCGGTCATAGCGCCTCGATGGTGGCTGACGGCCAGATGCCATGACATCGGTAAAATCACGTACTTGTCCTACGTAACGGACACAGGACGGCGATACGCTGTGCGCTGAGCCCGTCTTCCATCAGCCAGAACGGACGCAAAGCGAGCCAGTCTTGACGAGCGCGCTAGGGCCGCGCGGGGGGCGCCCGCTTCTCGTCGGCCGGTCGGACGAGACCCGCGTCCTGTGGTGGGCGCTGGATGAGCTCTCGGCTGGCCGCGGTGCGATCGTGGAGCTGACTGGCGATCCGGGGATCGGCAAGACCCGTCAGCTCACCGAGCTCGCCGATGAGGCCGAGCGCCGCGGCCTGCTGGTTCTCAGAGGAGACGCCACCGAGTTCGAGCGGGATCTGCCGTTCCAGGTCTTCGTCGACGCCCTAGCCGATCAGTACCGCAGCGGTGGCTCTGGTGGCGATGAAGCGGGGGACCCAGCCCCGGGCGCGGAGCCCCGCCTTTCTGCTCTCTTCTCCGGCCTGGGCGCGCCCGGATCCGGCGCGGAACGGTTCCGGGTCTACGGGGCCGTGCGAGACCTGCTGGCGCGCTGGGCCAACGGCCGCGGCCTGCTCCTGCTGCTCGATGACATGCACTGGGCCGACCCCGGGGCGGTCGAGCTGGCCGAGTACCTGGTCCGCCGGCCACCCGAGGCCCCGCTGCTGCTGGTCATCGCCCACCGCGGCCGCCAGACCCAGGCGCGGCTGGCCGGCACGCTCGCGCGGGGCTTGGAACTCGGCACCGTCATCCGGATGGAGCTCGGGCCGCTGTCACCGGCCGAGTCCGCGGAGCTGGCCGGCCCCGGGCTCGACGACGCGGCGCTGCGCGAGATCTGTGCTGAGAGCGGCGGAAACCCGCTCTACCTGCTGGCCGCCGTGGCGACCAGGAGGTCGGCGACGGCCGCGCGCCCAGGCGCCGCGCCCGCGGCCCCGCCCGGCGCGCCAAACCGGCTCGAGGCCGTGCTGCTGGCCGAGCTGGCCCCGCTGACCGCGCAGGAGTCGATTGTCGCCGCCGCGGGCGCGGTCATCGGCCAGCAGTTCAGCATCGATGCGCTGCCGCCCGTCGCCGGGCTGGGCCACGATGAGGTGGTGTCGGCGGTCGGCGGCCTGACTCGCCGGGATGTGCTCCGGCCGACGGCATCAGCGGCCATGCTGGCGTTCCGCCATCCGGTGCTGCGCGGGCTGGTCTACGCCAACGCGGATCCGGCCTGGCGGGCGGCCGCGCACCGGAGGGCGCTGGCCGAGCTGACGCGGCGCGGTGCTCCGGCCGCCGAGCTAGCGCACTACGTGGCCGCGTCGCCCAGCGACGACGGGCCAGCTGATGCCGAGATCCTGATGGCGGCGGCGCAGGCGGCGATGAGCTCGGCACCGGCCGCGGCGGCCCACTGGCTGCGGGTCACGCTCGACGTGCTGCCGGACGACGCGGCGCATGCCCAGCAGCGGCTGGAGGTGCTGCTGCTGCTGACCAGGGCCCTCGGGGTGGCGGGCCGGGCGGCCGAGAGCCGTGACCTGCTGCACGAGATCCTGCGCCTGGTGCCGCTGCGGCCGCCGGGCCCGCGGGTGGCGGCGGTCAAGTTCTGCGCCACCATGGAGCGGCTGCTGGCGCGGTATGCGGATGCACGCGCGCTGCTGACCGCGGAACTGGCCAGCCCGCGCGCGACCGCCACCGGGGAGGGCATCGGCCTGGCCATCGAGTACGGCACGATCGCGGTGCTGACCGCCGACTTCCCGCCGGCCAGGCCGGTGCTGGCCGACGCGGTCGCCCACGCCCGCCGCCGCAGAGACCGGGTCCGCGAAGCGTACGCGCTGGCGAGCACGGGGTTCGGCGAGGTCTACGAGGGCAACATCGAGGTGTCGGGGCGCGCCATCGACTCGGCCGCGGCGCTGGTGGACACGCTGTCCGACGGCGAGCTGTACGCCGAGCCGGAATGCCTGAACGCGCTGGGGTGGGCCGAGTTCTTCCTCGAGCGCTACCCGGACGCGGAGCGGCACTTCGCCCGCGGGGTGGCCATCAGCCGGCACATCGGGCAGTACCACGTGCTGCCGCAACTGCTGCTCGGCCAGTGCCAGCTGACCGGCTGGTGCGGGCCGCTGGCCCGGTCGATCGCGCTGTCCGAGGAGGCCGAGGAGATCGCCCGGCACATCGACAGCGACGACCTGCTGGGCATCGCCCTTGGCCTGCGTGCCTTCGCCCTGGCCTGGCGGGGCGGACCCGACACCAGCAAGCAAGCGGTCGAGCTGGCGGAAAAGGCGGTGGAGGTCACCTCCCCGGCCAGTGCATGGTGGCAGCACGTGGCCGCCACCATGCACGCGCTGTCCCTGCTGCTGAACGGCGATCCGGTGCGCTGCATCCAGGTCATGCTGGCGGCCAGCGGGGGAGCGGGCCTGCCGCTGATGCAGCCGTCGCTGCGGCCGGCCGGGTTCGACCTGCTGACCGGGGCGGCGGTGATGTCCGGCGACAACGCAGCGGCCCGCGAATGGTCGCAGCGCGCCGACGCCGAGTCCCGCCGGCTCGGGCTGTCCGGCCAGCGGGGATTCGCGCTGCGCAGCCGGGCCTTCCTGCTCTCGGCCACCGGCCGCCATGCCGAGGCGGCGGCCGCCTTCCAGGACGCGGCCGACGCGCTGGGCACGGCCGGGATCCGGGTGGGCCAGGCCTGGGCGCTCGCCTTCGGCGCGCCGAGCGCGCTCGAGGCCGGGCGCGCCGAGGCCGCGCTGGCCATGGCCGATGAGGCGCGCACCCTGGCCCAGGCGGCCGACTCGCTGACCATACTCAACGCGGCCGAGGACATCAGGCAGCGGATCAGGGCGGACCAGCATGGCCACGACCGGGCCGGCGACCCGCTGGCCGGGCTCACCGGCCGGGAACGCCAGATCGCGCAGCTCGCGGCGACCGGGCGGGCCAGCCGTGACATCGCGGCCCAGCTCTCGCTGAGCCCGCGGACCGTCGACACCCACCTCTCGCGCGTGTACCGGAAGCTGAACCTTCCCTCGCGCGCCGCCCTGGCCAGCCTGGTCGCCAGCGGCCCGGCCGCGGGCGGCAGGCCCGGCTAGCGAAACGGTGCCGGCCGTATCCGACAGGAGGTACACCCATGGCCACCGTGAGCGTCCGCTACATCGTCGATGACGTCGATGCCGCGATCGCGTTCTACTGCCAGAACCTGGACTTCACCGAGGTGATGCACCCCGCCCCGGCCTTCGCCATGCTTTCCCGGGGTGACCTGCGCCTGGTGCTCAGCGCGCCGGGCGGCGGGCCCGGAGGCGGCCAGGCGATGCCCGACGGCACGCTGCCCCGGCCGGGCGGCTGGAACCGGTTTGCGATCGAGGTCGCCGACCTGGCCGGCACCGTCAAGCGGCTGCGCGGCAGCGGCGTCCGGTTCCGCAACGAGATCGTCACCGGCGTAGGCGGCAACCAGATCATCGCCGAGGACCCGTCGGGCAACCCCGTGGAGCTGTTCGAGCCGACCCGGCCCGAAGCCAGGCTCTGACCGCCGTGGGTTTCGGAGAGGTGCTGCGTGGTCATCGGCGCGCGGCGCGGCTGACGCTGGAGCAGCTGGCCGAGGTGTCGGGGGTCAGTGCCAGGACCCTGTCGGACATGGAGCGCGGGCGAAGCAAGGGGCCTCAGCACCGTACGGTCACCGCTCTGGCCGACGCGCTGGCCCTGGACGGGGAAGCCCGCACGGAGTTTGTCGAGCTAGCGCGGGACGGCAGGCTGCGCGATCACTGGACACGCCCAGCCGGCCGGTGTGAACTGCCCCGGCTGGTTGACGACTTCACCGGCCGGGCCGCGGAACTGGTCTGGCTGAGCGAGCTGGTGTACGCCGAGAATGCACCGGGTGCCGGTGTGACCGGGCTCATCACCGGCTCGGGAGGCATGGGGAAGACCACGCTCGCCATCCGGGCGGCCCATCTCCTGCGGCCGAGCTTCCCCGGCGGGGTGTTCTTCCTCGACCTGTTCGGCATGTCCCCGCGGCCAGCGGCCGCCGCCGACGCGTTGCGGCTGCTGCTTCGCGCGCTCGGTGTGGCGGACGAGCAGATCCCGGAGGATGTCCCGGAGCGTTCTTCGGTGTACCGGTCGCTGCTGCGCGACCGGCAGGCGCTGGTCGTCCTGGACAATGCCGGGTCCGAGGAACAGGTGCGCCCGCTGCTGCCGGGAGACGGCGCGAGCCGGGCGCTGATCACGGCCAAGCGGCTGCTGGCCGGCCTGGAGGGTGTACGCCGGCTCGCCCTCGGGCCCCTTTCGTTGCCGGAGGCCACGGGGCTGCTGACCGGGATTGCGGGCCAGCGTGCCGCCCGCGACGAGGAACCGGCGCTCAGCCAGCTGGCTGAGTTGTGCGAGGGCATGCCGCTGGCGCTGCGGATCATCGGGAACCGGCTGGTCAGCCGGCCCGGCTGGGGTGCCGCCGAACTCGCGGCCCGGCTGGCGGACGAGGAACACCGTCTGGATCAGTTCAAGGCCGGTGACCTGAAGATCGCAACCGCGTTCGGGATGTCGTACGAGCAGCTCGCAGCCCCCGCCCAGCGGGTATTCCGGCGGCTGGCCGTGGTACCGGGCCGCGACTTCGATGCCGCACTGGCCGCGGTCGCTGGCCAGGTGCCGGCGGATGCCGCCTGGGATGCCCTGGACGAACTCGTCGACCTAGGCCTGCTGCTGGACGGCGCCGCGGGACGGTACTGGTTCCACGACCTGGTCCGCCTGTTCGCTCGCACGCGGCTCGAGGAGGAGGAATCCCCAGCCGACCGTGAGGCACTGACGGCGAGGGTGACGTCATGGCTGCTGCGGATGGCCACGATGGCTGGGCGGTGGTTCGAACCCGGCTATGGCCGTCCCGGCCGACCCGACCCGGACCTGGTCGTCTTGTCCAGCGCGGAAGAGGCCGAGAACTGGCTGCGCGCGAACGTGGACAACTGGCTGGGTGCGCTGCGGTCCGCGGCGGAGCGCGGCCAGCACTCCGCCGTCGTGGACTGCGCGGAGTCGATGCACTGGTTCTCCGGCCGGTGGGCGCACGCCGCGCACTGGCGTCTGGTCTTCACCCTCGGCGCGCAGGCCGCCGCCGCTCTTGATGATCTGCCGCAGCAGGCGGCCCAGCTCAACTATCTCGCCTGGGTTCAAGACTTTTGACGCCACCGGCGACATCGACGCCTACTTCTGCGTGCTGCTCTGCGTGGTGCCGCCAATTCCCCGCTAGTTGACTTTGAGCGCACCGGGACCGGCGTCAGGGCCTGTCCCGCCCAGGTCAGGAGCGACCGTGGCCATCAAGAACATCGTGCTCGTGCACGGCAACTTCGTGGACGGATCAGGCTGGCAGAGCGTCTACGAGCACCTCACCGCCGACGGTTACCGGGTAGCCGTCGTGCAGAACCCCACCCTCACCCTCGACGGCGACGTGGCCGCCACCCACACGGTTCTCGACAGCCTCGACGGCCCGGCCGTGCTGGTCGGCCATTCCTACGGCGGAGCCGTCATCACCGAGGCCGGCAACCACTCCAATGTCGCCGCGCTCGTCTACATCACGGCGTTCGCGCCCGACACGGGGGAGTCGGTCAGCTCGCTGATCGCCGACCCGCCGCCCGGCGCGCCGGTGCCGCCGATCCTGCCGCCGGTCAATGGGCTGCTGTTCCTGGACCGGGACAAGTTCGCCGCGGCCTTCGCCGCCGATGTGCCGGAGAAACTGGCCGCGTTCATGGCCGACTCCCAGGTCCCCGGGGGTGTGGAGGCGCTGGGCGGGGCGGTCACCGAGCCTGCCTGGCGCAGCAAGCCGTCCTGGTACCTGGTCGCGACGGACGACCACATGATCCCGCCTGCCGCCCAGCGCGCCATGTCCGAGCGAGCCAAGTCGACGGTCACCGAGACCCCCGGCAGCCACGCCGTGTTCGTCTCGCGCCCGGCCGTCGTGGCCGCCGTGATCAGCCAGGCCGCCCAGGGAGCCTGAACGGCCAGCAAGTAGCTAGGTATTCCAGGCCTTGCCGTTCCAGTACTCGATGATGGTGCTCGACCAGTCGGTCGCGCCCACGGCCCAGGCATCTTCCGGCGAGATGGCCACGACGCTCGTAAGTGCATCGATGGAGCTGTCTGGCGGATTGACGGCCGGCACCACGCTCCACTTCTTGCCGTTCCAGTGGAACGCGGCCGTCACGCACGGACAGCTCGTGTTGCTGTAGCCGACCGCCCACGCGTTGGTGCTCGAGCTGGCCGACACGGACCAGAGGTTTGTCACGCCGGTCGGGTTGGGGCTGGGCACCACGCACCAGCGCTTGCCGTTCCAGTGCAAGATCAGGCTCTTGTACACGGGACCGCTGTCGTTGAAGCCGACCGCCCAGGCGTTGTCGGGCCCGGTAACGGCCACGCCCTGCAAGTCCCCGTAACCGTGGGGGGTGCTGGCCGGGATCCGCTGCCAGTTCTTTCCGTTCCAGTGCTCGATCAGGGCATCCTGCGGTGCCTGGGCGCCGATCCAGCCGACCGCCCAGGCGTTGCTGGCGGACGTCGCGGCCACAGCGGTGAACTGCGCGCTGCCGGTCGGCAACGAGAATGACTGCTGCGTCCAGGTCTTTCCGTTCCAGTGCTCGATCAGCGGAACGGCGTTGCCGGTGTCGCCGGGACCACCGCTGATGGAGCCGACCGCCCAGGCGTTCGTGGCTGAGGTGGCCGCGACCGAGGAGAAAAAGGCGCTGCCGCCCGGAGTCGGCGTGGGCACCTGGCTCCAGTCCTCGCCGTTCCAGTGATAGGCCACGGTCTGGGTTGGATAGAACCAGCTGCTCGGGCCCACCGCCCACGCGTCGGTGGGCGACACCGCCGACACGCCGAGAAAGTTCTGGCTCATCGGGTAACTGACCCAGGTGAAGCCGTTCCAGTGCCATATAGATGCGTACGGCAGGCCAACCGCCCACACATCGTCGGCCGACGTCGCGGCGACGTGGTAGAAGCGGCCGGGCACGCTCGGATACTGCGCCGGGGACAGCGACCCGTCCCTGGCTGCGGCCGCGGCCATGCTGGGAGCCAGGGCCGGTAAGGTCAGTGCCGGTAAGATCAGTGCCGCTACCGCGGTGCCGAGGATCAGCCTCCGCCTGCGCTGCTTGTGCATTTGCCCTCCAGCGCCGGACGCGAACCCGTACAAAACCGCGTCGAGCGGCACCATTGTGTGCCTACGACGCGCACCTGCGCAAGAGGAGCCCTCCGCATCACGGCACCCGCTGCTCGGTGTCGGTGAGCGTGCGGCCTGCCGGGATCGGGACGAGGTGCACCTCGCACCGGGCGCGCCGGATGAGCTGGCTGGTCAGACTGGCATCGAACAGGCCGGCCACCTCACCGTCGGACGGCGAGCCGGCGATGATCATCCGGGCCTGCCGCTCGGCCGCGAAGTCGGCTATCCGCTGCCCGCTGTCGCCGTGATCGCCCACCACGCGCAGCACGTGGCCGTTCGCTGAGATCCCGGCCGAGCGAAGCCGGCTCACGGTGTCCGCGATGACGTCCCGGGCCGCCTCGGCGGTCTCCGCGTCGATCACCTGGTCGCCCACTACGTCGGTCTCCAGCACGTGCAGCACCTCGATCGGCGCGTCCAGAACCCGGCCCAGGCTGATCGCGGCGTCGGTCACCTCGGCCCCGCCCGACCCTACGCCGACGGCTACCACGATCGGCGCCGCAACCGTGGCGCCCTGCTCCCCGGCGGTAGCCGGCCCGGCGGCGGCACCCTGCTCTTCGCCCTGCTCTTCGCCCTGCTCTTCGCCCTGCTCTTCGCCCTGCTCTTCCGCGAGACGCTGCTCGGCGCGGGTCAGCAGCGAGTGACCGCTGGACAGGACGACGATCGCCACGGCCACCGTGGCGGCCCCGAGATAGAACGGCACGTGCACGTTCAGGCTGGCGGCCAGCCGGGCGGCGCAGTACGGGGCCAGGCCCCCGCCGATGAACCGCACGAAGCCGTAGGCGGCCGAGGCGACCGGGCGCTCGACCGGGGCGACGAGCATCACCGACTGGGTGGTCAGCGTGTTGTTCAGCCCGACGAAAGCGCCGGAGACGATGACCGCGACGATGAGCGTGATCTGCGACGACGTGAACGCGGCGATGACCACCAGGTCGATGGCCAGCAGGGCCAGGTTGACGTAGAGGCTCTTCGGCGTGCCGAACCGGCGCTGCGCGCGGGGCGCCACGAACACGGCGAAGATCGCGACCAGGATGCCCCAGCCGGTGAACACGTACCCGAGCTCGTGGATGCCCAGGTGCATCG
>Ga0335074_10013019_pt1 | contig 11681 bp, 9 predicted proteins | sample Lox_Sample_23_FD_206715 | JGI IMG/M metagenome (GOLD analysis project Ga0335074, IMG submission 206715) | Soil microbial communities from Loxahatchee National Wildlife Refuge, Florida, United States - Lox_Sample_2.3 | ecosystem: Environmental > Terrestrial > Soil > Wetlands | place: USA: Florida...
ACCACGTTGGAGCGTGGGACGCCCTCAAGCGCTCGGCGGATCAGCATCTCGTTGTGACCCATGCCGTAGAAGTCGCCGGTGTCGATCAGCGTGACGCCGGCCGCGACGGCGGCGCAGATGGTGGCGATGCCCTCAGTTTCGTCCGTCGGTCCGTAGACACCCGGCGACATACCCATGCAGCCGAGGCCGATTTCGCTGACCTTCGGTCCGTTCCGTCCGAGCATTACCGTTTGCATGCTGCCTGCACCTTTCCGAGAAACTGTTCCGTAAGTTCCCACTCAGAGATAAACGCTCTTCATCTGCGCTTCCGGATAACGCAAACCGGCGGCGGCGCCGACAGGAATGGCGTCGGATATTCGCGCCAGATCATCTTTGGTCAAGCCGATGGTGAGCGCTCCGACATTTTCCCGAAGCCGCTCACTTCGCTTGGTGCCGGGGATCGGCACGATATCGGGGCCCTGCGCCAGCAACCACGCCAAAGCCAGCTGGCCGGACGTGCATCGCTTTTCGCGGGAAATCTCTTCAATGCGATGCACCAGCGCCACGTTGTGGGACAGGTTCTCCGGCGCAAATCGCGGATGGCGGCGGCGCGCGTCGCTGTCGCCGAAATTATCCCGATCGTCGATCGCGCCGGTCAATAAGCCGCGGCCGAGCGGCGAATAGGCGACGAAAGCGATGTTGAGTTCGCGCGTCGTTCGCAACGTCTCCTCTGCCTCGGTCCGGTAGAGAAGCGAAAATTCGTTTTGCACGGCGGCGAGCGGGTGAACGACGTGCGCCCGCCGAATGGTTTCCGGCCGGGCTTCGCTTATGCCGAGTGCGCGCACCTTACCTTGTTTGACCAGACGCGCCATGGCGCCGACGGTGTCCTCGACCGGCACCGTCGGATCGATGCGGTGTTGATAGTAGAGATCGATCACCTCGACGCCCAAGCGCTTGAGGCTCGCTTCGCAGGAGCTCAAGACGTATTCGGGCCGGCCATCGGCGATCTTGCCGCCGCCGCGGCCACCAAGATTGCCGAACTTGGTCGCCAGTACGATCTCGGAGCGCCGTCCCTTGATCGCTCGGCCGACCAACTCCTCGTTGTGGCCAAAGCCGTACATGTCGGACGTGTCGAGAAGCGTAATACCCTGATCCAGCGCCTCGTGGATGAGGGCAATTCCGGCTTCATCGCTGCTGGCGCCATAGACGCCGGAGAGCGACATGCAGCCTAGCCCGATCGCGGATACCGCGAGGCCGGACGAGCCGAGTGAACGCTTTGGGATACTTTTACCAACTGTCATATATTGCTTTCGGGATCAGCCATGCCGGAGCGGCATTCATTCTAATTGGGTCCGTCAAGCCGATACTGCAAGCAACCCGCTAGGCACTTGACGGTGCGGTGCGGCGGCAACATGAACGCGTCATGAAGGTTCGGCAAGATTTGAGTCGATGATCGAGAAAGGTAAGTCGCGATGAGCGTGCCATTGCCGGTCATTCCAGTCATCGATATCCGTAATAGCGGCCCGCCGCTCCATGCACGGCAAAGCGCGGCGCGGGCCCGTGCCTTGCGTGATTGCTGTTTGCGCTTTTTCCCGCGCGCGGCGTTGCCGCTCATACCGGTGTTAGATTGGCTTTCGCAACGTGCTTTAAAGCGATCGTGCTCGCCTTACTTCGCCGAAATCGCGGAGATCGCTGCGGCGCTTGATTTTTCCGGCATATGGATGCTCAACGCCTCCTATCAATGGGGCTGCACGGCGCGCGCCTGCGAGCAGGACGGGGTGCCGTGGCTCATCCGCACCCTCGATTGGCCGTTTGCGGGTCTCGGTCGCCACACCGAGCTTGCCCGCATGCGCGGGGCGTCCGGCGATTTCGTCAACGTGACTTGGCCCGGTTATGTCGGCGTTCTTACCGCCGTGGCGCCGGGCCGGTTTGCGGCCGCGCTCAACCAGGCGCCGATGCGGCGGCGGACGCGGCATCGCTGGCTGCGGCCTTACGATTACGCGGCGAATGCGTTTGGCGCGGCGGCGAGCGCCGGCCGTGTTCCGCCGGATCAGCTTTTGCGCCGCGCCTTTGAGGTGTGCGGGGATTTTACCGCCGCGCGGCGTCTTCTGGAAGCGACGCCGGTCGCGCGCCCGGTGATCTATACGCTCGTCGGTTGTGCGCCGCGCGAACGTTGCGTTATCGAACGGACTGAGACCGATTTTGTCACGCGTGAGGACGATACCTCCGCCGCCAACGATTGGTCGCCGCGCCGGCCGGGCTGGGAAGGGCGTATCGGCATGCGGCGATTCCTGGTGAGTTCGTTTGCCGACGCCGCAGGCTATAGCCGTGCGCGGCGCGAATGCTTGGCCAGTTGGGCCGGATCGTTGTCGGCAGCGGCGTTCGATTGGGTACGGGAGCCGGTGCTCAACCCCTATACGCGGCTTGCGATCGCCATGAGTCCGGTCCGCGGATTTCTGCGTGTCACCGGCTATGACGTTACCGGCGAAGGCTTGCCGGAACCGGTGACGCAGGCGAGCGAACTCCAAATGCTGCCGCAAGCGGCGTAAAGCAAAGACGTTCCACTAGATCGCTGCGCGAGCGAACAAAGCGAGCAGCGGTTGTGTCGCCGGGCGCCTGAGGTGGGCGGCACATTTGCGTCGGGACTGCGCTTGGCGTTATCTGCACGCAGTGCCCGCTCATAAGCTTACAACGCGATGCCTACGATTACGACCTCAGATGGCACGAGGCTTTATTACGAGGAGGCCGGTACGGGTACGCCGGTCGTCTTTGTTCACGAGTTTGCCGGCGACTACCGCACCTGGGAACCGCAGATGCGTTATTTCGCGCGTGGGCATCGCTGCGTCACGTTTTCCGCGCGCGGTTATCCGCCTTCCGACGTACCGAGCGATCCGGCTCGCTACGGCCAGGACATCGCCCGCGGCGACGTGATCGCGATCATGGACGCGCTCGGCATCGCCAGGGCGCATGTGGTTGGGCACTCCATGGGCGCTTACACGTCGCTCCATGTCGGCATCAATCATCCCGAGCGCTGCCTCTCGGTGACGGCGGCCGGCTGCGGCTGGGGCTCGCTGTCAGATCCGGCGGCGCGCGAGGCGATGCGCAAAGTCGCAGCCGCGACGGCGACGATGTTCACCGAGAAAGGCATGGCTGAAGCGGCGGCGATCTATGCCGATACTCCGACGCGCGCAACGCACAGGCACAAGGATCCGCGCGGTTATGCCGAATTCGTCCGCATGCTCGCCGAGCATTCGGCGCAGGGCCATGCACTGACCATGACGATGGTGCAAGCGCGACGCCCGACGCTTTGGGACATGGAAGCGGATTTGCTGCGTTTCGCGGTGCCGCTGCTCGTGATCGTCGGCGATGAGGACGATAATTGCCTTGAGGGCAGCCTTTTCCTCAAACGGACCGTGTCGAGCGCCGGTCTTCTCGTCATTCCCCGCTCGGGCCACACCATTACCAGCGAGGAGCCGGCCGCCTTCAATGCCGCGCTCGCAGAATTTTTCGCCGCCGCCGAAGCCGGCCGCTGGCTCGCGCATCGGCCGCAAGCGTGAACGCCCGGAACCTCATACGTTCTGATTGAATTCAGAGCGCGGCTCGAGCATTTTGTTTGAGCACGATCTCTTCGGCAAGCCGGCTTCCACTTTTCCGGATCGTACTCTAATCGGCGTGGCGTTTGAGGAAGCTCAACGTGTTGTCGTTGAATTCGGCTACGTTTTCGTAAATCGGCGCGTGCGCGCAAGTCTCGAACACGTAGAGTTCGCTGCCTTTGATGCCGTTCTTCATCGGTTCGGCGAAACGAGTCGAGCACACGACGTCATGGCGGCCGAAGGTGATCTGAGTGGGCGCTTTGATTCGCGAAAGCTGCGACAACGCATCATGGGCGAGGACCGCGCTCGATTGGCTGATGAAGGCATCGTAGGGCTGTTGCGGCCGGCTGCGCACGAAAGCCGCGAGTTGGTCGATATAGTCGGGTTTGGTCGCATAAAGTTCGGGGGTGAAGCACCAGGGAAAGATGCCTTGGATGATCATTTCCGTGACACTGCCCAGGCCTTTAGCAATGGTCCGCCAGCCCTCGACCGCGACCTTGAGGAACGGGTCGGTCCGGTGCCAGCCGCTGTGCAGCGCCAGCGATTTGACCCGTTGCGGATATTTGCCGGCGAGCCACAGTCCGGTTGCGGCGCCGAGCGACAAGCCGCTTATATGCGCGCGCTCGATGCCGATCGCCTGCATGAAGGCGGCAATGTCGTCGGCAAACAATTCCATCGAATACGCGCCGGCCGGCTTGTCGCTCTCGCCGGCGCCGCGCGGGTCGATGGAGATGCAGGTGAAGCATTTGGCATAGTCGGCGACCTGGAAAGCATAGCAGGCGTTGTCGGCGGCGAGAAAGGGAACAAGCACGAGCGGCTCGCCGCTGCCCTGCTGCTCGTAATTTATGGTGATGCCGTTTGCTTTGACCTTGGGCACGCGAACCTCCCGGTGTTGCCTTCTTCACAGAGGCGTGGTGCGAAGCCTATAGTCTGCAACCCAACAGGGTCAATGCAGAAGGACAACGCATTGTTCGCCGGTCATCATGCGCGGAGTGAGCGGCGTCTCGAAGTCCGTCCTGATGTCAGCGTATGAGCACCACCGGCGCAACTTCGCAGAAAGCGGTGTCATTTGCGGCGCCGTTCCGCCACACCGCCTTCGCGGTGATCTGGACGGCGACGCTCGTGTCCAACGTCGGCGGCTGGATGTACAGCGCCGCCTCGGGCTGGCTGATGACCAGCCTCAATCCCGATCCGTTGATGGTGGCGCTGGTGCAGTCGGCGAGCAATTTGCCGATCTTTCTGTTCGCGCTGCCGGCCGGCGCGCTCGCGGATATTTTCGACAAGCGCAAGTATCTGATCGTAGTCGAATCGCTGACCACCGCCGTGTGCGCGGTCTATGCGGTGATGGTCGGATTCGGGTTGGCTACGCCCGGTAATTTGCTGTTGTTCACGTTTTTGATCGGTGCCGCCGGCGCGTTGACCGTGCCGGCCTGGCAAGCCGTAGTGCCGATGCTCGTGCCCAAGGACGACTTGCCCGCCGGTATCGCCGCCAATAGCGTTGGCGTTAACATCTCACGCGCGGTCGGTCCCGCGCTTGGCGGCGCGATGATTTCCGCATTCGGCATTGTCGCGCCGTTTTGGGCCAACGCCGTTTCCAACCTTGGCATCGTCGGGTCATTGTTGTGGTGGCGGGCGCGGAGAAAACCAAGCTCGCTGCTGCCGGCGGAGCGTTTCGGCCAGGCGATTTGGACGGGTTTGCGCTATGCGCGGCACAATCGGCATTTGCGCAGCACGCTGGTACGGGCGGTCGGATTCTTTCTGTTCGCCAGCGCTTATTGGGCGCTGCTGCCGCTTCTCGCGCGCCAGCAGATCGCCGGCGGCCCGAGCCTTTACGGCGTGCTGCTCGGCGCAATCGGAGTTGGCGCCGTCGGCGGCGCATTCTTTTTGCCGTGGCTGAAGTCGAGGCTCGGACCGGATCGGCTCATGGCCGTGGGGGCGCTCGGACAGGCACTCACGATGATGCTCTACGGCATCGCCCGCGAACCGGCGATGGCGCTCGTTGCCAGTCTCGTCGCCGGAGCATCGTGGATCGCTGCGCTGGCGACGCTGAGCGTTTCGGCGCAGGTGGCACTGCCCGATTGGGTCCGCGCCCGCGGACTTTCCCTCTACACGACGGTGTTCTTCGGCTGCCTGACGCTCGGCAGCGCGATGTGGGGCGAGATTGCGGAATGGATCGGATTGCCGGCGGCGCACTTTCTCGCGGCCGCCGGCGCGGTTGCCGCCATCCCTCTGACGTGGCCCTGGAAGTTGCAAACCGGCGCCGGCATGGATTTGTCGCCATCGATGCATTGGCCGGCGCCGCTGACCGCACAAAATATCGCGCACGACCGCGGGCCGGTCCTGGTCACGGTCGAGTATCGCATTCGGCCGCATGACCGTGCCACGTTTCTCAAGGCGGTCGCGCGGCTCGAACACGGCAGGCGGCGGAACGGCGCCTACGCATGGGGCATTTTTGAGGATGCCGCTGAAGAAGGACGTATCCTGGAAACTTTCCTCGTAGAGTCTTGGATGGAGCATTTACGCCAGCACGAGCGCGTCACCAATGCCGATCGCGTCGTGCAGGAAGCGGTGCAGCGATTCCACGTACACGGCGTCCCCAAAGTGACGCATTTCATCGCCGTCGAAGATTGACGGATGGCTCGGCTAAACTTCGCTCGCTTCGCTATACCCGCCGCAACGGCATAGACCACGCGAGCCAGGCGCCAATGGCAGTAAATGACGCAACCGCCGCGAACGCTGCCCGGAAAGCGTGTCCAATTTCGGCTTGCACCACGGCGCGTCGCGCCGGCGCCAGAGCCGCGATGGCATCGGGTCCGCGATCGATCATGGTACCGAACAGGCTTGCCAGTTCCCTGTCCTTTGCCGCCAGTGCGGAAAACAAAACGGCGGCCACTGCAGCCGTGCCGAAAGCGGCCCCGACCGAGCGAGAAAATTGCACCATGGCCGCGCCGGTTCCCAGCATGCGTTGTCCGGCGACGGCCTGCACGGTGACCTGGACCACGCCCATGACCGTGCCCATGAACAAAGCCGTGCCGCCGAATACCCACGGCAACGCCGAAAGGCTCAAATGCGGCACCCAAAAGGCCAAAAACAACAAGCCCGCCGTTGCCGTCACATAGCCGTAAGAAGGGAACATCGCCGTGCGTCCGGTTCTGGTCACCAATTGGCCGGTGACCAGCGAACCGATGCCGATGCCGAACATGAGCGGCAACAGCAACAGGCCGGTCTCGGCGGGCGAGGCACCGCGGACCGCACGCAAATAGATCGGCAAGAAGGTGATCAGCGACACCAGCGCTGCACCATGACAAGCCGCCAAGCCGTCGGCGCGCCAGACCGAGGGTTCGCGAAACAAGGCAGGTGGAATGAGCGGCGAGCTCGAATGTCTTTCCTGCCAGATCAACGCAAACAGAACGACCGTACCGAACGCTGCCAGGCCGAGAATCATCGGCAAGGTGCGCGCATCCATCCGCTGCGCCTCTTCCAGCGCCAAGATGACCGGACTGATGAACATCATGAACAGCACCAGGCCCGGCGCGTCGAATGCGGTCCGCCGCCATTCGCCCGGCCGCGTTTGCAGGCGAAGCACTAGGAATACCGCGGCAAGCCCGAGCGGCACATTGACCAAAAAGATTGATCGCCAGCCGAAAACTTGCGTCAGGTAGCCGCCGGCGACCGGCCCAAAGGTGCTGGAGCTTACGGAGATGCCTGCCAAATAGCCCTGATAACGGCCGCGCTGGCGCGGCGGAATAGTCTCGCCGACCAGGGCCTGCGATAAAGTCATGAGTCCGCCGCCACCGAATCCCTGTAGCACCCGCGTTGCGGTCAGGATTCCGATGTTGGGAGCCAGCGCACAAAGCACCGATCCAAAGATGAAGATGATCAGTGCGGTGAGCATCATGGGCTTGCGACCGAACGAGTCGCCGAGGCGGCCGTAGACGGGCGCCGCGATCGTGTTGGCTATCAGGTACGAAACCACCACCCAAGATATTCGCTCAACGTCACCAAGGTCGGAAGCGATGTTCGGCAACGCCGTGGCGACGATCGTCTGATCCGCGACTGCAAGGAACATCGGCAGCATGATCGAAGGAAATACTGTCCAGAACAGTGATCGCGAGGAGCGCGTCTGCAGGTCGCTTGCCGGGCCGATAGCGGGCGTCTTGTTCTCAACGCCGGTCAAGTCTTCGTTCATCGGAAAAGCCAATCTGCAATCGTCCGTCGCCGAAAAACGGTAATGGTCGTGCGCGCGAAGGTTTGGCGAATGAATTGGTGATGCGCAAGGCGCGCGGCAGTGTTGCGCCTTTCGCCGGCGACGCGTTGGCGCAGGACGGAGCCTTGTGGCGGCAAGCGCGTCATTTAGGCGTGCGAGGCCGCAATGGGCCGTTGCGCGAGCGTGGTTTTACGGCCGGAACGTTTGTGAAAATACCGCGTTACCATTCCCGCGAGCGAGGCTCGGATGAGGCTTGAGTAGTGGGTTGACCAGCGCTCATGATCGGCGCGACTTGGAGGATGACGGCTCCTCGAGCGGTCGTCCCATTGTAAGTGTTCGTTTTGTCGTGTGTCCGGACGCAAAACCGGGTTCCACCCCCGGATCAAGTCCGAGAACAGGCTTCTGCCGGACACGCTCTCGTGATCGGGAGAACCATATGAGCTGGCGCATCACTCTTGCCACCCTCATCGTGTGCACTCCGGCGTTGGCCCACGACAACGGGCAATTCGGCAATGTACCTCCGGAAGTACGGGCTTGGTTTAAGGCAGTCAAATCGCACGGCGGCATCCCCTGCTGCGACATCGCTGACGGTCACCGCACCGATTACGATATGCGTGACAACAAATACTGGGTGCCGATCAACGGCCAATGGATGGAGGTGCCGCCGGAAGCCGTCGTCAATGACGAGGGCAATCCGACCGGCGACGCGGTAGTCTGGTACACAGTGTACGAGGGAACCGTCTATATTCGCTGCTTCGTGCCGGGCGGCGGTGCGTAGCGGTCCGCGGACGGATTGACGGCAGGCTTGTCTCTGATTCTCAGTCCGTCATGCTCAGCTCACTCGCGGAGGGCCTGCGGCGAGGTGGCGACGAGCACAAAGAAACATCTCCCATTCACGTCCGAAGGACGGACGGTTTGCATTTCGTTCGGTTGCACCGCCTGCTGTTATGGCAGGCGGTGCACGATTAAACGCTAGCGCGTACGATTTAACCGATTAGCCGAGGAAACCGACGCGTTCCTGTTCGCGTGCCTCGGCTTCAGTTTTCGGCTGGGCCGGCAGTTGCAGCACGGTTGCCGCCTGGCCCTCGCACAGAAGCGTCAGCAACACGGTGCGCCCATCGGGAAACTCGAGTGCATCGTGATGCGCGGCCAACTTTTCCTTATTGACCTGACGAAAGATGGCGGTCTCGTGGTTGATGGTTTTGGTTTTCCACCCCAACAAGCCGGCCGGTAGGCAAGCAACTTCACCGGTGAACGCCAATTCCGTTCCCGGCAACAAACATACGGCCATGCCGAGATCGTCGGAAGCGGCGAACCCACGTGTTCCGGTGCCGAAGTCACGCGTTACGAGCTTGTCGCCGACTTTTGCGGGTCGCGACCGCACGCTTTGGAGGCTAAAGTCACACATTGTGGCGACTCCTTTCTTCCCGGCATTGTCGTCCGGGGTCCTTCAAACCCCCCACACCCCTCCAGCAAACGAGTTCAAGCAAGAATAGTGCCGTCCGTGAGGCACGCCCGCATTTGACCGCAGGAGCGTGTCCTAATTGCGACTTCGCGATGTGTCGCGCCGATGTGCCGCGGCCGCAGCCTTTCCGCTTTTTGCCCGACACCGTCGCGACGCCAACGCCTTGGCGGGACGAACGTTTCGATTCGGGGGTATTTTTTCATCGGCTTGCCCACGATGCAGGCTGCTGGCAACCGCGACGCAGCGGCTTTAATGCCCGATCGCCGTTCGGCCGCCGGCGGGCGCCACCCGCCGAATCAGCAAGAGAACGAGCGGAATAAGGACAAGGGCGAAAATGCACCAACTATAGAAAATGTCGATGTAAGCCATGAGCGCCGCCTGATCCATGACCGTCTGGCCGATCAAGCCGATCGCCCGGCCTCTGGCGCCGACCGGCGAGCCAAAATGCGAAAAGTACTGCGTCAGATTATGAAGCGTCGATTGAAATACCGGCGAGGATGGCGTCAAATTCTCGACCAGACGGGCCTGATGGAATTGCGAGCGCTGCACCAATTCGGTGTTGGCGAGCGATACGCCGACGCTGCCGCCGAGATTGCGAGCGACGTTGACCAGAGCCGACGCCTCGCTGGTCTTTTGCTGCGGCAATCCGGCATAGGCGACCGAATTGATCGGAATGAACATGAACGGCATGCCGATCGTCTGAAACACGCGCATGGTCGCGAAGTAGGCGAAGCTCGCGTCGGGGACGAGCGAGGTCGACAACCACATCCCCAACGCAATGATCGCGAATCCGATCGCCAGCCAGTATTTCGGCTGCATGCGGCCGACCAACTGGCCGGCAATAGGCATCATGACGAGCATCGCCAGGCCGCCGGGCATCATGGCAAGCCCGGAAAGCATCGCCGTATAGGGAAAGTTCGTTTGCATAAGCTGCGGCGTAATCTGGTTCGAGCCGAACAGGATGGCGCCGACCGCCAGCATCACGATGAACGCCATCCCGAATTGCAGCTGGAAAAGCAGCCGCAAATCGACGACCGGATTGTCCTGCGTAAGTTCCCAAGGAATAAAGAAGATAAACGAGCAGGCGGAAATCGTTGCGAAGGTAATGATGAATGTCGAGTGAAACCAATCGTCGATCTGGCCCCGATCGAGTACCATTTCGAGGCAGCCGAATGTCAGCGCGATCAGGACAATTCCGACCCAGTCGATCTTGAGTCCGCCGGCGAGACGTTCACGGCGCTCGCGCTCAAGCACGTCCGGTTCCGTCACCAGCCACTGCACCAGAAAGAGGGACAGGATGCCGAATGGGACATTGATAAAGAAGATCCAATGCCAGGAATAATTGTCGGTGATCCAGCCGCCGATCGTGGGGCCGACGGTGGGCGCGACGATCACGGCAATGCCGTAGATGGCAAAGGCCTGCGGACGTTGCTGCGGCGTGAATGTATCGGCGAGCATCGCCTGCTCGCTGGTCGGCATGCCGCCGCCCCCAAGTCCTTGCAAGATGCGAAATAACAGCAACGCATTGAGGCTGGACGCCAGCCCGCACATCAGCGACGCCACCGTGAACAGCGCAACGCATATCATGTAGAAGCGCTTGCGGCCGATGATATTCGATAACCAGCCGCTTACCGGCAGCACGACGGCGTTGGCGATCAGATAAGTGGTGACCACCCAGGTGCTTTCGTCGACGCTAACCGCCAGACTTCCGGCGATGTAGCGCAGCGACACGTTGGCGATCGCGGTATCGAGCACGACCATGAAGGTAGCGATGGAAACGACACCGGCGATGAGCCAAGGGCTGCGATCGCCCGCCGCCGAGCGGGTGTCGCTTGCCGAATACTGTCTCTGCTCGCTCATCGTGTCTGGACGGTCGGCACCACCGACATGCCCGGTCCCAACAGCACATCGGGGGGCTGGTCGAACACGATCTTGACCGGCACGCGTTGGACGATCTTGACGTAATTGCCGGTTGCGTTTTCGGGTGGCAGCAGGCTGAATGCGGTACCGCTGCCGGCTTGGATGCTGTCGACGTGGCCTTTGAACTTATGATGCGGGTAAGCATCAATCTCGATGCTGACCGGATCGCCCGGATGCACCGTGCGCAGTTGTGTCTCCTTGAAATTCGCCGTGACCCACACCTTGAGTGGCACGAACATCATCAGCACCTGACCGACCGCAGCGTAATTGCCCCTGGCTGCGGTCAGTTGCGTCACCCGGCCGGCTTCCGGCGCGGTGACAATAGTGCGCGACAAATTGGCTGCGGCCTGCTCGAGTTGCGCCCCGACCTGCGCGCGCTGCGCGTGCAGGACCGGAAGCTGCTTTTCTGTGGCGATCGCGTTGGCCTGTGCGGCGGAATAATTGGCTTGAGCCTGCCGTAGGCCCGAAGCGTATTGTTGCGCTTGTTCGACGGTCACCGCGCCTTTCTGCACCAAGC
>Ga0335074_10013020_pt1 | contig 11680 bp, 8 predicted proteins | sample Lox_Sample_23_FD_206715 | JGI IMG/M metagenome (GOLD analysis project Ga0335074, IMG submission 206715) | Soil microbial communities from Loxahatchee National Wildlife Refuge, Florida, United States - Lox_Sample_2.3 | ecosystem: Environmental > Terrestrial > Soil > Wetlands | place: USA: Florida...
TGTTTGGCTGCAGACCGGTTATGGTCACCGTCTCATCGTAGACATTGGTAATACCCTCACTCAGCGCTACAGGATCTTGGACTTCTACCCCTGGCTGCGACGAGCTGGGATAGCTGGCCTGCAACATGGTCAAGACGCCGAAGTTTGGATACGGCTGCATGCAGTAGGGGGGTTGTGGGTCACCGGAATTGCAGAAAGTAGGCTGCTGAGTTCCGTAGTAGACCGTCATGGTCGTGTTTGGCTTGAATACATTGAGGAAGATGGTAGCGGTCGTCCCTGTGACGGTTACCACCGTGTTGGGAAAATCGGTAAGGTTGGGATCAAGGGTGGCCACATTAAGACCTTCGTAGCCTATGGGATTCCAAATGAACTGCACCGGCGTGCTGTAATCGGTCCACGGTCCGGTGTAGGGATTCGCGGCAGGAAGCACTGTTTCAATAGCCGGCGAAGTACCGTCCGGGTTCGTGCCTGATCTCCAGCGGACGTAATCGAAGCTCCACTTATAGACTTGGTTGTACTCCTTGACCGACCAAGTCCAGCCGCCGTCGCCGCCGCCCGTCTGACCACCAGCGCTCCACCACACATTGGAGAAGAGATCGTCTCCCTGATTCAGATAGGTAGTGTTATTGGTCTTGCTCCAGTACCAGGCCCAAGCTGTCGCCACCAGGTCGTTCAGCTCCGAGTCATCGAATAGACTCCCTGGCACAAGATTTGGATTCACAGGCAGATCGTAGGCTCCGTAAGCAAAGCTGTGAGTCTGGGGGATGTACTGAGTGGCCTCCAGCCAATCCAGCGTCTTCTTGATCTCCAGGGGAATACGAGCGTCGGGCGTGTTGCCTTCCGCCAAGTCGAGTTCGTAATAGGTGATCAGAGCTTCCATGGCCAGGCCAACCATGAAGGGATGAATGTCGTATTCCTGCTGGTTGGGGTTGTTGAAGTTGAGGTTATAGCTCTGATCGAGATAGCCGATCATGACATCCACGGCACGCAGCATATACGCAGTGTTCCGTGGAAAGCCGACCATCTCATCGGCCAGACGGTCATCCATCAGGTAAGCGCTGACGCGAATGTCCGTAGCGTACACGGGTCCGCTGTAAAACAGGTTGTATGCCGCGCTGTGAGCGAGAAGGTCAACCGCGTTCTGATACAGCGTATTGCCCGTACGGAGATAGTTCATCTCCATGCCGTAAGGGAATTGATTCGGCTCCTGCACGAACCCCGAGGCGGTCCCGACATCTGTGTCGCCATAGGGCTCCAACGCCAGCTCGGCGCAGCGGTTCCACTCGTTTGGATCGGTTGGCTTGTACTGTTGAATGATCCACTGATCGTAGTCGTTGACTTGTTGATAGACGCGCCCGCCGTCGTAGTTCCAGGCCTCGAAATAGTAGCCCGCGGGAACATCCATGTAGCCGGAAAAATTCCCGTTATCGAGACTGTACCAAGGATTGGTATCGGTGACGTTGGTACACCAGAGATCAGCGTTGGCGCTGCCCGGCGGAGCGTTGAAGTTGACCATGTTGTTCTGCCAGGTCGTCAGGCCAGGTATGGCAGGAAACGTATTGGGCGGTGTCGCTGTGAAAGATGCCGTTGGCAAGACGGTAAAGTTGTAGGCGATATAGACCGGATTGCCTGCATTTTGATCGTTCAGTTGGGCTTGGAAGGTTCCGGTGAACTGATAGTGCCCAGGCACAGCTTGGGAATTCACGCGTATTCGCAGGGTCGTGTTTATGTTGAAAAGCGTACCGTTATAACACAGCTCGGAGGAGTTGTAGTCGCCGTCCCAGCCTTGCGGCGGAGGATTCGACCAGGAGTCAAGATCGCAGAGGTATTGAGCGGTTATGCTGTTATTGGTCACGATCTGGCCCGTGTCCAGATCTGTGATGACAGGATTTTCCATGATGACATCGGCTCCAAACGGCCCGTCCAGTTGGTTAGCCTGCATCACAACGTAGAGGTCGTTGCATTCGCGGGAGCTCTTGGAGGTCGGAGTGCAGGCTGGCTGTTGCGTAGGATCGCCTTGGTAGACGTTTTGGCCGCCGATCGGCCACATGGTGAACACCAAAGGGTTATCGGGATTGGGTTGGTTGTTCAAGGTGAAGGTGTAAAAGGCGTCCGGACCGGGGTAAGTTGCCCAGAAGTGACAGACAGCCTGACGTACGTTGGGGCAGCGAGGATAGGCTTTGGACACATAGCTGACGACGTAATAGCCCCAAGTGGCGTAGTCGTGGTAGGCCGGGAAATGATCTACCACGACCACGTGGTTGGTGGTGAAATCATTCTGAACAATCTGCCGCGACGGGGAATTATTAACCTGTTGGTAATTGATGTCGTTTTCAATGATTACGATTGAGTTACCCGGGTCAGCCGTTTGCCACGTAAAGGTAACCGAGTACCCGTTTACCGGGTCATAGGTGCTACTGACCTGGGCATTTACGCTAGCCGGAATAATCTCGCCCTGGTCAACCGTAGCGATGAGCGGCGCCGCGAGCAAAATCAGGACGGTTATCAGGAACATGAGCTTACGGCTGGAGGCTGTGGCGCACAGGGGAGCGGCACATCCGAATGTCATCTTTCAATCTCCTTTTCAGGCAAAGCTTTGCGCCACCACGGGGTCCAAAGGGCGCAGCCCCGCGGGGGCTTAAAACGTGCGGACGAATGGGTTAAGCGCAGTATCGCTTCTGGGTTGTAAAAGGGAGCAGAAGAAAGTACCTTGCTGGCGCACGAAAGTAATCCATTACAAAGTTACTTTTGTAGTACGCTCTCGAACCTTTCCCAATAGATAGCTAGTTTTTGGTGAGAAGAGAAGTAGGTTACCGTCGGGTACTGCGGGCCAAAGTCATCTCTCTTGGCCGGCCGCCAGCACCTCGTCGGCAATCGCTGCGGCTTCAGCCGAGGGACTGACGTCGTGGACCCGCACGACGTGAGCGCCCTGCAAGATGCTGACGACCATGGCTGCAAGAGAACCGTAAAGCCGGTCGGGTGGAGGAGTCTGCCGTCCTGTTCGCCTGCTTATGGAACGCCCGATAAACGATTTGCGCGAGCTTCCGGCTAACAAAGGAAAACCAAGACGCTGCAGTTGCTCAAGCTGAGCCAGCAGAGGGTAGTTCTCTTCAAAATTCTTGCCGAAGCCCAAGCCGGGATCCAGGATAATTCGCGAGCCCTCGACGCCGCGCTCCAGCGCAACCTGGACGCGGTTCGCCAGTTCATGTTCCACCAGTGAGATCAGGTTGGGCTCGTGTGGCAGCCTCCGCCACTGCGCAGGCTTACCGCGAGTATGCATCAGAACCACACCGCATTTGAGACCGGCGCAGATGGACGCCATCTGCGGATCCCACTGGAATGCACTGACGTCATTGACGATCTCGGCCCCCGCCGCAACGGCGGTTTGGGCCACCACGGACTTGTAGGTATCGACGGAGACGATAGCGCTTGCTCTTGCGCGCAAAATTCCATCGAGCACCGGCATAATTCGCCGCAACTCTTCTTCAGGGCTGACTGAGGGTTTCTGCGCCGAGACAGCGGTCGCCTCATGGTCGCTTACCGGCGCTCCGGGCCGGGTTGATTCCCCGCCAACGTCGAGGATATCGGCGCCTTCGTCAAGCAGGCGTAGAGCATGCTCTACAGCCCTCTCGGGAGAAAGAAAGCTGCCGCCGTCGTAGAACGAATCCGGGGTAACGTTGACCACTCCCATGATGAGAGTGCGCTCGCCCAATGCGAGCGATCGGGAGCGCAGCTGCCAGCGATAGTGGGATCGCATGCAGCGATTGTAGCGTGGCCTGAGCTGCGGTTCGGACGGTGCTCACCCCTCAATATCCTGGGTTGGAACTGTCACTGGAGGGCTTGCGTATCGATGCTATGATCGGGAAAGCGGTGCTATGTCTCGGGTCCGTTATCTCGCAGCCTCCCTTGTCTGGCTCGTGTTCGTCAGTCCGGCAATTGCTGGAAACAAAAATAAGCCGCAATCGGATCGCAAACTCCCGCACGATATTCAGGCGATTCTTGATGACCCCGAGGGCGCGCGCGGCTTTTGGGGCGTCTATGCGGTATCGCTCAAAAGCCAGCGGACAATCTTTGCTCTGAATGCCGACCGGCTGTTCACCCCGGCGTCGAATGCGAAGCTGTTCACGACCGCTGCTGTATTCGGCTTGATCGGTCCTGATTACAGATTCAAGACCACGGTGGAGACGCTTGGCAGCCTGGACAAATACGGCCGCCTGAATGCCGATCTGGTGCTGGTCGGGCGCGGTGATCCGAACCTCTCGGGACGCAATTTGCCGTACAACATGCACACCGAGCGCAGGGCGCCTGCCATACAAGTGCTGCAGGAACTGGCGGATCAACTGGTGCAGCACGGCTTGAAGTACGTCGACGGCGACGTGGTGGCTGACGATTCTTACTTCGTCTGGCAGCGTTATGACGAAGGGTGGTCGCAGGATGATCTGGCGCGTGAATGGGGTGCTCCGGTGTCGGCGCTTACCATCAACGACAACGTGATCTTCGTGAACATCCTGCCCGCCGACCGTCCGGGCGAACGCGCCTTCCTGAACATCACGCCGTTTCCTGAGTACTACAGGATTGACAACCGGGTGATGACCACGCCGCAGGGTAGCGGACCGCGGACCGTTTCCATCAATCGCGAACCCGGTTCCAATCTGATTACCTTCTGGGGGAATATCCCGCAGGACGATCCGGGCTTTGGCGAAGCGCTGGCCATTGAAGATCCGGCGGACTTCGCCGCGCGATTGTTTCGCCAGTTGCTGGAGGAGCGCGGCGTTACCATCTATGGCCGCGCACGCACTCGACACACCGAACTGGCTTCCACGCAGACCTTCAGCGTGACTTCGATGGCATCCGGCGGAGGCGACGCGACCCGTCCGCCAACTCCAACTCCTCTGGTGCTGGCCAGCTATCAGTCGCAGCCGGTGGCGGAAGATCTGACGGTAATCAACAAGGTCAGCCAAAATTTGCATGCCGAGCTGATGCTGCGCCTGTTGGGCAAAGAAAAAGGAACATCAGGATCGATCGAATCCGGGCTGGAAGTATTGCGCGGCTTCTTAGTGAACGCCGGAGTCAAGCCCGACGAGTTTGTTTTTTATGATGGCTCCGGTTTGTCGCGCGAGGATTTGGTGACGCCGGAAGCCATAGTGACCTTATTGCGATACTGCCAGCAGCAACCCTGGGGTCATGCCTACGAAGACACGCTGCCGGTCGCAGCGGTTGACGGTTCGCTTGCCGAGCGTTTCCGCAATACTCCTGCCGCGGGAAACGTGAAGGCCAAGACCGGATCGCTCGCCCACGTGTACTCGCTGTCCGGTTATGCGACCACGCAGTCGGGCGATGCCATTGCCTTTTCTGTGATGACCAACAATAACAACATGTCCAGCAAGAAGGCGCTCGACACGATCGATCGCATTGTGGTGCGATTGGTCGAGGACAAGCAGTAGCCCTCGTCGAGGCGGCTGGGCAGAGTCTGGCGAGGAGCACCATCCTAAGCTTTTCTAATGCTATTCGGCATTCGTATTGCAACTCTTCAGGACATGCGATAGCGCCCTTCCGGTGCCGTTATCCTCCCCGACGTGCAACTTGCGCCGGGAGGCGCTATTGCTCTGGAGGCCCCCATGACGGTGAGTGCGATTGGGTGCAGCGGTCTGGCACAGATGGCTAACATCCAACGGAATTACCAGCAAGTGCGGAGCGAGTTTCAAAATCTGGGCCAGGACCTGCAGGCCGGCAATCTGGCCCAAGCCCAGACCGACTTCGTTACGTTGTCAGCGTCGGTGTCGACAGAGTACGGCGCTAATAGCGCGGTATCCAAGACACTGAACGCGATCGGGCAAGCACTGCAATCGGGCGATTTATCGACGGCCCAGCAGGCGTTTTCGACCCTGCCACCCGGTCTGACGGGCCACTCCGGAACTGGCAATGCCAGCCATCAGGGGACGATGCACAGCTACTTTCAAGGCTTGAACCAGCTGGGACAGGCTTTGCAATCGGGTGATTTGACGGGCGCGCAACAGGCATTCGCGGCGCTGCAACAGAACTGGGAGCAGGTTGTGCCTAATAGCGTCCCGGCGGCATCGCCCTCAAGCGGAACGAGTTCATCAGGATTCAGCGTGACGGTTTAGCTCGGAATAGGCAGAAATCGGACCGACCGGCATCGCGCCCCAGCAGGACTAACCTCTCGGTTTCTCGGCTTGGCCGACACCGATCTGATCGCCAAATGACTCTTCCGGGGTCAACTCGCCTCATCTCTACCCTGATCTGCAGCCCCTACAGCCCTGGCGTCGATGGTCGAACGGGGTCCTGCCGGGCCTGAAACGAGAAAAATCCGCTCTCAGCAGCACTTATGGGTTGCAGTCATGGGGATTAAAGGCTTAGGATAGGGTTGTTGGGGGTGGTTCCTCGTCCATTCCCGACTAAAGCCTGAGTTCTGCAGTTCCACGTTGCAAGTCAGCAAATCCCTCATGCACAGCGCCCTACAATCTGTGTGCGAGTACTCCCAGGAGAGACTAAGATGGCGTGGTACGCGTATTGTATTACGGAGCAACAGGGCCTCCAGAACGGTACACGAGCCCGGCGTCCTTTCGCGCTAGAAAACCTCCGCGGTGTCAACGGCGCTGCGGTGCTGGCTTACCCCAGTGGCGACTTTGCCGTCATCGTCAGCGAACATTCCTCCGGACAAAGCCTCACTCAACAAGCCATCGTAGATCACGCCCGGGTGGTCAGCGAATGCTTCCGAACCTTCACCGTTCTTCCTTTTCGCTTTGGTACCATTTTCGATTCTGATGAAGCATTGCGACGCGCCGTGAGAGCGAATCGCAGAACATTCCTGGAGACGGTAGATCGCCTCCGCGGTAAAGCCGAGATGCACTTCAAGCTCCTGGTAAAGGACGGGATGCTGGAGGAAGCGATTTCGGAGCTACCTAATGGGGTAGGCGGCGAGTATCTCCGCAAGCTACGGGAGCAGGCGACGCGCACACGTGAACGGCAGACGAAGGCGCGGGCGCTATCCATGCAGGTTCACAAACTGTTCTCTCCGCTCGAGGAGGATGTGATCTGCAAGCGCACGGATTCGGGCGGCATGCTGATCGACTTCGCGCATCTGATCGACTCGAATGCCGTAGCCAAATATCAGAATCGGTACGACACGGCCACGAAGCACTTCAAGGACTGCCACATCACGATCACAGGTCCTTGGCCGCCATATCACTTCATGCCTGGCAAGCTGCGCACGGTTTCGGGCGGAAACTAGCCGCTTTCGGGTCCAAGGGCAGCCATTTCGGGCTGCCCCATTTCGTTTCCTAGTTGCCCTTCCATGAAAAACTTTCAATAAAACTTTCTGCCGATTGGCCCCATTTGTCCTTCTACGGCGTTACAATCGACGCAAATACTCAGTCATTTTGCTCGTCAGAGTCCTGGAGCCTGTAGGGAAACGCAGTTTCGACCCAAGGCGGCACGTCGGTGCAACCTGGGAGTGGGTATCGGGATTCTCATATTTGATCGCTGATTTCCCTGTGTGGGGCGGGGAATACTCCCTTGTTGGACCTAAAACTGGAGTGGAATGGTTCCATCGCAAAAGGTCCGGGTATTGGTGGCTGATGACGATGTCGGCCGGGGGCGGTTCCTGGCAGGCCATCTGGCTCGACGCGGCTTCGATGTAAGCAGTGCCAATAGCGGCGAAGAAGCCCTGAGATTGCTGCGGGTTCACGATCCAGCGCTGGTGCTACTCGACCTTTCAAGCCCAGGAATGAGCATCCTCGACACGCTGCAGCGGATCAAGCAGCTTAAGCCAGATGTGCCAGTAGTGATGCTTTCGAATTGGCGTGATCCTGAGCTAATCTTCAGTGCTTCCAAACTCGGCGCTGACGACTACCTGGCTAAGCCTTTCGAGACGCTCGAACTGGATCTTCGCGTCGACAAGGTTTTGGAAAGGCAACGCGTTCCCCGCGAGGCGACTCAGCTTCGCGACCAGGTAAGACGCAATCGCGACTTCGCCGGCCTGTTCGGTACCAGCTCCAGAATGGAAGAGGTCAAGAACACCATTGAGCAGGTCGCCGACACGACGGCGACGGTGCTGATCCGGGGCGAAAGTGGCACCGGCAAAGAAGTGGTGGCGCGCATGATCTACGCGCAATCGGGACGGTTCGACAAAGCCTTCGTCAAGGTCAACTGCGCCGCGATTCCTCACGAGTTGCTGGAAAGCGAGCTGTTTGGCTACGAACCCGGAGCATTCACTGGCGCCAATCGGCAAAAGCTGGGAAAGTTTGATTTGGCCAATTCCGGTACGCTCTTCCTCGACGAAGTCAGCGAGATGCATCCGGCGTTGCAGGCGAAGTTGTTACACGTCTTGCAGGATGGCGGATTCTCGCGCCTGGGCGGCAAACGCGACATCTCGGTCGATGTTCGCGTGCTGGCGGCAACGAATAAGCGTTTGGAGCTCGCGGTTCAGGATGGGACCTTTCGCGAGGATCTCTTCTACCGGCTCAACGTAATCACCATTCATATCCCGCCTTTGCGTGAGCGCCGCGAAGAAATTCCTGTCTTCCTCGACTACTTCCTGCGCAAGTACAGCGAGTTCTACGGCAAACAGCCTGCGCCGTTTGGCGAGCCGGCCATCAATTGCATGATGGAATATGGGTGGCCGGGAAACATCCGTGAGCTGGAAAATCTGGTCAAGCGCTATGTGATTGTCGGCAATGAGGCGCAGATTGTCCGCGAACTATCGATGCACAAACCTGGGCTGCCCACGGTCCCGGCGATCAGTTCCAGCGCCGCTCCCAAATCCTCGCAGGTTGAGGAAGCCCGGCCTTCGCCCGCCCCTGCCGCCATCCCGATCACGAGCGCAAAAAGCAACGGCAGCGAGACGGATACCCCATCGCTGCTGGAGATTGGAAGGCGGGCGGCGATGATAGCCGAGCGGGAGGCAATCGAACGAGTGCTAACGCTGACGCGATGGAATCGCCGACAGGCGGCAAGGATCCTCAAGATCAGTTACAAGGCGCTGCTGAATAAGCTCAAGGCAATCGAAGAACAAAATTCCCAGAATAAGAACCTGAGCGCCTAAGATTTGCACCCAGATGCCACTACCCGGAGCGTATTCGGCCTGTAACCAACTGTACACAGGTGCGGTGCAAACCAGAATTTTGTTGGTAACAATAGGCTTGGCAGCGTCTCGACGTAAACCAATGATGACCAGTGAATTATGGAAGGAAAAGTGCATTAGCCAAGACACCAAAAGAGGCACAAGATCCTTGAAGTTAACCCTCTTCCGTCTGTCTCGACGTCTCTCTTTATGTTCCGTCCGCGGGACATTGCCTTGCATCGCCTTCCCTGAATGATGCCTACCTCGCTCGCCTCTTTCTGAAGAGCGGCCCTTCGGGGGCCGCTTTTTTGCGTCTAATGTGTAATCGATCCGCAAAGGAGGAATCAGCATCCAATGGTGCTGAATTTGCTATGTGGCACACAATGCAGTGACGCGTGGAGTTGACGTGCGTTCTTGCAGACGCATATTATTCCCGTTCTAACACTGCACTATTTTGCGGTCCGGGCTAATGGGGCTGGTTTGGGCGTCCGGAGTTAGGAATCATACGTATGGAAAAAAAGAGACTAGAAGCATTCAGGAAACGGTTGGAAGAGCGCCAGCGGGAGTTGCGGCATGCTATGACGCGCACCGCTCAGGATGGCCGCGATGCCGATCTGGAGTCGGCGCAGGACATTGCCGACCGCGCCGCTAACTCTTACAACAAGGAGTTTCTCTTTCATCAGAGCAACAACGATCGCCAGCTTTTGCAGATGGTGGATGGTGCGTTGGATCGGATCCGGGAGGGTAGCTTCGGGCAGTGCATCTCCTGTGGTGAAGAGATCAATGCAAAACGTCTGGAGGCCGTTCCCTGGACCCGCCACTGCATAGAGTGTCAAGAAAAGCTGGAAAAGGGAATTCTGGAGCACAGCAGCACGTAAGCTCCGCTGATCGAAGTGGTCGAAAGCCGCCGGATGAGGGCGGCTTTTGGTATGCGTGAAGCTAGTTTTCGGATTGCGGTTTCATCTGCCCGCAACGGAGATAGCGGTTGTGCCAACCCAGGGCTTCGCTAAGCAGATGCGGCGTGTGGCGGCCGTAGGCGAGCCGTTCGGCGCGGCTGAGGTAATCGAGGAGGATCGGTTTATAGTCGGGGGCGGCACACTTCTCGATGATTAGCTGCGCGCGCTGCCGTGGCGACAGTCCGCGGAGATCGGCCAAACCCTGCTCGGTCACCACGACCGATACATCATGCTCGGTATGATCGACGTGTGAAGCCATCGGCACGATGGTCGAGATGCTTCCCTTCTGTGCCGTCGACGGCGCCATGAAGATCGAGAGATATCCGTTGCGGGCGAAGTCTCCCGAGCCGCCAATGCCGTTCTGAATGCGCGATCCCATCACGTGCGTCGAGTTGACGTTGCCGTAGATGTCAGCCTCGATCATTCCATTCATTGCGATGACGCCGAGCCGACGGATGATCTCCGGGTGATTCGAGATTTCCTGCGGACGCAGCACGATCTGCTTGCGATAGCTTGCCATGTCCGCATTGACTTTGGTCAACATCTCGGGACTAAGAGAAAATGCCGTCGCAGAGGCAGCCGTCAGTTTGCCCGACTTGAGCAGGCGAATCATGCCGTCCTGAATAACTTCGGTGTACGACGTTAATCCTTCGAACGGGCCTTCTTCCAAACCAAAGAGTACGGCGTTGGCAATGTTGCCGACTCCCGACTGGAGCGGCAGCAGCGTGGAAGGGATGCGACCCTTCTTCACTTCCCAGGCGAGGAAGTCGAGGATATGGCCGGCAATGCGCTTGGAATTCTGATCGGGCGCCTTGAAAGGACTATTCCGGTCTGGCGAATCGGTCAGCACAACAGCAGCGATCTTCTCAAGCGGTATCTCAAGGTACGGGCTGCCAATGCGCTGGCCGGTGTGGGTCAAGGGAATCGGTCCGCGGTTCGGCGGCGGCTGGAGGCCGTAGTAGATGTCGTGCATGCCTTCCAGTTCCATCGGCTGCCAGGAGTTCACCTCGATGATTACCCGTTCGGCCTGCTCAATCCAGGTCTTGTTGTTTCCGATCGACGAACTCGGTACCAAGCGCCCGTCTTCGAGAACTGCCGTAACCTCGATGAGCGCGAGATCGAGTTTGCCAAGGAAGCCGTACTCCACAAACTGCGCGACGTGGCTGAGATGGATGTCCATGTACTCCATCTCGCCGGCGTTGATGCGCTTGCGGGTTTCAGGATCAGACTGATACGGGAGCCGCAGATGAATGCCTCCGGCCATTGCCAGCGCGCCATCCAGCTCAGGACCGGTCGAGGCACCGGTAAAGATGCTGACCTGGAATTTCTGGCCGCGGAGATTGGCATCGGCGATGCGCCGCGCCAGTGCGAGCGGCACCGCCTTGGGATAGCCGGAGCCGGTGAACCCGCTCATGCCGATCTGGTGGCCGTGCTGAATCAAAGCCGCGGCCTCTTCGGCATTCATGATGCGGCTGGAAAGGCTGGAGTTCAGAACACGGGAGGTGTTAGAGATCGCGGAGGTCGCCATCAGAATGCCTTTCAAAACACTATTCGTTTTTAGGATCCGAGTATGACTAACAATAGGCAGTGGGGCTGCAAGCGTCTGTGAGGCAAGTCACAAACTTCGTAACGCTAATGGGGT
>Ga0335074_10013022_pt1 | contig 11680 bp, 13 predicted proteins | sample Lox_Sample_23_FD_206715 | JGI IMG/M metagenome (GOLD analysis project Ga0335074, IMG submission 206715) | Soil microbial communities from Loxahatchee National Wildlife Refuge, Florida, United States - Lox_Sample_2.3 | ecosystem: Environmental > Terrestrial > Soil > Wetlands | place: USA...
CAAGCCTCCTGGACCAAAGACCATGCGACGAGGATGGGACCGCCTCAAAGCAATCGCGATTGGCTTTTCCCTTAAGAAACCGGGGAAAAATGCTCGAATCCCGTAGCGCTGGGCGGGAGAGGTCGCCGCGCGCAGCGCGGCGGGTGAGGGGGCCGCGTACGCTGCCGGTTCCAGTCACCGTGAACGTGCTCTCGTGATCGGCTGGATGATCTGTCGTGGCTCGAAATCAAACGCGATCTGCGGCCGGCGTCGCCCCGGGCGCAAAATCAGCCACGCTTGGCGTTCGCAGTTCTGTTCTGAATTGGCGGAGGGAGGGGGATTCGAACCCCCGGTAGCCCTTGACGGACTACAACGGTTTAGCAAACCGCCGCCTTCAGCCGCTCGGCCATCCCTCCGCCGGGAGCTGCGACCGCCATCGCGGACACGGCGTTTGCCAGGGCGTTCTACGGACCAGCCGGCCCCGCGTCAAACGTCCGTTCAGCTCAGCGCCACCTCGAATCCGCGCACCGTGGCGGGCCGCGCCATCATCGCCTCGTACCAGCGCTTCACATTGGGGAAATCCGCGAGGTCCACCTTGTGCCGCTCGTGCCGCCAAGCCCAGCCGAGGATCGCGAAATCGGCGATCGACACCTCCCCGGCAACGAACTCGACCTCCGCCAACCGCCGGTCCAGCACGCCATACAGCCGGCGCGTTTCCTTCATGTAGCGCTCCAGCCCGTAGCGCCGGTCCTGTTCGTTCTCGACCTGCAGGAAATGGTGCACTTGGCCCGGCATCGGGCCGAAGCCGCCCATCTGCCACATCAGCCATTCCAGCACGCGCACCTGCCGGCGTAGCTCCACCGGCCAGAACTGGCCCGTCTTGGTCCCCAGGTAGATCAGGATGGCGCCCGACTCGAACACACTGATTGACTCGCCGCCCGGTCCGTCCGGATCGACAATCGCCGGGATTTTGTTGTTCGGACTGATCTTCAGGAATGCGGGGTCGAACTGCTCGCCCTTGCTGATGTTCACCGGGCGGACGTCGTAAGGCAGTCCCATCTCTTCTAGCGCGACGCTGATCTTGCGCCCGTTCGGCGTGTTCCAGGTCCATAACTCGATCGCCATGCTCGGCCCTTTCTGGTGTGCCCGCGGCGGAGTGTGCCGGCCGGCGGCGCTGCTCTCAAGGCCGCCGCCCTCGCCGTTCGAGCAAGTCTCAGCCAATCAGACATGATCGGCCTCGTAGAAATGACCGAAGGACCGAAGTCCGCCCGCTCGAAAACTATTGCCTGTTCGGCGCGAGAGCTGCGCAGCGCGGCAGCGAACGGCGTGCGGACCTACTCCGCCGCCATCCGCTCCGGCTCCGCCATATCTGCCGCGGCGGCCAGATCGACCGACAGCAGCCGGGACACCCCCGCGCTCCTGCATCGTCACCCCGTAAAGCTGGCCCATCCGAGCCATCGTCAGTGCACGAGGGTCACCACCAGGAACCGCGTGTCGGTCTCTCGCACCATCCCGTGTTGGCCCGCGGCGGCGGCGGATGCACTGCGCCCCGGCGTGCCATCCAGCCATCCGACGATGTCGGCCCACCTTGTAGGCCAGAAGACAAACCCAGTGACCGAACTCGCGCATTGCGTTGGTGGCGGCGTACCAGCGTTCGGCTGCCGCTTTGTTTACCTCGGCCAGGTTTTTCCGATCGGCGCCTTTCACCTCGGTGATCAGATAGCGTTCCTCGGCCCCCGCCAGCCGCGCCACGAAGTCCGGCACGTACTCGCGCGGTTGGCCGTTGTGGAGACGACGCCCGCTCCCGCACGGACGCGAGGCGGCCCACAGCGCTACTCCTCTTGGGCACTTGTAGGCGGCCCGCTTCCCGTTGCATAAATCAAAAATTTGGCAGCGCTCGAACCCTGACAGAATGGGAGTTATGCGGCGGTTGATTGTAAACAGCTTCCATTCAGAACAACCGGGACAGAGGAGGAACGCCCTATGATCTCACCGAACCTGGCCGCGAAACGCAGCAGCTTCTTGGCGGGTCGGCGGCATTTTATCAAGTCAGCCGGAGTCGTAAGTACAATCGGAGCGCTCAGCGACCTCGGCAGCCGCCTCGCGGCGAGGCAGCTCGCATCACTGGCTTCCGGGAACGCAGCGCCCGCGATCTGCTGGCGACGCTCGTTGCCGACGGCAGCCTCGGCTCCGACACGCCCAAGGGGCCGATCTCGCTGCGCTTTCCGCCGCATGCGATCGAGCTCCTGTTCCCCAGCCTGTTCCCGGAGGCGTGACGTCGGATGACTGAACTCCTCGAAAAGCCGGTGTCCTTGAAAAAACTGATAAGCCCGGCTGGAGGGGCATCGTGAGCAGCGGGAGGCACCATAAAGAGTGGAGCGCTCGCGGCCGGATCGAACGCGCGGCGACCGCCGATCAGTTACGTGCGGGGCGTGCGAGGACGCTGAGTGCCGCAGCCCAAGCTCGTATAGCTGCAGCGAAGCCCAAGGCTTTGGTGCGACCGGGCGTATCCGTACCTACGACACTTTGCTATGCCACCACATCCGAACCACAGCGCTGGAATGATGCCCTAGCTGCGAAGGGGATAATCAGCGCGATCACGGATGCAGCGCAGGACGGTTCGGATCGAATTGTCTTTCCGTGACCAAACCGCCTTGGCGGGTATTTTGTTTCTACAGCGATAGCACTCCAGCAAGCCCGCACGTCTGGCTCGTTGGCATATGCTACCTTCGGCTACTGGCCTTGGCGCGGTGGGGCGACCTGGGCGGCGCGATCCGTTCTGGTGAACCCCGCCGATCTTCTCACAGCAGCAGGTCGAATTTGCACTGAGGTCCGCGCTGGCGCCGCTTGGGCAACTAACTCCGCGGCGCATGCTCATCAGGATCGGGCGGTCGTTGAGCTGAGACTGGACGAACTTCTCAAGGACGATGAGCAACAGGTTTCCGGTCGCGATGCCGTCGAACGAATTGTCGTACGCAGCCCCAACTTACTTGAGGTCACGACCGTTTTTCCCCGGAGAAGCGAAGAACGCATCGTACGTGGCCAATGGCGATCAAGTGCTCTACCGGGTGCGGCGATGCACGCGAATAGGCAGGCTTACTATAAGCAAGCGGCTATCGGCCGTTGGAGACCCTTTGCACACTCCCTTTGCGCTCCTGGGGCCGGCGCCTGCGTTGAAGCCCGAAGAACTCAGCGGCCACCGGTAGCTGTGATCGTGGAAGACGCGTATGCGCTTAACATTGCTTCGCGGCTGCTCCGTGCCCGCAATGCCGCACTGGTTCCGAGGCGGGCGCCTCCGGCCGAAATCGGTGCCTACCTACCGCGGCGAGGCGCTCTCGGACTGACTATTGAACTGCCCACGGATTTAGCGACTGCATCGTTCGAGCCTGACATCAAGGATGCGGCTCTCGCACCCATCCGGAAAAGGCTTGTGGCGTTGGGCACCGGCCTACGAGAGGAAGCCGCTGCCTCTGCTGCAGACGCCGCTTCGCGCGCGCTGCGGTTCCTCCGCCGCGCAGCGTCGCTGCCCATTGGCTTATCCGAGGCGCGGGGTATTGCGGACATTCTGCACACCGAGGACGACGAGGTTGATCGGGCTGAACGCTCTGCCTTCCGAGCGAAGATGGAGCTCGCCCCTCTAAGATGTCGCGGTCCACGTTCCCGCACTCGGAGCAGAGGCCAGACACCTTGCTGCGGAGATTGAGGGAAAGGTCGATAGCTGGTCCGACGAGACGCCAGTTTCCGCCAAATTAACCGCGGTGCTCAACGCAGCCGGCAAACGAGCGAGCGGCACCATGATGGCTGTCGCGAGTCGAAGAATCCGGGACGTTTTTCTCTCGTCGGAGCGGGCGCTAAATTGGGACTCCGATGTAGTTGCTCCGGACGAGTTTGCGCTACGTCTCGCGGGTGCCCGTCCCGAAAGGCTCGTCGTCGTCAGACCTTCCCCGGAAATCGTACGCATCTTGCTCACATCGTCGGGCGTACCTGAAACGGTTTTCCTTATAGGCGATGCCGCGGGGACCGGTCTTCTTAGCTCCGAGATTAGACCGATTTGTCGCATCGAAGCGTTTCGTCCGCTCGCCGCGAGGGCAGAAGCATTGCGGACGGCACTCGCCCGCGGTGGCGGCGATGAAAGCCTCGACTTAGCCGAGGCGGAGTTTCGGATCAGGGCTGTCGTGCCTGAGGGGGAGGTGGATTTCACGCGGTCAGGCGACGACTACAAGGGTGACGTTGTGCACATCACGACCGATCATGGTGGTCGCTTCGCATATCGGCCCGGCAGCGATGTTCTGATCCGCTCGGCGGGCGAATTGCGGCCATTTCGGCGACGGGACGCCCGTGACGTCCAAGTTTGCGACCTCATGCTGGCACTGGGGAATAATCTCCGAGATAAACTGAGGCGGGCTTTGTCTGGACCACGGCGCATCCAGGAAATCTTGGCAACATACCATGGCTAAATTGCGCGGATCGCCCCGAGGTTATCTGGCAAAACGGCGGCTGAAAAGGCCCGCGGTGTGTTCACCGTAGTGCAGCGGGCCGAGTCAACAGTCCCCGACAGCGAGGTGTATAACGTGCGGCGATGGATAACGGCTGACGCGGCCGATGGTTACCGCATGCCAGGTGCAGCCCGAGATTGGCGGCGCTTCAGCTTATTTGCAGCTGCGATTGGAATGCCGGATGTGCTCGCCAAGGCCTACTGGCAAGCGGTCGTTGTCCCTACCCGTGCTCATCGGGTGCAAGAGGGGCATGGCTTTAATCAGCAAGTAGTCCAGCTCGTCCTCGATCCGGAAGGGACCGCCATCGGCGCCGGCGCTTTTGCGCGCCTGCCTGATCTTTGGCAGCTCGTCCTGGCGGCAGTCGACGAAGTTGTGTCCGTCACAACGGAGCACCGAGAAGGGAAGGGCACCCATGGCTGATCCGCGATCAATGGACGGTATGGACAGCGATGCGCGCCAGGAGATCAAAGAAGCTGTTTGTGATGCGGTTCTGGACCGCGTTCGCCGCGTCGTCTCGGGTGAAGGGACGTATGGCGCCAGCATCTTGGGGGCGAGCCGGCGCGGCTGCTGTCCAAGGCAGAGGTGCCGCAGGAGCTGGCGACCGACCGATACGCCGGCGACCTCGTGCTGCCGCGCGCCGGCTTGCGGCACCCCGCGAAGTTCGTGGCGGAGCTGGCCCGGGTCGCGGCGGTGGCCGGCGCCTCGCTGCATGGCGGGGTCGCGGTCCAGGGCGTCCGCAAGGCGATCCGCGCCACGTGGCCAGGTCCTGCATGGCTTCCTGGCCAAGCTCTTCCCGAGCCTGGCCGCGATGCGGGTCACCCACGCCTGGAACGGCCGGGTGGCATTCGCCTTCGACCACCTGCCGCATATCGGGCAGCACGCCGGCATGCACTACGCGCTGGCGTGCGACGGCGCCGGCGTGGTGATGATGACGCACCTAGGGCAGCAGGCGGCGCGGCAGGTCGTCGGTGGCGGGCTACTTTGGCCGGCCCTGGTTCATGCCGGCCGTCATCGAGGCGTACCGTTTGCGCGACCGTTTGCAGGGATGGCCATGACCGTCCCTCCTGCGCCACGGTGGCCGGAGTCCGACGCCTGCCAAGCCACCGCAAGTCGGCCTGCCGCGGCTTCCCAAGTTCCTGACAGGAGAGATCGATCGTGAGCATCCCCCCGCCAACGTCGCCGGCCGGACCCAAGCTGCCGGACGGCTTTCACCCGCGCATGCTGTCCTTCGACGTGTACGGCACGCTGGTCAACACTCCCCCCGCGAACCTCCGTGCCTTCCAGGCCATCCTTTCGGACGCGGGGCGGCCTGATCTGGATCCCAAGGAATTCTACTCGTTCTGGGAGCAGCGGAACATCGCGCACTACTACGAGCCGTACAGGACGTACAAGGACATATGCCGCCTTTCCCTCTCCGAGGCGTACGAGAAGTTCGGCGTGGCAACGGGCCGGGAAGAGGCAATACAGCGGTACTTCGACTGCTTCTCCTCGATGGAGCTCTATCCTGACGTCCTGCCGACCCTCGATGTGCTTGCGCGGAGCTACAAGCTCGCCCTGGTCTCCAACATCGACGACGACCTCCTCGGTGCAACCCCACTCGGGCGCGACTTCGACCTCGTCTGCACCGCCGAAAGGGCGCGCGGCTACAAGCCGGACGGAACGCTCTTCCGCTACCTCCTGGAAGGATCGGGGCTGGGCGTCTCGCGCATCCTGCACTCCGGGCAATCGCAGTTCACCGACATGGTGGGCGGGAAGCCACTCGGCCTCACCATAGCCTGGATCAACCGGCGCGGTCTGCACCTGGACCCAAGCGTGCCGCCGCCTAACTTGATTCTCCCCGGACTACAACCACTGTGCGCACTACTGCGGCGTTAGCGCGGCCGGCGCAGGAGGAACGTCGGTACGTGCCTTGGGTTGAACTGCCCGTTATGATTGAAAACCGGAGCTGCTGCATAGCCGGTTTCGCGAGGCCCCGCCGGGGCGCCCGTGCTTCGTGTCAGGTGACTGTTAATTCGGCTCTCGCTCACTTTTGGTGCAATCGGACTGGGGACCCATCTCCGAGCCCCCTGATTTCGGCGCCTTCTCGGCGCTGACTATCGGTATCGTATCAAGGCTGTTGCGGCGGCCCTAACGCGGCCAGAAATGGCCGAGATTCCCGAGGCTTACACCGCCTTCGATCGAACTACTTGCACCAAAAGTGAGCCAGAGCCTTCCAAAGGGCAGCGTGACACTTAAGCAGTTAAGCGAAATTGCGCCACTGGACGAAATGACGCTCTGACGTTATAGCAAAATTGATGAGGCTGCTCGCCTCAGCCGCGCCGCAACATCCTGCCGCATAGGGAACAAGCCATGACCACGATCAGCGCAAGTTCGACTATCGGGATTTATCTTAGCTCACCGTCTTATACAAATCCTGTCGTAATCAATCCAGGCGTTACGATATCGAACAGCGGGAATGGTGTGTACGCGTTTATCGGGGCCTGGACGATCGAGAATTACGGTAGGATCACGAGCCCCCTCGGGAACGGCGTCTATCTAGGTTCCGGTGGCATGATCACCAACGCGGCCTCTGCTTCGATCAGCGGCGTCGACGCCATCAACATCACAGGCGGCATCGGGATTGTCGTCAACGATGGCAGCATTACCGGAAACACAACGTCGAGCATAGGAGTCTGTTTGGGGGACGGGGGCAGCGTTACGAACCAGAGCGGCGCCACGATCAGCGGGTATACGGGCGTCGATCTGACCTCTGGCGGCGCGGTCACCAATGCAGCCTCCGCTTCAATAACCGGCGTCTACGAGGGTGTCGGCATTTCTGGGGGCGCCGGGACTTTAGTCAATTACGGGAACATCGTCGGCACGGGCATCGGCAGCGTTGGCGCTATACTAGGTTCTGGCGGTTCGATCACCAACGCGGCCGCCGCTTCGATTGCGGGCGATGCTTTCGGCGTTGACCTGTCCGCGAGCGGCACACTGACGAATGCCGGCACCGTCATCGGCAATTCGGGCACGGCGGTTTATTTAGGCGGCACCGGCAGCAATCGGTTGGTGCTGGACCCCGGCTACGGATTGTCCGGCATCGCAATCGGCGGTACGAGTGCCACCAACATGCTGGAGCTGGCGTCGGCAGCGTCTGCCGGCACGCTATCCGGGCTTGGCACGGAGTTTGTCGACTTCTCGCAGACTACGATCGATGCTGATGCGTCGTGGGTCCTCAATGGCGCGAATACGATTGAAGCCGGGACGACGCTGACCGAGCTCAGCGGTGCAACGCTGACCGCTTCCGCCACGCTGGTGAATGACGGAACGATCGTGCTCGACGCCAGCGCGCTGACCGCGGGGGGGCTGACCGGCATCGGCGTGGTCACGATCGACGCCGGCAGCACGCTAGAGGCGCAAGGCACGGTCGCCGCCGGCGAGACGCTGATGTTCGCCGGCAGCGGTGCTTATCTGCACCTCGACGAGCCTGGTAGCGTATCCGGCAGCGTCACCAACTTCGCACCCGGGGAGACGATCGATCTCAAGGGGATCATCGATCTCTCGTTGGTAAGCTACGTGGATGACGTGCTGAGCTTCAGCGGCGGCAGCTTCGCGCTGTCGCTTGCCAATCCCGGTTCGGTGACGGTGTCGCTGAGCAGTGACGGTGTAGCAGTCTCCGTGATGTGCTTCTGCGCCAACACGCTGATCTTGACGCCATCCGGCGAGCGTCCGGTGCAGGAGCTTGCAGTCGGTGACGTTGTAACGACGTATCGTGGGGAGGTGCGGCGCATCGTGTGGATCGGCGCCGGCAAGGTGCTGGCCACGCAGGGGCGGCGCAATGCGGCGACGCCGGTGATCGTGTGTCAGGGTGCGCTGGCCGACAACGTGCCCAATCGCGATCTGCGGGTGACGAAAGGTCATTCCCTCCACATCGATGACGTGCTGATCCCGGCGGAGTTTCTGGTCAATCACCGCTCGATCCTGTGGGATGATGTGGCGCAGGAGGTCGAGCTCTATCACATTGAACTGGAGACGCATGATGTGCTGGTGGCTAACGGCGCACCGGCGGAAAGCTATCGCGACGACGGCAATCGCTGGCTGTTCCGGAACGCCAACAGCGGTTGGGGGTTGCCGCCGCAGGTGCCCTGCGCGCCGGTGCTGACAGGGGGCCCGGTCGTGGACGCGGTGTGGCGTCGGCTGCTGGAGCGCGCCGGGCCTCGTCCAGACGTGCCCACGACGGACGATCCGGACCTACATCTGATGGTCGACGGGCGGCGGGTGGATGTCGCTTCGGGAAGTGACGTTTGGCATATTTTCCGCTTGGCCGCACCGCCGACCACTGTGCGCATTGTCTCGCGTGCTGGAGTGCCGCAGGAGCTCGGCTTCGCACGCGATCCGCGGTGCCTGGGCGTGGCGCTGCGGCAGATCATGGTGACTCGGGATGCACAAATCCGGACCATAGAGGCCGAGGACGCACTGCTGACGGACGGTTTCCACGACTACGAGGCAGACAACGATATCCGCTGGACCGACGGCGATGCGGGTGTGCCGGCGGGTCTGTTCGAGGGATTCGCCGGACCCCTGGAGATCGTACTGCGCCTCGGCGGCAGGACCTGCTATCAGGATGAGGGCACGAGGGTGGACGCCATCCATTGGACAGGAAACGCGGTAAGCTAGGAGAGACTCCCACCGGTTGCAAATTCCCCCGCCCGTGGAAAGGCCTCGGTTGGGGACACGTGTTCATGCCGAGAACGGCATAAAACACGTATCCTGAACCTACCCCTTACAGGCTTGTGCGGGCCTATTTAGGGCGGCCCGGTTTCGAGATCGGCGCGTACGCGCTGCGCGCGACGACCGCGACCAATGCGCTCGACCACCAAGGCGACTGACCCTCAGGCGACATGAAGAACTGACCCCCCTAAGAGGAGGGGAGATCGGATGGAAGCTTGGATGGTGATAGTCCGCGGATGGACGATCCGCGGGGGCAGGAGATGAAGGCGCCGGTGAGCGGCGCGCGGGCGGCCAGTGTCACCTCGGGATCGGCGGACAGCCGAGGCTGATAGGGGCGAGCTGCCGCAATCATCGGCGCCCGGTCATCCGCGCGATCTGGCGCTGCGGGGCGACCACCTGGTCGGCCTTGGCGAGCCGCGCAATACCGCGGAATATGGGGGTCACGGCACGATTTGTTCAAAAATCGTACGCTAAGCCAAGCCGCCGGCCGGCACGGTGAGCGGCGACGGCGGCCGACGCAAGACGTTGGAAACTGCCAAGCGCCGTGAAATCGCCGAGAGCGTCATCTGCTTCTTCTCCCTGCCGCAAGGCCGGCGCCGAGACGGCGCGCCTCCACAATGTCAGCGCCCCGACCGTGTCACGGATCGGCCTCCGTGCGTCGCGCCGGGCTCGCTAGACCGAACTTTGACCGCTTTTTCGCCCAAGCCGTTGAAACGACTCGATACTTGTAGATTTCGTAGCCAGTCACGGGCTCCGAAATGCCTTGACAACGAGTCGCAGGGCGACTCGAATTGTGCCGCAACTACTACTTGGGCGGGTAATGACACTCGGACGAGAGTCGCATCAGTTGAGTTCGGCGGCGGGTTAGGCGTCAGTGGTGGTGTAGCCAGTAGTGGCGGGGAAACCTTCCACCAAATCAAGCATCTAGCCCAAAATGCGGGCAAAGTTCGGGCTAGAGCGCCTTCAGCTTGACTGGAATTGGGCGGGGGGCTTCGAAACGGGGTCGAGATGTGATCCGTAGGCTTCCGGTTGATCAGACCGGAGGCAGCATGTTGTTCCAGCGCGGCAAGGCTTATTCGCAGGATCTGCGCGAGCGGGTGTTTGCCGCCGCCGACGATGGCGGCCGGGTCGGTCAGATCGCCCGAGGCTTGCGGGTTAGCGTCTCCTACGTCTCGAAGGTGCTGAGCCGGTGCGACAAGACCGGCGAGACCCGATCGAACAGGCTTTCGCCAAGCTGAAGGCGCTGTTGCGCGCCAAGGCATTCCGGACCGTCGAGGCGCTCTGGAAAGTACCCGGCAATCTCCTCGATTGCTTCACCCCCCCGCCGAATGTCGTGCATTCCTGCGAAATGCCGGATATTTCCAGTCAGCCTGAAGGTGCTCTAGTGTCCCGAACCAGAAGTTCGTCAGATCATTCGACTACCGCATTGGACCGCACACAGTAGCGCTCGATCGCTGCAAGGATGTCATCGGCCGACTTGATCCATTTGAATGCCTTCGCATTGGCGTTGTGCTGATTGAGGAAGTCCTGGATGGCAGTCTCCAGATCAGCAACGCTGCGATGCACCCCGCGGCGGATCTGCTTTTCCGTGAGCAGCGCGAAGAACCGCTCGACCTGGTTCAGCCAGGAACTGCTCGTCGGCGTCAGATGAACGTGCCAGCGCGGCCGCTTGGCCAGCCAGTCACAGATCATCTTGGTTTTGTGGGTGGCGTAATTGTCCCAGACCAGATGCACGTCGAGCTCTGACGGAACCTGGGCCTCCATCTCATCGAGGAACTGGCGGAACTCCTCGGCGCGATGGCGCGGATAGCATTTGCCGATCACCTTGCCGGTGGCGATGTCGAGAGCGGCGAACAGCGAGGTCGTGCCGTGCCTTGTGTAATCATGGCTGCGTCGCTCCGGTTGCCCGGGGTGCATCGGCATCACCGCTTGGCTGCGATCCAGCGCCTGAATTTGCGACTTTTCATCGACGCACAGCACCGCGGCATGTTCTGGCGGCGAGACATACAATCCGACCACATCGCGCACCTTGGGGACGAAGTCCGGATCGGTGGACAGTTTGAACGTCTCGTGGCGGTGTGGTTGCAGGCCAAAAGCCCGCCAGATGCGTTGCACGCTGCTCACCGAAACCCCGCTGGCTTGCGCCATGCCGCGGGAACTCCAGTGCGTGGCGCCGTCCGGTTGGCTTTGCAGCGTGGGCACCACCACGGCTTCGATCCGGGCATCGTCGATTTTGCGGGGTGTGCCGGAGCGCGGCTCATCGTGCAGCCCATCAAGGCGATGCGACAGGAAGCGCCGCCGCCATTTGCCGACAGTCATGGGATGCAGGCCGAGACTGCTGGCAACGTCCTTGTTTTGCGTGCCATCGGCGCAGGCCAGGATGATCCGGGCGCGCATCGCAAGCGCTTGCGCAGTCTTGCGCCGACCTGCCAACCCGTTCAGTTCCGCCCGCTCCGCCTCGCTCAGGGTCAGCTCCACCAGCCGCCGTCCCGCCA
>Ga0335074_10013023_pt1 | contig 11680 bp, 6 predicted proteins | sample Lox_Sample_23_FD_206715 | JGI IMG/M metagenome (GOLD analysis project Ga0335074, IMG submission 206715) | Soil microbial communities from Loxahatchee National Wildlife Refuge, Florida, United States - Lox_Sample_2.3 | ecosystem: Environmental > Terrestrial > Soil > Wetlands | place: USA: Florida...
TCACCGCGCGCCAGCAGCGTCTTGAAGACTTGCTCGGGAGGGAAGCCGATCTTGGATGCGACGCTCTCAGCCGCAAGATCGTCGGGATCGATTTCATATTCGCGCAGCTCATAACTCATGTTGAGACTGTCGAGCAGGCGGACGGCGTTGGTCTTCATGAGAAGAGTGGCCAGTGATCAGTGGCGAGAATTCGTCAAAGTCGTCCCAGGCAAAGACGTCGCTTCACTTCCTGCGCGCGGAGAGAATCCCGAGGATCTCCTGCAGCCCCTGCCGCACTTTCTTCAGTTCCGCGGATTTCTGTTTAGGAAAAGGCAGGCCTGATTGCCGGTGGGCCACTTTGGCTTCGTCCTTCAGCTGCTGGCGCGCGCCGGCGATGGTAAAACCTTCGTCATAGAGCAGCTTCTTGATGCGCAGTAAGGTCTCCACATCTCGCTGGCGATACATGCGCTGCCCGGTGTTGCTCTTGACTGGCTTGAGCTGCGGAAATTCGGTCTCCCAGAATCGCAAAACGTATGCCGGCAAACGGCAAAGTTTCGAGACCTCGCCGATGCGGAAGTAGAGCTTATCCGGGATTACCGGATCGGCAGCGGCACTCGTCTTGCGGCGTGTCTTCTTCTCAGCCATTCGAAAGACAGGTTCAATTTTCGAGTTTCAGCTTCGGGTTGCCAGCAAATGCGCCGGCAACGCGATCACCAGTTTACTGGCTACCAGCGAGCGTCGCTCCAGTTTACGCGGTCTGAAACCTTGTAGCACGAAGCGCCAGACAGAACAACCTGGAAGCTCTGCATTGACGTTAACAGCAGCGACAACCCGCAGTATTAAGGCCCATCCTGGCTTGGCGGTAAATCACCTACCGTGGCGGCGCTAAGGTCCTGAGTGCATCTTTCATGTCAGCCAACAACCTCGCTGCTGGCGAACAACTCCGCAGGCCGACTTCGAATCAAAGTTTTTGCTTTGTCTCGCTTGCGAAAGCGAGTGAATTTAGGGCATGCCGTTCGGGAATGATTTCGCCAAGGCTAGGTGCGGATGAGCCCGCTGGCTGGAATGGCGCCCAGACTTAAGGTAGGTCTTTGCGAACTATGTCCCGGTTGCGCGTTTGTCTTTCCCTGTGTTTTGCGTTGTCACTTCTTCTGATCGCCTCCGGTTGTGGTGGAGGGTCTACAAATTCCAATACCGCTTCCAGCGGAAGTGGAGGCTCCAGCGGAAGTGGAGGCTCGGGCTCGGGCGGAAATTCCAATGCTCCCGCCGTCTCCAATTTTGCAGTTTCCCCCAGCTTAGTAGCACCTGGCCAGTTTGTGAATTTCACTTGGGCTACGAGCAACGCCACGTCGTTCAGCGTTAATCCCAACATTACCCAGGATGACCAGGGCACCCTGCCCTTGAACACCAGCGCTTACTCATACAACACCAATGGCCTGACCCAAACGACCACTTTCCAGGCAACGGCAACTTCAGGCTCAACCAACTCTAAGCCTATGTCCGCGACCCTTACCGTGGTTCCGTTAACCCTGAATACGTCGACGACCATGGTCCAGGCTGGGCAGAGTGTCATGTTGACTTATGGCGGCCCCAACAATGGCAGCACCTGGTCATTAGTGACGGTCGGTAATAACAACCCAACGTCGTTGCCGGCGCCTTCATCCTGCAGTGGGAACACCTGCACGGCGACTTACCAGACACCGCCGTTGAGCGCGAACACCACGTTTCAGGTGTCAGCCGCCGGCAAAGCGGGCGGTCAGGCGTACTCACCACAGGTGACGATTACGGTGGGTAACCCCACCACCGTGACACTGACGGCCAATCCGACCACGGTGTCGCCGGGCGGAGCCGTAACCCTGTCGTGGACGACGACGAACGCATCCTCGATCAGCATCAGCCCTGGCCCAGGACAAGTGCAGCCGGTGCAGGCCGGAGCCGTGACCGTGAATCCCACCCAAACCACGACCTACATTGCCACCGCGACTTCGATTTATTCGGGCGCTCCGCCGGTCACCGCCTCAGCCACGGTTACCGTCAGTACAGGCGGAGTTGGCAACCTCAATCACATTATCTTCATGGTGCAGGAGAACCGTGCGTTCGATAACTATTTCGGCGTGCTGGCCGAATATCGCGTCAACCATCAGCCGCCGATTCAAGGTGCACAATTGAGCGATGTAGACGACCTACACACGCTGCCGCCGGGTTATCAGATCTGCAATCCGCAGGGCGGATGTTTCGCCCCGTTCCATGCGCGTACGGAGTGCATCGAGAACCTCTCGCCCTCGTGGGATGAGACCCACTACGACATGGATCTGGTGGGCGACGACTGGCTGGACCTGACTCAGAATTCACAGTTCCTGATGGACAAGTTCCTGTGGACGACTCTGTCGGGAGGCACGGGCGATCAGTATGATCCGACGCACTCGCGTCCATTGGGCTACTACGATCAGACCGACTTGCCTTATTACTACGAGCTGGCAACCCAGTTCACCACCGATGATCAATGGCGATCGCCCATACCCGCTAATACGATTCCCAACCGTATGTATCTGTTCGCGGCAACATCGTACGGCCACGCTTTCCCGCCGAGTAGTCCCAGCGATCCCGCGTGGCAGCGACCGACGATCTTCCGTGCAATGCAGAATGCCGGGGTCACTTGGCGTTACTACTACCAGGACAATAGCGTGTTCCTGGCCAACTGGGCCGATTGGAATGATCCCCAGATCCAAGCCAACGTGCGCAACATCCAGGAGTACTACAACATCCTGGCCAGCCCGAACGCCGATCAGGAACTGCCGCAGGTGGTCTTCATCGAGCGCGCCAGCGCGACCGGGTACGACGAGCATCCGGGCAACAACGTGCAAACTGGTGCGGTGCGGGCCGAGAACGCAATCAATGCCTTGATGGCGAGCTCAGCGTGGCCGGACTCGGCGTTCATTCTGACTTGGGATGAAGGCGGCGGATTGTTCGACCACGTGGGGCCGATCATGGTTACACCACCGGGAGACTACCTTGAGCCAATCGATCTGAAGCCGGGAGACCAAACGGGCGAGTTCAACGTTACCGGCTTCCGTATTCCGGTGGTCGTGGTGTCTCCATGGTCCAAGAAGCAAACGGTGGTACACCAACAAACGGACTACACGTCGATCCTAAAGCTAATTGAGACGAGGTTCAATGTCCCGCCGTTGACGCAACGTGACGCGACCACGCAGGACATGACCGATCCGACCAACGGCTTCTTCGACTTCAGTTCGCCGCAGATGTTGACGCCGCCGTCGCTGCCTACGCAGCCGACGAACGGAACCTGCAACTATCAACTGGAGGGATCGCCGCAGTAGAGCCATCCGCTCTCCGCGGGTTGCGGTAAATGAAAATGGCCTCCGCGAAAACCACTCGCGGGGGCCATGTTTCTGCCAAAACTTTAGCGAGGCCGCAGCCTCGCCATCTCGGCTAGTGCTTTTTCTTCTTGGCAGCTTTCTTGGTAGCCTTCTTCTTCGTTGCCATAGGAAATCCTCCTTTATGGAACCTTCCCTTGAAGGTGGTTAACTTCTTTGGCCCAACTTTGGCGTTGCCCAAGATATTGCGTGGACAACACAGCTATGCAAGATATTGCGGTTACAGGATGGGAATGTCAACAAAAATCGTAGAAAATTTTCTTGCGCCGCTCCATATTTTGTGATCTTGCCTGGTCTGCCCTGGCCTCTGCCATCGCCTCTCGCGTTACACTTCCGCCATGCGGTCCGACCCCATCGAACTTGAGGTATTCAAACATCTCTTCCACGCCATCGCCGAAGAGATGGGCGCTTCGCTGCGACGCACGGCCTTCTCGCCGAACATCAAGGAGCGCCGCGACTACTCGTGCGCCCTGTTCGATTCGGCAGGCAATGCGTTGGCGATGGGAGATCACATGCCGGTGCATCTCGGCTCCCTGCCGGCATCGGTGCGCGCTGCGATTACCGAGCTCAGGCTCGTACCCGGCGATGTCGCCATGTTGAATGATCCCTTTCGCGGCGGCACGCATCTTCCCGATATTACTGTCGTGGCGCCTATCTTCACCGGACGTCCCCAGCGACGCAACGGCGCCGGACGTGATTTTGCCAACTTCTTCGTGGCCGCTCGTGCGCATCACGCCGACATCGGCGGTGCTTTCGCCGGCTCGATGGGGCCTGGTCGCGAGATTTACCAGGAAGGCTTTCGCATTCCGCCGGTCAAGATCGTGCGCGCGGGGGCGGTTGAGCGCGACGTTCTGGAGCTGTTGCTCAACAATGTTCGCACTCCTGAAGAGCGTGAGGGCGACTTGCGGGCGCAACTCGCCGCTTGTCACACCGGCATGGCGCGCTTGCATGAACTGTGCGATCGCTATGGCCGCCAGCGTGTCGAGCGCGCAGGTCTCGCACTCCTGCGCTATTCCGAACAGATGATGCGGGCGTTTCTCCGTTCCGTTCCTCCTGGAAGCTATGCCGCCGAGGACGTTCTTGACGATGACGGCGTGACCGCTGACCGCCCGGTACGCATCGCCGTGCGGATTTCATTCCCCCGCAAACTCTCTTCCTCGCATCCGGTGGTCGTCGATTTCACCGGCAGTCCGCCCCAGGTCCAAGGCAGCATTAACGCGGTGGAGGCCATTACCTGCTCGGCGTGCTTCTACGTTTTTCGATGTCTACTGCAGGATGACGTCCCCGCGACCTCCGGACTGATGCAGCCGATACAAGTTATCGCGCCAGTGGGCACGATCGTGAACGCGCGTCCACCTGCGGCGGTCGCGGCCGGTAATGTCGAGACCTCCCAGCGTATTGTCGATGTGCTGCTACGGGCGCTGGCGCAGGCGTTGCCCCATCGCATTCCTGCCGCATCGTCGGGCACCATGAACAACCTCACTATCGGCGGCATGGACGAGCGCACGGGTTCGGCTGTTCCGTTTGCTTACTACGAGACGATCGCTGGTGGTTCAGGAGCGGGCGCGGCGCACGATGGCGTTTCCGGCGTGCACACTCACATGACCAATTCGCTCAACACCCCGGCTGAGGCGCTGGAATATAACTATCCCTTCCGCGTGACGAAGTATGCCATACGTACCGGCAGCGGCGGCGAAGGCGTGCATCACGGCGGAGATGGCATGGTGCGCGAGATCGAAATGCTCACCGACGCGACGGTTACGCTGCTCTCCGACCGACGCAAGACGCGGCCCTATGGCTTAGCGGGAGGCGGCGACGGTGCGCCGGGTCGCACCGAAATTATGCGTAGGGACGGCTCGGTGGAAATCATGGCCAGCAAGGCGAGCACGCGAGCGCGGCGCGGCGATCGCATTCGGATTGAGACGCCGGGTGGAGGCGGTTGGGGAAGTGCGCCTAATGAAGAGCCATCGCTCCACAAGAGCGAAGACTCGGCTGAAAGCTGACGGCCTCCTCACACCGGCGAGATGCGCATGCTGAGGTCGACGGCAGGAACGGAGTGCGTCAGCGCTCCGACCGAGATGAAATCGACACCGGTCTCGGCGTAGGCGCGCACGTTCTCCAGCGTGATACCGCCGGAGGCTTCCAGCGGAATGGCCAGCTGAAGCTTGCGAACCCGCTCCACCGCTTGACCCACCTGATCCGGCGTCATGTTGTCCAACAGTACGGCTTCCGCACCGTGCTGTACCACCAGATCAAATTCCTCCAGCGAGCGAACCTCAATCTCCACCGTCTGCGAGCCGCGGCGGTTGCGCAACGCCCGCTCCAGCGCGGGAACAACTCCGCCGGCCAGGGCGATGTGATTGTTCTTGATCAGAATCCCGTCGCTCAGGTCGAGACGATGGTTGTGCCCGCCGCCGCAGGTTACGGCATATTTGTCGAGCGGGCGCAGGCCGGGTGCAGTTTTCCGCGTGTCCAGAATCCTGGTCTTCGTTCCCTCCACGGCATCGACGTACCGGCGAGTCAGCGTCGCGATTCCGCTCATCCGCTGCATGATGTTGAGGATGACACGCTCGCAGGAGAGAATGACGCGCGCGTTGTGGACGAGCACCGCGATGGATTGGCCTTTGCGCAGGCGCACGCCGTCAAAAATTTCCGTGTGGCTGGTGACCTCAGGGTGCGAGGTCACGGTGCCGTCGAGCATGGCAAAGACGTCGAGGATGCGATGCACGCAGCCCAGGCCAGAAAGGACGCAGTCCTGCTTGGCAAGGATGGTCGCGGAGGCGCGCTGATTGACGTCGATGCAGGCGTAGGAGGTGGCGTCGCGCGTGGCCCGGTCCTCAAGCAGCGCGTTTTCCAGAATGGCCGTGATACGGCGGGTAGTCCAGTCCATATTTAGCTTTGAGCCGCGAGCTTAAGGCCGCGAGCTTTGTAACAGGGCACGACTTTAGTCGTGCCGTAGAGCCCAATCTAGCGATCGGGCTTTAGCCCCTGACGCTGAAAAACTCTGATGTGCTCGTTTTGTGCCGCCGGCTAAAGCCGGCTCGGATTAGAAATAAATGGCTTATCGGCACGACTGAAGTCGTGCCCTGACACGAAGCGCTTGCCGAACGAGTTTTTCAGCAAACTGTGCACCCAAACCATAATATCTGACTTGCGGCACGACTGAAGTCGTGCCCTGATACGAACCTATCTGATCCGACGCGCTCAGCTTGCTGCCGCTGCGCCGCCCTCCAGTTCATCCAGCGCGGTCTTAATCTTCTCGATCAGCACTTCCACTTCAGCCTTGCGCCTCTTCAAACCTTCTATAACATTTGCCGGGGCCTTCGCCAAAAAGGCTTCGTTGTTCAGCTGGCCGGTGGCGCGCGCCAGTTCCTGCGTGAGCTTCGCCAGTTCCTTGCTCAGGCGATCGCGCTCGGCAGCGACATCGATCTTGCGCTCATAAAGTACGCGAACGTCGAAGCGGGCGGTGCTGCGCGCACCGGCAGCTTTGGCCAGCGACTGCTCGACGAAGGTTATGCCTTCGACGTTCGCCAGCCGCTCCACCGCGCTGCGATTGCGCTCCAGCATGGAACGAACGTCTTTGTCGGCGGCAAATACTTCGATCGCCAACTTTTGCTTAGGCTCGACCTTCAGTTCGGCGCGGAGGTTGCGCACACTGACGATCAAATCCTGCAAGATCGCCATCTCGAGTTCCGCGTCCGGGTTCATCTGCGCAGTATCCGCCAGCGGATAAGCGGCGAGCGCGATCGACTTTGCCGCTGGCTGGCCATCGTAAACCGCGTGCCAAAGCTCTTCGGTGATGAAGGGCATAAACGGCGACAGCAGACGCAGCGCGCCTTCGAAGATGCTGATCAGGTTCTCGTAGGCAGTCCTGGCGTGTTCACGATCGTGGGCGGCGAGACGAGGCTTAATCAGTTCCAGATACCAGTCGCAATATTCGCCCCAGAAGAAGTGATAGACCACGTGGGCGGCTTCGTGGAAGCGATAGGCCTCGAGCGCGTCGTGAATCTCTTGCGCAACACGATTGAAGCGAGAGAGGATCCAGCGGTCTTCCAGGGTCATGGAGCGAAACTGTAGGACACCTACACTGTGGGATATCCCACGTTGTGGCATATCTGTATTCTGTGACGTCTTGAATTCGGCCAGCGACCACAGCCCCGACTCCTGCGCCTTATCGACGTTCATGAAGAGGAAGCGAGCGGCATTCCAGATCTTGTTGGCGAAGGCGCGATAGCTTTCGGTGCGGCTCTCGGAAAAGGCGATGTCGGTGCCGGGCGCGGCCATCGCTGCCAGGGTGAAGCGCACCGCGTCGGTTCCGTACTTCTCGATGATCTCGATCGGGTCCATGACGTTGCCCTTGGTCTTCGACATCTTCTGGCGCTCGGCGTCGCGCACCAGCGCATGGATGTAGACGTTGCGAAAGGGAACATCGCCAGATTTGTGGCCGCGCATGAAGTGGCAGTTCATCATGATCATGCGCGCCACCCAGAAGAATAGAATGTCGAAGCCGGTGATGAGCAGCGTGTTGGGAAAGAACGCGTCGAGATCCGGAGTATCGTCCGGCCAGCCCAGCGCTGAGCACGGCAACAGTCCCGAGGAAAACCAGGTGTCGAGGACGTCGTTGTCCTGCTCCACCGGCCCGCCGCACTTGCTGCACTTCGCCGGCGCCTCGCGGGCGACGATGATCTCGCCGCACTTGCAATGCCATGCCGGGATGCGATGTCCCCACCACAACTGGCGCGAGATGCACCAGTCGTAGATGTTGCGCATCCATTCGAAGTACGTCTTGGTGTAGTTCTCGGGAACGAACTTGATGTCGCCGCTCTCGACCACTTCGATCGCGCGCTCAGCCAGCGGCTTGATCTTCACAAACCACTGCGTCGACAACCGCGGCTCGATGATGGTCTTGCAGCGGCTGCATTTGCCCAGCGGAACCACGTAGTCCTTGGTGCCGACAAGAAACCCGCCGCTTTCCAAATCTTCCAGAACCTTCTGCCTTGCTTCGAAGCGGTCGAGCCCTTTGTAGGGGCCGGCGTTCTGGTTCATCTGTGCGATCTCATTGATCACTTCGATCTGCGGCAGGTTGTTGCGCAGGCCGGCCTCGAAGTCGTTGGGATCGTGCGACGGCGTGACTTTCACGGCGCCGGTGCCGAACTCGGGATTGGCGAGGATGTCGTCGGTGATGATCGGGATCTCGCGATTCATCAGCGGCAGCAGCACCTGCTTGCCGTGCAGATGACGATAGCGCTCGTCGGCGGAGTTCACGGCGACCGCGGTATCGCCCAGCATGGTTTCAGGACGCGTAGTGGCGACGACAATGTATTCTTCTTTGCTGCCGACGACGGGATAGCGAATTTCCCAGATCTTGCCCGGCGTCTCTTCGTGGACAACTTCGAGATCGGAGACGGCGGTGATGCAGCGCGGGCACCAGTTGACGATGTACTTGCCGCGATAGATGAGGCCTTCTTCGTACAGGCAAACGAAGGCTTCGCGCACGGCGCGCGACATGCGCTCGTCCATGGTGAAGTACTCGCGCGACCAGTCGACCGACGCGCCCAGCCGCTTCATCTGCTGCAGGATGACGCCGCCGTAGTGCTGCTTCCAGTCCCACACCCGCGCGGTAAAGGCCTCGCGGCCGAGGTCGCGACGATTCTTGCCTTCGGTGGCAAGCTGCCGCTCGACCATAAGCTGGGTGGCAATGCCGGCATGATCGGTGCCCGGCAGCCACAGCGTGGGCAGCCCGCTCATGCGCTTCCAGCGCACGATGATGTCGATCTCGGTGTGCTCCAACATGTGGCCCATGTGGAGGTTGCCGGTGACGTTGGGCGGCGGCAGAGTGACCGTGAAGGTCTGCCCGGCCTTATGGGAAGAAGCTTCTCCGGGGTCGCCGGTGGCTCCCGAGTTTGGACCTGCTGGGGTGGGAGCATGAAACAGCTTTTCCCGAACCCAGTACTCGGCCCAGCGCGGCTCAATCGCGCCCGGTTCGTAGGCTTTGGGGAGATCGTGCGGCATGAGGTTGGTTCAAGGGTGCGTAAACCCTGATCTTACAAGGCGAGACAACAGCGAGCAAACGTGCGGCTAGCCTCTCGGTTGCGCGCGTTTCGGCGAATACCAACGCGGGCGCGGATGCTGACTGGTCTCCGCTGAAAGCTTATAATCAAACTTCCCGCGACTTGGTGGTGCGACGGTAACAATTTGACGCGACTTGACGCGACTGCCGCGCTGAAGGATGGCTTCGCTCAAGTGGGTACCCGGGTGAACAGGGCGGTGCAAGGCTTCCGCAAGGAGATAGCGGCCGGGGCGAAGAGGTAGACGAGGGGCGGGACTGCGCGTGCAACCTACCGTTCCAAAGGAGTCAGCGATTGCAGTGATTGCCAATCCTGTCGGGCAGGCGGCCAGTATTGGCTTGTCGGAGCAGTCTTTTCGAAAAACGTCAGCATTCGGGATTGCTATCGTACTGTGGATCGCCAGCAATGTTTTCGTCAGCACGATAGCTACGATGGCGAGCTGGGAAGGTAACGGTTCTTACCACCGCATGGCCGATTTATGCCGATGGGACTGCTCCTGGTATGGTTCGGTCCTTGAACCGGGATATGTCGGCGGCATGGTAGCCGGGGCTGGTTGGGCAAATTGGGTATTTAATCCGTTATTTCCCATCACCGCCTATCCGCTGCACAACTGGTTTAGGTTGTCCTTGCCGGCGAGCCTTGTGCTTGCCAGCAAACTGGAGTTGTTGCTGGCAATCTATGCGTTTCTCTTGATGCTTGATCATGAAATGCAGAGCACAACAGATTTGCTTAAAGCTGGTTCTCTGGTGGCATTCAATCCCTACGTGATCTATGCTCACGCAGGCTATGCCGAGCCGCTTTACTTCGCATTTATTGCGTTGGGATTCTTCTTCGCCCATCGCAGGCAATGGCTGTTGGCCGGCACCGCGGGCGGACTGTCTTCGGCAACGCGGGTGGTAGGGGTGGTCTTTGCCGGGTCGTACCTGGTGGCATGGTTGCGAGCAGCGGGTTGGCGTGCCTGGCGCAAGTTCGATGCGAATGTCATCATCGGGCTGCTGCTGTGCCCCTTGGGAACCGCGCTCTTTATGCTCTACCTGCATCACCATATGGGCGATGCCCTGGCTCTGCAACACGGCCATGTGGCGTGGGGGAGAGAGTTCAGGAATCCATTCCAGGCTTTATGGGATTGCCTCCTGCAACACCACTGGCCACGGGTTTGGGCAGCCATGATGATTGTGGCATGGCTGGCCACTGCTTGGCTCTTTCTCTTGCGGAAGCCCGAGCTTGGAGTTTACCTGGCGGCGGCTCTGTTGCTGGCATTCCTGTCGCCCATGGTGGGCTATTGGGGAGTCGCCCGATATATCTGGTGGCAGCCACCTTTCCTTTACGCAATTTGGCGCATGCTGCAACGCAGTGTTACTGTGTGCTGGACCGTATACTTAGTTTTTGCCTCGGGCATGGCCGCATTCATGGTGGTAGGGTGGCTGACGGGTCATAACTTTGTAGTATGAGCTTCAACGCAGCACCACACGACTGCTGCGGGTTATCCCGGCGCGGAGGTAAGCAACAACCTGTGATCGCCGAACGGTCGGCACGCAGCCAAATTATTGAGATAAAGGAACCGCTGCATTTTCCATGAACAATTCCTTGATGGATAAAGAAGCAACCCAACTGAGTGCGACGGCCAGCGAATGGGATGAACACTGGGAATCACTCGAGAGCGGGCGGTTTTTTTTCAGCCTTGCAGCCAAGGCAGTACGACGGTTTATCTTTCAGCCAGCCGTCTGCTGGTATGGCGAGCGTTATTTCCCGGAGTCGGGAATGTTTGTCGAAATGGGCTGTGGAACAGCCTATTCTTCTGCGCGTCTCCCGAAACGTAAACGCACATTCATCGGCCTCGACTTCTCGGCCAACGCGCTGCGTGCGGCAAGAAGCGAAGGGCGCATGGATGCATTGGTGCAGGCAGATATCTTTGCTTTACCCTACCGGCCGAACTCCATTTATGGGATCTGGAAACTGGGCGTCATGGAGCACTTCACCGATGCGGAGATCCAAGACTGCCTCGGCGAGTTTCGCCGGGTGCTAAAGCCCGGGGGGGTGGTAGTGCTGTTCTGGCCTACACGGCGCAACAGTTCCCGCTGGATACTTGCACCGCTGGAGAAGGTAATCTCCGCGTGGAAAGGCTCCGAGTTCACATTCTTTCCGGGTGAGATATCCCGCTTGAAATCCAGGCAGCAGGCGCGAGAATTGATGGAGAGAGCCGGTTTCGAAATAGCTGCCCTGGACTTCAACTGGCGC
>Ga0335074_10013024_pt1 | contig 11680 bp, 12 predicted proteins | sample Lox_Sample_23_FD_206715 | JGI IMG/M metagenome (GOLD analysis project Ga0335074, IMG submission 206715) | Soil microbial communities from Loxahatchee National Wildlife Refuge, Florida, United States - Lox_Sample_2.3 | ecosystem: Environmental > Terrestrial > Soil > Wetlands | place: USA...
TCCGACCCAGTATCCGCTTGCGTTCCCGCGCCCGCACGTCAAAAAACTGCTCGAAAACAAGCGCATGGTAGTTTGGTCCTATCGCTGGAACCCCGGCGAGCCCACGCCCATGCATTTCCACGATAAGGACGTGGTGGTGGTGTATCTCGAAGACACCGCGCTCACTTCTACCACTCCGGACGGCAAGAAGACACGGAACCAATACAAGGCCTTCGATGTGAAGTTCAACAAAGGCAACCGTACCCACACTGAGCTGCTCGATCACGGCACGGGCAGCGCTATGATGATGGAACTAAAGTAGTTTCTGCAAGGAATTGACATCTACGGCAATCTGCCGTATGCTTAGATCATGAGTAGCCCAGCTCCCGCCCGATTGGAGGCTCGCCTCCCCAACGAGGTGATGGCGCGGTTGAAGCGCGCCGCCGAAATCCAGGGCCGCACTCTGACCGATTTCGTGGTGGCCGCCGCCGACGAAGCCGCTTGCCGCGCCATCGAGCAGACCGAAATTATTCAGCTTTCGCTCGAAGACCAGCGCCAGCTCGCCGAAGCCATCCTCAATCCGCCGCAGCCGAATGAAGCGCTGAAGAAAGCCGCCAAGAAATACCGCGCGCTTTTCGGCGAGGGATGACGGAACCGCCCTTCCACCTCGCGCCGCTCGGCGCTGAACACGATCGCGACTCGTTTGATTGCGGCGAAGAGGCCCTCAATCGATACTTCAAAACCCAGGCAACGCAGGATATCCGCCGCCGCATTGCCAACTGCTTTGTAGCGGTCGAATCTCCAGGCAAAGTCGTGGCCGGGTTTTACACTATCGCCGCCGCCGGCATTCCGATCGTTGAGTTGCCCCCCGAAGAATCGAAGCGCTTGCCGCGCTATCCCACCCTGCCGGCGGTACGGATTGGCCGTCTGGCGGTGAATCGTGAGTTCCAGGGCCGTGGCCTGGGTGCCACGCTGCTCATGGATGCCATGCGCCGCAGCATGAAGTTGCCGCCGGCCGTTTACGCCGTGCTGGTGGACGCGAAGAACGACCGCGCGGTCGCATTCTACCAGCGCTATGGCTTTCGGCCCTTTGCCAGCCAGCCGCAAACTCTGTTCCTCCCGATGGCAACCGCTGAAAAAGCCTTGCTGGCCTAGAAGTTCGGACTAGCTCGCCGCATTCGACATTACGCTGCTGACTTTACTGAAAATCTTGCTGACGCTGCTCGACACGCCGGGCATGATCGCTCCCGCTGCTACCGCTACAAAGCCGGCCATTAGTGCGTATTCAATCAGATCCTGGCCGTGGTTGTCAGACCAGATCCTCGCTCGCCACAACAGATCTATCAATCGCTTCATGTTTTCCTCTCCAACTGTATTGTGATCCCCCCCAGACACTACAGGAATCGAGTGAAAAGCTTAACAATATCCGACAAAACACTTAACACCCTTAGCTGCGCAGTTTGCATGCGGGAACTTTCCTGACACCGCCGGAGTCTACTTCAACAACAGCGCCCGAACGTTTTGGGCTAAAATTCGGGGTAGACGGAACGTGGCCGATACTGCGGTTGGGCTACATATCGAGGCTTGCCTGTTCTCCCACGCGGAGGAGGACGCGCTGGTTACGGCGCTCACCCAGGGCTCGGAAGACGCATACGAAATTCTCATCCAGCGCTACCAGCAGCCGGTGTACAGCCTGGTTTGCCGCCTGGTGAACGATGCCGCCGAGGCCCCCGACATCGTGCAAGAAGTGTTTTTAAAGGTATTTCGCAACATCGGTGCGTTCCGCGGCAACAGCAGTTTGAAAACCTGGGTCTACCGCATTGCCGTGAACGAAGCTTACAATCACCGGCGCTGGTTTTGCCGCCATCACCGTCAGGAAGTGGCGCTTGGTTCCGAGGAGGGCCCGGGCCATCTCGCCGGAGGCATGACGGACCCCGGCCGGTCGCCTTTCGAGCAGGCCGCCGACCGCGAAACCCGCGCGCTGGTGGAACAGGCGCTCGAAAAGCTGAATCCGAAGTTTCGCGCCGCGGTGGTGTTGCGCGATATCGAGGATCTGAATTACGAGGACATCGCCACGGTTCTCGACATCTCGCTCGGAACCGTGAAATCGCGCATCATGCGCGGGCGCGAGGCGTTGCGAAGGATTTTGGAGACGCGGTTGGAGGCGGAGGCAAGCGGGCGCTGGCCATCGTCCGGACTATCCGGACGGGCGCTCTCGAGCCAGCCGCTCACGGAATAGCATGGAGTGCACGAGGGTTCGACAACAAGTTTCGGCCTACCTGGACGGCATTCTGCCGGCTGAGGAGCGGCGCCTGTTTAAGCGCCACTTGAACCTTTGCCGGGATTGCGCGGCCGAGTCGGACTTATACGCTGACTTGCGCCTGAAATTGCGGGAGCTTCCCCAGCCCGTGCCGCCCCCTGACCTCACCACGCGTCTGCGCGTTGTAGCCTCCAAAGTACAGAGGGAGTCTTTCAATGGCGAGAGCCCCTGGCGCCGCTGGTGGAGCCGCCTGGAGTTGTCGCTGCACAACTTGATGCGGCCGCTGGCATTGCCCGCCGTGGGCGGATTGTGCTCGGCTGTCTTCCTCTTCAGCACCTTCGTGCCGATGTTCAAGTCGGCCTTTGCCCTGAGCAGCTCGGCCGACGTGCCCACCATGCTGGTCACCGAGCCGATGCTCAAGTACATGGCGCCGGTGGCTTTCGCCAACAGCACCGATGCCGTGGTCGATCTGCAGCTCGACGATCAGGGCCAGATCGTCAACTTCAACATCGTCAGTGCGCCCGGCCAGCAAAATGAAGCCCTGCGGCGCAGCATCGAGAACAGCCTGCTGTTCACCGAATTCTGGCCCGCCACCACGTTCGGGCGCGGCGTCGCCGGAACCATCCGCATTTCTTTCCGCAGCAGCCGCATCGACGTGCGCGGCTAAATCGCAACTCCCGTTCAGCTGGCCGCCGGACTATACTGCTTGTGGAGGTAATCCCGTGACCAGCTCCCGACGCCGATTCCTACAGACTGCATCCGCGAGCGTCGCCGGCGCGGCGTTGGCCGCCACCGTTCGCGCAGCGGAAACGCCGACGCTCGGCATGATCTTTCCGCCCGCCAACTATCCGGTTCCGCCCGAAGCGACCACGCTTTATCCCTCGGGCATCCGCTTCCTGGCCGAAGGCGTGGGTCTCGAAAAGATGACGCCCGAAGAATACGACCGCGTCTTCGTCCGCATATTGCCGGCCGCCAAGAAACTTGCCGGCGAGGGCGCCAACGCGATCTCAGTGATGGGAACTTCGCTCACGTTTTACAAGGGCGCAGAGTACGAGCATCAATTGAAGGTCAACGTCACCAAGGCCACAGGCCTGCCGTCCACAACCATGAGCACCGGGATCGTGGAAGGGCTGAAAGCCGTCAACGCGCGCAAGGTCGCGGTAGCCACGGCCTACAACGAAGACGTGAGCCATCGGCTGAAAGTGTTTCTCGAGGAATCTGGGTTTGAGGTCGTATCCGTCAAGGGGCTCGGCATCGTCAGCTTCGCCGACCGCGGCCCTGTGACTCCGGACGAACTGCTCAATTTCAGCGCCAGCGTGTACGAAGGCGCTCCCAAATCCGACGCGCTGGTCATCTCCTGCGGCGCTCTGAAAACGCTCGAGCTGATCGTCCCGCTCGAGAAGCGCTGTAAAGCGCCGGTGGTATCGAGCACGCCGCACGCGCTGTGGGCCAGCGTGCGCTTACTCGGCTTGAGCGGGCATGTAAAGGGCTACGGCACGGTTTTAGCCAAGGGCTAGAGTAGGAGTATGGCCACCCATACTTTCCCCTACGACACTCGGCTCAACGTTCTCCACCAGCCGCTGGAATTGATCGATACGAATGCAATCGCGGGGGCGGTCACGCACCCCTGGTTCAACCAGACGCTGTGCAAAGTGAACGAATCCGTGGTTCGCATGGGCGTGATTCAGGGCGAGTATCACTGGCACAAGCACGATCAAGACGACGAGTTCTTCTACACCGTCGATGGCGAGCTGTTGATTGACCTGGAAGGCCGAACGGTTTCACTGAAACCCGGACAGGGCTTTGTCGTGCCCAAAGGAGTGGTACATCGAACGCGCGCGCCCCAGCGGACGGTCATCCTGATGGTCGAAAACGCCGGGATTATTCCGACCGGCGACTAGGCGGTAGGCGACCGGCCTGATTCGATCGCCCGCTCCAAAACCTCCCGTACGCCGGCCATCAATCTCGGCACCTCGCCGCCCTTGGCTATTGGCCCGTGGCCCGGGACCACGATTCGCGCATCCAGATCGGCGATGCGGTCGAGTGAATTCAGCCAAACCAACCAGTCGTCTTTCGATCCGGCATCCAGATTCGGGATGTATCCGTTCACCAGGCAATCGCCGCAATACAAAACGCCGTCGGAAGGAACATAAACGGAAATATTGCTCGGCGTGTGGCCGGGCGTGAGCAGAATATCGATCTCGCAATTTCCCAGGTCCATGCGTGAATCTTCCGTGACCGCGCAATTCGGATTCTCGAGGCGCGTTGCGTAATAAAAGACCTGCTCTTCGCGTCGATCCCGGCGGGCCGCGTTCGAAATCTCGGCATTGAACCCGGCCATCTCCGCGCCAAATTCATCCTCGGTGCGCTCAATGCTCGCGTGCCCATGGATATCGACGCCGAGGTCGCGAAAGTATCCGTTGCCGCCGATGTGATCGAAGTGCCGCTCGCTGTCGAGCACCACGAGCCGGTTGGATGGCCGCGCGATCGCAGCATAACCATGAATGGTCGATGCCGCGGCGGCGTTCGCGCCCGTATCGACGATCAAGGTGGTGTCATCGCCGGTGACAAAGCCCGCGTTCACGGTCCACGGCGGCCAATAGCCGAGCCCGGTGACAGCGAAACATCGATCGGATAATCGCACTATTTCCCGTAGGCCAGCAGCACGTTTCCCGGCACGCCTCCGCCCGCCGCGTAGCCGGAATCGAAAAACAGCATGCCGTCCGCGACCACCGGCCCCGGACCATCCAGCGACCCGCCGTGCGCCGCCACGCCATTGACGGTCTGGTAGGTCTGCTCGGTGTCCAAGTCCCAAATGACGGATCCGTCTTTGGTCGAGTAGGCGCGCAGGTGCCCGTCCACCGATCCTGACAACGCCGCGCCCGGAATCGCCGTTACCGCGGCCGACTGCGCCGGGCTGCAGCGCTTTTTGCCCTCGGGGCAAGGAACGGGCGGCGTGTACCACACCCGCTTTCCATCGGCCAGGTTCAGCGCGAACATGCCGCCGCCGCGCTTGGGATCCACGTCCGTGCTCAAGCTGTAAGGCACCACCACGCGACCCAGATCCGCCAGCGCAACGTACACGTTGGTTCCATCCGTCGCCGACCCCCATTGCACTCCGCCATTGGTGCCGCCCTGGCCCACGCGCACGCTCCACAGCAGTTCGCCCTGATTATCCGGATCCACCGCGTGTACCAGCCCCGATTTCTGCCCGGCCACCAGCTCGCGCTTACCGTTTTCGAGCGTCACCAGGATGGGCCCGGAGCTGAAGTCGAAATCCGGGCCGTTCGATTCCGGGCAATTGGTTTTATCGGGAATCCTGCAGGCGGAGGTGTAAGCGTCCTTCGCCGTCATCTGGCGCGACCACAAAATCTTGCCCGTATCGAGATCGAACGCCACGAACGCGTCGCTCATGTTCGAAGTGGGATCGCTGTAGTTGTCGCCGGTGGTGGCGTAGAGCACCTTTCGCTTCACATCGATCGACGGGCTGCTCCAAATAGGCGCTCCCGAGGGTCCCCAGAGCTGCGTGCCGATCTTGTTCTTCCCGGTCTTATGCGGCTCTTCGGTGATGGTGTAGGTTTTCCAGATCTGCTTGCCGGTGGTGGCGTCCAGCGCGACCATGCTCCCCCGAAAACGGCAGCACTCGTAGTCCGGCGATGCCCCCGCCCCTTCTTCGCCCGATGCCACCGGCACGTACAGCCGGTTGTCGTAAAAAATCGGTGACCCGGTGATGTGCCCGGCCGGGAAGCTCTCCACCTTGGTTCGCCAGATCAAACTACCGTTTGCCGCGTCCACGGCGTAGGCCCAGGACTGGCCATCACCGAAAAACGCGGCGTAATGCATGCCCGCCGCCGTGCTGAGACGCCCGACGCTGATGGCGGTGCGCACGCCGCCCGCGGCATTGAAGTACCAGCGAATGCATCCCGTCGCGGCGTCGATTGAATAGACGGTTCCCGTGGTGCTGCCGATGAAAATGCGACCGTTGGCGTAGGCCGGATGCGCGTTGGCGTCCAGCGTGGCGGGAAATCCGAAGGCCCATTTCAGTTTCAGCCTGGGCAAGTCGGCCGCGCTCAGCCCCGTGGGCTGGAAGCGCGTGTTCATCAGGTTCTGGCCCCAGCCGTTCCACTCGGGGCCCGACGCAGGATCTGCGAACTCGGGCGCCGCCGACGTGCACATGGCCGCCGCCGCGGGCGCGGTGTCTATGGGGTGCGCGAACGACTTGCCCGTCACGAACTCGGCGATCGCTCGCCGCGCTGCGGCCGACTGCCGGTTGGCCATCGAGATCATGGGCCCGGACTCCATGGCCGCCAGCACGCGCTCCGGTGTCATGGCGTGCAGGGCTTCCCGGTTCGGGGCGCGATCCACTCCCGCCTCATGGCAGGGAGCACAGCTTCGTTTATAGATCGCTCCCCCGTCCGGGCTCTGGGAAAGGCCTGGCCAGGGCATTACCAGGGGCAAGAAAACACTCAGGACGGGGAGCAGCCGGTAAATTCGGATCATCTCGGGATGGATTTTATCATGCCGGGCTTGCCCTACCAGCCACTTACCCGATGCGCTGCTACCTAAAGCCCTACCGTACTACGGCCGATGTTAATAGCGGTGTTCTCTATGAATCGGCTCTCCCTACTCTTACCGCTTTTCCTGGGCGCGATGTACGTACAGGGGCAAACCTCCAGTTCGATTACCATCTCCACCAACCCGCAGGGGCCGCGCTTTCAAGTGGATGGCGTCACCTACACACAGGCGGTCTCGTTCGAGTGGCCCGAGGGAAGCACGCATTATGTAGTGTTTATCACCGATCCCCCACCGGCCGGCCAGACCTCCAGTTCTGTGCAGACTTCCACGGATGGCTCCACGGAGTGGACGTTTTCGGGATGGCAGGATAACAACACGTTGGTGCAGCCTTCGAGTTCTCCGGTTCAGATCATAACTGCGAATCCGGCCATTACAACGTTCACCGCGCAGGTGGCGGTCGATTACCGGATTCTCCTCAATTTCTACGGCAGCCCGGCTCAGCCCATCACATCCACCAACTGCGGTGCGCCCGGACCGGCGAACTCGCTGGCGAACAGCCCCGGTCTGGTTTTTGTCGGGTCGGAATGCTACTTGACATCCGCGTACATCTACGTGCCGGCCGGAAGCACCGAGCCGTTAAATGCATACCCTTACCCGGGATACGCATTTATTGGCTGGAACATTAACAGTTCGACGCCGAGCACCTTCCTGACCAGCGTGACGATCAACAGCCCGATCACCATCGTGCCCATGTTCGTGCCTGCGGAGCGCGTGTCGTTTTTGACCTCGCCGCTCGGGATGCAGGTGCTCGTGGATCACACGCCCTCCAACACGCGAACCGTTTCCGACGTACCGAACTGTCCCAATAACGAGACCATTCCTGTTCCACTGCCGCTCAATATCCCGGCGGTTTGCTTCGGCGACTTTTATTTCGCACCGGGGTCCACGCATTTCATCAGTGGAAAAACACCGCAAATGGATGGCAGCGGGAACTGGTGGGTCTTCAACGAGTTCAGCAACGCCATGCCGCAGAATTCGTTATTTACCGCGGGCCCGGCTAACACTTCGGCGGTCATCACCGCGAACTATATTCCGGGGGTGCAAGTGGCGCTCGTGACGTCGCCTGTGGGTTTGCAGCTCTCGGTGGATGGGGATACGAATTACAGCTCGTATGACTTTATATGGGGCACGGGGACCACGCACACGGTGTCGGCGGCGGCAACGCAAAAAGGATCCAACGGGCGCATGTACACCTTCCAGAACTGGTCGAATCAAGGCGCCGCAACCCAGACCGTTACTCCTACCGCAAGCATGCGCCTGACCGCGAATTACAACGAATTGAGCCGCGTGGTGCTCGAAAGCGTCCCCGCCGGTTTGACACTGCAGGTGGACGGCTCGAATTGCGTGACGCCCTGCAACGTGGATCGCGCCAGTGGAGCAACTTTCACCGTCTCGGCGCCGACGCAGATTCCGATGGGGTCGGGCGCTCGTCTCGATTTCAACAATTGGTCCGATGGGGGCGCGTCCAATCACACCATCACGATGACCCAGAACTACGCCACGGTGTACGCCAGCTACAGCACGCTCTACCAGTTAAATGCGAACTCGGCGCCGGGCAATGGTTCCGCGTTCAAATTCTCGCCCTCCTCCAGCGACATGTTTTACACCCAGGGCACGCAGGTGAACGTCACCGCCATGCCGAATCCCGGCTTCAAATTTGGCCACTGGACGGGAGCGCTGTCCGGCAGTTATCCCGCGGGTTCGGTCACCTTGGGGGCGCCGGAAAGCATCGTGGCCAACATGATCTCGGTCCCCTACATCGCGCCGGCTGGAATCATGAACGCCGCGGGGGTCACGCCCAGCGCTTCGGTAGCGCCCGGGTCCATCATTTCGATCTTCGGGCAAAACCTGGCCTCCGTGGTCCAGTTGGGGCCCGTGAATCCCTTCGCGCAGTCGATCGGCGGCACTACCGTCACCATCGACGATTTGATCCTGCCGTTGATGTTCGTTTCGCCGACGCAGATCAACGCCCAGCTTCCGTCCGAGCTTCCGGATGGCAATTACACGCTGGAAGTCCAGAACATCGGGCAAGATGAAATTTCCGGAAACTTGAAGGTCGCGCGCGACGCTCCCGGCCTGTTCTCCAACATCGTCGGAAGCACGTATTACGCGACGGCGTTCCACTCGAGCGGTGCGCCCATTACCACCAGCAGCCCCGCGGCCGCCGGCGAAACAATTTCGTTCTTGGGTACCGGCTTTGGCCCCTATCGGTCGGCCATCCTGGACGGCTTCTTTCCGCCCAATCCGCCTCCCACAGTTGCGGACTCGGTGGCGTTGACCGTGGGCGGTCAAAAGGTATCGTCGAAGTCGACTGCGGCGCCCGGCTTTGCCGGCATTGTCAGCACCAGCTTCGAGGTGCCGAGCGGCTTAAGCGGCAGCGCTGTGCCCCTCCAGGTGTCGATCAACGGCGTCGACAGCAACACGGTAATACTTCCGGTCCAGTAGGGCAGGCAGTAGGTCCGGCGGCAGCCGCTTAGTTTCGGACGCTCGCCATGATCAGCGCTATCAGATTCCACGCCACCAGCAGCGCGAACAGCAGATTGATGCGCGCCAGCAGTTGCCGCTTGCCCGCTCGCCAGCAATACAGACCCAGCAGGATCGCCAGAAATTTCACCAGCAGCAGGCTGTAGATCGGATTGATTCCCGCGCCCAGCATCCCCGCGCCCAACAACATCCGCACCACCGGATTGCCTTCCCGGACGCCGTTCACGAGGAACGCAATAGTCGAAAGAAAATCAAGCACTTGCAGGTAAGAATACTGCCACAAGAGGGGATTGAGGGGGTTCGGTTCACGGGCAACCGCGCCGGTCTCAGGCATTCGCCCTAAATTATAAGAGAAAACACTCAGGCAACAGAGTACTTCCGATATAGTACGTTCACAGGTCGAATTTTTGCCCGCGCTCCGGAGCTATTACGTCCAGGCCGTAACGCTCGTGGATCGCGGTCACAAAGGCGTTCTGCTGTTCCGCCTCGCCATGCACCAAAAACACCTTCTTGAGACCGGCCGCGATCGGTTTCATCCAGGCCAGCATCTCGTCGCGGTCCGCGTGCCCGCTCAGCGCATCCAGCCTCTCCACGCCGGCGCGCAGGCGCATCGGCTCGCCGAAGATCGGGACCTCTTCCCAGTGCTCCTCGATTTTGCGCCCCAGCGTGTTTTCGGCCTGATAGCCGGTCAGTAGGATCGTGTTGCGCGGATCGCCGACATTGTTCTTTAAGTGATGCAGCACGCGCCCGCCCTCGCACATCCCCGACGCGGAAATGATCATGAAGGGGCCGTGCAGGTCGTTCAGCGCCTTCGATTGCTCCACGTCGCGGACGTAAGTGAGCAGGCGGAAGCCGAAAGGATCGCCGTGGTCGGCCAGGAACACGCGCGTTTCCTGGTCGTAGAGCTCGGGATGCCGGCGAACGACGTCGGTGACGTTGACCGCGAGCGGGCTGTCGACGAAAATCGGAAACTTGGGGATGGCGTTGGCTTGGATCAATTCGTGCAGGATCAACACCAGCTGCTGCGTGCGGCCCACCGCGAACGCCGGCACGATCATTTTGCCGCCGCGCCCGTAGGTCCGGTTGACGATCTCCGCCAGGCGGCCGGAAACCGATTGGATGGGCTCGTGCACCCGGTCGCCGTAGGTGCTCTCCAGGATCAGGTAATCGGGCTGCGGCATCGGCTCCGGATCGCGAATGATGGGCAGGCCCGGCCGTCCCAGGTCGCCCGTGAACCCCAGGCGAACTTTGCGCCCGCCCTCCTCCAGCTCCAGCAGCATGGTTGTGGATCCGAAAATGTGCCCGGCTTCGAAGCTTTGATACACCACGCCCTCGCCCACGCGCGTTGGTGTGTGCATCGGAACCGGATGGAACAGCCGCAGGGCGTCCTCGGCGTCCTCGGTCGTATACAGCGGCTCCACCACTTCGTCGATTGCTACACCCGCCACGTTCAGCGACTTGCGCCGCGCATTGCGTTTGTTCAAAAACGCCGCGTCGTGCTCCTGGATCGACGCCGCATCGCGCAGCATGGGACCGCACAGGTCGGCTGTGGCAGGGCTCGCGTAGATAGGTCCGTGAAATCCGTTTTTCGTGAGCAGCGGAAGATTCCCGCTGTGATCGATATGCGCGTGCGACAGCAGCACGCTGGAAATATCGCCGCAAGGAAACGGAAACTTCCGGTTGCGCTCCGCGGCTTGCTTGCGCCGGCCCTGGTATTCGCCGCAATCCAGCAGATAGGCGCGATCGGTCACCGTGAGTTGATGCATGGAGCCGGTCACTTCCCGTGCCGCACCCCAGAAAGTCAGTTTCATCCTCTCAAGAATACCCTGTGGACTCAGGTGAATCCCCGATTGGTAATCCGGGCCCTTACTGATAATTTCAGGATGGATGCTTAGGAAACTAGCAATCCTGGGCCTGTTTCTCGCGGCGCTCGCGCCTTCCGCCTACCTGGCATGGACGCTCCGCGACATGCCGCACCTCGGCTTCTATCACGACGACAGCCTTTACTGGGTGTCGGCGCGCAGCCTGGCCACCGGCGACGGCTATCGCATCCAGAGCCTGCCCGGGGAGCCGTACCAAACCAAGTATCCGCCGCTCTATCCCGCGCTGCTCGCCGCCGTTTGGAAGCTCAATCCGCAATTTCCGGCCAATTTGCCGCTCGCCACGCTCATCGCCTGGCTGATGCTGCCGCTGTTTCTCGCCGCCCTCTGGCGCCTGCTCGCTGAATACGGATTCGCGACGCGCGAGCGGACTATCCTGCTCCTCGCGGCCGCGCTAAGTCCCGTAACCGTCGTCTTCGGCTTCTCGCTGATGCCGGAGCTCGGGTTCACGGCGCTGCTGATCGCCAGCCTCCTCCTCGCCGAACACAGCATGCAGTCCGAC
>Ga0335074_10013025_pt1 | contig 11680 bp, 9 predicted proteins | sample Lox_Sample_23_FD_206715 | JGI IMG/M metagenome (GOLD analysis project Ga0335074, IMG submission 206715) | Soil microbial communities from Loxahatchee National Wildlife Refuge, Florida, United States - Lox_Sample_2.3 | ecosystem: Environmental > Terrestrial > Soil > Wetlands | place: USA: Florida...
TGAATGCCGGTGTGGCCTACACCTCGGAGACGCGTCACGGCTGGGACTACGAGTACTACGGCGCTTTCGCGGGTCCCAGCTACAAACGGCAGTACGGCGGCTATGGCCGCGACACCTATTCGAAGGCGACTCCGACTATGGGCATCAAGTACCAGCTCAACGAGCAGAACCAGCTCTTTGCGGGCTGGGGGCGGACGTTCCGGGCGCCCATCAACGGTGCCGTCCTGCAGAATCTCGCGGTGCTGGATTACTACCAGGCCAATCCCGGCGAACTGAGTTACAGCGGCATCACACCGGCGCAGCTGGCGGCCATCGCGAACAACAAGCCGGAAACGGCGGACACGGTGGATGTGGGTTGGCGCTATTACGGGCCGGTGGTGTCCGCCAGCGTCGATGCTTACGGCTCGAATCTGAAGAACAAACAGCTCTCGGGCTACGACAACGCCTCCGGCGCGACGGTCTATCTCTCGGTGCCCGAACTGCATCAGCGGGGCGTGGATGCCGAGGCCAGTTTCAAGATCAACGACGACCTGACGCTGTATGGCTCGTATGCCTATACGAAGTCGATCTTCGCAGCGGATCTGGACACGATCGGCGACGGCTACTACCCCGTCAACGGCAAGTCGTTCCTCGACACCCCGAAGAACACCGGCTATGTCCGTCTGGACTACACCCATGGGCCGTTCTGGGCCAGCCTGGACGTGAAGTACCGCAGCGCGTTCTGGGCGGACTGGATGAACACCGAGAGCGCGGGCGGCTTCACCACCCTGGATTTCAACGGCGGCTGGCACTTCGCGGACTTCGCCTCCTGGCTCACCAAGCCGGAGATCAAGGTCAACGTGTTCAATCTGACGAACAAGCACGCCCTGACCTTCGACAGTGCCACGACGGTGCTTGCCACCAAGGGCTACCTCGACCCGCATACGGGGGATGCCCTCTACGTCAACGGCGCGTATTACAATCTGCTCGAGCCGCGGACTTTCATGGTCACCGTGGCGGTTTCGCTCTTCTGATCGGCAAGCCAACAGCGGGCAGGCGGGGCGGCGTCCTCCAGGACGCCGCCCACTCTCATGATCTTCAAGAACCTCATTCGCAGGAAGCGCGACGGGCTCGAGCTCACGCCTGAGGAGATCGGGTTCTTCGTGCGCGGCCTGACGGATTCCTCGCTGGTGGCCGAGCAGGTGGCCGCCTTCGCCATGGCGATCTTCTACCGCTCGCTGGATTTCGCCGAGACCGGCGCGCTGACGGTGGCGATGGCGGACTCCGGCGTGCGGCTGCGCTGGGACGAGCTGCGCGATCGCGGACCGGTCATCGACAAGCACTCCACCGGCGGTGTGGGCGACAAGGTGAGCTTCCTGCTGGCCCCGATCGCCGCCGCCTGCGGCTGTTTCGTACCCATGATCTCGGGGCGGGGCCTGGGGCATACCGGCGGGACCCTCGACAAGCTCGATGCGGTTCCGGGCTACCGCTCGCTGCCGACGGTCGAGGAATTCCGCCGCGTGGTGAGCTCGGCAGGCTGCGCCATCATCGGGCAGACGAACGACCTGGCCCCGGCGGATCGGCGGCTCTACGCCATCCGGGATGTCACCGCGACGGTGGAGTCGATCCCGCTCATCACGGCGTCGATTCTCTCGAAGAAGCTCGCGGCCGGCCTGGATGCCCTGGTGATGGACATCAAGACCGGCTCGGGCGCGTTCATGGAAACGCGGGATGAAGCGCGGGCGCTTGCGCGCAGCATCATCGGCGTCGCGGACACCACCGGCATGCGGACCCGGGCCCTGGTCACCGACATGTCGCAGACACTCGGCTGGACCGCGGGCAACGCCCTCGAGATCGCCGAGGCGCTGGAGTTCCTCACGGGAGGCGCGCGCGAGCCGCGGCTGGAGGAGGTGACGCTTTCCCTGGTGGCGGAGATGCTGGTGCTGGGAAGGCTGGCCGACGATCACGCGCAGGCGCGGCGGCGTGCCCAGGCTGCCCTGCGCTCGGGAGAAGCCGCGCAACGGTTCGAGCGCATGGTCGCCGAGCTCGGGGGGCCGGCCGACCTGTTGACGCGGCCGGCCCGCTATCTGCCGCGCGCTCCGATCATCGAGCCGATATTTCCGCTCACCGAGGGCCATATCGCGAGGGTCGACGCCCGGGCGGTCGGCAACGTGCTGGTCGGCTTGGGCGGCGGACGGTGCGTCGCAGGAGAGGCTCTCGATCTGGCCGTTGGCCTCAGCGATGTCTCCGGGATCGGTATGCGCGTGGGCAAGGATCGTCCCCTGGCCATGGTGCACGCCCGATCGCCGGAGCACGCGCGCCAGGCCGCCGAAGCGTTGCGCGCCGCGACGGCGCTCTCCGATGGGCCGGTTTCGCCGCCACCCATCGTGCATGAGACATTGGCCGGGCCCTGAGGCGCCGATGATTCCGGGCTGGCGTGGTGCGATGATGCGGCCTACCGCGTTGCGCGCTCACGTAGCGATATGACGGTAAAGAACGAACTGGCAGCGGATCTGTGGAATCGCGACCTCGCCCCGACTTCACCGGAGAAGCGGACCTGGCGCTGGTATCACTACGCCGCGCTCTGGCTCGGTATGGTGATGTGTGTTCCGGCGTATACCCTCGCGTCCAGCCTGGTGGGCGCAGGCATGTCGGCGGGGCAGGCCATCCTCACGGTGACGTTGGGGAATCTGATCGTCCTGGTCCCGATGCTGCTCATCGGGCACGCCGGAGCGAAGTACGGCATCCCCTATGCGGTGTTGGCGCGGTGCTCGTTCGGCACCCTCGGGGCACGGTTCCCGGCCGTCCTGCGCGCGTTGGTGGCGTGCGGCTGGTACGGCATTCAGAGTTGGTTCGGCGGGATGATGATCTATGCGCTGATCGGGGTGCTCCTCGGCCATGCGCTCGGCGGGCCGAGCCTGCCCGTGCTGGGAATCAATCTCTGGCAGGCGGTGTGCTTCCTCGTCTTCTGGCTGCTGCAGCTCTATTTCATCGTGCACGGCATCGAGTCGATCCGCCGGCTCGAGACCTATACCGCCCTCATCAAGATCGTCATCTGCTTCATGCTGCTCTACTGGGCCTACCGCAAGGCGGGCGGTTTCGGCCCCATCGTGCGCATGCCCTCGCAGTTCGGCCCGGGCGGAACGCACAGCGGGCAGTTCTATTCCGTCTTCTGGCCGTCCCTGACCGCCATGGTCGGCTTCTGGTCGACGCTCGCGCTGAATATCCCGGACTTCACCCGCTTCGCGCGGTCACAGCGCGATCAGGTCGTCGGCCAGGCGATCGGCCTGCCGGCGCCAATGGGGCTGCTCGCGGCGCTGGCGGTGCTCGTCACCTCGGCGACCGTCGTGATCTACGGCAATGCCATCTGGGATCCGGTGACGCTCGCCGGCAGGATGACGGGGGCCGCGGTGCTGCTGGCATTGCTGGTGCTGCTCGTCGACACCATCAGCGTCAATCTGGCGGCGAATCTCGTCGGGCCGGCGTTCGACTTCTCGTCGCTGCATCCGAGCGGCATCAGCTACAAGGCGGGCGGCTACATCACGGCGGTGATCGCTGTGATCATGATGCCGTGGAAGATTCTCGCGAGCACCCACGGATACATCTTCACCTGGCTGGTCGGCTACTCCGCGCTGCTCGGCTCGGTGGCGGGCATCCTCATCGTGGACTATTACCATGTGCGACGGACGGTCATCGACGTGCCGGGGCTGTATCGCGGGCAGGGCAGCGGCTATTACTACCGCGGGGGCTGGAATCTCATCGCGGTGATCGCCTTCCTCATCGGCGTGCTGCCCTGTCTGCCGGGATTCCTGCATGCCGCGCTGCCGGGCGCATTTGCAGGCAGGAATGCCTTCCTCGAGGGCATCTACAGCTACGCCTGGTTCGTCGCGCTGGGGCTTTCGGCGCTCGCCTACGCGCTGGGCATGCGGCTGGCGCGGGCCGGCCGGCAAGATTGACCAAATGGTCAAAGTTGTGCATGCTGACTTCGAATTCCGGCGAGGCGGGAGGGGGCGATGAGCGAGCGGCGCAGACCTGATATCCGTCCGGGGCGCCTGACGCAGGAGGCCTACGCCGCGCACTTCGCCGATCACGTGCCGCCGCTCACGGCCGCACAGGCCGTGTTGGAAGCGAGCAGGTGCCTGTATTGCTTCGACGCGCCATGCATGCAGGCCTGTCCCACCCGTATCGACGTACCCTCGTTCATCAAGCGCATCGCCGAGGACAACGCGCGCGGCGCGGCGCAGGCCATCCTCGAGTCCAATCCGCTCGGCGGATTCTGCGCGCGCGATTGTCCGACCGAGGTGCTGTGCGAGGAAGTCTGCGTGCGCAACGTCCAGCAGGGCCGTCCGGTCGCCATCGGACGCCTGCAGCGCTTCGCGGTCGATCAGCTGATGGCGAGCGCGGACAATCAGATATTCGAGCGCGCGCCGGCGAGCGGCCGGCGCGTGGCGGTGGTCGGCGCAGGTCCTGCCGGTCTCGCGTGCGCGCACGCGCTGGCGCGCGCCGGCCACGCCGTCACGCTCTACGATGCAAAGCCCAAGGGCGGCGGCCTCAACGAATACGGAGTCGCCGCCTACAAGACGGCCGGCAACTATGCTCAGCGCGAGGTCGAGTGGCTTCTCGGCGTCGGCGGCATCACCCTGCAATGCGGCTGGGCGCTGACGAGCCGGCCTCAGTTCGAAGCATTGCGGCGCGAGCACGATGCCGTGTTCCTCGGTCTCGGGCTGGCCGATACGTATCGACTGGACATCGCGGGTGAGACGCTCGCCGGGGTCGCGGATGCCGTGGAATTCATCAGCACGCTGCGTCAAGCGGCGGATCCGGCCAGCGTGCCCGTGGGTCGCCGGGTAGTGGTGATCGGCGGCGGCATGACCGCCGTGGATGCTGCCGTGCAATCGAAGCTGCTCGGAGCGGAGCGCGTGGACATCGTCTATCGCCGCGGGCCGGAGCAAATGAGCGCCTCGCGCGAAGAGCGCGAGCTCGCCCTCGTTCGGGGCGTGACCATCCAGCACTGGCTTGCTCCGCTCGAGGTGCTCGGTGAAGCCGGTTGCGTGCGCGCGGTGCGCTTCGCGCGTCAGCAGCTGGTCGAGGGCCAGCTCGTGCCCACCGGTGAGGAGTGCGTGCTCGAGGCCGACATGGTGCTCAAGGCCATCGGACAGCGGCTGGGCAATCCTGTCTTGCAGGAGTGCGGGCTGGCGCTGCGCGCCGGCCGCATCGCGGTCGATGAGTGCGGCCGCACCAATGTCGGCGGCGTATGGGCGGGTGGCGATTGCATCGCGGAGGGGCAGGATCTGACCGTCGATGCGGTTGCCCACGGCCTGCGCGCTGCACGCGACATTGATCTGCGGCTGCGCGCCGAACGGCCCGCTCGCGGGGACTGATCCGGGGAAATGCCATGGCCCGACTAGACACCGAATTCTGCGGCATCCGCAGCCCCAATCCCTTCTGGCTGGCCTCCGCGCCGCCCACCGACAAGGCCTACAACGTCGAGCGCGCGTTCGAGGCGGGCTGGGGCGGGGTGGTCTGGAAGACCCTGGGCGAGGCGGGTCCGCCGCTCGTCAACGTCAACGGGCCGCGGTACGGCGCCTTGTTGGCCGCGGACCGCAGCCTCATCGGCTTCAACAACATCGAGCTCATCACCGACCGCGACCTGGAGAGCAACCTGGCGGAGATCACGGCGGTCAAGCGCCGCTGGCCCGACCGGGCGATGATCGTCTCCATCATGGTGCCGTGTCAGGAAGATTCCTGGAAGTCCATCCTGCCGCGGGTGGAGGACACCGGCTGCGACGGCATCGAGCTCAACTTCGGCTGCCCGCACGGCATGAGCGAGCGCGGGATGGGCTCCGCCGTCGGGCAGGTACCCGAGTACATTCAGATGGTGACGGCCTGGTGCAAGAGGTACTCGCGGCTGCCGGTGATCGTGAAGCTGACGCCGAACATTACGGACATCCGCTTCCCGGCGCGCGCGGCCAAGGCCGGCGGCGCCGACGCCGTGTCTCTCATCAACACCATCAACTCCATCATGGGCGTCGACCCCGACACCCTCACCATGACTCCCGCGGTCGGCGGGCAGGGCACGCACGGCGGCTATTGCGGGCCGGCGGTGAAGCCGATCGCGCTCAACATGGTGGCGGAGATCGCCCGCGACCCGCAGACCGCGGGTCTGCCGATCTCCGGTATCGGCGGCATCGGCAGCTGGCGTGATGCGCTCGAATTCATCGCGCTCGGCGCCGGCTCGGTGCAGGTGTGCACGGCGGCCATGGTGTTCGGTTTCAAGATCGTGCAGGACATGGCCAGCGGGCTCAGCGCCTACCTCGACGCCAAGGGATTCGCCAGCGTGGCGCAGCTGCGCGGCCGTGCGTTGCGCAGCGTCACCGACTGGAGCTTGCTGGATCTGAACCGTGTCTCCAAGGCCGTGATCGACCAGGAGAAATGCATCGGCTGCGGCCGCTGCCACATCGCCTGCGAGGACACGGCGCATCAGGCCATCACGGCCACGAAGAACGGGCGGCGCCACTTCGAGGTCAAAGAGGAGGAGTGCGTGGGGTGCAATCTCTGTGTCAACGTCTGTCCGGTGCCGGAGTGCATCACCTTGCGGGACCTCGCGCCGGGTGAGGTCGACCGCCGCACGGGGCTTGCAGTGAGTGCGGAGCGGCTCGAATGGACGGCGCACCCGAACAATCCGACGCGAGCGGGTGTCTGATGGCCGCGAAGCCGCAGCGACTGCGTGCGCATCGGGCTCCGAGGAGAGCCAGCAGCGTCAAGAGCGAAGCGATGGCCCGCGGCCGCCGCCGCATCGTGCGCAAGCGCGCCGGCGGCAAGGGCACGGGCCAGAAGGGCCGCAACCGCACCGCCCAGCAGGCCGCCATCATCATGGCGGCCGAGCGGGTTTTTGCCGGCGCCGGCTTCGGCGGCGCCACCATGGCGGCGATCGCCATGGCGGCGGCCCTGCCGAAACCCAACCTCCATTATTACTTCGGCAGCAAGCGGGCTCTTTATCGCGCGGTGCTGGAGCGGACGCTGAAAGAGTGGCTGGAGCCCGCGGACACCCTCGTCGCCGAGGCCGATCCGCGAGTGGCGCTGGAGAGCTACATTCGCGGGAAGATGCGCCAGTCCTTCACGCGGCCGTACGCATCGCGCGTATGGGCCAACGAGCTGCTGCATGGCGCGCCTGAGCTGCGCGGCACTCTGGTCCGAACGCTCCGTCCGCTCATGCGGCGCAAGACCGCGGTGATCGAGCAGTGGATCGCCCAGGGACGCATGGCGCCGGTCGACAGCATGCATCTGTTCTTCACAATCTGGGCCGCCACACAGACCTACGCCGATTTCGAGGTCCAGATCTGCGCGGTGCTCGGCCGCGCATCGCTCGACAGCGAGGCGCAGGAGAGGGCCACGCAGCACGTCGTATCCCTCATCCTGCGCGGCTGCGGCCTATGAGCTCTTCCATCGCCGACCGCGCGTGGCTCGAGGCGCACTGGATGCCGTTCACGGCCAACCGGCAGTTCAAGGCCGAGCCGCGCCTGTTCACGCAGGCCGAGGGCGCCTATTACACGGACATGGAAGGCCGCAAGGTATTCGACGGTCTCTCCGGATTGTGGTGTACGGGCCTGGGTCACGCGCGGCGGGAGATCGTCGATGCCGTGTCCCGCCAGATGGCAACGCTCGACTACGCACCCGCATTTCAGTTTGGGCACCCGCTGTCCTTCGAGCTCGCGAACCGCATCGTCGAGCGCATGCCGCACGGCCTGGACCACGTCATGTTCGGCGGCGGATCCGGTTCCGACGCGGTCGATACGTCGCTGAAGGTCGCTCGCGCCTACTGGCGCGTCAAGGGACAGGCCGCCAAGACACGTCTCATCGGCCGCCTGCAGTCCTATCACGGAGTCAACTTCGGCGGCATCTCCGTGGGCGGGATGGTGGCCAACCGCAAGCCGTACGGCCAGGGGATCGAGGCGGCCCACCTGGCCGGCATAGAGCCGCCCGCGGGCTCGTTCTTCCGCGGACAGCCGGCGGAACACGGCGCGGAGCTCGCCGATTCGCTGCTGACCCTCATCGCACTCCACGATGCCTCGACCATCGCCGCCGTCATCGTCGAGCCTTTTTCCGGCTCGGCCGGCGTACTCATACCCCCACGGGGCTATCTGCAGCGGTTGCGCGAGATCTGCACGGAACACGACATCCTGCTGATCTTCGACGAGGTGATCACCGGCTTCGGCCGCTGCGGTAGGTGGACCGGCGCGGAAGCGTTCGGCGTGACACCCGACCTGCTGACCTTCGCGAAACAGAGCACGAACGGCGTACAGCCGCTGAGCGGCGTCGTGGTCAGGAAAGAGATATACGATGCGTTCATGGCGGCGGGCGGACAGGACTACCTGCTGGAGCTGCCGCACGGCTACACGTACTCGGCCCATCCGGTCGCTTGCGCGGCCGGCATCGCAACGCTCGACGTGATCGCGCGCGAGCACGTGCTCGCGCGGGTTCGGGAGCTGGCGCCGCAGCTGGAAAGCGCGGTCCATGGACTGCGCGGCGCGAGGCACGTCAGTGATATCCGCAATTTCGGCCTGGCCGCGGGAATCACCCTGGAGGCGGCGCCCGGGGAGCCGGCCCGACGCCCCTTCGAGGTGGCGATGGCCATGTACAAGAAGGGCTTCTACGTGCGTTATGGCGGCGCCACCATTCAGCTCGCGCCGCCCTTCATCAGCACCAGGACGGAGATCGATCGCCTCGCCGATGCCCTCGGCGAGACCCTCAACCGCACTGGCTGACAGCATGCGAGGTGACCTGCGATGGACGGATTGCTGATTCGAGGCGGCACGGTCGTCAACGCCGATTGCGCTCGGCGAGCTGACGTTCTGTGCGCGGATGGCGTGATCGTCGGCGTCGGTGAGAATCTGCAGGCGCCGGCGGGTGTTCGGGTGCTGGACGCCGGCGGCCAGCTGGTCATGCCGGGCGGCATCGACCCGCACACGCACATGCAGCTGCCCTTCATGGGCACGGTGGCCGCCGATGACTTCTACAGCGGCACGGCCGCGGGTCTCGCCGGAGGCACGACCTGCATCATCGACTTCGTCATTCCCGATCCGAAGGAGCCGCTGCTGGCGGCCTACCGGAAGTGGCGCGACTGGTCGCAGAAGGCGGCGGCGGACTACGGTTTTCATGTCGCCGTCACCTGGTGGTCGGAGCAGGTTCACGCGGACATGGGCACCCTCGTACAGCAGGAGGGCGTCAACAGCTTCAAACACTTCATGGCGTACAAGAACGCCATCATGGCCGACGATGAGACGCTGGTGAACAGCTTCCGGCGTGCACTCGAGCTCGGCGCGATGCCGACCGTGCACGCCGAGAACGGTGAGCTGGTCTTTCAGCTGCAGAAGCAGGTCATGGAGCAGGGCATCAGCGGGCCGGAAGGCCATCCGCTGTCACGGCCGCCCGCGGTGGAAGCCGAGGCGGCGCAGCGCGCGATCGCCATCGCCGATGTGCTGGAGGTGCCGCTCTACGTGGTCCACGTCTCCTGCGCCGAGTCAGCGGAAGCCATCGCGCGCGCTCGCGCACGCGGCCAGAGGGTCTTCGGCGAAGTGCTCGCCGGCCATCTGACCGTGGACGAGAGTGTCTACCGCAACCCCGACTTCGCAGTAGCTGCGGCGCACGTGATGAGCCCCCCCTTCAGGGAGAAGGGACACCAGGAGGCGCTGTGGCGCGCGCTGCAGGCGGGCAGCCTGCAGACGACGGCAACGGATCACTGCACGTTCTGCGCGCCGCAGAAGGCGGCCGGGCGCGATGACTTCCGCAAGATTCCCAACGGCTGCGGTGGCATCGAGGAGCGCATGATGGTGCTGTGGGATGCCGGTGTGAACACCGGCAGACTGACGGGCACCGAATTCGTCGCGGTCACGTCAGCGAATGCGGCGAAGATCTTCAACATCTATCCGCGCAAGGGCGTCATCGCAGTGGGCTCCGACGCCGATCTCGTCCTGTGGGATCCCGAGGCTACGCGCACGCTTTCGGTCAAGACGCAGCGCTCGCGGGTCGACTACAACGTTTTCGAAGGGCGGACGGTAACCGGCGTGCCGACGCATACCGTCAGTCAGGGCAAGGTGGTGTATGCGCGCGGCGACCTGCTGGCCGAGCGCGGCGCCGGCAGGTACGTCAAACGTCCGGCCTTCGCTCCGGTATTCGCGGCGCTCGGCCGCAAGGCGCGGCTGGCGAGACCCTCCGCCGTGATGCGTTGATTGGAGAGTAACGATGACGAAGCTACGTGGCGGTCTGATCCAGATGGCGCTGAAAGCGCCGACCGAGCAATCTCCCGCGGCGATCCGCGAGGCGATGCTGGCGGCCCATCGGCCGCTCATCGAGCAGGCCGGTGCACGCGGCGTGCAGGTGCTGTGCTTCCAGGAGGTGTTCACGCAGCCCTACTTCTGCCCCAGCCAGGACACCAAGTGGTACGCCGCGGCGGAGCCGGTTCCCGGGCCGACCACCGAGGAAATGCAGGCCCACGCCAGCAAGCACCGAATGGTGATCGTGGCGCCCGTCTACGAGGCCGATCCGGTGGCCGGCGTGTATTACAACACGGCAGCCGTCATCGACGCCGACGGCAGTTACCTGGGAAAGTACCGCAAGACCCACATCCCGCAGGTGGCGGGCTTCTGGGAGAAATTCTTCTTCAAGCCCGGTGCGTCGCAATGGCCGGTATTCAAGACGCGCTACTGCAAACTCGGCGTCTATATCTGCTATGACCGTCACTTTCCGGAAGGCTGGCGGGCGCTGGCGCTGAACGGCGCGGAATACATCGTCAACCCCTCGGCGACGGTCGCGGGGCTGTCGGAATACCTCTGGAAGCTGGAGCAGCCCGCTTCCGCCGCCGCCAACGGCTGCTGGATCGGCGCGATCAACCGCGTCGGCCGGGAGCAGCCGTGGGATATCGGCGAGTTCTATGGGCAGAGCTACTTCGTCAATCCACGCGGCCAGATCGAGGCGATCGCCAGCCGCGAGCGCGACGAGCTGCTGGTGCACGACATGGACATGGACATGGTGCAGGAGGTCCGCAATCGCTGGCAGTTCTTCCGTGACCGCAGGCCCGATCTCTACGGGCCACTGACCGCCGCCGAGTGACGACCACGAACCGCAGGCGCGATGCACATGGCAACCGATCCCGATGCTTTGCTTGCTCTCGCCAGGGCATGCCTCGATCGATCGTACGCTCCTTATTCCCGCTTTCACGTCGCGGCGGCCGTGGCGGACGATCGGGGCCGGGTGTTCACGGGTGTGAACGTGGAGAATCTTTCCTACGGGCTGAGCATGTGTGCGGAGCGCGTGGCGATCTTCGCGGCGGTCGCGGCCGGCGCCAGGCGCATCACCGCGATCGCGGTCACCTCGAGCGGCACGGAACTGCTGTCGCCTTGCGGTGCATGCCGGCAGGTCGCGGCGGAGTTCGCGGCAGCGGATGTGCCGGTGTACTGCGAGACCGGCGGCAAGTTGCACCGCTGGACGGTGGCGGAACTGCTGCCGAATGGGTTTTCCGCGCCACAGCTCGGCAAAAGCTGAGCCGCGCCGAAGCGCGGGTCGCGGCATGAAGGGGGGCGCATTGAAATCGGGATCGCCGTTCGCAGTCGTGCTGGCGGCCTCGCTCCTCACCATCGCCCGAGCGGCGGTCGTGACCGTACCCGCGGGGCATGAGCCCGTCAACCTCGCGACCTCGATCGCG
>Ga0335074_10013026_pt1 | contig 11679 bp, 12 predicted proteins | sample Lox_Sample_23_FD_206715 | JGI IMG/M metagenome (GOLD analysis project Ga0335074, IMG submission 206715) | Soil microbial communities from Loxahatchee National Wildlife Refuge, Florida, United States - Lox_Sample_2.3 | ecosystem: Environmental > Terrestrial > Soil > Wetlands | place: USA...
CCTCGCCGATCACCGCGATGGCGCCGCCGCGGGTGGTGGCCACGGTCACGCCCGCCGCCTTCAGGTCGGGCCCGATCCTGCCGAGGGTGGTGACGACCGTCTGCTGGTCGGTGGTCGTGCCGTCCCAGGTGATGGCGAACGGCGTCGTGTCCGGCCAGCCCGCGGCGATCAGCATCTTGCCGAGGTCCTGCGGGGCGGTCTCCGCGCCGAGCACCACGAGGGTGCCTGGGCCGTATGACACCTGGCTGGCCTCGCTGGCGTGGATCACGCGCAGCTCGCCCGGGCCGTCGCCGGTCAGCGCGATGCCGGCGTACGCGGGTACGCCGGTGACGGCGGGTACTCCGGGGACGATCTCGAAGCGGGCCTTGGCCTTGGCGCAGGCCTGCACCTCGGCGGCCGCGCCGTTGAGCAGCGGGTCGCCCGCGTACAGCCGGATGGCCAGCCCGCCCGCCCTGGCCGTCTGAACCAGCGTCCGTGCGGTCCCCGCGGTGTCCGAAGGCTCGGCGACCTGCGCGTCGGGCCTGAGCAGGCGGCGCACCCGGTCCGCGACCTCGGGCTCAGCCACGACCAGGGCCGCGTCGCCGAGCAGTTGGGCCGCGCGCGTCGTCAGCAGCCCCTCGTCTCCGGGGCCGGCGCCGACAAACGCCACCCAGCCGTCCATCTCAGTCATGCACATCATTCCCGTCGGTATTGCCGCCCATGAGGTCCGCCGCGCCGAGCGCCAGCATCCGGGCCGCGAGCTCATGGCCGAGGCGTGCCGCGCCGGCGGCGTCCGCTTCTCCGTGTTCCCGCAGAACCATCTTCTCACCGAGCACGATCGCGTCGAGTCGCAGCTGAGTGCCGGTGAAGGCGGCGTACGCGCCGATCGGGGCGCTGCAGCCGGCCTCGAGCGCGGCGAGCAGGCCGCGCTCGGCTGTCACGGCGGCGCGGGATGGCTGGTGGTCGATGGTAGCGAGCAGCTCGGTGAGCTCCGCGTCGTCGGCGCGGCACTCCACCGCGAGCGCGCCCTGGCCCGCCGCAGGAACCATGCTGTCGGGCTCGAAGACCTCGCTGATCAGGTCGGTGTGGCCGATCCTGGCCAGCCCGGCGTAGGCGAGCACAACCGCATCGAGCTCACCGTCGCGGACCTTCGCCAGCCTGGTGCCCGCGTTGCCGCGGATGGGCACGCAGGCGATGTCGCCGCGCAGCACGGCGAGCTGGGCCGCCCGGCGCGGCGAGCCGGTGCCAATGCGCGCTCCGGCAGGCAAATCGGCCAGCTTCGCTCCGTCGCGGGCCACCAGGGCGTCGCGAGGGTCGTCGCGGGGCGGGACGGCGGCAAGCGTGATCCCCTGCGGTGCCCCAGTGGGCAGGTCCTTCAGGGAATGCACGGCGAAATCCACCTCCCGGCTGAGCAGGCTTTCCCGCAAGGCGCTGACGAAAACCCCGGTGCCGCCGATCTGGGTGAGCTGCGCCCTGCTGACATCGCCGAACGTGGTGACTCCGACGATCTCCACCCGCCGTCCGGTGCGCTCGGTGAGGAGCCTGGCCACGTCGCCCGACTGGGCGACGGCCATCGGGCTCCGGCGGCTGCCGAGCCGCAAGGGGGTGTCCGCCTTCACTGGCTCCCCTCCTGATCGATGACGTCGGGAGTTTCGACTTCGGCGCGTGTCACTGCCTCAACCGCACGCGGATCCAGGTCGAAGAGGACCCGGAGCGCGGCCTCGTAATCTTCGCCGCCCGGTGAGGATGCCAGTTCCTTTACCCGGACAGTCGGCGCATGCAACAGCTTGTCTACCACTCGTCGCACCGTCTGAGCGATTTCTTCCAGGGCATGCCCGCTCACGCCGTGCTCGTTGAGCCGCCCGCCGAGCCGTTCCAGCTCCGCGTCGACGACCGTCGCCGCCTTGGCGCGCAGCGCCACCACGGTGGGCGTCACCTGGGCGGCGCGAACCGCGGAACCGTAGGCGGCGAACTCCTCCTCGACGATCGCGCGAACCGCCGCGATCTCCGCCGCGCCGACGGCCGCCTCGCCGGTGCCGCGCAGCTCGTCAAGGCCGATGACGCTGACGCCAGGCAGCTCCGCGACCGCCGGGTCGACGTCGTGCGGCATCGCGAGGTCGAGCAGCACCAGCGGCGCGCCCGGCGGCCGTGAGCCGAGCGCGGCACGCACCATCTGCCCGGTGATGACCGCCCCGCTGGCACCGGTGCACGAGATGACAAGGTCGGCGTCCGCGATCGCGGCCGGCAGGTCCGCGAATTCGGCGACCACGCCGCCGGCTCCGGTCGCGAGCCGTTCCGCCTTGGACCGCGTCCTGTTGGCGACCGCGATCCGCCCCGCGCCGCTGCGCGCGGCGGTGGCCACGGCGAGCCCGCTCATCGCGCCGGCCCCGACGACGAGGACAGCGCGGCCGATGAGAAGCTCAGTCGCGTTAGCGTTAAGCCGCGACGCCGCCAGCTCGACGCCGACGCTGACCAGGCTGATGCCGAGCCGGTCGATGCCGGTCTCCGCGCGGGCTCGCTTGCCGGTGCGGAGCGCGACGCGGCCGAGGTCGCGCAGCGACCGGCCGAGCGTGCCATAGTCACCGGCGGTCTTCAGGGCGGTCCGCACCTGGCCGAGTATCTGGTCCTCGCCCACCACCATCGAGTCGAGCCCGCTCGCCACGGCGAGCAGGTGCTGCACAGCCCGGTCCTCGTAATGCACGTACAGGCTGGCGGTGAGCTCGCCAGCCGGCAGGCCCGAGTACCGGGCGAGCAACTCGCAGATGCCGTTGACGCCGCCGTGGAAGCGGCCCACCTCGGCGTAGACCTCCACCCTGTTACAGGTCGAGATCACGAAGGTTTCCGCGGTGTCCGGCAGGTGGGCGATGTCCCGCAGCAGCTTGCCCAGCGCATCGCCGCTGACCGCGGCGCGCTCCAGGGTCTCTACCGGCGCGCTCTTGTGGCTGAGGCCGACAACCAGGACGCTCACCAGCTCACCGCCTACGCTTCCGCCGCCGCCGGATCCTGCCCGAACCGCTCGGCGGACCGCCGCTGCGCGTGGAAGGCGAGAATCTGCAGTTCGATAGATAGATCGACCTTACGCACATCCACCCCCTCAGGCACAGTCAGCACCAGCGGGGCGAAGTTCAGGATGCTGGTCACTCCGGCGGCGACGAGCCGGTCGCACACGGCCTGCGCCGCTCCCGCGGGCACCGCGATCACGCCGATCGCGATGCCGGCGGTGGCCACGATGTCCTCGAGTTCGCCGGCGTACCGGATGGCCACCGAGCCGACCTCGCGGCCGACCAGCGACTGGTCGCTGTCGAGCAGGGCCGCGATCCGGAACCCGCGGGTGACGAAGCCGCCGTACCTCGCCAGGGCGCGGCCGAGGTTACCGGCACCGACGATCACAACCGCCCAGTTCTGGTTCAGGCCCAGGGCGCGCGATACCTGGTAGACGAGGTATTCGACGTCGTAGCCGACGCCCCTGATGCCGTAAGAGCCGAGGTGGCTCAGGTCCTTGCGCAGCTTCGCCGAGTTGACGCCGGCCGCGGCGGCGAGTTCGTCGCTCGCGACGGTGCTCACCCCCCGGTCGGCCAGCGTGTAGAGGGCCCGCAAGTAGACGGGCAGCCTGGCCACGGTCGCGTCGGGGATGCCACCCGGGTAGGGTCGCTCGCCCTGGCCGTCCAACTGGTCGGATGGTCGCGGCTCGGCGCCGCCCCGGCGCAGCCGACTGCCGACACCCACCTCTGGTTCGTCGGAGGAGTTAGGCAACTCGGCGACATTGGACATGCGGCGCGCTCCCGGGGGTGGATCGACGCTACTGCCGGGCCCGCGCAGGACGCGGCCCGGCTGGGTTGGATGGCGTTGGGGGACGCCGGCCACCATCGAGCACTGCAATCGATCGCGGCTAATAGCTACCATACGTCGTTTGTGAACGGATGCACAAAGTCGTCCGCCGAGCCCGCGCCCGGACCGCATCCGGGCCGCTCCATCCCATGGTCTCACGGCCGCCTCCGCGTGGTGGCCGCAATGGGGTGGTACGCCGCCGATTCCAGTGATCGCGGAAATTGGGCATGCGTATAGAGCGCGAAATTTCCGGCAAAGGAGCAATTAATGCCGGGCGAGGGCGGTCCTGAGGCGGTCTTCCGACACGCGCCAGAAATCATGCTGGACGCCGTCAACCAGCGTAACCGGGATCTTTTCCCAGTACTCACGCAGGTCTTCTTCCGACTGCGTGATATCACGTTCCTCCCAGGCCACGTCGAGGTCCTCGGCCACCCGCCGAATCACGTCGCGCGCATCGTCGCAGAGATGACAGCCCGGGCGGCTGAGCAGCGTGATACGGGGCGTCGGCATTTCGACTCCGTCAGTAACGTCCTGCCCGCGAAGCAGTCCTTTCCCAGCCCGCGGGCTCGAACCGCGGCGTCCTCGCCTCGGTGCCTGCGTCCTGGTCCTGCTCGGGGGACTGGCCGCCGCTCTGCGGGTAGCCGCTGGTGCGCCCGTAGGTGTCGGCCTGCCCATAGCCGCCGCTGCTTTCCGCGTGCCGGCCGCCGCCGTCGGGCTGCCTGCCACTGCCAAGCTCGGGATACCGGCCGCTGCCCTGCCTGCCGGCGCCAGCCGCCGCGTACTGGCCGCTGCCGTAGCTCCCGTTGCCGTACTGCCCGGTGCTGTTGCTCCCGTTGCTGTACTGGCCGTTGCTGTACTGGCCGCTACCGTACTGCCCCCCGCCGTACTGGCCGCCGCTGCTGAGCTGGTCGTTGCCGTACCCGCTGCCACCGCCGGCCTGGTCGCTGCCGTACTGGCTGCTACCGCCGGCCTGGTCGCTGCCGTACTGGCCGGCGCTGCTGGCCTGGTCATTGCCGTACTGGCTGCCGGCCGCGTACTGGCTGGTGGGCGTGTACTGCGGGGTGCCCTGTGCCGCGTACTGGTTGTTCGCCGCGTACTGCCCGGCGCTCGCCGCGGCGTACTGCCCGGTGCCCTGCGTGGCGTACTGGTCGTTCGCCGCGTACTGCCCGGTGCCTGCCGCCGCGTACTGCCCGGTCGCCTGGTACTGACCGTTCGCCGCGTAGCCAGACTCCGGGTAGCCGGACTCCGCATAGCCGGACTGCGAGTACCCGCCTGCGCCCGCGGCCGCGTACTGGTCATTTGACTGGTACTGGCCATTAGCGGCCGAGTAGCCGTTCGCGGCGTACCGGTCACCGGACCCAAGGCCCGCGGGCACCCGGTCCAGCTGCGTTTCCTGCCCGAACCCTGCCGCCCCCGCCGCCGCTGGTGCCGCCGCCTCGGGTGCCTGGCCGGCGGCAAGCGCGGCCACCTTCGCGTATTTAAGCCGCAAATCGATAATGTTCGTCGCCAGCACGCAAGACCGGCGATCGGCGACGAAACGCTGAATATGCGGCTGCTGCTCATGGCTCTCAAAGGCCGCGCGGTCGCGGTAAATCTCGTAAATGATCCGCTGCATTGGGGCCTTGGGCACAACGTGGATGACATATACGAGCGTGTCGGGTTCGGCAGTGCGGACACCCTCGGCGGCGCGTTCCGCCAGCCGGTCGAATTCCGTCGCCTTATCGTCAAGCAACGTGAATATGGATAGCCGCCCGTATGGCCGCGGTGTCCCCGCCGCGTTGTCATTCCCGGGCGCTGACTCGTCCGCGGGAAGGAATTCCGCCCCAGCCGATGACGGCGGCGACCACCCGTACTGACCGGTCGCCCCGGTCGCCGCGTAGCCGGGCTGCGAGTAGCCGCCGCTTGCGTATCCCGAGGTCGCGCCGCCCGGGTATCCAGTGTCGCCCGCGTAGCCGGCGCTCGCTGAATACCCGGTCTGGCTCGATCCCTGGTAGCCGCTGGCCGGGTACCCACTGGGGTCGTAGCCCTTGGTGGCGTAGTCCTGGGCGCTATACCCCTGGCCAGCAGGGCTGGCAGCCTGGTCGCCGTACCCGGCCTGGAACGCGTGACCGTTCTGGTCTGAGTAGCCGGTGCCGTTCGGGTATGCGGTTCCCTGGTAACCGGCTGCGGTGTCCTGCTGGTACGCGTTCCCGTTCTGCCAGCTGTCGCGGCGGCCTTCGTCCCACCCGTCGTCTTGTCGCCCTCTGCCTCTCATATCCGCCCCGCCCCTCGGTGTAGGCCTTGCAGCTCTTCCCATTGTCGGCGAATTCGTCCGGCATGGTGGCTAGTTGACGAGACCGGTACCAGCGCAAACGGAAAGTAGTGGCGGCCAGGCCCCCCGGCCGCTGCGGCCGACGGGCGCGCCGCGGCAGGCCTTACTTCTTGTTCCTGCGCTGGATACGGGTCTTCTTGAGCAGCTTGCGGTGCTTCTTCTTCGCCATCCTCTTGCGACGCTTCTTGATGACTGAGCCCATCAGGGCACCAACTCCTTCTCGCACAACGGCAGACGGGCACGCCGTCGCGCTCACCAGGCCGGGAGAGCTGGGCACACGCCCGAAGGTTAAAACCGCGCAGACGCCAACCGTCCGCGCGGTCTCCTAGAGTACCTGGTATCACACAGCCTTGTTGCGGCCTGGCCCCCGCCAGGTGCCGGGAAGCCGGCACCTGGCCGAACGAGATGTCCGCAGAGCACGTGCCCCCTGGTGCTGCGGCGGTTCCGGTCTATCCGCGCTCAGCAGCCAGCGGGAGCGCTCAGCCGGTCCCGACGTAGGCGGCCCTGAGGTACTGGTTGACCGCCTGCTCTGGAACCCGGAAAGAGCGGCCGACTCGGATGGCTTCCAGTTCGCCTGAGTGAACCAGCCGATAGACCGTCATCTTTGATACCCGCATGATCGTGGCTACTTCGGCGACAGTAAGGAATCTCACGTCGCTTAGGGGGGTTTCGCTCGCCATCATTGCCCTCTTCCGCGCGAAGCCGAGCACGCTTGACCGGATTCAGCGCACCAGTCACGTACGTATCCAGAGTAAGTCCCGTACAGAAAAGAGCAACCCCCCCGAATAGCCTCATTGTTGTTACTCTCCGGCATCCAGCAGACCGCTGCCCCTTGCGACCGTCTGCTGATTCTGCGAAAAAGGCGGAAAGAAGCACGTCACAGGTGTGCTACAAGCCCATGCGAGGCAAAAACCGCAGTGCGGGTTCGCATGATCGCGCGGTCAACAGGATCACCCGGATCCATACCAGAACTAAAAGAAACAAAGTTCCCTGACGCGCCGTCGGTCATGGTCTCCGGGGCCGTTTCACCGGTCAGCGAGCGGGCGAGTTCGCGCCACGCGACAGGCGTCTCCATTTCCGGCGCGACCGGCGCGCCGCCGGCGATCGCGAGCAGATGCGTCCAGGTTCTCGGCACCACCTGCACCAGCGCGTACCCGCCGCCGCCGGTGAGCAGCCAGCGGCCATCGCACAATTCGTGCGCCAGGTCGTGCAGCATGACCTGGGCGCGCCGCTGCCCGTCGACCGTCAGCTCCAGGTGGGCGAGCGGGTCGAGCCGGTGGCTGTCGCAGCCGTGCTGGCTGACCAGCACCTGCGGCTTGAACACGCGCAGCAGCGGCGGCACTATCGCGTCGAACGCGCGCAGCCACCTCGCGTCGTCGGTTCCCGCGGGCAGCGCCACGTTCACCGCGTACCCCTCGCCGTCCCCCACACCGATGTCGCCGGGCAGGCCAGTGCCGGGAAACAGCGTGGCGGGGTGCTCGTGCAGGCTGATCGTGAGCACCCGCGGGTCATCGTAGAACGCCGCCTGCACCCCGTCCCCGTGATGGACGTCCGTGTCGACGTAGGCGACCCGCTCCGCGCCTGCGCTCAGCAGCCATTTGATCGCGATCGCCGGGTCGTTGTACACGCAGAATCCGCTGGCGGACCGCCGCATCGCGTGGTGCAGCCCGCCGGCGATGCTGGCGGCGTGCAAGGCGGGCGGCGCCGCGTCCGCAGCCGCCCCCTGCCCAGGCCAGATCGTCCTGGCCGCCGCCAGCGTCGCGCCCGCGACCAAGGCGGACGCCTCGTGCATGCCCTCGAAGACCGGGTCATCCGAGGTGCCGAGCCCGAACGGCAGGTCAGGGGCCAGCGTGCGGCCCGCGCGCCGCACCGCGGCCACGTAGTCCTCGTCGTGCACCGTCTCGAGTTCGGCGTCGGTGGCGGGCTCCGGCGAGATCATCGTCACGGACGGCCCGGCTAGCACTCCGAGCGCCGCGGCGAGGTCCATCGTCAGTGCCACCCGCACCGGCGCCAGCGGGTGCCCGGGCCCGAAGTCGTACTGGGTGAGCGCCTCGTCCCACGCCACCACCAGCGGTCCACTCATGAGGCCACCTCGCTGGCGCTCGGAGTCCTCATTCGCGGGCACGCAGTACTCACCGATTCGCTCGCGAGCTCGCTCATGGTTACGCGCCGCCCAGCTCGCGGCCGCGATCGCGGGCCGCCTCGATCGCGGCGAGGAACGCCGCCCGGACCCCGTGCTTCTCGAGCTCCCTGATCGCAGAGATCGTGGTGCCGCCCGGTGACGTCACCGCCTCCCGCAAGATAACCGGATGCTCACCGGAGTCCCGCAGCATCGTCGCCGCGCCGTACACCGCCTGAGTGACCATCTCCAGCGCGGTCCCGCGCGGCATGCCGAGCAGGATGCCCGCGTCCACCATGGCCTCCACCAGGTAGTACACGTAGGCAGGGCCGCTGCCGGACAGCGCCGTCGCCGCGTCCTGCTGCGACTCGGGGATCCGCAGCACCTTGCCGACCGGCCGCAGCAGCTCCTCCGCGCGCCGCAGGTGCTGCTCGGATGCGTGCGACCCGGCGGAGATCACCGACATCGCCTCGTCCACCAGCACCGGCGTGTTGGACATCACGCGGACGACGGGCACCTCGACAGGGAAGCGCCGCTCGATGAACGACGTCGTGATTCCCGCCGCAACGGAGATGACCAGCTGCGACGCGCTGACGAACGAGGCGATCTCGTCGAGCATCCGGGCCATGTCCTGCGGCTTGACCGTGATCACTAGCGTGCTGGCGTCCTTCGCGGCTTCCTCCGCGGTAAGCACCAGCACCCCGTACGCCTCGCGCAGCTCGTCGCCGCGCTCCGTCCTGCGGACCACGACGGCCACGTCCGAGGGGGGGCGCCCGGCGCGCAGCAGGCCGGACAGCAGCGCCTCGCCCATCTTCCCGGCGCCAAGTATCGCGATCATGAGACCGACCATAGCGAACGCAGGAAGAACGCCAGGTTCGCCGGCCGTTCGGCCAGCCGCCGCACCAGATAGCCGTACCAGTCGCTGCCGTACGGCAGGTACACCCGCACCTGGGCGCCGGTCGCGGCCAGCCGGCGCTGCTCCGCTGGCCTGACCCCGTACAGCATCTGATGCTCGAACGTGCCGGGTGACCGCTGCAGCCCGAGCGACTGGGTGATCGCGATCAGCCGGGGGTCGTGCGTGGCGATCATCGGGTAGCCGGGCCCGGACATCAGGATCCGCAGGCACCGGGCGAACGACTTGTCGGTGTCGTGCTTGCTGGTGAACGCCTCGGATTCCGGTTCGGCGTAGGCGCCCTTGCAGAGCCGCACCCGCACGCCTGGCGCGGCGAGCTCCCGCACGTCCGCCTCGGTGCGGCGCAGCGACGCCTGTACCACGCTGCCGACGAACGGCAGCCTGGACCGCAGCGCGGTCGCGATGCGCAGCCCCGCGTCGGTCGTCCTGTGGTCCTCCGCGTCCACGGTCACGGTCGTGCCCGCCTCGCGCGCGGCGATCGCGATCCGCTCGATGTGGTCGCTCGCGGCGCGCTCGTCGAGCAGCAGGCCGACGGCGGTCGGCTTCACCGACACCTCGACCGCGCCGTCTTCCGTGAGGCCCTCGGCGGCCAGCTTGCCGAGCAGCTGCACGTACTGCATGGCAGTCTCGGTGGCTAGCCGCGAGTCCGTCGCGTCCTCGCCCAGGTAGTCCAGCGTGACCAGCAGCCCGGCGGCGCGCAGCGACTTGGCCACCCGCACCGCGTCGCTGATGCTCTCCCCGGCCACGTACCTGTCGACGATGGCGCGGGTAGCCGAAGTGGTGGTCACGACCCCGCGGATCTGCTCGCTGGCGGCGACCGCCAGCAGCGCCCGGCGCAGCACTACATCCTCCTCAGGTTGGTCACACTCAGGTTGGTCACAGCAGCTTGCGGCCCGCGGCAGGCGGCGGCACCGTGGCCCGCCGCAGCGTGAGCTTCACGTTGGCGCCCGCGTCCGGCGGCACGATCACCTCTTGTGCCGCGGCGATCCCGTCGGCGAGCAGCGGCGCGTCCACGGGGACGGTGCGCTTGATCAGCGCGAGCCCGATCGGCCCGAGTTCGAAGTGCCGGGCGGCGGAGCCAAGGAACCCGGCCTGGGTGCCGTCGGCGAGCGTCACCGGCGCCCCGTGCTCGGGCAGCCGGTCCACGCTGCCGTCCAGGTGCAGGAAGACGAGCCGCCGTGGCGGGTGGCCGAGGTTGTGGATCCGCGCCACGGTCTCCTGGCCGCGGTAGCACCCCTTGTTCAGGTGCACGGCGGTCTCGATCAGGCCGACCTCGTGCGGCAGCGTCTTGTGGTCGGTGTCCAGCCCTGGCCGCGGCACGCGGCCCGCGATCCGCGCCGCCTCGAATGCCCACATCCCGGCGACCGTAGTCCCGAGCTTTCCGGCCGCTTCCGGCTTGACAAGCACATCCATTCCGAACGGGCCCTGCATGACTGCCGTAGCCAGCCCCTCCGCAAGCAGCGGGGCGGCCGCTGAGTCGGCGGCTTCCGTTCTGAATGCCAATCCTCCTTCGGCAGGGACAGGTCCCGCCAGCGTCTGCACCACCAGCTCCCCGGACAAGTCCTCGACTTCGACCCGCATCATGAACCGCATCGAGTCCAGGTAGCTGACCAGGGCCTGCGCGGTGCCCGGCTCGACGTGTATCCAGGTGGCGGTGCCGTCGTCGGTCAGCGTGAGGTAGTGCTCCAGGTGGCCCTGCGGGCTCAGGATCAGGGCTTCCGCGGTGCTGCCGGGGGCCAGCCGCTCCAGGTGCTGGCTGGTCAGGCTGTGCAGCCAGGTCAGCCGGTCCTGGCCGGTTATCCGGACGACGCCCCGGTTGGAGCGGTCGACGAGAACCTGGCCTTCGGTCATCGCGCGCTGCTCGCGCATCGGGTCGCCGTAGTGGGCGGCGACGCCCTCGTCCGGCCAGGACGCCTCGACGGCGCCTTCGATGTCAAGCATTGGCTCGCTTTCCCCTGCAGTCTGCGCACCGGCCGAACACGGTCAGGTGCGTCACGTTCGTCTCGAACCCGTGGCTGGCGTCCAGCGCGCTGACCAGCGACCGGACCGTCTCCGGGCTGGCCTCGTCGACCTTGCCGCAATCCTGGCACACCAGGTGGACGTGGTTCGCGTCGCTGGCCAGGTGGTACGTGGGAGCGCCGTGGTTCAGGTGGGTGTGAGTGACGAGGCCGAGGCTGTCCAGCAGCTCGAGCGTGCGGTAGATCGTCGAGATGTTCACCCCGCTCGCGGTCTGCTGAACGCTGGCGGCGATCTCTTCCGGTGTCGCGTGACCGAGCTCGGCGACGGCCTCGAGGACGAGCTGCCGCTGGGGCGTCACCCGGTAGCCACGGGACCGGAGCGCCTCGTCCCACGTGCGGGTGCGCGACGGTCCTTGGTCCATACCGTCGAGTCTAGTTCCGCGCCTGAAATTATCTTGCGCTCTCGCCAGGCCTGGCATAGCGTGCAGTTACGCGGAAAGGAGGTGGTCCGAAGTATGCATAGTTATCGGACTTGCGAGGTGGCTGTCAGCTAGCCGCCGCCCCCGCCGAG
>Ga0335074_10013027_pt1 | contig 11679 bp, 9 predicted proteins | sample Lox_Sample_23_FD_206715 | JGI IMG/M metagenome (GOLD analysis project Ga0335074, IMG submission 206715) | Soil microbial communities from Loxahatchee National Wildlife Refuge, Florida, United States - Lox_Sample_2.3 | ecosystem: Environmental > Terrestrial > Soil > Wetlands | place: USA: Florida...
TGATGCCGATCACCTTGCGCATACGCCGGTTCCAATGGCCGCGCCCGATATCTTCCAGGGCCGCCTCGCCGACGTACTGATCGTATGTCTTGCCTGTCTTCACCGGATGCTGGCTCATCTCCAGGTGTGGCCCGAGGCGACCATTCTCGAACAGCGCGAAGCCCATCCCGGTTCCCATCGTCAGCACGCATTCCATCCCCTGGCCTCTAATCACGCCCAGCCCCTGGATGCTGGCATCGTTCAGCAGACGGGCCGGCTTTCCCAGCTCCTTCGACAATTCTGCCTGCAACGGAAATGTGCGCCAGTCCTTGGTGCCGAGATTGGGTGCCGTCAGCACGCAACCCATGCGCACCACGCCGGGAAACCCAATCGAGATCCGATCGAACTGTCCGAGCGGCTTCACCAGCTCGACCAGCGCAGTAACCACGGCGGCCGGCTTGGCGGGCTTGGGCGTCACCACCCGCGCCGGCCCCGACACCATCTCGCCGGTACTGTTGAGCACGCCGGCCTTAAGATGGCTGCCGCCGATATCGATAGCGAGGGTCAGTTTCTCGCCCGCCGGGTCCTGCATGGTGCTGCTTGGCATCGAATTAGCTCCCCTAGCGCTCAGTCGTCCATTTTCCTTGCCTCGTACCGCTATGGCGCTGACCAGGCCTTTAGCCGGTCGAAGCAGCCTTCCGCGCTGACATGCTCGACCATCTTCGCATCTCCTCGCAGTACCTCGAACTTTGTCGACTCGCCATCGCGCCAGAACCGGATATCGAACTCATGCTTCCCCAGCCGCAGATCGGATATGGTGATATCAGGCAGCCACGGCGGTAGCAGCGGATCAAGATACAGCTTCCGGTGCGGCGCGTCCGGCACGAGTCCCAGGATCGCCTGCAGCAAGAAGAACACCGAGCCTGCGGCCCAGGCCTGCGGCACGTTGGCCCCCACATATTGTACCGGGAAGGTGGTCTCGTTGCGTTCCAGCGTGGTGTAGAGCTCGGGAAGCTGGTTCAGCAGGAAATGGCTGCCGGCATCGCTGATGTCGCGGGCGATCCGCGCCGCCTCCACGCCGAACCCATAACGCTTGAAACCGAGCGCGATGATCGCATTGTCGTGTGGCCATACGGAGCCAGTCTGGTAGTTGTACGGATTGTACGCCGGATGCTGCGCCGACAGAGTGCGGATGCCCCAACCGCTCCACATGTCGGGCGCCATCAACCGCTCGACCACCTTGCGCGCCCGCTCCGGCGGCACGATCCCGCACCACAGGCAATGCCCGGCATTCGATGCCACCGTCAGAACTTTGCGCTTATCGCCATCCAAAGCATAGGCGTAGAAGCCGAAGTCGTCGTCCCAGAATGCCTCGTTGAACCGCTGAAACAGCTCGGCCGCTTTTTCGCGCAGTGCGGCAGCGCGCTCCGGCTTGTCCAGCGCATCGAACACCTGCGCCATCCGCAGCCAGGCGTCGTACACATAGCCTTGCAGCTCGCACAGCGCCTTCGGTCCCTTCACCAACGAGCCGTCCGGATACACGACGGAATCGCCGGAATCCTTCCAGGCCATGTTCTCGTAGCCGGCTGGCGAGCGCGTCTGGTATTCCTGGAACCCGTCGCCGTCGCGATCGCCCCACTTGTCGACCCAGCTCAGGCAGCCTTCGGCGGTCTCCAGGTGCTGTTCGAGCAAGGCGCGATCGCCGGTCGCTCGCCAGGCCCCGTGCAGCGCGATCAGATAAAGCGGCGTGGCGTCCGCCGTTCCATAATACGGTGTGTGCGGGATCAGCTTGAAATGCGCCAGTTCGCCATAGCGCATCTCATGCAGGATCTTGCCCGGTTCGGCGTCGCGATAGGAGTCCTCTTCCTTGGCTTGCAGCGAGCCCAGTATGTCCAGCGTGCCGCGCGCGAACTCCGGATAGATCAGCAGGTTCTGCAACGACACGATCAGGCTGTCACGACCGAACGGGGCGACAAACCAAGGCAGGCCTGCGGCCGGCAGGAACACCATATGGTTGGTCTCCGCCATCGGCAGCCGCAGCGCCGCCATGTCCTCGAGCGCCTGGCGGTACAGCCTATAGAACTCCTCGTTGCTGGTGCGGATCTTCAGCACGGTCCGCAGCCATGCGGCGAGTGTCTCCGCCTGATGCGACTTGTGAGCCTGCCCGATGCAGGCGCCCGGCCCGGCAATGTGCCGCTCGCCATCGGTGAGGGCGTAAAGCAGACAGCAATGCCAGGACGCACCGGGTTCCAGCGCCACCTCGAAACTCATTCGCCCGTTCGCATGCACGGCCTTCTGCTGCAACGGCTCTACCGTCAGCGCGCGCGTGAAGTCGCGGTTGCGATAAGTCGTGCGGAGCTGCTGGCGCGCCTCCGACCACTCCGTGGTGATGCGCCCGCGACGCACGATGCGGCCGGATTTGACTTCGAAGATATCGGCGAAGTCGCTGCGCGAGGCGATCTCGAGCTGGAAGCGCACGCGCTTGCGGCCGTTGTTGGTGATGTCCAGGTCTTCGTGTACGCCGCCGCTGATCGAACGGCTGATGGTCAGCCCAAGCGTGCGTGATGGGATGATGCCGTCCTCGGTTGCGATTTCCCGATTGGTCAGATAGATCCGCGCGGCGTCATAGGTGATGGCGCCACCGTTCAGCAGGTCCCACTTCTCGCCGTTGGCATAGATCGCCCAGGCGCTGAGCACGCGGGTGTCCATGAAATACAGGCCGCGGTCGCTCGGCCATTCGATCTGCCCGTCCGGCTCGGAGATCAACACCGTCTGCCCGTGATGGATCGAGATCTGCGGCGGTCCGACCTGCACTTTGAACGGCATGGTGTGCTCCTTCGGGTCAGGAATGATCAGACAGCGCTCCTCGCCAGCTCGGGGCTTGGAGATGTCGGCATCGCTGGGTTCTCTCTCGTCTCCGGCATGGCAAGCCACAGTAACAGCGTGCCAGCCAAACCGGCGGCAGCCAGCACCAGGAACGCCATTCGGTCACCGAGTTGTTGGGCTGTCCAGCCGGCGAGCGACGTGCTGATCGTCGCTCCCACGGACATGGCAATGCCCAGCGAGCCCATCGTCAGATTGAAACGTCCGCTGGTCCGGGTGAGATCAGCAGCGACCAACGTTATCAGCACGCCGAACACGGCCGCGCTGATCCCGCTGAGAAGCTGACATGGCACCACCACGAACGGGCTGGCGATCGCTGCATACAGCACCGCCTGAACCGGCAGCATGCCCCACCCCAGCAGCATAAGAGGCCGGCGGCCCCAACGATCCGCCGCGTGGCCAGTCCAGGGTGATAGCAGCGCCACGAGGCACTGAGGCAACACGATAGTCACGGCGATAAGTGCATCGGCCAGGTCCGGATGACGGCGTGTGATCGCACTGGCCTCGATCGGGACCATCGCAGCGTTGGACACAAAAAAAGCACGACGCAGCCGGCAAATATCAGCAGTCGCCGGTCCAAGAACAGTTCTTTGAACCCGGCCCAACTTGGTTGCGCGGCTTCGCTTGGATTCGGCATGCCGGGCCCGCGCGGCGCCTGCTCAGGCCCGATCGCACGCAGCGCCAGCAGTGCGGGTAACCCGAGCAGCGCGGTCAGCCAGAACACGGAAGCTGCCGAGATGTACGAGCCTGCGGCGCCCATCACCCCGGCCGCCACGCCGCTGCCCACTGCGGCAAAGCGGGCGTTGCGGCCCACCCGCTCCCCGAAACCGGAGCGACCGACGAGACGGAGCGTGACCGCGGCAATAGCTGGGCCCAGGACCGAGCTGGCGATGCCGTGGAACAACTCTGCCGCATAAACCACAAGCCATCGGGCAGACAGTGCGTAAAGCAGGGCGGTGGCGCTTACGGCGAGAACGCCCGCCCACACTGCACGGCGCTTGTCCGCCATGGCGTCGACTACTGCCCCGGCCGGTACCTGGGTCAGTAGGCCGATGATCGTGCCGATGCTCAGGGCCACACCGATTTCGCCTTGCGTCCATCGGTGCTCGGCAAGGTAGACGGCGATGAAAGGGCCGAACCCGGTCTGCACGTTGGCGACAAAGAAATTAAGCCAGTCGAGTCCGTGCAGGCTGCGCCGCAGGGCCATCTAGTTGCCGGTGCCCGTTTTGCCGGTGGGGACCGGTCCGCCGAACGTGATCGGCCCGGTCGCGCTCTTGAAATCCGGAATCCGGCCCATCTCGGCTTTGTCCAGCAACAGAGTGATCGGGTGGTCGGGATCGTCGGGCCGAAAACGCAGAGCCGGCCAAGCGACGGCGACCTTCCGACGACCCATGCCGGCAAACCCACCATACTCGATGACGGCGACGCGCGGCCGGCCTGCGCGGTCCACAAGCACGTCCCAGAGCCGTCCTGCATCTGAACCGTCGGGGCCTTGCAGATGCTGACCTACGGTGACGACAAGCTGTCCCGGTCCGATGGTCTGCACTGTCATCTGCTTGGTGGGGGCGGCGAGAGCGGCCACGACGAACGCGACAATTCCGAGCACCGTTGCGGCAAGCCGGAAGCCGGGGGTTTTCTGTTCGGTGTGTGGCATCGCGGCGCGTCCCTCCCAGCTCATTCTGATCCGAAACGCCACGAAAACAAATAGCAGACGTTCGGCGTGGCCGCTTTGCACGGTCTGTCGGTTCGGTGCCGGTTGTCACTCTACGATCGCTGGCCCGCGCGGATGTCGTTCATCGGGATCTTCCTCGGTGCACGCGCGCGGTTCCAAAGTGCGCCATTCTGACGGCTAAAATGTGCGGAAAGCGGCTCCGTCTCATCCCGCCCGTCGCCCCGGCATCCGGTGGCGGAATGCCAGCGCCTCGGCCACATGCGCCCGGCCCACTGTCGCGGCGCCCGCCAGGTCCGCGATCGTGCGCGACACGCGCAGGATACGTGTGTAGCCACGGGGAGAGAGCCGCAGCTTCTCCATCGCCTGCTCGGCGAGGGCGTGTGCCTCGGGGACCAGGGTCAGCGCCCGCGGGTCCGCCTCTGCATTGGTGCCAGGTCCGTCCTCGCCGTATCGCGCGGTCTGAGCTGCCCGTGCCCGCGCAACGCGGGCGGCCAGTGCCTCGGTCCGCTCGCCGGCCGGGGCACGTGCCAGTTCGGCGGCCGAGGCAGGCTGTACTTCGATCGTCAGGTCGATCCGGTCCAGTATCGGCCCGCTGATCCGGTTCTGGTAATCCTCGCCGCAGCGAGGGGCCCGCCCGCACTCGCGCGCCGCGTCGCCGAGATAGCCGCACCGACACGGATTCATTGCCGCGATCAACTGAAACCGCGCCGGATAGGTCACGTGCGCCGCCGCCCGCGCCACCGTGGTGCGGCCGGACTCCATCGGCTGGCGCAGGGCTTCCAGGGCCAGCTTGGGAAACTCCGGCAGTTCGTCCAGAAACAGCACGCCGCGATGCGCCAGCGATACCTCGCCGGGCCGGGCGCGCTGGCCGCCGCCGCTGACTGCGGCCTGTGAGGCCGAGTGGTGCGGCTCGCGGAACGGTGGGCGCATGACCAGCCGCCCACCCTCCAGCAGGCCGGCGACGCTGTGGATCATGCTGACCTCTAACGCTTGCGCCGGCGTCAGGTCGGGCAGCAGCCCGGGCAGCCGAGCGGCCAGCATCGACTTGCCGGCGCCTGGCGGGCCAATCAGCAATAAGTTGTGCCCGCCGGCAGCGGCGATCTCGAGGGCGCGCTTGGCGGTCTCCATGCCTTTCACGTCGGCCAGCTCCGGGCCGCGAGGCGCGTCCGCGACGCCGGCCGGCTCGGGTGGAGTCAGCACCTGGGTGCCGCGGAAATGGTTGATCAGGGTCAGCAGGTCGGGTGCCGCCAGTACCTCGATGCGCCCGGCCCAGGCCGCTTCGCCGCCCTGACTGGCCGGGCAGATCAGTCCAAGATCGCGGGCCGAAGCACCGATCGCCGCCGGCAAGACGCCAGCGACCGGGTGCAGCGTTCCATCGAGATGCAGCTCGCCGAGCGCCGCGTAGCTGCCGACCTCGTCGCGCGGCAGCACGTCCATCGCTGCGAGGACACCGAGCGCCAACGGCAGGTCGAAATGGCTGCCCTCTTTCAGCAGGTCGGCGGGGGCGAGATTGATCAGTATGCGCTTGGGCGGCAGCGAAAGGCCCATGGCGGCGAACGCAGCGCGCACCCGCTCGCGCGCCTCGCCGACCGCCTTGTCGGGCAGGCCGACAATCAGGAAGGCGGGGACGCCGGGGGAGATCTGTACTTGCACTTCGACCGGGACCGCCTCGATCCCGGCAAAGGCGAAGGTGCGGATGCGGGCAATGGCGGCGGCGGAGGAGGAGTATGCGTTCACCGCCCCAGTCTCGGTGCGATTAGTGAATAGGGCGTAACGGGTTCGGTCAGGTGGCGTGTGCGGCGGTTTCTGCTAACCGTGGCACGGACGATTTGGGTACGGACCATGCGATTGAGCAGCCCCGAGTACTTGCCTCTCGCGCTACCGTATTTCGGGCTGCTGGCGGGCGTTCTGTTCGTGCTCGTGCTGTTCATCGAGCTGCGGGCGTTTCGCTACGCGTATGAGCGTATCGGCCTTGGTCACCGTGCATCATTCCTGGTGCTGTTGGCATCGCTGATCGGCAGCTATTTCAACATACCCATCGTAGAGTTGCCGGCCCGACAGGTTCTGGTGCGGGGAGGGGTCCAACTCTTCGGCGTGATCTATCCGGTTCCGGTGGCTGTCGAATGGCCCGGCACAATGATCGCCATCAATGTTGGCGGGGCAGTGGTGCCGATATTGGTGTCGGGCTATCTGCTCGTCACGCGTGATTTGTGGCTGAAGGGAGTGATTGCGATTGTCTGCATCGCGGCGGTGTGCCACATGCTGGCCTATCCCGTCCGTGGCCTGGGGATCGCGATGCCGATATTCGTACCGCCAATCACTGCGGCGGTCGTGGCGTTGCTGTTGTCGCGGCCGGAGGCGGCCCGGCTTGCATATATCGGCGGGAGCCTGGGCGCTCTGATTGGTGCGGACCTGCTGAACCTGGGGAAGGTGCAGTCGCTCGGCGCTCCGATCGCATCTATCGGCGGCGCCGGGACATTTGACGGGGTTTTTCTGACCGGCATCGTCGCCGTGCTGCTGGCCGGGCTGGTCACGCCGTCCGACAACCCGGAGAGCTCGCAGCGGTGCTGAGACGGCGACAGGTCTACATCATTTCTTATTGTTGCCCGTGTTCTGATAGTTGAACGCCTGCATCTTATCGAGCTGGTTCTGCGTCGCGTCCGGCATCAGAACCTTGTTGTCGGCGTTGAGCTTGGCGTCGCCGAACACCAGCGTGTCCCACGGTACCACCGTCTTCTCGTTGCCGGTACTGACCACAACTTGCAATTGTGCGTTCGGTCCTGCCAGAACGTCGTCGACGCTGCCGACTTTCTGGTCATCCTTGTTGTATGGGCTGTGGCCGATCGGGATTGGGCTGTGTGCCAGCTCCGGCGCTCATAGTCTGAGCGGAGGCCGATGCGACCCCGAGGGCCATTGTTGCGGTGATGACAGCGAGCGACTGGGTCTTCATGGGGCGTCCTTATCGTTTCTCGCTGCCAGAAAGCGCTTGATCCGCGGCTGGTTCTCTGCTCCGGCCACGAGATATAATCATTTCGACACGAGCAACCTCGGCCGCGGCCACAATGCCGGCACAGCACGTGTTCGACAGGAGGGGGTTTGCCCGTCGCGTCGCAATGCTTGCCCCGGCCGCCGGATATCGAGATGATGCTCGCATGACAGCCGGACCGGTCCCGCGAGACGAGTCGTGAACGTTCTTGCCCCACCCAAGGCGCGCCTGTCGATCGAGGTGGTGTACGACCTCGTCTGCCCGTGGTGCTTCCTGGGCACGAGGAGGCTGTTGCGAACGCTGCGCCGCCGGCCCGACCTGGCGTTCGACTTGACCTGGCGGCCATTCCTGCTGAACCCCGACATGCCGCGCGCCGGGATGGCACGGCCCGATTACGTGGTCCGCAAGTTCGGTGGGGAGGATCGGGCACGGCGTCTGTACGGGACGATTACGCAGATCGGCCAGTCCGAGGGTGTGCTGTTCCGCTTCGAGCGCATGCGCCGCACGCCGTCGAGCGTCGATGCACATCGGCTGGTGCGGTTTGCCAGCCGCTACGGCCGCGCCGATGCGCTGATCGAGGCATTGTTCTCCGCCCATTTCACCGACGGGCTGGATATCGGCGACCTTACGATATTGACCGCGATCGCCCATTCCAGTGGGCTGGAGAGCACTCCGGTGCGCCGTTACCTCGCCAGCGATGCGGACGCCGACGCAATCCACGCCGAGAACCTGCGGGCCCACCGGTTGGGGATCAATGGCGTGCCGTGCTTCGTGGTCTCGGGGCGACATGCGATCGCCGGCGCACAGGAGCCGGAGGTGATCGAGCGGCTGCTCGATGTTGCCGCGGTGGAGGCGGCGGAGCTGTAATGCTGCTCGGCCGTTGCGTGACAAGGGCCCGTCGTCGCCGAGCATCTGCGCCGCCGCGCAACGGTCCGCTGCCTGGCGGCTGGTGGGTGGGATCTTATGATCGTCTCGTTTCGCTGGTCTGCGGGACCGGCGCGCCCTGCTCCTTCGTCGCGACCTTGGGTGCCTCGTGGCCGGCACCCTCGCCCGATTCGCTCCGCGAACCGACCTCTGCCGCAGAGCGGGAGAGGTGATTTGAGCGCTCATGGCAGCGCCGGGCGCCAGGCATCGGCGAAGCCGCGGACGCGCGGCAGCAAGATCATGTCCCACGGGCTCGGCATTTCGCCTACCGGTACGTGCACCAGCCCCGGGGCGTTGGCGGCGAATGCCTCGTGCAACGCGCGCTCCAGCGCGTCCGGCGTGGTTGCCCGCCAAGCCCTTACACCGAAGCTCTCGGCGAATTTCACGAAGTCCGGGTTGGTAAGGTCGCTGGCGATCAGGCGGTTGCCGTACTGCTCGTGCTGGATGCGCCGGACATTGCCGAAGGCGCCGTCGTCGAACACCACTGCTACCACCGGCAACTTGTGGCGGACCGCGGTTGCCAGCTCGGCAGCCTGGTACATGAATCCGCCATCACCGGCGATTGCAACTACCTTGCGGCCGGGCAGTGCCGCTTGCGCGCCGAGTGCGGCGCCGTAGCTCCAGCCCAACGCATCCTGATGGCCGGGCGAGAGATAAGTTCGTGGGTGGTGCACCGGGAAGGCAAGGCGGCTGGCGAACCCGACCTGCGTGACATCCTCGACGTAGATGCCGTCACTTGGCAGTGCGGCACGAATGGCGTGCAGGAACCCCATCTGCGGCTCCAGTCGAGCCAGGCGCTGCTCGAACCAGGCGCGGTGGGCGCGCAGCTCCGCGTCGCGGTGCGGCCGATCGCGGTTGTGCGCGGACAGGGCGGGTAGCAAGGCGCGTAGCACTGTCGCCGCGTCGCCCAGCAGTGCGCAGGCGGGGCGGCGGAATCGAGCGGGTTCCTCGGGGTCGATGTCGAGCCGCACGATCGCCAACCTGTCATCCACGCCCCAGTTGCTTTGCTGCGAGTAAAGCCGCGTGCCGACTGCCAACACGGCATCGGCGTCTTTCCAATAGCGATGGCCCTCGGTCAACGAGACAGCGAGCCGATGCGTTGTCGGAAGCGCACCGCGGCCTCGACGGAACGAACACACTGGTGCTTCCAGTGCCTCGGCGACTGCGAGCAGTTCGGGGCCGGCATCCAGAGCGCCGCCACCGACCATGATTAGGGGGCGCTCGGCTTGCCCGAGAATCTCGGCTGCGCGCGCGACGGCCTCGGCATCGACGGGCGGGAAGGCGGGCGGCGCGATCGGCTGGTGTTCGGTTGCGCCGACCTCGCCCCAGGTGTCGATGGCGCATTCCAGCGCGACCGGTCGCGTGCGGCCGGACAGGGCTGTGCGGACTGCCTCGGCTACGAGCGCCGGGGCCTCGTGCGGGGCGCGAATGCGGGCGGCGTGCTTGGTGATGTGCCGCAGCAGATTGAGCTGGTCGGCAATCTCGTGCAGATGGCCGTGGCCGTGGTCGATCGCGAAGGAGGGGATCTGCCCGGCCAGTGCGATGACTGGAGCGCCCATGCCGTACGCCATCAGCAAGGCTGCCGCCGCGTTCAACAGGCCCGGGCCGGGGACGGTGGCGAATACCTGCGGGCGTCCGGTCACCAGTGCGGCGCCGAGCGCCATGTAGGCCGAGGTCTGCTCGTGCCTTGGATGCAGGACGCGAAAGCGCCCTTCGGCCCGCTGCACGGCATCGAACAGATGGTCGTTGTGCACGCCGGGCAGCGCATAGAGCGTGTCGATGCCGTGCCGGATCAGGCTTTCAACGACAGCCTCGGCGGTCGTCGTGCGCGGTGCGCTCATGGCGTGCGACCGCTGCGCGGCAACGGCAGGAAGCTTGACGCGCTGCGTGCCTCCACGATTGCCGGGTCGCCGTGCAGCACCTCGAAATGGGTTTCCTCGCCGTCGCTCCAGAAGCGGATGTCGAACTTCTGGTGACCGAGCCTGAGGTCGGTCAGCCTCACATCGGGCAGCCAGTCCGGGAGCCATGGATCGACATAGAGCCGGCCGCACGGCGCATCAGGGTGAATGCCAAGGAGGACCTGCAGCAACATGAAAGCGGTTCCGGCGGCCCAGGCCTGCGGCACGTTGGCGCCAGGATATTGCACCGGGAACGCGTCTGGCGTTCGGCGGACGCCGGAATAGAGCTCGGGCACCTGCGAGAGCAGGAAATGGCTTGCGGCGGCGCTGATGTCGTGGGCGATCCCGGCGGCCTCCCGGACGAATCCATAACGCCTGAAACCTTCGGCGATCAGGCCATTGTCGTGCGGCCAGACCGAGCCGTTCTGGTACGAATTGGGGTTGTAGGCGGGATGCCGGGCCGACAGCGTGCGAATGCCCCAGCCGCTGTTCATGTCTGGCTCCATCAGCCGGGCCACGACGCGGCCGGCGCGCTCTTCCGGGACGATACCGGAGAACAGCAGGTGCCCGGCATTGGAGGCGACGGTCCAGATCGGTCGCTTTTGCCCGTCGAGCATGTAGGCGTAGAAGCCGCTGCGTTCGTCCCAGAATACGTCGTTGAAGTGCCGGAACAGCCGTGCGGCCTTCGCTCGCAGCGCTCCGGCGTGCTCGGGCTGGTCGAGCGCATCGTAAATCTCGGCCATGCGAAGCCAGGCGTCGTAGACGTAGCCCTGAAGTTCGCAGAGCGCTTTCGGTCCTTGCACGAGCGAGCCGTCCGGAGCGACCATGGAATCGATGGCGTCCTTCCAGGCCATGTTCTCGTACCCGGCGGGCGAGCGGGTCTGGTATTCCTGGAAGCCGTCGCCGTCGCGGTCGCCCCAGTTGTCGATCCAGTCGAGCGCCGCTTCGGCGTTCGGCAGGAACTGTTCCAACAGGGCGGCATCGCCGGTGGCGCGCCAGGTGGCGTGCAGAACGATCAGGTACAGTATCGTCGCGTCGGCGGTGCCGTAATAGGGCGTGTGCGGGATCAGCCCGAAATGCGCCAGCTCGCCATAGCGCAGCTCGTGCAGGATTTTGCCCGGCTCGGCGTCGCGAAAGTCGTCGCGCTCTGTTGCCTGCAGTCGGCCGAGCACGTCGAGCGCGCCGCGGGCGAACTCGGGGTAAACCAGCATGTTCTGCAACGAGACGATCAGGCTGTCGCGGCCGAACAGGGCAACGAACCAAGGGAGGCCGGCAGCGGGGATGAACACCATGTGGTCGGTGCCTTCGGCGGGCAGCCGAAGCGCGGCCATATCCTC
>Ga0335074_10013029_pt1 | contig 11678 bp, 8 predicted proteins | sample Lox_Sample_23_FD_206715 | JGI IMG/M metagenome (GOLD analysis project Ga0335074, IMG submission 206715) | Soil microbial communities from Loxahatchee National Wildlife Refuge, Florida, United States - Lox_Sample_2.3 | ecosystem: Environmental > Terrestrial > Soil > Wetlands | place: USA: Florida...
CGGCTGCCGCGAGCAGGTGGGCGGGCCGCACGATCTGGCTCGCCGACGAGCGCACCGTGGCGGCGAGCGCGTAGGGCAGGTCGGTCCCGGTGACCAGCGCGACGACGAAGATCACGAAGAGGACCACCGGCTCGGTGATCGCCGCGAACGTCTTCGCGCGGCTGGCGCCGAGCTGCGCGTACGGGCTTCCCGTTTCCGAGGCGGCGACCGCCACGGCAAAGCTGGCCAGGGACAGGATCAGCCCGCCGCCGAGGATGTCGCCCATGTAGCCCAGCGGCAGCCCGAAGCTGGTCAGCACCGGGATCAGCAGCGGCACCGTCAGGTAACAGGCAGCGGCGCCGACCGGGGCGGCCAGGAAAACCCAGCTCGACCCCTCGGGGGCCAGCGCCTCCTTGCGCAGCAGCTTGGCCAGGTCATAGTACGGCTGCAGAACCCGCGGCCCGGCCCGGCCCTGCAGCCGCGCCTCCACCCGCGCGATCACGCCCGTGATCCCGGGCGCGCCAACGGCGACGGTAGCGACCTGCAGAAACTGGATGACCGGTATCGGGAGAGTCCCGCTCACCGATCCGCTCCTGCGGGCTGGGCCGGGGGCTGCACGCCCCCGCTATGTTTGCCGGGCGGCTCCGGCACCACGTCTGTCACTGACAGCCTCCTCCTCAGCCTGCCGGTTGCCCGGGCCAGGTTGCAGAGGCCATTAGCGAGACGTTCCCCGCGGTTATGGCGAGCCTCATCGCCAGCCCCTCATTGTGGTGGAAGCCCACCTGCTCCCGCAAATCCACGTGATTTAACCTGTGGCCGCCGGCGGAGGGGGCCAGCCGCCGACCGCAGACACACCGCCAGCGGTCCCTGCCACCCCGGCGCTGAAGTTCGTGCTCAGGTTAGGTGTGATGAGTTTCTTGGCCGACTTTACCTACGCGGGATCGCGCACGATCATCCGCCCCTACCTGGGCACACTCGGTGCCGGGGCGCTGGCGATCAGGCTTCGCCCCGGGCTGGCCGCCAGAGGTTGGCCAGGTACGGGGCGTACAGCTCGCCGCGCTTGCTGAGCATCGCGCGCAGGTGACCGGCCAGCGGCGGCCGCAGGTCCAGCTCATGCAGGCCGTCAACCGGGACAAAGACGGGAGCCAGGCCGCGCTCGCGTTCCTCGGGCTGCTGCGCAGGCGCCGGATCGGTGGCCGAGAACACGATGTCGACCGTGCGCGGCCCGGGGTCCGGGCCCACGACCTCCAGCACGAACGCCACCCGGTCAGGGTTGACGTGCAGGCCGGTCTCTTCGCGGACCTCCCGGCGCGCGCAGGCCGCCATGCTCTCGCCTGGGCGGGGGGTTCCGCCGGGGAGGACCCAGTCGCGGGCCGGGCTGCCGGCCCGGTGCACCAGCAGCACCGTCCGCTGCCGAACGACAACGGCTGAGCAGCGCAGTTCTGTGCCGTCAGGCATATCCATGCAACTCCTTTACGCATCATCTGCGGGCGCCACCGGGCCGGACGGCCGTCACCAGTGCGGCCGCCCCAGCGCGGCGCCTGCCCGCGGCCGGGGATACGAGAGCCCAAGGACCAGCCGGGCGTCCCGTCCGCTCTTTGCTCACTTTGCGGCGAGCCCGTAGGGCAGGCTCCGCTCGGCGGCGGCGATTTCCAGCAGCCGGTTGTATTTGGCGACCCGCTCGCCCCGGGCGGGCGCACCGGTTTTCAGTTCGCCGCAGCCGGAGCCTGTGGCCAGGTCGGCGATGAACGTGTCGGTGGTCTCGCCGGAACGGTGCGACACGAACTGTGCGTACCCACCGCGCCTGCAGACCGCCATGGCCTCCAGGGTCTCCGTGACCGTGCCGATCTGGTTGACCTTGATCAGCGCCGCGTTGCCGATGCCGCGGCTGATCGCTTCCCTGATGATCCCCGGGTTGGTGACGAATATGTCGTCGCCGACAAGCTGGACCCGGTCCCCGAGCCGCGCGGTCAGCGCCTCCCAGCCGTCCCAGTCGTCTTCGGCGAGGCCATCCTCGATCAGCCAGACCGGAAACCGCTGCGCGATCTCCGCATAACGCTCGATCATGTCGGCTGAAGTGAGCTTCTGTCCTGCGACGGTGTAGTAACCATCGCTCCCGCGGAACCCGGTCGAGGCGGGGTCCAGCGCGATCGCCACCCCGGCCGGTCCGGCAATGTAGCCGGCTTGGCCGATCGCCGCGGTCAGCAGGTCCAGCACCTGTTCGGGCTCAGAAAGCTGGGGAGCAAACCCTCCCTCATCGCCCAGACCGGTCCCATGCCCCGTGCGGGCCAGCAGGCCGCGCAGCTCCCCGTATACCTCCGCGCCTGCCCGGATGGCCTCAGGGAGCGACCTCGCGCCCAGCGGGGCGATCATGAACTCCTGGAAGTCCAGCGGATTCGCGGCGTGCGCGCCGCCATTGATCACGTTGAAATGCGGTACTGGCAGCCGCGGCGCCACGCCGGGCGGGGTAAGCCAGTCCCACAGGTCACGCTGTTGCGCCGATGCGAGCGCACGGGCGCAGGCCATCGAGACGCCCACGATCGCGTTCGCCCCCAGCCGCGCTTTGCCGGGCGTGCCGTCCAGTTCGATCAGCGCGGTGTCGATCTCGGCCAGGTCACGCCAGGTACGAGAGCGGAGCAGATCGGCAATCTCACCGCGGACGGCGCCGAGCGCGCCGAGCACCCCCAGGCCGCGATAACGGCTCTGATCGCCGTCCCGCTTCTCGGTTGCTTCCTTGCTGCCGGTGGACGCCCCTGACGGGACGCCAGCCACTGCGGTGGTGCCCCCGGCGAGCGTCACCGCTACCTGAAGAGTGGGACGGCCGCGCGAATCGAGGATCTCCAGGGCGTCGACCCGGGAGATCTGGACGGTTCCTGAGGCAGCCGACGATGCGGGAGTCACGGTCTCGCTCCTTTGCTGGCGTCTCATCCCGGCGCCGGATGCGGGCTGGCGGGTTCAAGCATCCGGCTGTCAGGACTCCCCTGCCCCGCCGGGCGTGAACCTGGCGCGGTAGGTGAACTGGCGCATAGCACCGTCCAGGACGACGGGCATTGCCTGTGACTGCTGCCATGGCTGAGCACCGTGGTGCTTACCACCAGTGCGGCAATCACCAGGACGTAGATCAGAGCAACGGCCGGAAGAAGGCCCGGGCGCTGGAGAATGAACCGGCGGCGAGCGCGCCCCGAGGCTGCGGCGATTTTCTCGCGCGCCGGCATTTTCTCGCCCGATGCCAGCCTGGTGAACGTGGCCAGCAGTCCCACGAGACGGGGATCCGACCGGGCGAGCCCTTCTTCAATCGAGTCCAGGACCTGCCGCTCCCTCGCGCTGAGGCTCATCACCGATCGCCCGTACGAAGGTTGCCGGTGATCTGCGGATCCGGTGGCAGCGGCGAGGTACCGGCCTGCGCTTCAGGGTCTGGCGGCAGCGGTGAGCAGCCGGGTCGCCCCATCGGGTCTGGCGGCAGCGGGGATGGATTCTGATCTTGCGGCGCGGTCTTTCCCTCCCGGCCGGCGAGCCCGGGAAACAACTCACGGCGCAACACCAAACGCACGGCAAATACGCCGTGATCAGGCAGAAAGCGCATGGCACCTTACCTGGCTCAGGTAGGGACCGTTGGCGACCTTCGCAATTCAGGCGGGCCCCTCCGCCACGCGCACCCTCACGTTACAGCGAGTTGCGGCCGGAAGCGATACGAGCGCGCGGGCCTGGCCCGTTTCATTGCCCCGCGGAAGGATCCGGCCCGGCAAGCTGTCCCGGTCGCAGCCGCGCCGTCCGAGCTGCTATCGAGCCGGCCGGCGCGGCTCAGTGCCAGCTGGGCGTGCTCATGTCGATGGCCGCATGACGGTCAGCCGGTCCTGGAACGGGTCAGGTATGATCTCGGACTGGCGATGAAGGCCCGCCAGAACCGCCAACGTGGCTGATGGCTTCTACCAGATACGAATCGGTCCATTGGCGGGAGCGGACAGTGTCTCATGATCTTCCCGGATCCGGCCCGCTGTCTTCGGCGGCTGGTGCGCCCGCGGAGGTGAGTTCGCCGGCGGAGCCGGGCGCTGGGCGGTTCGAGAGCATCCTTTTCGAGCACCCGGCGGGTGGCGCCGACGTCGATGGACTGAGCGAGCCGGACTTCTTCGGTGACCTGAATCTCGATCAGGTAGTGGAGTCGGTGATCGCAGGGCGGGATCAGTACAAGCTGAAGCCGTTCTTCTTTGCGCCGCTGCACCAGGTTAGCGCCGTGCGCTACCGGCACGAGGTCCTGCGCGACCTTGAGAAGCCCGCTGTGCTCGAGCCGATCAGCAGATTCGCCCGGTCGATGGCGTCGATGCGCGAACACCTGGCCCAGGCAGGGAAGCTCCACTACCAGCTTCAGAAGCAGTCATGGTTTCTGGACGCGGTCGAGATCTACTGCGACGCCGTCCGCTCACTCGTGGCCGACCTGGCGCAGTGCGATCTAAGCTCGCGTGGCCTGCGCGGGCTGAACGACTACCTTGCCCAGCACGCCGCTTCGGATCGGTTCGCCTCGCTTACGGGGCAGATAAAGGCGCTGAAGGATGCGCTGGCCACGGTCCGGTACGGGATCCGGATCAACGGAGCACGGGTCACGGTCAGCAGGTACGCCGACGAGGCGGACTACAGCGCCGAGGTCGAGAAGACATTCGCCAGGTTCCAGCAGGGGGCGGTGCGGAGCCACCTGGCCAGGCTGCCCGACCACGTCGATATGAACCATGTCGAGGCCAACATCCTCGACGGAGTCGCCCGCCTCTATCCCGACGTATTCCGGGCTCGCGCGGATTTCTGCGCCGGCCATGGCGATTACCTCGACGCGACGATCGGCAGATTCGACCGCGAGGTGCAGTTCTACCTGGCCTACCTCGAGATGATCGAACGCCTCAGGGGTGCCGGCCTGGCGTTTTGCTACCCGCACGTGTCAGCCCGTTCGAAGGAGATCGCCGCCGAGGAGACGTTCGATATCGCGCTGGCCAGCAAGGTCGTGCCCGAAGGCCGCACCGTCGTCGGCAACGGCTTCCACCTGGCGGGACCGGAGCGAGTCTTCGTCGTCAGCGGGCCGAATAACGGCGGCAAAACGACGTTCGCCCGCACTTTCGGGCAACTGCACTACCTCGCCAGTCTCGGCCTGCTCGTTCCCGGCCGCGAAGCGCGGATCTTCCTGCCCGACCAGATCTTCACGCACTTCGAGCGGGAAGAGGATATCGAAACGCTTCGCGGCAAGTTCGACGACGAGCTGGTCCGGGTCCACGACATCCTGGAGCGGGCGACCCCGGACAGCGTCATCGTGATGAATGAGAGTTTCAACTCGACCAGCCTCAGCGATGCGCTCTTCGTCGGCACCGAGGTCATGCAGCAGATCCTCGAACTGGGCTGCCTCGGCGTGTATGTCACTTTCGTCGACGAGATCGCCTCTCTGAGCGAGGCGACGGTGAGCTTGGTGAGCCAGATCGTGCCCGAGAACCCGGCCGAGCGGACGTTCAAGGTCATCCGCAAACCCGCCGACGGTCGCGCCTACGCCTGGGCGATCGCCGAGAAGTATGGCCTCAGCTACCAGCGCCTGATGGAACGGATCGGTGCATGAAAGTCTTCCTGCTGCACCCAGACCGCGACTTCGACGTCAAACCCGCTCTGCGCGATGTGATCTTCGACGCGATGCGGAGTGGCGATCTGTTCGCCCTGACCAGGGTCTTGCGCGACCGCCAGCGCAGCCATCTCCGGACCCCACCTCCGCTGCCAGGAACCGACGACGTGATGACGCAGGATCTGGAGCTCGGCACGCTGTGGAGCGCTATGGCGGCCGGGGACGAGTTCCTGTTCGAGACGGCCAAGCGAGCGGTCATGTCGGGCCTGCGTGACGCCGAGGCGATCAAGTACCGCCAGCGAGTGCTGGCTGACTGCCTCGAGCGTCCCGGGATTGTCCGGCAGCTCTACGATCTCGCGATCGAGGCGCTCGAAAACGAGAGAAAGGCCGATGGCGGCTTCGGGCTGTGGGGAACCGACAGGCCCGACTCGACCTTGCGTCATTCGGTACAAGTGCTGAAGCTGCACGTGGATGTCCTTAAGCGGCTGCGGCAGATCGCGGAGCAGCAGGCGCGGGACTTCCGCTCAGAAGGCTTCACACGCTTCTTCGCGATGGTCGTGGACGAACTCACCGACGACTACCTCCAGACGGTCGAGCAACATCTGCGCGAGCTGGGATTCAACCGTGGTGTCCTGGAGAGCGCCAGGCTCGGCACGGGTGACAAGGGCCGTGAGTACATCGTCCGCAAACTGCCTGAGCAGCGCTGGACCGATCGGCTGCCGTTCGGGAACCGCACGCCTGGCTACAGCTTTACGATCGCGCCACGCGATGAGGCCGGCTTCACGGCGCTGGAGGAGATCCGCGGTCGAGGGATCAACCTCGTCGCCAACGCGGTCGCCCAGGCAGCCGACCACATCAAGAGTTTCTTCAGCATGCTCCGGCTTGAGCTCGCGTTCTACCTCGGCTGCCTTAACCTGCACGAGCGGCTCGAGCACAAAGGCGAGCCCACCTGCTTCCCCGAACCGCTCGCCGAAGGCCAGCCCGCGCTCACCGCGGCCGGCCTATACGACGTCTGCTTGACCCTCCACGTCCAGGACCGGGTCGTCGGGAACGAGGTCGAGGCCGATGGCAAGTTGCTCGTGATGATCACCGGTGCCAACCAAGGCGGCAAGTCGACACTGCTGCGCGGCCTTGGCCTCGCCCACCTGATGATGCAAAGCGGGATGTTCACCGGCGCCCGGTCGTTCCGCGCGAGCATCTGCGCCGGCGTGTTTACGCACTACAAACGTGAAGAGGACACCACGATGGAGGGCGGCAAGCTCGACGAGGAACTCAGCCGCATGAGCCAGATCGCCGACCAGATCGCGCCCAACTCGATCTTGCTCTGCAACGAGTCATTCGCCTCGACCAATGAGCGCGAAGGCTCCGAGATCGCCAGGCAGGTCATCCGCGCCATGCTCGACAAGCAGATCAAGGTCTTCTTCGTCACCCACATGTACGACCTCGCGCACGGCTTCTGCGAGCAGCACCTCGGCAGCGCGCTCTTCCTCCGCGCCGAACGCGAGCCCGACGGCCAGCGCACCTTCAAGCTCGTCGAGGGCAGGCCACTGCCGACCAGCTACGGCGAGGACTCCTACCGGCGCATCTTCGGCCCCAGCGACACGGCAGCGGCGGCCGCTGCGCAGAGGAAATGATGGCGCTGGCGGTGGCGTGACCAACTGGCGCTGGCCGTGTCACCGCGGTCGGGTCTTAGAGTAAGTACTGGGCGATGGGGCTCGCTGGCGAAGGTGCCCTCGAGGGCTGATGGCTCCTGGTGACACGCCGTGGCGGCGAGAACAGGAGCATCCCGTGTCCCGTCTGACCGAACCTTCTCGCCAGCCGCCCGCTGCGGACGCGGTCTTCGGCGCGGCATGGGCCGGCGGGCAGGCCGCCTGCCCGAGCCTGCTTTCCGCGGATGCGCCCGGACAGCAGGCGGTCGGTGACCCCCCTGACCAGGCCATGTTTTCTGATCTCAATCTTGATCAGATCGTGAAGGCGGTCGCCGGGGACCGCGAAGAGCGGGACCTGATCGCTCGCGTGCTTGACGAGCAGGTCCGCCACGTCGACACGATCCGGTATCGGCACGAAGTGTTTCAGGACCTGGAGGACGCCGGGCTGGTCCGGGCCGCGACTGGATTCTCTGAGCAGATGCGCCAGGTGCGCGTTCACCTCGACCAGCTCCCCAAGATGCAATCCGATCGCCAGCGCGAGGGCTGGTTCCTGGACGCGGCCGCGATCTATTGCGACGCGGTCTCAACCCTGGCCACCGACTTGGGCGCACGCGCAATCACCTCCCGGGGCCTGGGCGCGTTCCGTGATTACCTGGCCGATTACACGGCCTCGCCGGGCTTCACCCGGCTCGCCGCCGACACCGCTGACCGCAAGAATGATCTGGCCGCGATCACTTATCAGATGCGGATCAAGGGATTGCGGGTAGAGGTCAGCCGCCACGACGGCGAACCCGACTACAGCGCGGAGATCGAGAAGACGTTCGAGCGGTTCCAGCAGGGCGCGGTGAACGACTACCTGGTGAAGTACCGTGTCTGGCCAGGCATGACCCATGTCGGTGCGCAGATCGCGGAGCTGGTCGCGCGCCTGTTCCCAGCCGAGTTCGGCGCGCTGGCCAGCTACTGCCGCGGGCACGCCCAGTTCGTGGACCCGGTGATCCGCGAATTCGACCGGGAGCTGCAGTTCTACCTGGCTTACCTGGACTACATCAGGCCGCTCCAGTCGGCCGGGCTGGACTTCTGCTACCCGGGACTGGCCACTGACTCGAAGGAGATCTCCGCCCGCAATACCTTCGACCTCGCGCTAGCCGCCAAGCTGACAGCACAGGACAAGCCCATCGTCACCAACGACTTCCGCCTGAGCGGGCCCGAGCGGGTCATCGTCGTCTCCGGCCCGAACCAGGGCGGCAAGACGACGTTCGCGCGGACCTTCGGCCAGCTGCACCACCTGGCCGCCGTGGGCTGCCCCGTTCCGGGCAGCGCCGCTGACCTGTTCGTGTACGACCAGATCTTCACCCACTTCGAGCGCGAGGAAGACCTGGCTGACCTGACCGGCAAGCTCGAAGACGACCTGCTGCGGATCCAGAAAGCCCTGCTGGCCGCCACGCCGGACAGCATCGTCATCATGAACGAGATCTTCACCTCGACCACCGTCGCCGACGCCCGGTTCCTCGGCGAAAAGGTACTGGCGAAGGTCACCGAGCTGGACCTTCTGTGTGTGTACGTCACCTTCATCGACGAGCTGGCGTCCTTCGGCCCGACCGTGGTCAGCATGACCAGCACGATCGTCCCCGGTAACCCGGCCGAGCGCACCTACAAGGTGGTGCGCAAGCCCGCCGACGGCCTCGCGTACGCCCTGAGCATCGCCCGCAAGCACCGCGTCACCTACGAGCAGCTCAAGGAAAGGCTCAGCTCGTGAAAGCCCATCTGCTCTACCCCGACCAGGATTTCGACGTCTCCGCCGGCCTGCCGCCGAACGCCGATGACCTGATCCAGGACCTGGAACTTACCGCCGTGCTGGAAGCGATGGCGGCCGGTGACAGATTCCTGCACGACATCTCCACCCGGGTGCTGCTCGCCAGCCTCACCGATCCCGACGCCATCCGCTACCGCCAGCACGTCCTCGCCGACTGCATCGCCGAGCCGGGCATCATCCGGCAGATGTACTCCATCGCCGTCGGCGCCCTAGAGGACAAGCGCCACGTATGGGCATTTCTTTCCTCCCACCAGCCCACCTCCATCCTGTCGGGCGCGGTCAGGCAGCTCGAAGTCCTGATCGCCCGGCTTCGGGAGCTGCGCCACATCGCCGACGACCACGCCGGCGTCTTCACCTCCGAAGGCCTGGTCACGCTGCTGCGCTCGCTGCAGCACGACCTGGACGACCAGTACCTCGAAACGCTTAGCGGCCATCTGCGGCAGCTGCGGTTCCGGACCGGTGAGCTGATCAGCGCGCAGCTCGGCCGAGACAACAGCGGCATCAATTACGTGCTGCGCTCGGGCAACTCCAGGCGAGGCTGGAAGGAGCGCGTCGGGATCGAGCCCCGGTCGATCTACTCCTTTACCATCCCGCCGCGCGACGAGGCTGGAGCCCAGGCGGTGGAGGACATGGCCAGCCGCGGCATCAACCTGGTGGCCAACGCCGCGGCACAGTCAGCCGACCACGTGTCCAGCTATTTCACCATGCTGCGCGCCGAACTCGGCTTCTACGTCAGCTGCCTCAACCTGCACGACCAGCTCACCGCCCGCGGCCAGCCGGTGACCTTCCCAGTCCCGGTTCCGTGGAGTCCCGCCGTATTCACCTGCGAGGACCTCCGCGACCCCAGCCTGGCCCTGCGCGCTGAGCACGTCGTCGGCAACGACGCTGACGCCGACGGCAAGCAACTGGTGATCATCACCGGCGCCAACTCCGGCGGCAAGTCGACGTTCCTGCGCAGCGCAGGCCTGGCCAGGCTGATGATGCAGTGCGGAATGTTCGTCACCGCCCGGCTGCTGCGCGCCAGCGCCTGCGCGCAGGTCTTCACCCACTTCATCCGCGAGGAAGACCCCGGCATGGTAAGCGGGAGGCTCGACGAAGAACTGCAGCGGATGAGCACGATCGCGGATCAGGCAGGCCCGCACAGCCTGATTCTGTTCAACGAGTCGTTCGCCGCCACCAACGAGCGCGAGGGATCAGAGATAGGCCGGCAGGTGGTCCGAGCGCTGCTGGAAACCGACATCAGGGTCCTGTTCGTCACCCACCAGTTCGACTTTGCGGCCAGCTTCCGCGACCAGCCAGACACCACGTTGTTCCTGCGGGCCCCGCGTCAGCCCAATGGCGAGCGGACCTACAAGCTCACCGTGGCCGAACCTCTTCCCACCAGCTACGGGCAAGACATCTACTACCGCATCGGCGGATGGCTGGGAGAGGCGCCGGCCGATCCGGCCGCGTCAGCCAGGTCGGCTGGCTCCCCTCGATCAACGGCATGATCAGGCATCAGCGGCCGAAGGGCGCAGGTGGTCCGGCTCTCGCGCAGGGATAACTCCGCCACTATCATGGGCCTTGGGTACCAGCCGCCAGGTTGTGGCCGGCGTTCCCGCGCACTGTACCCGGCTCAGGCGCGGCTGGCGGCTCCCGCCGCATCACAGCGAATGGTGCGTGTGGGTCGGTTACGAAAGGTACTGAGGAACGGCTCAATGAGATCGTCCCGCTGCTGATCAAAGCCCTGCGCCGCGGTACCGCGGCTGCGTGACCTTCCTGCCGCGACAGGAGACCAGCACGGCGCTGCACCGGGCGCGCGGCGACGCGCAGCCACCGTCTTAGAAATCAGCAATCAGCCGGGCGTACGTCGCGAACTGCCGCAAGTCCTCCGACGCCTGGGCCTGGCACATGAACGCCTCCGCGTCGCCGCGTCCGAGCGATGCCCAGCACATGCCGTCGGCTACGGCCAGGGCCCGCGCCACGGCTGCGGTCAGGCCGGCTGGCGGGCCCGCCTCGACCTCATGCCTCAAGCGCATGACGTCGCCGACCGCCTCGTGGCCCGCGGCGGCTTCGAGCCGCTGCAGACAGATAGACACTTCCCCGATGAGGTAGTCCTGGGTCACTTCCGCGCTCCTCGCTGTGCGCCGGCGCATCGCCGGCGCGAACTTCGCCGACGCGCCGCTGGCACCGCAGGTGATGAGCCGTCCCTTCCCCAGGTACCTTCCCGTTCTCGTTCGCGTCAGCGAAGGGGAAACAGGCTGGCAGCGCTTGGCTGATGATCTTGCCTTCCTTCGTTATCTGGTTCCAGGCAGGCGGCCAGGGCGCGCAGCGCATCCTCGCGCCCGGCCAGTTGCTGGTCGCGCTGAGCCGCTTCGCCGGCCGTTGCCTGCCGCAGCTGCGCCGCGGTCTGCAAGGCGGCCTGCAGCCGCCCCGTGCCCTCGGCGTAACGCCCCCGCATGGCCCGGCTCAGCGTGCGGGTCGCCTCGGCCAGCCGGTACTGCAGGTCGGCACGGGCCCGGCCAACCTGACCGTCCGCGAGGTTCTGCGCCTCCTGTTCCAGGTAGCGCCGGGCGCGACGCCGGCCGGCCTCGCCGGGCAGCCGTCGCCGTATCGCGCCCGCCAGGAGCTCCGTCTGGCCAACGTCCTCCTGCAAGGTGTAGATGAACCG
>Ga0335074_10013030_pt1 | contig 11677 bp, 11 predicted proteins | sample Lox_Sample_23_FD_206715 | JGI IMG/M metagenome (GOLD analysis project Ga0335074, IMG submission 206715) | Soil microbial communities from Loxahatchee National Wildlife Refuge, Florida, United States - Lox_Sample_2.3 | ecosystem: Environmental > Terrestrial > Soil > Wetlands | place: USA...
CCCTTCAGACCTACGCCAATGCGCTGGCCGCGGCCCAGTCCCAGGATGCCGAGCTGACCGGCGAGAGTTTCGGCAGCATCGAGAGCGCCAGCGCGGGAACGACTTATACGCTGACGGCTATCCAGGCCAACACGGAAGCCGCCCTTCAGATCGCGAGCGAACTTCAATACGTGCGCCAACTGCTCATCACCTTGATCGAGATCGAAGCGACCAAAGCATCCGAAGAAATGAACGAACGGTCGCAGGAGGCCGCGACCGGCGCGACCCATTTCAACGCAGGGATGGTGCCCTGATGGACGGCTTTATCTTTGGCTGGCTGATCGGGTCCTTCTTGATCGCGGTGGTCAAGTCCATCAAACGGTTCTGGTATCTCTGGCTTGCCGCGTTCGCCGCCTTCCTGATCTATCGGCATCTCACAGGAGCGAACTAGTCATGACCGACACCGGCATTCTCGACAGCGTGTTGGGCAACTTCACGTCCGCGATATCGGGCGTGTGGGGGCCGCAACTCTTCTATTATCTACACCCAGTATTGCTGGCCATCATCGTGCTGCAGTTCGGCCTGGTCGCGGCGGAGGCCACCGTAGAGCGCGACGTGCCGCTGCTCATCTCACACACGATGATCGGCCTGCTGCGCATTGGCATGATCTGGTCGATCTTCACCTACAGCTTCACCTGGGCCAACAGCATCGTGCAGACCGGGCAGGTGCTCGGCAGCAACATCTCCGGCTTCGCCCTCACGCCAAGTGGTGTATTCGACAACGGCATCAGCGTGATGCAGACGATCTTTCACGCCAAGGCGGCGGGCAGCTGGTTCAATGAAGGCTTCGAGAAGGTTGAGTTTTTCATCGTCGGGTTGTTCGTGATGCTGGCATGGGCGGCCGCCAGCATCATTTACCTCGGATGCCTGATCGAGGCCGCGCTGCTGGTTTACGTAGGACCGCTGGTCATCGCTTTCACGCCGCTCAGCTGGACCTTCGAACTGCTGCTCACCTGGGGACGGTCGCTGCTCGGGATGGCGTTCAAGGCCGCGCTGATACTGATGACGCTCGCGGTCGGGATGACGCTGGCGAATACCTGGATCGCCAATTACAACGCCAGCTCGACGACCTTCACGACCAACATCTGGAACCTGCTGATCGCTGTGGTTGAGGCGATCGTGTTTGCTTTCGCCGTATGGAGGCTCCCCAACAGCATAAGCGGACTGGCCGGAGGCGCCGCGGCTATTAGCTTTGGCGAGGCCGTGCTCGGCGTGGGCGGACGGGCGGCTTTTGGTGCGCTCAGTGGCGGCGGCCCAAGCAGCAGCACCAACAGCAGCGATAGCGGCGGCGGCTCAGGAGGGAGCGGTGGTGGCGGAGGCGGTTCGTCAACAGGCGGCTTGAGTGGAAACGGTCGCAGCGGCAGCGGACAACCACCAGGCCCTACTGCCCAGGAGCTGGCGGCTAAGGTCCAGACCGCGCTGCTCAAGGGATAAGTCATGGCGGCAGCAATCAAAAACCCCCCCGCCTACGCGGACCAGCTGGTCGCCTGGCACAACCAGCGCCTGTGGTGGGCGCTCTGCGCAGCCGGCGCGACTATCCTCGTGCTCGGCTTCACGCTGTGCGTATTGGCTTTCCGCCCGCGAACCATCCCCTGGGTCATCGAAGTGGACGCGAAGGGCGAACCGATCGGAGCGGTCCAGCCCGTGCTCGGCACTCAATCCGTGAGTGACAACGTGATTCGCTACGCCATCTCGGAATACATCGATCACGCGTTTCGCATCGATCGCGATTTCGACGAAGAGAAAATGTTGCTCAGCAAGGTCTATGCGATGAGCACCAGCCAGGCCAGCAACATGCTGACTGACTATTACCACGCTAATAAGAACGCCAACGATCCGCTGATGGCCGGAGCCGGCAGTTGGCAGGAAGTGCGAATCCTGCGCACGCTCAAACTTCCCGCTCAATCCACCTTCGAAGTCGATTATCAGACTGTCCGCTATTCTTCTAACGACCAAAGCGCCGTGACCACCAACTGGCGGGCAACCATGCAAATCGCGATCGGCCGTCCGTCTGACGTCAACCCCCTTGGCGTCTTTGTCAACTCACTCGACTTTTCACCGGAGGCTAAATCGTGACTCCGACTATCAACCGAAAAAGCTTGCGGAAAAACTTGCGCGACGCGCTGATCGCCGTTGTGGTCGGCGTCGCCGTCACGATCTATCTGAACGGCTGTGCAACTAAGGCGCCTCCGCCGCCGGTCATCAAGATCGCACCGCCACCAACCAAAGAAATCTATATTCCGCCCGACCCCTACGCCGGTTTGCCGCCTGACGTGCGCGCCGCCATCGAGAGTAATCAGACACCAATTCTCCGCAACGGCATTACGACGATTTTCCCGTACTCGCCCGATACCGCATGGATCATCGATTGCGCGCCTCTCCGTGCCACCGAGCTGCGCCTCGGCCCGGGCGAATACACCGACAAGGACAGCGTAGTCCTGGGCGATAGCGTTCGCTGGACGGTAAGGGCCGGCCTGCACTCCGTCATGGTCGAACCGCTGGGAACCTCCGCCGATCCTAAAATGACCACCAACCTCATCATCTCGACCAATCAACACAGCTATCACCTCATGCTGCGCTTACGCTCCCGCTACATGAACTCGGTTGCCTGGTACTACCCGGACGAAGTTCGCGCCTCAGAAGCCCAGCGCGAGGCGGCACTGAAGCTCGCGGCCACTCAGAATGCGCAAGCAGCAACGGCAGATCCGCCATTCCAACCGGAGGTTATAAATCAATGAATCCAATCACTGGCTTCACGCAGGTAATCGGCTCGATCGCGTCGATCTTCGGCATCGGCGGTTCGCTGGCCAATCAGGCGGTGATGATCCACCGCCAGCTGAACCAACCGCAGCAGACCCAAACCGCACAAGGCAATCTCCAGTGTCCCGCGGGGACGCGGCTGGTGGTGCTGATCAAGCCGGGCGGCCAGCGCGAACTCTTCTGCATGCAGGAGCAGCAGTGAGCGCACCTCGCACGACGGCGCCACAGGCGCGCGATCTCTCGCCCTGGGTGCGCATCATTATCGGCGGCGTCCTGTTCATCGCCGCCGCGATCTTCGTGCTCGCCCTGCGGCATCCCCGCACGGGACCAACCGTGAGAGACTTGAGCTTCGGCGGCGACCGGTGGTGGACGCGCGAAGCGCGCCCCACGCCCGCCGCGAGCTCACGCGCCGAAGCGGCCACGGCGTCCAAGCCAATCATCATCCGAGCGCAGCCGGCGGGTCCCGCGCCCACGCCGCCGCCCTGCCAACCTTGCATCGAACGGGCGATGCGCTATCAGCGCGCGATTGAAACCGGCATGGGCTCCGGCTCGGCCGCCGCCAACGCACGGGAGCTCGCGCAAGTGTTCAACCCGGCCCCCCGGCCTACGCCTGAGCCACCGCTCGTCATACAGGAGCAGCCATGAGCAAAATCGCGCTCTACATTTTCCTGGCACTGACGATGGCCGCGCTCTACCTGCTCACGCATTTTACCCTGAACGGCACGGCGAGCGAGCCCGTCGGACTCTATCGCATCACCAACGAGCCGCCGGCTCGCAATGAGCTAGTGTTGCTGAAGGACCCGCTCAAGCGGCTGGCCGGCGTCCCCGGCGACCAGATACGCATGGCGCCCGAGGGTGTGTACGTAAACGGTCACCTGATCGCGAACAGCGCAGTGCCGTCCGGCGCTCCCTACCAACACTACCCGTACGGAAGCTTCACGCTCGCACCTGATCAATACCTGGTTCTGGGCAACCACGAGCGCAGTTGGGATTCCCGCTACGAGGGGCCTGTTCCGGGCAGTCTCATCGCTTCGACCGTAGAACCGTTCTGGACGCAGCGATGAGAGACGATTCCCTGTCGGCGATACTCCCCTATCGGGGATTCTTTCCTGATGGAACGTTGGATCTGCGGGGCAACGGCGTCACCGTCGGATACGCTCTCTCCGGCCCGTCGCCGGAGTCGAGCACCCTCGCCGATGCCGCCTCGTGCTCGCGCCAGCTCGCCGGCGCTTTGCTCCACCTTGGAACCGGCGACATGGTTCAGGTTCTCTATCAGCGCTTGCCCGCAGTGGAACCGCCCGAGCGTGAGTTTCCATGCCGCGCCGCCGCTCTGGTCGATGCCGAACGGCGAACGCAGTTCGCGGCGGAGAATCACTGGATAACCCTGACGCGGCTCTACCTCACCCATCAATTCGAGCATCCGGTGAAGAGCTGGCTAAGGGCCGCGATGCTGGCCGGCAACGGGCCGCAACGCCAGGCGCGCAATGATCTGCTGCGCGAGTATGCGCTGAGCCGCTTCGCCGCCTTCGAGGACGCGGCGGCCAGCGCCGTAAACCTGACCCGGCTCTCGCCATTGGAGATCTTCCGCGACCTCCTGATGGCGGTTACCTACCACGACTATCCTGCGGCTCTTCCCGAAGCGCAGGTCAGACTGAACGAAATCATCGGCTGCGAGCATTTCATCGGCGGCCAGCAGCCCTACATTAACGGCTACCACCTGCGGCCGCTGTGCATCACCGGCTATCCGGCCCACACGGTCCCGCACATACTGGCCACGCTGCTGCGCCACCGCGGGCGCATGACGGTGAGCGCCCGCTTCATCTGCCTCGATCCCTACGACGCCCGCCAGCAACTCGAACTCGAGAAGAAACACTGGAACCGGGAAATCCTCGGGACCGTATGGAATACCGTGAAGGGCTGGTTCGCCAGAGACGCCAGGGCAGATCGGGACACCGCCGGCCAGCTTGCCGATATCAACGCCGCCATCGCGGCGTCATCGGCCGGCATGACCTTCGGCCACTGCACCATCACCGCCGTGATTCGCGACGAGGATTCCGATCGTGCCGATTTGCGCGCTCGCGACCTCCAGCGCGGCTGCCATGCGCTCGGCATCATGGTGCGCATCGAAGATATGAACGCGGCCGAGGCGATCGAGGGGACCTGGCCGGCCAATGGCACCTCGAATATCAGGCGTCCGCTCATCACCGGCGCCAACTTCGCCGACCTGGTCTTGCCCGCCGACCATTGGCCCGGACTGCCCTATGTCGATAGTCCGTTCTATCCAGAACGAACACCCCCACCGCTGGTTTGCGGCGGTGCTGGCTCCAAGTCCCCTTTCTATTTCCCTACACACATCAACGGCGTCGCCAACCAACTTATCGTCGGTCCGGTGGGTATGGGCAAGAGCTCTCTGCTCGGCGCCATGGCCTGCGCCTACCTCGGGATTGAAGGCGCCCGCATCGCCTGGCTCGATCTCGACTACAGCTCGTTCGTGCTGGCGCACCTGCTGGGCGAGCAGGCCGATTATCGCGACATGGGCGCGCAGGACACACCGCCGCTGTGCCCGCTCGCCCTGCTTGATCAACCCGACGGCCTTGAGTGGCTGTTCGGCTGGTTCGAGCGCCTGTTCGCCCGTTGGAATTTCGAGCTCGACGAGCGCCAATCGGAGGAGTTCGCCTTCTGTCTGCGCGAAGCCCGGCGCACCGGCGTCCGCACCATCAGCGGCCTGCGGGCTCTCATACCGGGCGAGCAGGGCCGCATCCGCCGCATCCTGCGCCAATACTCAACCTACTGGAAACACATCTTCGACGGCGACGCCGCCAGCACACCGAGCAAACCGGTCACGGTCTACGAACTCCGTGGCCTGGTCGGGCTCGGCCAGCGTGCCTCGGCCCCGGCCACCGAACTCATCCTGCATTCCATCATCGCGAGTCTCGATGGCTCTCCCACCTGGATCTTCGCCGACGAGTTCTGGTCGCTGCTTGGCGACGAGGTCTCGGCCGAATGGCTATTCGACTCTATTCGTACCGTGCGCAAGAAGAACTGCGGCTTCGTCGGCTGCACCCAGTCGCTGACCGAGATCGTCAACAGCCCGTACTGCGGCCTGCTGCTGGAATCCTGCCCCGGCCGCATCTACCTGCCCAACCACGAGGCCCGCGGCGATTACGTCCGCGACGCCTATCACCGACTAGGACTGAACGAGCATGAAATCTCCATCATCAGCGGCGCCAGCCCTCAGCGTGAGTACTACTACCGCAGCGCCATCGGCTCCCGCCTCTTTACCCTCGCGCTCGGCGACCTGGCAAAGAACCTATGCGCTGCCACCGGCTACGATCAGGTCCAGCTCGCCCGCCGCATCCTGGCCGAATCACCCGATGGTCACTTGCTCGATGCCTGGCTCAGCGAGCGGCTTCCCGATTGGCAATATCGTTTACCAGTCACTGCAGCGGCCGAAGCTGCTGAGAGGCGGTGAGTGGCAGCTCTCGCTCATCAACAACCTGCTGGCGGCCGGCCTCGGCACCATGGCGCTGGTCACCTGGAACTGGCGGCTGCTTCTCGGCGCCGCGTTCTTTGCGTGGCCGGTGCAATGGCTCATCCGCATGCTCGGCCGGCACGACCCGCAGTTCTGGCAAATCTACTTTCGCACCCGGCAGCGCCCGCTCATCCGCCAGGCCCATGGTCGTCCCAGCGACCGGCCCGTCGCACCGCCACGTATCCTGCCGAAGCTGCGGAAGTTCCTCGCCTAAACGGATATCAGGAGACACCTATGAGCGAGCGACACTGCGGCGATGACACGACCATCACCCTTGAGTTCCCGGCAGACTTGGCGGCCCGCCTGGAAGACTTACGCAAAGAGTTTGGCGACGAGTTGGTTGCCGACCTCCATGCTGAAGGCGGTGGGCCACTGCAGAAGGCAAGCTCGCCCTGCGAGGCGACCTGCCCGCAAGCAACACAAATAAGGAGTCGAAATGAAGATCACCATCAAATCCAAAGCCGAGTCTACCGTACAACGTAACCTGAGAGTCCCGGTGTCGCTCAATAAACAAATGAATGATACGAGCGCGCTTGCTGACCAACTCGGCGCCGATTACCATGCCACGCTGATCGCCGCAATCACACAGTTTGACAGTGAGTTCCGTGCCCGCCTGCTGGAGATGAAGAGCAATGGTGAACGCGCTACCACTTCCGGTATCACGGCTGGTAGCGCTTCCCTACCAGGCCCGGTAGAGCAACCGTCTCCGCCAAGCACCAATGGCGATCCTATTTCCGCAGGACAATCTGCAGCATCGTCGTCACTGAACCTGACCTCACCTGACCCCGCACTGACCCACAACAACGGCGTGCAGAAGGAACGGCCATGAAGGCGATTTTCGTGCGGACCACCAGACAGGCACGGTCAGGCATACGCCGACTACAGGGGCGATTTGCCGTGGTCGCGAAGACGCGATTTTCGGAATCATACTGCGCTCATCCCCTTCGGGAAGACACGTTGCAGAATCCGCAGCGGAAGCGGCCCAAGGACAATCTAAGCGGCAATAACTAGAAGTTAAGATAGAATAACAGCCAGTAGACCAGCACGCAGCCGATCAATGCGCCTCGCACCCTCACCCGCCGCCCAGTTCCAAGCCATGAAGACCCGCGCCGTGCTCGGCGTCCAGCTGATCTGGCAGGCGTTTATCCTCCTGATGACCGTCTGGATCGTGCTCACCACCTTCATCATCTGGCATCAAGTGGGAGTCTATCTGCGAGAGCTCGATCACGCCTTTTTTGGCCGCTGGATTGTCTGCTCGCTTCTCACCGAGACCCCGTTCCTGAATCGGTTCACCGGCTGGATGTGGATCCCGATCAATGGCACTTATCCGCGGGTCGCGGCACTGAGCGCGTGGCTGGCCAGTCCCGCAATGTACCATCACACCTTCTACCAGGCCTTCTGGCACACCGCCGGAACCGGTTGGGGATTGGCCGCCGACCTCGTGCCGCTCTCGCTCGCCGGACTGTTGCTCGCGTGGCGCTGGCGTCAGAATCCGGCGAGCGGCGACCACCTGCGCGGGCTGCGCCTGCTGACTCCACGCCAGCATAACCGCACGATGCACGGCGGAGCGATCGCGCGTCTGTGGCACGGCCAGCCGCACGGCATGTGCCTCGGCCAAAGCATCGTCCCCGAACGCAGCGAGTGCGAGCACTTCCTCATCACCGGCAACCCAGGCGCCGGCAAATCGACCGCGATGCGCGCCATGCTCAAGCAGATCAGCGAGCGCGGGCAGGCCGCCATCGTGATCGATCCCGAGAGCGAATATGTCCAGGAGTTTTATTCTGAAGAACGCGGCGACTGGATCTTGAATCCGCTGGACCGCCGCTGCCCCTACTGGTCGCCGTGGTCGGAACTGCGCGAGGAAAGCTTCAGTGTCGACGCCGCCGCCATGGCCGCCTCGCTCATCCGCGGCCGGCCGCGCAGCGAGAGCGAGAAGTTCTTCCAGGACTCAACCCGCACAGTAACCGAAGCGATTCTGCATGTTGTGCGCGACCATGGCGACGCCGGCGAGCTGCTCAAGCTGGTGAGTCTGCCGCGCGGCGAACTGCACGAGGCGCTCAAAGGCACACCCGCCTATGCGCTTATCGATCCTGAAGCGCACGACCAGGGCGCCGGCATTCTCGGCACCGCGACCAACGCCATCAAGACCTTCATCCATCTGCCCAAACTGGAGAAGAACGAGCGCGGCTGGAGCGCGCGCCAATGGGCCGACAATCGCGGCTGGATCTTCCTGCCTTCGCGCGAGGACATCAACGAAGCCATTCGCGTGCTGCAGGGACTGTGGCTCGACTGCCTGGTGCGCTGGCTGATGACCGCGGAAATCGACACCGATCAGACCTGGGTCATGGCCGACGAACTCGCCTCACTCGGACACCAGCCGCAGATCGAGAAGCTGCTCACGCGCGGGCGCAAGCGCGGGCTCGCCGTCGTGCTCGGCCTGCAAAACGTCTCCCAGCTCCAGGCCATCTACGGCCGCGAGGGCTGCATCACCCTGACCAGCTCGCCCAGCACGAAGGTCATCTTGCGCGTAGACGAAACCGAAACCGCCAAATGGGCGAGCCAGCTCATCGGCAGCCACGAGATCGAGCGGCTCTCAATGACCCAGCTCGCCGGTTTGAGCACCTATCGCGAAGGCATCAACCTCCAGCCGCAGCGCAGCATCGAGCCTTTGGTGCTGCCCGACGAGATCAAGCTGCTGCGGCCCTTTACCGGCTACCTGTGCATCGCCGGCCATCACCGCACCACCATCCGCATCCCCGAATCCCATCTCACCATGCGGCATCCGGCTTTCATCCCGCGTGGGTTTAAACCGCCGGTCCTCGCCGCGATCGAACCAGACGACGATGAGATCGCCGAGCAAATGACGGCGCGCGCGATGCCGCCAACCGGAGGGTAAGCGATGGTCAGCGTGAGCGACGACCTCACCGTCGAGAACGCGGGGAGCTACTACAGGGCACACTACTCGGCAGCAGCAGAGTATTACGCCCCGACCAGTGCAGCGGCCATCGGCCAGGCGGTTGGCAAAGGCGCCGAGGCGCTCGGCCTCGCCGGCCCGGTCACGGCGGAGCAGTTCGAGACGCTGCTGCGCGGCATCGATCCTAACTCCGGCGCCGTGCTGCGAACCGGCCCTTCGCGGCCGGACGCGACCCAACGCGCGGGTTTTGACATGACCTTTTCGCCACCCAAGTCGATAAGCATCCAGGCGCTGGTCGCCAACGATACGCGGCTGATCGACGCCGCCCGCAAGGCCGCGTTGCGCGCACTGCAAGAGACCGAACGCTGCGCACTGGCCCGCCAGCATGGCGGCAGCGAATGGGTCCAGACCAACAACATGTGTGCCGTCGTCTTCGAACACTACGACGCGCGCGAATCCGTCACCGGCGCGCACGGCCCAATGCCACAGCTGCACCACCACAGTTTCGTTACCAATCTCACCCAGCGGCCCGATGGCCAATGGCGCAGTCTCGACCATGAACAAATTTATAAGGCACGTGACTTCGCCGATGCGGTCTACATGACCGAGCTCGCGCGCAACGTCCAGCAGCTCGGTTATCAAATCACGCGCGGCCCCAGGGGCAGCTTCGAACTTGCCGGCTACACCCGCGAACAGATCGAAGCATTCTCCGAACGCTGCCAGGATATCGAACGGCTCAAGGCCGAACGGGGCATCACCAACGCGCGGGCGACACGCGAAATCATCATCGAGACCCGCAAGGCCAAGCGCCAGCACGACCCGGAGGCTCTGAAGACGGAGCGCGAGGCGCTCGCCGCCCGGCACGGCATCAATCTGAACCATCAGCCCACAACTCCCGCGCGGAGTTTCGTGGTCACTCCCGATATCCAGGCGGAACGCTCGCTGCAATTTGCCCTGGCCCACACCACCAATCGCCACGCCGTCCCCGACTACCGGGAAATCGCAGCGACGGCTTTAAGAAACGGGGTTGGGGCCACCGACCTCGACCATCTCAGTGAACGCATCGAAAAACAGCAGTCGGTACGAGAACTCATCGCCGCCGAAAAATCACATCTTCACCCGCTGGGAAGTTTTACTACTTCCGAGATGGTCCGCCTGGAGCGGGAGAACCTGGCGCTGGTGCGCGACCGGATAAATCTCGGTCAGCCGATCGCGGGTATTGCGGTGCGCAGCGCGATCAACGGTAGCATTTCCACCATCGGCACTGAGCATGTGCGCGAATGGACTGCAGCGAGCAAGCTCCTGCCTGATCAGGCAGACGCCGCGCTGCTCACCCTTACCACGCCCAAATGGGCCAGCGCCATCGAGGGACTCGCCGGCACCACCAAGACCACTACTGTCGGTGCGGTGAAGGAATTTGCCGAAAGCCAGGGCTGGACCGTGCGCGGCCTTGGCACTACCAGCGGCAGCGTCAACGCGCTCGCCGAGGCCGGGATAGAAAGCCGCACTGTCGCCAAAGCCCTCGCCGCGCCCCTGCCTCCCAAGGCCGGCCGGGAACTATGGATCGTCGACGAATCAAGCCTGCTCGCCACCCGGCCCGTCAACTCGCTGCTGAAGCTGGCGCACGAACGCGGCATCGAGCGCATGGTTTTCGTCGGCGACCAGAAACAGCACCTCGCGATTGAGGCAGGCTCACCCGTGCGCCAGTTTCTCGCCGACAACCTGGCAGTAGCCCGGCTCACGACAATAAGACGCCAGCAGGACCCGGAACTACGCCGCGCGGTCGAGCTGGGCGCCTCCGAACGCATCCGCGAGGCTATCGATCTCCTCATTGAACAGAATCGCGTCAGCGCCATCCCTGACCCGGCAAAACGCTACGAGCGAATCGCCGCCGACTACCTGCAGGCCCACAAGGCCGGGCAACGCTGCCTCGTGGTCTCGCCCGCCAATGACGAACGCAAGGCCATCAATAACGCCATCCGGTCGACGCTCGTGGCGCACCACTACGTCGCCAGCATTGGCCTGGAGCACCAGATCCTGATTCGCCGCGACCAGACGCCCGCCCAGCTCAGGGACGCCCGCAGTTACCACGAAGGTGATGTGCTCTACTTCCGGCGCGGCAGCAAGAGGCAGCAAATCCCCAAGGGCGCTTATCTAACAGTCAGGGCGGTCAACGAGACGAGCCTCACCCTCGCCGGCGAAAACGGGCGCCGATTCGAATTCGATCCCAGCACGCTCAAGGCAACTCAGGCCTACAGTACCGAGTCGCGCACCATCGCGGTCGCGGACCGCCTCCAATGGCGCGAGCCGGATAACCAACGCCGGATAGCCAACGGCGAATACGCCACTATCACCAAACTCGACCCGCACCAGATCGAGGTTCAGCTCGATAAAGGCCGCAAGCTATCGATGCCGCTCGCCGAGGCCCGCAG
>Ga0335074_10013032_pt1 | contig 11675 bp, 14 predicted proteins | sample Lox_Sample_23_FD_206715 | JGI IMG/M metagenome (GOLD analysis project Ga0335074, IMG submission 206715) | Soil microbial communities from Loxahatchee National Wildlife Refuge, Florida, United States - Lox_Sample_2.3 | ecosystem: Environmental > Terrestrial > Soil > Wetlands | place: USA...
CGGCCGGCGCTCCCTGGCCGGGCGTGGCGGACGAGGAGGGCTGGGCGGCAGCCGGCCCGTTCGCGCCCGCCGGACGCGATGGCGCGGTGCCGGCCGGCGGCTGCGCGGCCGGACGCGCGCCGGCCGGGGTGCCCGGGCCCGCGGGCCCGGCCGAGGTGGCCGGCCCGTTCGCGGCGGCCGGCCCGTTCGGGCCCGCCGGAGCCCCGGCCGGACGGCCCGCGCTGGCGGCCTCGCCCGCGGCGATCGCCTTGGCCGTGGCCTGGTCGACCTCGTCCTCCAGTGACATGCGGGCGGTCTCCGCGGCGACCAGCGAGGAGACCCCGTCCAGGATGTCGGAGAGCCGCTTGATCGTTTCCTGGTGCCTGGTGGACAGCAGGTTCAGCCGGCGCTCGGCCCCGTCGTGGATGGCGGTCGCGCGGGCCGTGGCCTCGTCGAGCGCCTTCTTGGCCTGTGCCTTCGCGCTGGCCAGGACGGCCTCGGACTTCTTCCTGGCCTCGGTGGTGGTGTTCTCGGCCTCGGTGCGGGCGGCGGTCAACGTCTTCTCCGCCTCGGCCCGCGCCGACGTGATCGCCCGCTCGGCCTGTTCCTGGGCCGCGGTCAGCATCCGCTCGGCCTGCTCGCGGGCCTCGGCGCGAACCTTGTCCGCCTCCTGCTGGGCCTCGTTGCGCTGCCGGGCGATGTCCTCGTGGGCCTTGGACTTCTGGGACCGCGCCTCGTCGTCGGCTAGCTTGAGGATCTGGGCGATGCGCTCGCTGACTTCCTCGTGCGCGGGCTTGGCGCCGAGCGCCTGCTGGCGCGCCGTGGCCAGGTCGCGCTTGAGTTCCTCTCCGTCGTCAAGGGCACGGGCCAGCCGCTGCTCCAGGTCCCGGATCTGGCTGCGGCAGCGGGCGATGAACTCATCCACCTGCCGGCGGCTGTACCCGCGCATCTGCATTTCGAACGCATCTTCATGGGTGAGGTTGGGCAGGAGATCACTGTTGTCATTCATGGCTTTCCGAGATCAAGTAGTCCGACGTGAGCGGGAAACGATGTCCGGAGGCTAGCGGTGCTAGTGAGGCGCAGAACCCGCCTAGGTGACGAGCGGGACCGCTACTTCTGTAGTATGCGCGCTCAGGACGAGGGTGGGCGTGGGAATACCAGCATGACTCTTGCCGGTCGCACTGTCTTGCGCAACCGAAACGAACCAGTGTCCATGTTTATCCTCATCTGCCCCGGATGGGAAGAGATGGGGGATGTCGCGGCGTGTAAGTGGTTTTGACAGAGATGCCGCTGTGACTCCTGTGATAGGCATTACCGGATTGACGGCAACTGCGCGGCAGTTTGGCGGAATCGTTACCGCCTGGCTGGGTAAAACCGCACGTGAAGGTGGTAGGCGAATGGCCCCGATGGGTCATGCGGAGGAGCAGTGTCGGCACGTAACCTGGGGCGCAAGCGAGCGGAATCTGCATCAGCGCCGGAGGTGAGCACGATTCCCAGGCAGTTGGACCTTCGTGTTCATGACCTCGTGGCCCTTGATGAGATCGAGCTCTACGCCGAGGTGCTGAGCGCGGTGGCGGCCGCCGACCGGCCGCTGACCCCCGCCGAACTCGACGAGGCGCTCGGCATCCACGGCTCTTAACCGGCTCGCTGCTGGTACATGGCGTCGGTGCTCCGGCGGGTGAAGCCGAGTCCTTCATACATCCTGATCGCGGGCGTGTTGTCCTCGTCGACATACAGCATCGCCTCGGCCAGGCCCCGGTCGCGCAGGTATCCCAGCCCGGCCAGGGTCAGCGCCCGGCCCAGCCCGGTGCCGCGCTCACCGGGGTCCACCCCGACGACGTAGACCTCGCCGATGCGCTGTGCCTCGGCGGCGGCGCCGCGGGGCTCCGGGTCGGCGGGCCCGGGGACCTTGGTCCAGTGAAAGCCGGTCATGACCCCGTTCCGCTCGGCGATGAAGAAGCCCGCCGGGTCGAACCACGGCTCCCGTTCGCGCAGCTCGAGGTCGTGCCGCCGCCAGGTCCCCTGCTCGGGGTGCTCGGCGAACGCGCGGCCGTTCAGGCCCAGCCACTCCTGCTCGTCGCGGCCGGGACGGAAGGTGCGCAGCGTGGTGCCGGGCGGGAGGCGGGGCTCGGCCAGCGGATCACGCAGGGACCGGCGCATCTGCCACAGGGCCCGGAACCGCTCGAAGCCGGCCGCCCGGGCGAGCCGGCCCGCCGCGGGCAGGTCCCCGTGCGCCCACAGCCGGACCCGGTGCCCGCCGGCCCGGGCGATCAGTTCGCGCACCAGGGCCAGGCCCAGCCCGTGCCCCCGGTAGCGCGGATGGATGACCAGTTCGCCGCTGACCTCCGGGCCGGGGTGCCCGGGTGAGTCGAGGTAGGCGTAGCCGGCGATCTCGCCGGTCACGGTCAGGACCAGATCGCGGCCGGGCCCGGGATCGGCGTCGGCGCCGGCCGCGTCGTAGCGCAGGTGCAGCAGTACGTGCTCCGACAGCGGGGCCACCGAGTCAGCGTCGGCGGCGGCCGCCGCCAGATCCAGGACGCGGGAGATCTCGGCCGGGGTGAGCCTGCCGCTGGTGATCCGCCACTGCGTCATGGACGACGCGTCACCGGGCGGATGCCGCGGCGCGGACGCCGGCCCCCCGGACGTCGCCGCCGCGCTCGGCCCGCTCGCTCTTGACCGGCACGAAGCGGTAGCCGACATTGCGCACGGTGCCGATCAGGGCCTCGTGCTCGGGGCCGAGCTTGGCCCGCAGCCGCCGGACGTGCACGTCGACCGTGCGAGTGCCGCCGAAGTAGTCGTAGCCCCAGACCTCCTGCAGGAGCTGGGCCCGGGTGAAGACCCGGCCGGGATGCTGGGCCAGGAACTTGAGCAGCTCGAATTCCTTGAACGTCAGGTCCAGGACCCGGCCGCGCAGCCGGGCCGCGTAGGTGGCCTCGTCGATGGCCAGTTCCCCGGACCGGATCTCGTCCGGGGCGTCCTCGATCGCGGCCAGGGCCCGGCGGCCGAGGGCCAGCCTGATCCTGGCCTCCACCTCGGCCGGGCCGGCCGTGTGCAGGATCACGTCATCCGTGCCCCACTCCGCGTTGATCGCGGCCAGGCCGCCCTCGGTCACGATCGCGAACAGCGGGCAGTCCAGCCCCGTGGTATGCAGCAGCCTGCAGATGCTCTTCGCATGCGCCAGGTCCCGCCGCGCGTCCACCAGCACCGTGTCGGCGGGCGGGGCCTCGACCAGGGCCGATGCATCCGCCGGCAGCACCCGCACCGGGTGCAGCAAGAGCCCGAGAGCGGGCAGGACCTCGGCGGACGGCTCGAGCGCACCGGTGATCAGCAGCAGCTCACTCAATCGCTGGACCTCCACTCGCTGGTGCGGGCGCACCCTTGCTCCTTGTATAAACAGACAAGGACCCGGGGGCAACGACGCCCGGGTCCCGCTGACAAAAGGATATCCGAAATGGCCAAAGTGACAATCCAGTACTGGGCCGCGGCCAAGGAGGCGGCGGGCGTGGCCGCGGAGTCGGTGGAAGCGGAGACGCTGGCCGAGGCGCTGGATGTGATCGTGGCGCGGCGCGGGGACCACGCCGGCACCGAGCGGCTCCGCTCGGTGCTGGCGGCCTCGTCCTTCCTGGTCGACGGCGCGCCCGCGGGCCGCCGCGTGCCCGCCGACCTGGTGCTCCCGGAAGCAGCCCGGATCGAGGTGCTGCCGCCGTTCGCGGGCGGTTAAGTCAGGGGGGGTCCGGGGGGATGGGTCCCCCCGGGAAGAGAACAGAATCTTACGGGGTGGGCAATCCGCCGGTAATGCGGCACACTGAGTTGATAACACCCTAGAGTGTTCATGCCAGCACGTTCCGAAGTCATACCCCCTGGCGGGTGAGCATGAGCCAGCACGTACCGCCCGGCCGTCCCAGCCCGGAATTTCCCGGTGAGTTGAACCACCCGGCCACGCCGCGCGTACTCCATGGTGTGCCGAACGCGGGAACCGCGCCCCGCTCAGGGCGGGTGGCTGACGAAGCCTTTGTCCGGGCCTTGTACGCCGAACACGGCGGTGCCCTGCTTCGCTACGCTCTGCACCTCACGGGCGGCGACAGGCAGCGTGCGGAGGACCTTGTGCAGGAAACGATAGTGCGGGCGTGGCGCCATCCCGAGGCGCTAGCCGACCGGCCGGCCAGGCCGTGGCTGTTCGCCGTCGCGCGCAACCTCGCGGTCGATTCCTACCGTGCGCGGCAAGCGCGCCCGCCCGAGACCGGGCAGGCGGCCTTGGAACTGCTTCCGGCCGACGATGACGCCGACCGGACCCTTGAATCGTGGGCCGTGGCGGACGCCCTGGCCTCGCTGCGCCCCGACCACCGGCGCGTGATCGTGGAGACCTACTACCGGGGCTGCTCCGTGGCTGAGGCCGCGGCCACGCTGGGCATTCCGGCAGGTACGGTCAAATCGAGGACGTTTTACGCGCTGAAGGCACTGAAGCTGGCGCTGCAGGAACGAGGGCTGGCGCCATGACCCAGACCTGGGATTGCGCCGAGGCCAGGCCATCGCTTGGCGTATACGTGCTCGGTGCCATCGACCCCGCCGAGCGCGGGCTGGTCGACGCCCACCTGGTCACCTGCCGGGACTGCCGGGACGAGCTGGCCGGCCTGGCCGGCCTGCCCGCGCTCCTGGCCCGGGTCAACCCGGACGAGATCAGCCGGATCTGCGCCGACGACACCGTCCGCCCGCTGGCCAGCGACGATCATCCCCCGGAGGAGCTCCTCGGCACCGTGCTCGGCCTGGCCGAAGCCAGGCGGCGCCGGAACCGGTGGCGCTACCTGTCGGCCGCCGCGGCCGTGGCGGCGATCGCCGGCGGCCTGTTCGCCGGGCTGAGCTCGGCCGCCTCGACGACCGTCACCAAGACGGTAGCCGTCCCGGTCGGGCTCAACGGCTCGTGGGAGACCGTGACCGGGGCCAGCCAGGCCACCGGGGCGGCCGCCACCGTCGCCTACTCGCGGCAGCTGTGGGGCAACGCGTTCCAGGTCCTGGTCGACCACATCCCCCAGGGCACCACCTGCCAGATGTGGGTCGTCCACCCGGACGGCACCCGGACCCAGGTCGCCGCCTGGACGACGGCCCGGGACGAGGGCAAGGTCTGGTACGGCGGGTCGATGCCGAGCAGCGCCGGGTCGATCAGCAAGTTCCAGATCACGGCGGGAAACAAGGTCCTGGTCACGGTCACGCCGACCTGAGCGGGAATGGATGACGCCCGGTCCGTGCTGTCTATGGGCGTGACTGGCGGGCTGATCGGGCTGGCGGCGGCGGTGCTCGTGGCGACGGCACTGGGGCTCGCGCTGCGCCGGCGGGCCGGCCGGTTCCGTTCCGGATCAGCGGGGAGCGGCGCCCAGCCGGGCGGGGCCGGTGCCGGCGCCCTGACCGGAGCCGACCTGGGCGCCAGCCTGGGCCAGCGGGCCACCCTGGTGCAGTTCTCGACCGCCTTCTGCGCCCCGTGCCGTCCGACCCGGCAGATCCTGGCCCAGGTCGCGGACATGGTGGACGGCGTGGCCCACGTCGAGATCGACGCCGCGGCCCGGCTGGACCTGGTGCGGCGGCTGCGGATCAACAGCACCCCCACCGTCCTGGTGCTGGGCCCGGACGGCGCCATCGTCAAGCGCGCGGCCGGCCTGCCGCGCAAGGCGGACGTGATCGCCGTGCTGGGATCGGTGATCCCCGAGCCCGGGCAGGCCCGGACGTGACAGCCCGGCCTGGCCCGAATACCATCGGGCTCGTGATGTCCCCGGCGGCGAAGATGCTGACCAAGCGGCGTGCCGTCGATTTCTGCCACGTCGCTACCGCCCTGTGTCCGCGTCCGGCCGCCTGATCCCCGGACCTTCCGGCGCGGCGGCGGCGCACGACGGCAGCCGGCTCATGGCGAGGAGCATGACCATGGACATCGACCCGCGCGGTCCCCGGTTCGGCGCGGTGATCACCACCATCGTGCTGGCGGCGGTGCTGATCACCGGCAGCGCCGCTCTGCTCGGCGCGCAGTTGCTGGTGTTCGCCATCGGCGCCCTGTTCGGGCTGCGGTACGCGCCGTACGGCATCGTGTACCGCCGCCTCATCCGGCCGCGGCTCGGGCCGCCCACGCGGACCGAGGCCGAGGCCCCGCCGCGGTTCTCGCAGGGGGTGGGCATGGTCTTCGCCGCCGCCGGCGTGCTCGGCTACGCCCTGGGCGCCACCGTCGCGGGCATCGTCTTCACCGCGTTCGCGCTGTTCGCGGCGTTCCTCAGCGCGGCCTTCGATTTCTGCCTGGGCTGCCAGGTGTATCTGTTCATCCAGCGGAACCTAAGGGTCCGGCCGTCCGCCTAGGGACCGGCCGGAAAAGGAGGAAATTCCACCATGAGTCGCTCCGACGTCCTCGTGGACGCCGACTGGGCGCAGGCCCATATCGGTGACCCTCACGTCGTCATCGTGGAGGTAGACGAAGACACCAGCGCCTACGACAAGGGTCACATCCCGGGCGCGGTCAAGATCGACTGGAAGAAGGACCTGCAGGACCCGGTCCGCCGTGACTTCGTGGACAAGACCGGCTTCGAGGCGCTGCTGTCCGAGCGGGGCATCTCCGACGACGACACCGTGCTGCTCTACGGCGGCAACAACAACTGGTTCGCGGCCTACGCCTACTGGTACTTCCGGCTGTACGGGCACGACAAGGTCCTGCTGCTCGACGGCGGCCGCAAGAAGTGGGAACTGGACTCCCGCGAGCTGAGCACCGAGGTGCCCGAGCGTCCCCGGACCAGCTACACCGCCACCGAGCAGGACCGCTCGCTGCGCGCGCTGCGCGACGAGGTGATCGAGGCGATCGGCAAGCGCAACCTGGTCGACGTGCGGTCCCCGGATGAGTTCACCGGCCGGCTGCTCGCCCCGGCGCACCTGCCGCAGGAGCAGGCCCAGCGGGCCGGGCACATCCCCACCGCGCGCAACGTGCCGTGGTCCAAGGCGGCGAACGAGGACGGCACGTTCCGGTCCGACGACGAGCTCCGCCAGCTGTACGAGGGCGAGGCCGGGCTGGACTTCGGCAAGGACACCATCGCCTACTGCCGCATCGGGGAGCGCTCGGCGCACACCTGGTTCGTCCTGCACGAACTGCTCGGCCTGCGCAACGTCAAGAACTACGACGGCTCGTGGACCGAGTACGGATCGCTGGTCGGCGTGCCCATCGAGCTGGGTGAGGCCCGATGACGGCGGACGGGTGCGGCGCGCCGGCCGGCGGGGCCAGCGCGCCCGCCGCGGCCGGCCGCCAGGCGGTGGTGGAGGGCAAGGTCGTCCACCAGGGCGCCGCGGTCTGTCCGGGATACGCGCGGCTGCTCGGCACCGGGGATGAGTTCGTGGCCGAGGTCCCGCTCGGGGACGACGGCGGCTTCCGGTTCTTCGCCGCGCCCGGGTCCTGGACGCTGCGCGTCCTGGCTCCCGGCGGGCTGCGGGCCGAGCGTTCCGTGCAGGCGGACTACGGCCAGGTCACGACCGTCGACGTCACCATCTGAGTCCGGGGCGCGGCCGCGGCCGCGCGCGCGGCGGCCGCGCCCCGGGCCGGATTTGTTCACCTGCCGGACACGAACGCCGAGGCTGGCGCCGACTAGGCTTGGCCTATGGCCGAGCACCGACAGGAATTCCAGCGTGATCTCGAGGCCATCGAGGCCAGGATCATCGAACTGTTCGCCATGGTCGCCGAGGACCTGCCCGAGGCGACCAAAGCGCTGCTGAGCGGCAACAACGAGATCATGCAGCGGCTGGCCGAGCGCGACAAGGTCATCAGCGCGCTGTACCCGGAGACCGAGGAACTGGCCAACCGGGAGATCCTGCTGCAGGCGCCGGTCGCCGATGACCTGCGCTTCCTGCTGTCGGTGCTGCGCGTGCTGACCGAGTTCGAGCTCTCCCACGACCTGGTGATCCAGATCGCCTCCCGGGCCAACCACTTCCTGTCCGACGACCTGTCACCGCGCACCCGGGGAATCGTCGAGCGGATGGGGGCCGTGGCCGCCGGCATGTGGCGCCAGGCCGCCGACTGCTGGTACCAGCGGGACCGGTCCGCCGCCTTCGCGCTCAGCGAGCGTGACGACGAGATGGACCAGCTCTACTCCGCCCTGATCGGGGAGCTGGCCTCGGGCCGGATGACGATCCCGGTCACGATGGAGATGACGCTGGTGGCGCGGTTCTACGAGCGCCTCGGAGACCACGCGGTCAACATCGCCCGCCGGGTGGTCTACCTGGCCGGATCCGCGCCGCCGGCCGGCCCCCCGTCGGATTAACCCATCCGGCCCGTGACGTAGGCCTTGGTGCGATCGTCGTGCGGGTCCCCGAACAGGCGATCGGTCGGGGCGTATTCGACCAGCGTGCCCGTGCGGGTGTCGCTTTCGGGGTTGACCAGCACCGAGAAGAAGGCGGTACGGTCGCTGACCCGGGTGGCCTGCTGCATGTTGTGGGTCACGATGACGATCGTGTACCGGTCCTTGATCTCCTTCATCAGGTCCTCGATGGCGCCCGTCGCGATCGGGTCCAGCGCCGAGGCCGGCTCGTCCATGAGCACCACGTCCGGCTCCACCGCGAGCGTCCGGGCGATGCAGAGCCGCTGAGCCTGCCCGCCGGACAGGCCGAGGCCCGAATGGCCCAGGCGGTTCTTGACCTCGTCCCACAGCGCGGCCTGGCGCAGCGAGCGCTCGACGATCTCGTTCAGCCTGGGCTTGCTGTGGATGCCGTTGATGCGCGGGCCGTAGGCCACGTTGTCGTAAATGGACTTGGGGAACGGGTTCGGCTTCTGGAAGACCATGCCGATGCGGCGGCGCACGGCGATCGGGGAGACATCCTTGCCGTACAGCCGCTCACCCCGGTAAAAGACCTCGCCCTCGACGCGGGCGCCCGGGATGAGGTCGTTCATCCGGTTCAGCGTGCGCAGCACGGTCGTCTTGCCGCACCCGGACGGGCCGATGAACGCGGTGATCTGGTTCTCGTAGATGGTCAGCGAGACGTTCGTGACGGCCCGGAACGAGCCGTAGTAGATCGAGACGTTCTTCACCTCGAAGATGGGCGCGCCGGTCGCGACCCCTGCCTGCGCCGGCTCCCGGAGAGCTGCGGGCTGGGGCAGCTGCACCTGCGCCGGCCGGGTCGCCGACTCGGGTACCGCCTCGAGGCCGGGGACGGTGTTCTGATCAGAGTTTTCCATGACCTTCCCTACCGGGAGTACCTGGCGAATCGGGCAGTGACGAGGCGAGCCGCGATCATGAGGACGAAGCAGATGACGATCAGGGTGAGCGCCGCGCCCCAGCCGCGGGCCTGCGCGCCGGGATACGGCTGGTACGCGTTCGCGAAGATCTGCGAGGGCAGCGCGGTGTTGGCGCCCCTGAACACGTTCGGGTTCGCCGCGGTCGCCGCGCCGATGCAGAACAGCAGCGGCGCGGTCTCGCCCGCGGCCCGGGCGACGGCCAGCAGCGAGCCGCTGACGATCCCGCCGATAGCCGCGGGCAGCACCACGGTCACGGTCACGCGCGCCTTGGTGGCACCGAGGGCGTAGCTGCCCTCGCGCAGCGAGTTCGGCACCAGCCGCAGCATCTCGTAGCTGGAGCGGATCACGATCGGCAGCATCAGGCAGGCCAGGGCGAGGGCGCCGGCCAGGCCGGACAAGCCGTTGGTGCCCAGGCGCACCACCCAGATCGAGAAGATGAACAGGCCCATGATGATCGAGGGCACGCCCGTCATCACGTCGCTCATGAACCCGATGAGCCCGGCGAGCCAGTTCTTGCCGCCGTACTCGTTGAGGTAGACCGCGCCCAGTATGCCGAGCGGCACGGCGATGACCGTGGCCAGCGCGGTGATCTCGATCGTGCCGAGCACCGCGGGTCCCATCCCGCCCACGCCCGCCGGCGCGACGATCGACGGGATCGGGCCGCTGGTCAGGAAGGACCAGCTGATGATCGACGCGCCCTTGGCGACCACGCTGACCAGGACGAACCCCAGCGGGACCAGGACGACCACGAACGAGATCACCATCAGCCAGGTCATCAGGCGGTTCTTGGTCCGCCGCCAGCCGGCCGGCTCGCGCAGGTCGACCTTCGGCGGCTCAGCGGTGACCGCTGTCATCAGGCACCCCGCTTCCGCCGGGCGTTGCGCTCCACAATCCCCCGGGCTATCACGTTGATGATGATCGTGAAGGCGAACAAGAGCACGCCTATGCCCATCAGCGCGGCACGGAACACGCCGGAGGCCTCGCCGAACTGGTTCGCGATGACCGCGGGCATGTTGTAGCCGGGGGCGAACAGGTGCGACGTGATCGTCGGCGAGGAGCCGATGACCAGCGCGACCGCGATCGTCTCGCCCATGGCCCGGCCCAGCCCGAGCAGCACCGCGCCGACGATGCCGCCCTGGCTGTGCGGCAGGACGGCACCGCGGATCATCTCCCACCGGGTGGCGCCCAGCGCGTACGCGCCCTCCCGGTCGATCGCGGGCACGGTCGCGATGACCTCGCGCGACAGCGAGGTCACGATCGGCGTGATCATGAAGGCCAGGATGATGCCGGCGGTGAAGAACGAGGCCCCGCTCACCGGCTGCCCGAACAGCGAGTCGAGCACCGGCACGCCCTTCACCCCGGAGGCGATGTCGGTGTAGATGTGCTGGAGCCAGGGTGCGAAGACCAGGATGCCCCACAGGCCCCAGACCACCGACGGGACCACGGCCAGCAGGTCGACGACGTACACGATCGGCCGCGCCCACCGCGGCGGCACGACCTCGGTCAGCAGCAACGCGATGCCGATGCTGACCGGCACGGCCAAGATGAGCGCGATCACGGCCGTGATCGCCGTGCCGTAGATGAAGGCCAGCGCGCCGAACTGGTTGGCCGCGGGGTTCCAGTTGTTGGTGAAGACCTTGAGGCCCTCGGCGGAGAACCACGACGCGGATTGCTGAGTGGTGGTGACGGCGATCAGGACCAGGATCACGAGCACCAGCAGGCCGGACGCGAGGGCGATGATCGCGAAGGTACGGTCGCCGAGCGGACGCCGGTGCTGCAGGGGCCGGGTGGATCCGGCCGGCCCGGCCGGATCCACCCTGGTGACAGTGCTCACGACGGCGAGTCCATCTGATAAACCTGCGCCACGTCAACCCTTCGCTAGCTGGTAATCATGCTGAGCTGCGCCTGCGCCTGCGCCTGGAGGCTGCTCGGCAGCGGCGCGTAGCCCAGGCCGCCCAGCAGCTGCTGGCCGGCCCCGATCAGGTAGCCGATGTAGGCCTTGAGCATGGCCGCATCGTTGGCGTTCGGCTGCATCGCGTACACCAGGACCCACGACTGGTAGGTGATCGGGTACGCCTGAGCGTTCGAGGAATCGACCGCGTGGAAGGTCAGGTTCGACGCGACGGTGATGCCGCTCCCGGCCGCGGACGCCGACGACGGCGAGGGGGTGATGTAGCTGCCGGAGGAGTTCTTGATCGAGGCGAAGGTCAGCCCGGACGCCTTGGCGTCGGCGTAGTCCACGTAGCCGATGGCGCCGGGGGTGGACTTGATGATCGACGCCACCCCGGGGTTGCCGCTGCCGGCCCGGGCGGTGGAGGGCCACTTGATGATGGAGTTGCTGCCGAGCGTCCAGTCGCTGCCGGCGGCCGTCTGCAGGTACAGGGAGAAGTTCTGCGTCGTACCCGAGGAGTCCGAGCGGACGGCGAGGGTGATCGGGGTGCTGGGCAGGCTG